>JAANMV010000693.1_pt1 | contig 41052 bp, 23 predicted proteins | sample 7279661 | NCBI WGS metagenome assembly JAANMV01 (sample SAMN14094540, study PRJNA606508) | bioreactor metagenome | isolation source: A lab-scale SPAN reactor treating ammonium-rich wastewater day 121 | place: Ireland: Galway | collected 2017-05-16
GCAAGAGCGGACGCGGCTTCAAACTATTCTTGATGGGCTTCCCGAGAACCATCCCGGGCTTCTCCATGGAGAGCAAGAGCGGGATTCTATCGACTTCGAGATCGGTGAGTTCGTTTCAGGGGATGTTCGAAATGCTTATGGGCCCTATCTCTCGGCGCTGGCAAATGTCCACGTCAGCTCTGCTGCGGCTTTGGAAGCACACATGAACGTTCTCGTCCGAGCCTACGTGCCGGAACCGCGGCGCGAAGAATTTGACGACCAGGGAGCCTATCAGAAGTGGGCAAACTTCCATTGTTGGGCAAGGACAGGCCCGATTCCAATAGGTCAGGACCCGTTCTTGGGCCTAAACAGCCTCATTTTGACCCGAAACAACTTGCTGCACTACAAACGAGGAGGCGAGGAGTGGGATATGCGGTCGCCCGTTCCTACTTTCCTTGCCGATCTGGGGCTGACATTGGAAGCGGCGATGCGATCGGTTGCAACGGCTGAAGCCTGTATTCGAGCCGTTGACGTGCATCTAGGTTACCAAGAAACCTCCGAATGGCTCGACCCCGCAGGCGCGCCAGACCTGTTTCGGGTCGAAGTGCCGGATGAGCTGAAGGAAGCGCATAGGTTATCGCTCCAGGTCGCATCGGGTCCAGTTTTGGATGACTCGGTCTGAAATCAACAAAAATGGATCGACGGATCACTGATCGAATCGCGTAGCTTCTCTCGCCTCCACCTAGGGCGTATCCACGCGGCGCGCACTGGCGAAGGCCTCTTGCTTGATCACCTGGGAATGGACTTGGTCACCTACAGGGTGCCACAGCTTCTAAGCTGATCTGCCACGAGCAGGGTGGCGAGGAGCTTTCTCGCGAAAGGCTTCTCGTGCCCGGAGGAATGTACGTGATCCAATCGGATGGCCAGTTGCTCGAGTTGTCCGAGCGCGCCTACGATTCCGAGGCGCTGCTCCAGGGCCTTCTAGCGCGTTACCCGAGCCTACTCGCCGGCGACCAGATTGATCCGGCGGCACCTCGACGCTGGGCTCTAGTCCGGCGCGAGGTTTCTCTGCCCGGTGACGATGGTGGCGTCGGCCGGTGGTCGGTTGACCATCTTTTCCTCGATCAAGACGCCATCCCCACCATTGTTGAGGTCAAACGCTCGACCGACACGCGGATTCGTCGCGAGGTTGTGGGTCAAATGCTCGACTACGCCGCGAATGCAGTCGTTTACTGGCCCATCGAGCGCTTGCGGACAATGTTTGAGGAGACTCACGGGGAGCGCTCCGCCGAAACGATTCTCGAGCTTCTAGGTGAGAGAGTCGACCTGGACGTGGACGGCTTCTGGCAGCAGGTCAAGACCAATCTTCAAGCCGGTCGCGTGAGAATGGTGTTTGTGGGCGACCGCATCCCTCCAGAACTGCAAAGGATCGTAGAGTTTCTGAACAACCAGATGGACCCGGCCCAGGTGCTGGCCGTCGAGATTCGACAATATGTCGGCGAAGGCTTAAAGACCCTTGTGCCGCGTGTCATAGGACAGACTGCAGAAGCACAACAGAAGAAAGGGACAGCGCCAGGGCCCAGCCGCAAATGGGATGAAGCAACGTTCTTCCAAGATCTCTCGCAGAGAAAGGGTGCAGCGGCGGCCGGAGTGGCGCGGGCCATCCTCGATTGGGCCCTGTCACGGAAGATTAGAATCTGGTGGGGAGAAGGCCGTACCGACGGGTCTTTCTTTCCATTGCTGGACCTCGACAACGGCACTCACTGGACAATCTCCGTCTGGACCTACGGCAAAGTGGAAATTCAGTTCCAGCACATCCAGAAGAGTGAGCCCTTTGACCAAGAGTCAATGCGCCTGCAACTGCGGGATCGCCTCAACAGCATCGATGGTGTCAACATTTCAGAAGATGCAGTGACCAAGCGCCCAAATATCCCCCTCACTATCTTTCTGACTCCTGCCAAGCTGAAACAATTCCTGGCGGTCCTCGATTGGACCGTCGATCAGCTAAGGGGTGCGGCTGACTCTCATTCACAAGAAGGCCGCTAGAAGCTCCATCAGACCGGACCGTAGAGATTCGGAGTCTCCGGGAAGGGCTCGCAATGCCAAGACCGAGTCATCATACTTTACGGTGCGGCCCGGGTAAAGGATTCCTGCCGTCCGCACCACGTGACGCCCGTGCTCGTCTCGAATCGCATCGCGATAGGCATGCATCTTGTCGATATCCACCTTTTGCGGCAGATCCTCCCCGCCGTCAAGCTTGTACTTCGGGTCCAGGATTATGACCGAGACCGATCCATCCGCCTCCTCGCGTTCGATGGCCAGGTCCGGTATCTGAGCGAAGGACAACGTGCGCAGTTTCTCTTCCCCCCGCGCGTAACGACGCTGGGGAATGGCCTTGATGCGTGTGCCAGCCGCATTCCTCAGGATGACGGCTGGCCGTCCATCGCGCACGACCTGGAAAAAGGGCTGCCCGTTAGCGAGATGAACCAGGCGCTGCTGCGTCACGACGTAACCACTCTCCAATGCGAGGTCACAGAGGGCTTGCAGAGCCTGCATGACCCCCCAGCACTCATACAGGGCAGGCAAGTTCTCAAGCGGCGCTTCCAGGGCCGGCTCGCGCAAATCGAGCGCCGGCTCATCCCGGAGCTGCTGCAGCAGCCGAAGCGCCCTTCGATAAGGAGGGCGTTTGAGCAAGACCATCGAGGTCCCAGACGGCGGGCCATTCAGAGAGCGCACGCCAGCCAGGAATCGAGCCCCCTGCATCGCTTTGCGGAGTCTCCGCTGCAGGGTTTCGACCAGCACGTGCCGTGCCACCCGCTGGAGCCGACGACCGACCTGGTCGACCAGCGAGCGCAGGAGGCGATTCTCCATCACGTCCCAGGTCAGCTCAACCCGACCATCTTCCACGCGCAAAAGTGTTCCGTCGGCGTCGAAGTTGCCGCCCGACCGGAACGCCTGCTGGAGGCCCCGGACAGTGGGACGGCGTGCTCGTGCGCAGGGCACCACCACACCGAACGGCATGAGCATCCCGTGGGGATCCCGCCCAACCTCCGGCAAAATCTCCGTCAGCGCTTCGACCGCCCGCTCAAGTCGAACGACCTCGCCTGCCAGAGTGGACCGGTCCGGCGGCAGAACCTTGACGCCGAACAAGCCGCCCATCTTCTGCAATGCCAGGCCGATGCTGGCAAGGAGCCCGAACTGCAGGTCCTCCATCATCTGCTCCAGGGAGGCTGGGGAGATCTTCCGGGACCGTACGGTGACCATCCAGTGCCTTCCGATTTGGGGGCAGCTGAGCCGGTAATGGCCCGGTCCGGAACGGGGCCAATCGCCAAAGACGCACAGGCGGCCCTGACGATGGCGAACCGCCAAAGAAAGTGGAACGTCGCCGCGCAACATGGTGACCCGTGCTAACAGCTCTGGCTCTATCGGAAGCTGAATCTCGGCTGGAGTCCACTCCAGCGGAGCCTCGACTGCCTCACCATCGGGCAGGCGAAAGGCGAGCTCAGATGTTGAAAAAGCTGACCAGTCCGTGCCGCTCATTGCAATCCAGCATCTCTTTCAGCTTGGTCAGGGTCAATCGCCAGCCCTGCTCTTCTGCTAGGAGCCGTAGCGAGTCCAGTGCCTCGATCACGCGCGGGTCACCCCCGCGGAACTTGGGTAGGATCTTCTGTAGGAGTTGCTCATCGACGGCATCCGTTACGCTGACCCCCAGCACCAGGCTGTGACTGACGTAGGTTGCAAGGTCGTCTAGGACTCTGAAGCCGAACGGTGCCACCCCTCGGACTGTGTCCCAAGCGCGAAGTAGAGACTCACCGTAGCTTGCGCCGGCGAGATGCGCCTCCAACTCCTCTCGGGTGACCTCTGTCTCGATCAACTGGGCCCGGTCGTAGACTTTGTCCGCGAATCCGTGCGTGGTCTCGTCGATATTTACCGTTCCGACAATGACCAGGTTCCTACCAAGCCTGACGGTCTCCGAGCCGAGCTCGATGCTGGCATCGCCGCCGCGGGCACGAATCTCCATCTGGGACAAGAAGCGGGCAAAGTAGTACTCCACCCGCGCGAGGTTCATTTCATCCAGAATGAGGTGGTGCGGGACAGGATTCTCTCCAGCAGCCGCAGCCCGATCAGCCTCGGCCGAGGCCGCCCTCAGAAACTGGCTAAATGGGGTGTCGTGATACTGACCGTCGAGCGGGTTCCGGTAGCCTAGCAAGTCTTCATTCGTCGTCCAGTTCGGGGCCACGGGGACGATCAGGCGGCGTGCGCCCACGGCTTTTGCGTAAGCCTCCGCAAGCCACGTCTTACCACTGCCGCTGATGCCGCTGAGGATGACGAAACCTCGCGTTTTGAGACCGACGTGATAGCGGCGCAGGAGCCCTTCCGCCAAGCGAAGGCCCTCCTGTCGGATCGACTGCACGATGGCCTGAAAATCCGGCTCGAGATAACCGCTGGAAACAGCCACCGGTGGCGGGCTCGTCCCACCCAGCAGGCGGTCCAGCTTAACCGGGTCGAGGGCGGCCTCGAGCCAATCCTGCCTGTGCTCGGCCTGCCAGGAGCTGCCCTGGTAGTCGGAAAAGATCTCACCAATCCGTTCCATCGATCGTGCAAGAATTTCATCCTGCTGATGGGTCAGTGGAGCTCGAGGAAACACGACCATTCCTATCTCCGGGCGGCCATCCGGTTGAGCGAACGGCGCCTGAAGCTGAATCGAACCTGGAATCTCCTGGTCGCGAAGTAGAGCGACCCGAAGTTGACCCTGATCCAGGTCGAGCACGGGCCAGTTTCCGAAACTAAGGCGGAACGGGGACGTAAAGGCGACGCGAGGATCCTGACTTCCCGAGACACCGAGCAGCCTGACCAGGCGACCAACCAGGGCGAAGACCCACCGGGCTTCCTCCACCGACTCAAAGAGGCTGGCAAGCTCGGGCGGCAGGGGCGAACCGGACTGAAGGATGGCCTGGAACTCTTCGGGCTTGAGACGGATGAGAGCCTGCATCCAGGGCTGGGGAGGGAGACGGCGACGGCGGGTATCGTCCCAGTTAACAGTGCGGCGATGTCGCTGCTCACCCTCGAGGACATAGTGGTAAGGCCCCGTCACCCGCCCAATTCCGAGCACAGTAGATCGGCCCTGATTAGCCACGATCAAGTCGCCCTCCTGAACCTCGGTGACAAACGACCAGAGCTGCTCGCTTCCCGTTTCGTTGCCCTTGAGGGATTGCGCCGAGATCAGCTCGTCACGGCGCTGCTCAAATTCCTCCCGAGTAATGTTGGATAGGTCCTCGAACTCGTCCCAACCGAGGGCGATGAAACCATCTCGCAGGCACTCCTCCCATTGCCAGGCCTGCGCACCCGGGGAGATCTTCCAGGCCACGGGCTCACGCTTGGCCGGCTTGCGGAGAGAGTAATAGTGCGCCAGGCAATCGAAGGCATCGGAAGGCCGGATGTCCGGCAGATGCCGCTGAATCAGCGGCAACTCCGACTCGATGAAGCGCATCAAGCTGCGGTTGGCTTCAGGGTAGTCCACGATCTGCTTGGCAAGATTGGACCCCTGGATGTCATTCAGAAGCCGTCGGCTCTTGTTGTTCCAGATGAGGTAGCGCTCCGGCTCGAGCGCGTTGAGAATGGGTGTGAGCATGCCAGACTGAAGACCGCGGCTCATCGGGTTGGCGTCAAACTCTTGGCACGCCTCCTCGAATTGATCTGGGTGCTCCAGGCATCGCCTTACGAATTTCAACACAGCTCGAGCCGTGTCAGGCCATTCCTCCGCCTTCTTCCATCCAGCTCCCTGGTGCCACGTGCGGACATCCTTTGTCACGGCTGGCGCGACATGAATCCAAACCCCGCGGTCACGATTTGGACCGGTATTGACGTGGGGAAGCAGCCGATCCAGAACCAGATCCGTGTAGTCCTGGCCGTTTTGCTCCGCCTCGAGCACTCGCTGGTAATTCTCCCGAGCGGCTGCCCTGGCAGAGGTGTAATGCTGGAAGTGCTGCACTCCTCGAGGCTGACTAGCATACTCCCTGACGAACTCTGACAACAGCTCGTCGAGGTTCAAGTTTTGACCTCAAGCACGTCAGCCACGGGCGGGCTGGCCGACACATCGGCGCAGGTAAGTCAAGTCGGCCTCGGTAAGCTTGCGCATGCCAACGCGGAGAAGAAGGCCGATGTAAGGCCGGGTTACCTCCTTCTCCTTCGCGAAAGACAACTCCATCATCTCATCCAGGCCTGCGGCTCGCGGAGGGTAGCGCTCGATACGCGACAGAGGAAGGCGCCAATGGAAGAATGGGATGAGCTTGCGATCGAACGTGGCCGGGCTGGCCTTGGTGAGTTCCTGGAAATCGCCCTCGACCGTGGCCTCGCCGGCAAAGTAGCGCGCGTGATTGCCACCCAGGTAGAAGACCAGCCGTGCCCCGGGCTTCAGCAGGTCGAGGTGCGTGGCCGAGGCGGGAAACTCCCAGCACCGGAACTTCATCATCAGGTCGTAGACCTCTGGTGCGGGCATCCGCTCACCCTCGAGGGGGATGATGTCGGACGCGATGATCAGGAAGTTGGCCACGACGAAAACCCTCCTGTGCGAGGACTGCGTGAGCCGAGCGACCGACTCCTGCCCTGAGAACCACCAGCCTTCATCGGTAGCCCAGAGGCCGCAGCCGATGAACCGTCGCCATATCGAGGATTGGATCGTAGCGTTCGGGGTGGCAGGTCATCAGAACGATCTGGGCCTGCGCCGAGACCTGGCGCAACATTTCGCAGGCTGTAGCCAGGCGGGACGTGTCGGTGTGAACCAGGTTGTCGTCGAAGACCAGAACGTGCCTCTCCTTTTCGGACAAGATCTCGGCCAGGCACAGGCGGGACAGGAAAACAAGCTGCTCTTTCGTTCCAAATGACAGATCGCTCAGTTTCCTCTCCTTCTTGTCGGCCGTGAGGAGAGTTTCGGCTTTGAAATCTTGCTCCAGACGGAGCTCATGATAGCGGCCGTCGGTTATGTGGCGGAGGCGGTGCCCGATCAGCTTGCGCAGGGGGCCGACCAGGTCCTGCTCGAGCTCTTTCCTGGCCTCGTCGAGCTTGGCCCGGAGCAATTTTCTTCCATTAGCTTGTGCCTCGACCCGGTTTACCTCGTCCAGAGCCGCGGCACATAGCTCTTCAGCGCGCGCCAGCTCATAGTAAATCTCGGCCTTGGTGCTCAACTCGCCCTGATCGTGGCCGAGTTGGGAAGCCAGGCGTTCCCTGAGGTCCTGGGCTTTCTTGAGCTCGCCCTCAACCTGCCGCAGTTGCTCTGCCGCCTCGGCCTCTGGCAACTCCGGCGGGGTCAAGCGTGCGCGTTCTGCAAGAGCTTCGCCCTGCCTCTCCCATTCCTGGCGAAGGGGCATGACCGCCTCGAGCGCCCATTGAGGAGTGATCTCCGGCGGCAGAACCAACCGGTCGGCGGCCAGGTCCCGCAACTGAGCGATTCGGTCGGTCAGGAGCGTCACGGGATTCTCTCGGGCGTGCTCTTCCTTCTTCTCCAGGCGTGCGAGCCAGTTCTTGCGCGCGTGAGCGAGGTCTCGCTCCGCTTTATCGAGACGCTCCCGAAAGCTCAGTAGCTCTTGCTGCAACTGAAGAGCCGTCATCGCCTCGAGTCTCTCAGGGTCTAGCGTCCGGGAGCGCAGAGAGGCAAGCTCGTCATCCGAGCGCGATTCGGTTGCCAGCTGAGCCCGCAATGCCTCCGCCCGCGCGTGACGCGACGTGGCTTGCTCGAGAGACTCGACCCGCAGGCGGGCCAAAAGGCCGTCCTTCTCGGCCTGAAGAAGCTGCTCCGACTCCTCTGCCTGTCGCTTCGCCTCGACCAGGTCATCTGGGAGCGGTCCATCCATCAGGGAGTCCACCTCCTGGCGCTGGTTCTCCAAGACTCCTTGATCCTTCCGCACGTTGTCCGCGGCAGACTTGACTAATTTTTGATGAGCCTCCAACTGCGCTCGAAGGTCGTCGCCTGATTGCGCAGTTCGAGCTGCGCTCAAGGCGGCGCTGAGAGCAGCACCGGGACGATCGTCTCGCAGCACTTCCAGCCAGCCCTCGCCGGGTTCGTCCGGCACATCCAACTCCAGTTCGGGCGTCTCCTTGGCCAGCAGCCGGAGGAGGTCCAGGCGCGCCGGCAGCTCGGCCTCAGGATTTTGCTTTAGCAGTTCCTCGTGCGCAGAACGATTGAGCTCGTACTCGCGCTGAGCCCGACTGAACTCCTCGTTGGCCTTGGGGAGCTGGTCTTTCAATCGAGCCAACTCGTCCGTCACCGCGACCAGGTCGAGGTCCCTGTACAGCGTGGGGTCGCCCGGTTCGTCTGTCAGGTGCGCCTCGAGCTCCACCGCACGCTTCATTCGTTGTTGCGCCTGCTCCACCGACTCGACGCGCAGTTCAGCAAGATGCTCCGCCAACCGTCCCACCTCGGGGACCTTTGCGAACTGCTTCTGAAACTGCTCGGTTCGCGTCTCCAGTGTGTTATGGAGCCGCTCTCGACGGGACTTCGCCTCATCGCGCAGGCTCGTGGCTTCTGTCAGTTCAGTAAGCTGTCCTGATTCACTTCGAAGTTCCTGAATCTGGGACGCCAACTTGCTCAGCGTACTCGCCCACCACTCAGGGCCTGGCCGGTCCGGCACCTCGAGTTCGGTCAGAGCGCGCAGGGAAGATACCTGGGCCTTCAGTTTCGCCTCGGGATTTCGCTGCAGCAGGCTTTCGTGCTCGGCGCGCCTGGAGGAGTAGACTGCATAAGTTTGCTTCCAGGTCTCCTCAGCAGCTTCGATCCGAGTCCGAAGTGACTCGAGCTCGGTTTCGAGTGCGGCGGCATCCAGAGATGCGTAGTGCCCACCGGTCATCTGGTCGCGCATCAACTCAGGACGAAGTAGCGCCCTCAGTGGGGCGGCGCGGGTCTGCTTCTCCCGAGCCTCCTGCAAACTCTGAACAGAAAGTGAGGCGAGCAGTTTCTCTCGCTCAGCTTTCTGGCCGGGTGACGTCCGAGCACCCAGTCCCATCCCGAGGGCGATCAGGGCCCCCGCAACGCCGATGCCGACTCCGACCCCCAGTGAAGGGCCCACCTGAAGCCCTCCCACGAGGCCGAGCACGAAGCCCAGAATCAGCAGGCCCGCCCCGATCGCGATGAGCGGGCCCGGACCACCGCGTCGGACTGCGCTCAGGTGTTCCAGCTCCTCTAGCCGGGCCATTTGGGCCGGGTCAGGTACCTTAAGGTCCTCCAACTCCTGATGGCGGAAACGCTGCAGTCGGGTCTCGGCCTCCCGCTGGCGCATCTGGAGTTCCTCCACGCCCGCTCGATCTGGTTCCGTGCCTATCGATAATCGGCGCGCCTCGTCATCGTAGCTCGCGAGCTCGGCCAAAGTCTGCTCGACGGCCCCCTTCTGTCCTTCGAGTTTGCGCTGAAGCTCCGAAAGTCGGTCCGCTTGACGGGTCCGGTCCTCAGCCAGGGCACGCGCGCTGACACTTGCTGCAACCGCTTGTTCCAGCTCTGGCAGCTCAGCGTCGGCTTCCCGAAGCTGACGCTCAATCTCACTGAGGTTCGCCTGCTCTTCCTCCATCTGGGATCGAAGGGCCTCACCGCGAGCCAGCTCACCCAGACTCTCCAATTGCTCAGGGCCAAAGGTACGCAGACCCTCGAGCTCCGCCCTGTAAAGTTCCTGGCGGCGCGCTTTCAGACCCTCTTGGCGAGCCTCGAGCTCATTGATCGCCTCCCGGGTAGGAGGTGGGCCGAGCTTTAGTCCTTGGAGACTCTGCTTGTGTTTGTCGAGCCGCTCCCACAACTGGAGGATCTGACTGCGTAGCCCTACCCATCGGTCTGTAGCAGCTTCCAGAACCGCGAGTTTCCGTTGGGCCATCGCCTGCGCCGTGGCTCGCTCAGACAAGGAGGCCTCGTCGGCCTTCAGTTTCGTGAGCTCGATTCGCTTTCGTTCAAGCTCGGTCTTTAGGGCAAGTGCCTTCTCGAGTCGTTCGCGCGCCTGGCCGGCCCGTTCAACGCGGCGTAAGAGTTGGTCGAGAGCTGCCAGGTCCTCGGAGCTGGGTGCGTGCAATTCTTCCAACTCTTTACGCAGTTGGAGGTCTTGAACATAATCCCGACTGGCCTGGAGAGTGTGCAGCTCGGTCGGCTCGGGTTCCTTGCCGACCTCCGTTCCCAGCGCCGCCAGCTTCTCCTGATACTCGACGGCCGCTCGCTCCAGTCGCTCGATTTCAGTCGCGCACCCCATCCAGCGCTCAAGCCACTCGGACTCACTTTTTTGCTTCTCGTGGAGCTTCTCCGTCTCGGCCTGGGCGGTGCGATAGCGCTCCCAACCTGCCAGAGCATTGCGAAGCGCTGGGGCACTGGCTTCCAGGGTGGCGACCTTATTCTGAAGTTCCGTCAGCTCACCGTCCGAACGCTCGACCACCTGACTCTTGAGATTGAGCGACTCGAGATCTCTCTTCAATACTTGCATCCTGTTCTCGGCCTCAGAGTGAGACTTGCGAGCCTGTAGGAGAGGCTCTTTCGGTCGCTCGTACTCGCGCGTCCAGTAGAAATCCCAGAGAGATTGGAGTCGCGTCTCGAAGCGAGAGCTGCCCGGTGAGACGGCCTCGGATGCGGCTAAGTGGGGCTGCAGATCGGTCGGGACCTGCGCCAGTTCCTTGTCACCCTGCGAGGACCAGAGCACTGAAAGGTTGGCAACCCTCTCCTTGAGGAAAGACAAGACGGCGTCTTCCTTGGCAACCGGGACCCCGTTCTGCTGCACTTCAGATCCCTTACCGAAGAAGACACGCCGAAGGAGAAAATCCTGGCCATCGTGGTGAAACTCGACCTCGACCTCCGGATTTGCCTTTCCCTCCCACGGGCGGATGTGGCCTAGACGAGATGGGCCTCTGGATGAGGATGGGGAGAGAAACGCGTGCTGGAGCGCTTCGCGAAGGGTCGATTTGCCAGACTCGTTGGGGCCGGCGATCACGTTCAGACCGGGGGCGAACTCCAATGTCTGGGAGACGATTCCACGAAAATTCTTCACGGTGAGCCGCTTGAGGATCACTGCACCACCTGCTCGGAAGCCAGCTCGTATAGCTCGAGCAAAGCCTGGCGCGGGTCGGATTCCTGCGCAACCCTGGCGGCCAGGGTCTCTAGCAGACGCTCGTCATTGAAGAACTTCTCCTGCCCGGGGCTCAAGGTGAGCTGGTCGTCCACCTGGAGGTGGAACAATTTACTCCTCCACTCACGCAACAGGTTGAGCACCTCGACGAGCTCCACAAGGTCCAACTGACCCTTCAAAGCCAGGCGCTGAACAACCGTGGACGGGTCCTTGATACCCTCCAGCTCTTCGCGCAATTTGCCAGCCGATTTGAGGCTCAGATCGCGATCGAACCAGTGGAAGCGGCCAACGAACATACTCTTGAGCTGAGGGACAGTCCCCTCGGCGAGGGTTACCAGGAGAGCTCGTCCTCTCCCATGCCCATACTCCACCGACTCCGGTGCGCCCGGCCACGCCAGCCGCTCTGCCGCCTCATGCTGAGCGCGACCTCCCAGCAACAGATAGTCCAGTTCGAGAAGCTCGGGTGCTTCCCGGCTGCAAGCGATCCCGATCCTCAGACCCGCGTCGGGGCCTCGGGCCGGCACTGCAAACGGAGGGGCTTCCCTGCGAGACCGCACGGGCATCGGGTACAGGGTGGCCCCCGCGAGCACGACGGGCTCCGGATTATGCAAGATCTGCACGGGGGGGGCGAACAACTCCTGATGTCGGCGAAAGGGGCTGTCCGGCGTGTACGGATCGGTGATGCCAGGCAGCAGGTAGACTGGAACCGGGCTGGTCATCAGGGCGCGGGCCAGCGACTTGAGATCGCGCTCGGGCACCCGGTTGTCCGCCAGAGTGTTGCCCGCGAGGATCACGGCCTCTGCTCTCTCGGGTCTGACCCTGGCCAGCAGAGCGTCCAGGACCCCAAATCGGGCCGCACGCAATTCTTCCGCTCTCGGATAGGCATGAGGAAAGGATTGGCCGATGAGCAGATCGGAGCTGTGGAGCAGTTTCACGACGCTTCTCCCCTCCCTTTCATGCGCAATCGGTTTGGTAAATTCCTCTCAAGTGACCCCGGATCAATCCAGGCGATCGATCTCCTGGCGCCCGTCCTGCAAGGAAGGCAGCTCAGATGCGTAGCTCGTTCGGCGGCAATATTCTGCGGCGGCCTGCCTCAACGCTGCCTTCTCATCGGAACCGCAAACCTGTTCGAACCTGTGCTTCCATGTCGGACTGCCGGCGCCAGGAGCGTGTTGATTCTCGTCGATTCGAGGCTCATCGAGAAGGTCCAACAGCCAATTCTCAACGCTCCAGGTAGGGACGGGCGTGGCGATGTGCTCATCGCTCCGTCGATGGGGCATACCCTCGTCTTGTAAGGCCTGGTCGAGCTCGGCCTTCCTGGCGGCGACCCCAGCCCGGTCACCGTCTCGGATCGCCAAGAGACAGCGACGCTCGAACTCTCGGGTCCTAAGAATCTTTACTTTCTGGGGATACCGCTGTCGCACCCAGCTCTCGGCCGCTCCTCGTCCGGAGGGCGCCGTCTCAAACCGGAATTTTCGTTTGTTGTAACCAAGGTTCTCCAACAAGCGGCGGACAAAGCTCTCCGTGCGGACGTCCTCGCTTAGCACGACGCCCTGCACGCCCTGGCGCTCAGTCGGCATTTCCGTTGAGCCCGTTGGCGATCTGGGTCGAGGCGGTCAGGCCCGATTCGCGGTCAAAGGGAGCAAGCCGCGCCCGGGCTGCTCCTCCGTCCGGTCGCTCGAACCAGAAAGGACTGCCCGCGGCCATATAGTCGATGACCTCCGGGTGGTGCGAGACCACGAAAACCTGGACGCTTTCCGAGAACCGATCGCGCAGCTCCACCAGCCACGGCTGTACTTCCGTCAGCCCAACGTGCGCTTCTGGCTCGTCCAGAAAGAGACAGCCCTGGCCTGCCGTGAGGCCCTCCAGCAGCGTATACAGGATGATCAATTCCCGCTGACCATCGGAGAGCTCGCTGAAATCCAGCTCATACGGTCGTCCGCTGGCCTCCTGGGTCATCACCAGATCCCGTGTCCGGCCGCCCCGACCCGAGCTGACGAGTTTGAGCGACTTGAAACCAGGAATGGCATTCGAAAGAGCTGCGAAGAGGGGCTGCAGCTTCTCGGGAGACTCCTGGGCCAGGTGTCGGAACCAGGATGCAAAGTTCCGACCATCTCCCACGAGCCGCGTCTGCTCTTCGTGGCTCACGCCGCTCACCCTTCGTGAGTCCAACCGAAGGACGAGAACGCCTCGTAGAAAGTCCAGAAACCAGATCAGGTCGCGCGTCTCGGGACGCTCCTCAATCTGAGGCAAGAACGACCGGTTGCCGCGAAATGGGAAAGTCGGTCCCGGACCCCCATCTTTCTTGAACAGGTGCACCGAGCCGTTCTCGTAAGCAAAGAGGGGTCTTCCCTCAAAGCTCACCTTCTCGGACTTGATGAGCGAGCGCTCGGGACGGTCCTCGTGCTTGATGACGAGCTCGTAATGATAGATCCCATGCTGGTTTCTTTCGACCTCCAGCTCCAAACGCTGCTGGTCTCGCCTGTCCCAGCGCGTCAAAGAGTTTCGAGAAAAGGTCTCAGGAGTGTCCTCGTAACGGTCGGTGCCCACGTCGGCCCCCTCGGTGGTAACCCGAACGAGCTGCGCGATCGCGTCGAGCAAGGTGGATTTGCCCGTTCCATTGGACCCCAGCAACAGATTCTCTTGCCCAGGCTCGAGCCCGAAGCTGCTGAGGCAACGGAAGTTGTCGACGAAGATGCGGCGGAACAGAGAGGCGCACCCCACTTTGCACGAATTAAGGTAGCATTGAACAAAGTTCGTCTGGCTTCCTGCTATAAGGACTCCACACAGAAAAGGCGCGTCGCTTCGGCCAGGACGTAGGCTTGCTGCATAAGCTGCCTGCGGCGGTCCTGGACCGATTGCGCGGCCTCCCACAGCCGTTCCTCGCGACTCGAGATCAGCTCCTCGAGTTCCCCTCGCAACCGGGTCACGCTCGCCTGTGCATGGCGTTTCTCATCAGAGTCGCGGGCGTAGCGCTCTTTGCGCTCGACCTGGCCCAACTTTTCCTCCAGCTCGCGCTGGCGGTCATCAAGAAAGCGCCTGGCATCCTGTTCGCGGGCTGACAACTGCGCCAACTGACGCTGCAATCGCGGCTCTTGAAGGCGCCCCGCCTCTTCGCTCAAGCTCTCCAGCTGTTCGGGCAAGTCGGAAGGATGCTGCCATTCATCGTTCGTCGCGGAGAGGGTCACACTCTGGGCCAACGCCTCCTCCAGGCCTCCGCGCTCACCCGGCCCGAGCACAAGGAGGCGCTCCTGGACGTCCAGTCCCGTCAGCGATACACGGTAGGCACACCACTTGCCCTGGACAGGTCCTTTTATCGTGAACAGCTTCTGGTCCGTCGCCTGACGCGTTTCCTCGAGAAGACTCTGCACGAGGGGATGGCTCAGGTCCAACGGCTGTCCGCAGTTCTCACCGGGGTCCGGTGGACCCAGGTGAAAACGCCGCCCTTGCCAGGCAAAGAGGACCCGCTCTCCTGCCTGTTGCCTCTCGGTAACCGGAGCGTGGGAATCCATTAAAGCCAGCAGGTTCTCATCTCGCCGGCTGATGGCAATCGGGATCGCCTCTGACTGCAGCTTAAGCCGAGCTTGAACATCCTCGTCCAGGTTGGAGATAAGGTTCTTGGCTTTGCGCAGTTTGGTCTCGTGCAGCTTGCGCGTCTCCGCGTCCAGGTCCAAGGCCAGGCGGTCGAACTCTCGCTGTCGCTCCTCCGGGGTGCGGATGTCGGCGAAAAGACTCTCGATCCGGTGCTCGAAATTGAGGGTCGAGACAACTTGGCCAAGGATCGAGTCGCTGGCTCCAAACAGGCCCTCGAAGAGCTGCAGTTTCTCGTTGAGCAACTCGTAGACGCGCGCTTCCCCCTCGTTGTCCTTGTTGATGAAGTTCACGATGATCACGTCGTGCTTCTGACCGTAGCGGTGGACCCGTCCGATGCGCTGCTCCACGCGCTGGGGGTTCCAGGGAAGATCGTAGTTCACAAGGCAATTGCAAAACTGAAGATTCAGGCCCTTAGCTCCAGCCTCCGTCGCGACCAGGACCCGGGTGCGGGTCTTGAACTCGTGGATCAGCGCTGCGCGCACCGCCGAGGAGGGGTCGGGACGCTGCGTGGCGTCCAAGTAGCGGCCAACCTCTTCCTCCCAGAGTTTGAGCGCCGCCTTGACCGCGGGTCCCTCGTTCTGGCCCGAGAAGGCGGTCACCATACCCTTCAGGCCGTTGTCCTCGAGGTAGGAGACGATCGACTCCAGGGTCCGGCGTGACTCGGTGAACACGACCAGCTTGTCGGAGGCTACTCCCTTCAGGGCTCCCCGTCCGACACGCTCGACCAGGTCGCGCAGCCGTTCCAGTTTCGGCGATCGACCCGCCAAAGCAGTGCGTGCCAGTTTCTCCAGGCGCATCAGCTCCTGGAGATCCTCCTCGACCAGGCTTTCGTCGACCTCGCGGTCCGGGTCCCAGTCCTCTCCAGGGTCCTCGAGCCGCTGGCGAATTCTGTCCAGAGTGGACTTCAACGCGACCACGGAGCTGCCCATGCGGCGACGAAGCAGCAGCGCGATCATGCGGCGGTTGCGCGAGGGGAACGCGGCCATCGGCCGCTCGAGCCAGCTGGAGACCGCCTCGTATAATTCCTTTTCGGCCGCTTGCATATGGAAGTTGATCGTCTCGCAGTGACGTGCCGTGAACTTCTGCTTGAGAAACGGTTGAGCGTCCTGCCGCAGCGTGCGGCAGATCACGTTGCTGAGGCGAGTGCGCAGCTCTGATTCCGTTCCTTCCTTGAGGGCGCGCCCTTCCTGCGAGCAGAAAAGCCGGGTGAACTCGTTGATGGGCCCCAGCGCGATGCCGGCCGGGTCGACGTAGTGGACCAGGCTCCAGAGCTCTAGCAGACTGTTCTGCAGTGGTGTCGCCGTGAGCAGGATGGTCGGGCAGCTACTGGCGATCAACTTGATGAATCCCGCGCGCCTGGCTTTGCCTTTGCGCAGGTCGTCCTGGTAAGTGCCTTCCCTGCGTCCAAATCGCTGGTGGAGGCCGCTCAGAAACTCGTGCGCCTCGTCCACCACGACGAGGTCCCAGTTGCGGGCAGTCAATCGCGGAGCCCAGGTTTGGGAGCCGGCGAACTCTCGTCCCGCGACATAAAGGCCTGGGCCTGGATGGGCTTCAAAGCTCTTCGGGTCCAGGATCCTGGCCTTGAGCGAGAAGAGGCTCAGAAGCTCGACTTGCCACTGGCGAATGAGGGGCACCGGTGCGATGACCAGGACGTTAGCTTTGCCCTCGGCACGGAGCTGGGTAAGGAGAATGCCGGTCTCGATCGTCTTGCCGAGACCGACCTCGTCACAGAGCAGGCCTCCTCCCTGGTCGAGCCGTGAGAGCGCGAAAGCGACAGCTTCCACCTGATGAGGGTTGGGGTCCACAGCAGAGCGGCGAAAAGTCTCGACGTATCGCTCGGCGTCAGCTGACGATCGGGTACGCAGCAGGTCTTCGACCAGGAGGCGGCAATGCGGGAGCGAGGCCGGCTTCAGATGCTGGGGGGCTACGGGCTCAATCATCGTCTTCGTCCTCATCCTCCTCGTAAGTTGGAGCGGGAACATCAGCCCAGCAGACGGAGGCAAACTCCAGAAGCCGTTTCTCGCGTCGCTCGATGTCCTGCCGCTTCCAGTCCGGTGACTCCAGCAGCTCTCGCACAATTCGCAGCTGCGCCGTCCGGTAGAGCCTCTTCTTGTCCTCAAAGGGTTTGTTACTGGCACGGGAATTCAAAGTTGGAGTTAACAGCACAAGGTTGCCCAATCGATGGATGTGCGCCTCCATTGAGGCGCTGCTCGCCTGAGGGCAGATGTGCTCGATGGAACGTGACGGTGTCGTGCACCAGATGCTGTGCCAGGCCTCCTGCGAGACCTCTGCCCGCTCCAGTTCGGCGAGGTGCTCCTCGTAGCGGAACATGAAGTAGCGCAATTCCTCCTCCCAGCCTTTGTAGCAGTCCTCATTTGCCAGCGCAGACACGGCTTTTGCGATCGGGTAGTCGTGCCCAAGACTGAGCAGGGACGCGATGATTTCCCAGTCCGACGTGTTTCCGCCCTCTAGTTGAACGATCTCCCAGGCCAGACGAGTGAATTCCCCGACGCCTTTACGCGTTTGCTCACGCAGCATTCCGAAGATCCGAAAGGTCACGTTCTCCCATTGTTTCATCGCGCTGAGCTGCTCTTTGGAGCCCGATTCAAAGGCGTCGCTCAGCTCGATGGCAACCGCCAGGAGGCGAGCATGCGCTACCCGTGTCACCGCCTTAAGGCGCGGGTTGGCCTGAAGTTTCACAAGGGCGCGCGTCGTCCTCAGAATCCAGCGACAACACTCGTCAACCTCATCAGGATCTTCCGTGCAATAATTCCGAAAGTAATCCAGGGCCTCGTCATCCGGAATGGTCCTGTTGGGGCGGCTGCCAGTGTGAAGGGTGGCCGCAAAGCGCAAGATTTCCGAAGTGCTCACATCCGACAGCCCCAGCGCTGCATAGACCTCTTTCCAGTGTCCATGGACCTCCTTCACCCGCTCCTGTGCGGCCCGGGATTCGGCGTGCTCGAAGGCGATCTCCATCAAACTGCTCTTGCACTTGTCCAGCGGGTCCACGGGCAGCCCCCGGCTGTTCAGCACCTCGAAGACCGTGTAGGCATCCCCCTCTTCGGTGAGCTCATGAAGCACGAACCCGAGCCGGTTTCTCAGGATGCGAAGCAGGGCCATCATGTCCCCGATGCGGCCAACAAACGACTCGCATTCGTTGATGGCATTCGCAAGCAATCGATCGGAGTGGGTCCGAATTGATTCGAGTTCGGGAAGCCCGCCCGTCCGTAGGTAGGTCGAGCAGAGCATCGAGGTGTCGTGGTTGGTCTGGATCAAGACCAACTCCTTGCTTCCTTTCACGAGAAGTCGCTCCAGGGTCTCGGCCTCGTCCTTCTCTTCCCGAGTTCCTCGGACCAGGCGCTTGCTGATGGCCTTGAGCAGGATGATGAGAGTCGTCAGCCTTTGCTGACCATCGACAACGTGGAGGACCTCATACTCTCGCGTTCCCACCGCTTCTCGCTGATTGGTCTTGATGCAGACGATCGTGGACAAGAAGTGATGGTAGTCGGCTCGACGGCGGGCAATCAGCTTCTCGACGTCCGTAAACAAGTCTTCGCGCTGGCGACTCTCCCAGCTATAAGCTCTCTGATAGTCGGGAATCCGAAACAGGCGCCGCTCGAGCAGATCCTCGAGAACGAGATACTTTGGTTGTACCAATTTACTCCCCTTTCCCTGGTCGCGTGGGTAAGATTCAGTTCTCTGGCTTCGCGAGCGATCGCGCTCGCGAGAAGGCATGCGGTCTGCAGCGCTTAAGCGAAATACTTCTCATCGCGTTTCTGAAATGCAGGTCGTGTGCCCTCGAGGATGTCCATCAGGGCCTTATTGATAGCAGGATCCTCGATTGCGCCGGCGCGATACGAGATTCTGTTCTGGGGCTTTACCTCGCGGGTCGCGACAATGACTTGCTCAGCGTCGCAGACAACCGCCAGGTTGGGGTTGTGTGTCACCATAAACACCTGCCGTCGCTCGCGAGCCTCCTGGATGCAAGGGACCAGCAATTGGTAGACGGTCTGGTTGTCCAGGTTGTCCTCGGGCTGATCGATGATCAGAGGCACATCGCTCTTGTCGATCAGCAGGTAGAATATCAGAAGAATCGTGCCCCGTTCTCCTGGGGAAAGCTCGCCCAAGGACACTCCTCGCAATTTGAGGGCATAATGAGGCGTCAGATAGTCGAGGCCATACAACTGGTCGAGGAGGTCGGTGGGTGCAAACCCTTTGGTTGTTTGAATTGAGAGCGGGGTACTGCTATCTGCGCCTTCGTCTCGAAGCAGCTTTTCTACCTCTTCGATGAACTTGCGAACCAGATCAAAGTCGTCCCAGTCTGTTGCGTCCAAGATCTTTTGGAGGCGCTCACCCCCTTCGTCCCGCCCTTGCAACTGCCCGATACGGGCCTGGTTGACCTTGGCGAGGAAGGCGTCGCGAAACCCTGTCTCCAGGATCTCGACTTCAAAGCTAATGGGGAGGTCTCTTTGAATGAGCGCATGATTGCCAATGAAGTCCTTGACCGGCCGAAACAGCTCTCTGTATACGTCAGAGAGTTGCCGCTTGCATTCGTAAATCTCCCTCAGTGTCTTCAGTCTTGATTGTACGAGCTGTTTGTGTGAGGCAGGGAGCGCTTTCAAATCGACAATGAGCTTTTCGTAATAAGAAATCGTATCGGGTCGATCGGCGGCGCCTTGAACTTCATCCACGCGAAGCTGCCACGCTTGGTACGATTCCAGGCTCTTCTGGTAGGCAAGCTCCTTCTCGCCGAGCTTTTCCTTGAGTGTCTCACTCTCCGTTTCCAACGCCACTCGCTGGAAAGCGATGCTCCCGGAAGCCTCCGGGTCGAGAGCGGTCTCTAACTCTTTCAGCCGAATCCTCTCTGCCTGCTGCCTTCCATCGAGAGAACTGTAGTCTATCTTCAACGATACGAGCTTCTCAAGGTCCAGGCCGAGCCGGCTCGCGTCTGCCGCCAGACGGTCTGTCAGCAGTTTGACCTGCACGTCGATGTTTGCGACCCTTTCCCGAAATCCCGACAGCTCGATAAGCCGCTCGTTTGTTCGCCTCAGGTCGTCCTTCTTCTCCGCCTCCAGACCGGTAAGCTTCGTCATTTCACTGTTAATCTGCTCAAGCCTGAGCACGCGGCCGGCCAGTTCTTGATCCTTCGAGGGGTCAGGCTGCTCAAGCTTCTCGGGCTTGAGCTTTTGATGAGCTTCAAGCTCCCGCTTCTTATGCGCCAGTTGCTGTTCCAACTCGAGTCGCCTCTGCGGTCGGAGCTCCTGAGAGGTCGACTCGATCGATGCATTCAGACTCTTCAACTCGGTTTGCAAAATTTTGATCCTGTCCTGGGTCGCATCACTCTTTGCCTGGATGAGCTCATTGAGATCGGAGTAGCTGCCTCTCAGCTCTGGAGAGACATGGGAAAGAATGACGGACTTGACTTCCTTCTCAAAGCTCGTTTCCTGGCCTCGACCAGCGATCTCGGAGCAGATATCCTCAAGGCGTTTTTGGGGAAGATAGTTCACCCGGCTCACGGCGGACGGGAGCCTGCGTTCACTGAGAGCTGCGGAGCGCTCCTCTGAGGACGCCCATCGAATCGTCGCCTCGAACTTCTCTCCAAGCTTGTCTCTTGGACTGAGAAACCGGTCCTGGTTCAAGAAAGAATAGTGAGAGTCGCCCGGCGCGAATCCTAACATCGCAAGGATGTCGGCCAACGCGCTCTTGCCACTTCCCTTGTTGCCGATGATGGCAACCAGGCCAGGGTTAAGGCTGAGTTCAAAGTCGAACCACTGGTCGCAGTTGGCGCTCCCCTTACGTCTCACGGTCACCCCGTCGATGTATTTGGTGGGATTCAGCCGTCTGTGCTTCAGTTTGTCTGGCTCTTCACCAAGGAAGCTCCTGTGGTGCGGCTCGACAATGGCTTGAAGGAGGCCTCGGAAGGTTGGTTGAGCCTTGATCCAGCAGAGCTTGTTTCCTGGGAAAAGTCCATAAGACTCAAGCCGGTGCGCATCGCTGCCACACACGGGCAATTTTCGCTTACCCTGGATTGCGTGACTGAAGTTGGCAAAGAACTTCGTGTTGGCCGGTGTCTCGACCAGAAGGAAGAGATCGCGATTCTTGTGGTCTCGTGTCTCAACAAGGTGAACGCGGTGAAGGAAGTCGTCCGCCGCCAGCGGGTGGCTCTTAAAGTCAAGCTTCTCGAATCCGTGATACGTATCCCACGGTAGAATGATCACCGCTGAGTCGGGTGCCTGGTCGGCCAGATACTTGAGCGCAACCCAAAGGGATTCTCTCGTGACTTCAGCAGTCTCCATCCCAAGCATCAGATACTGCTCCTCCGAGATGGGAGGATGGTAGCCGTGGCTCGCAGCCGTCCCCGGGTTTACATCCTTGCCCGCCTGCCTCAGGGCGTCGTCACTCAAACTGACTCTGGAAGTCGAACCGAGCAGGAGCCTCGATTTGAAATCCCTCAACAGCTGGGAGCTAAGTTGGTCTGAAAAAATCACCTGCAGGTTCAGCCGATGCTGGGTAGGCGCCTGCACCCGTAACTCCATGCCGGGCAGGACCGTTTTCGTCAAAACGCCGGGTTTCGATGCGAGGTAGTCCTGAAGAGCCAGGTATCCGTCCAGAGTCCAGTAGTCCACCATGGCGAAGAGCGAGACGTCCGTGCTGTTCAGCTTCTGAACCTGGCGGTCGAGGAATTCTTCGCGCTCACTGGGAGAGCAGTCTCGCAGCGCCTTGGACCCTTCCCAGCGGAAGGACGCGAACGAATGGATGTGTGTATCCCACTTTTGCCAGATTGACCCGCTTGCCATGGCTCTACCCCCAGGAGATTTCAAGTGGACGTGACCAACTTGGACCCGCGCGGATACGGATTCCGTCCGGCTGGTAGTCGGAAAACCCCAGTCTCTCGTCGAGCTCCCTCAAGACACTGCGCACCTCAGTCCATTGTCCCTCCAGCATCAAGCCCCTCACTTCAGGGTGGATCGCGATCTTGAGATCGGCGTCGGGCACATGGAACTCTCCGCGCTCGTCCGGATGCCGATCCGTTTGCTCGGCTGAATAACGGTAAGTATGGACAGCTGGCCCAAAGTAGTATCCCCACTCGAAGTCGGGTTCTGGAATCAATAGCTCTTCTTCCTTATCGGCTGGTGGGTCGCACCAATAGTAGCGAAGAGCCTCCTTCTTGAAGTAGCTGATGGAACCAATCTGCAAACTGACGGGAAAACCGGCAACACGAATGACCCTGGACGCCTGCGACTTTGCCTTGCGTTTCGTGTCCGCATCCGGCGGGCTCGTGCGCCCCTTACATTCAAATGCGTGCCATCTTGCCTGGTTGCTCTCCTGACCGATCAGATCTGGGCGTGATCTGCCCGAAAGCTGAGCATCTATCTGTGGACGAAAGACGTCGAGATGGAGAAGCCATGGCGTATCCAGTAACTTGGCCGCAAAGAGCTTACAGAGAGTCATACCCACAAAATAGCTGACAGCGCCGCGTTCACTCGGGTCCAGCGACCGTTCAGCGCCGGTTCTGCGTAGAAATCCCGCAGGATCCTCCTCGAGGGCCATCCGGATCATGGACCACCGAAAAATGGCCTCATAGAAGGATGAGTAACCATGCTGGAATACGTACGCTCGATTCGGGCGACCAACAGTAACGGCCGCCCACAGGATGTCGTCCCAAGTCGTCTCTAATTCGGACTCCCCGTTCTGAAGCCTAGGAAAATCTTCGGTCTCAAAGGGAATCTTGAGCGAAGGGGCCCGGGCGGATAAGGGGCGTCCAGAGCTTTGAGCGTGTGGCCTCATTCGTCTCGGCCCTGCAATCCATCAAACGAAGACAAGATTTGGGTCTTTGTCCGATAGTCCCCGTGTGCTTTGTCGTCGGACTTGCGCACGATTGGGAAGGTATCCATCACGTAGGCGACGTCGTCCCGCGTGAGGCCATACAAAAGAAAGAAGGCGGCGTCGAGCTCGCAGCGGAGGGCGAACCGGCGTTCCTCGTCCCAGCAGAAGGGCGGGCCGACGTGGCCCAGGTCGCGAGCGAGAGCCTCGATGTCATTGGCCGTGAAGGTGAGCTCGAGAACGCGCGGGACGATCCAGTCGGCTAGAGCCTGTCCGGGGCTCCATGGGCAAGGGCATGAATAGGTCTCGGGCGGGAGCAGCGGGAGTTGTTTGAGATAACCATAGGTTAGGTGGGTCCCACCGACCTTCTGGCGGGCGCAGTAGTCAAGCACAAAGCTGCATAGATTAGCGTAGAGGCAAGCGACAAGGACCGGTTCGACATCTGGAAGCATCAGCGGAGTCGTGTGCCCGACCCCTACGCGTGGTAGGAAGCTTGCGATGACTGTGCGCTCGTTGGTAGTATTCGTAATGTCGCGCCAGCCGAGCAACCAGCCGTTATTGCTTCGGCTTGCCAAGCGGGCCTCGACCTCAGATCGCTGTACCCAGTAGCGGGGCAAGACCGTATATTCTGGGTCGGCGTGCTGCTCCGTGCTGGAATAGGGGAGGTATCCTTTATTGGCCTGGGCCTGAGTCTGTCCTTCGTAAGTTCCAAAGCGGTGATCAAAGTGGTGCACCATCTTGGCTTCATAGAGGGGCAGGCAGAGGTTAGCGTCACGCTCAAACCGGTTGGCGGTGAGGCGATAGCCCTCCGCTTGCAGGGCGGGCGCCTCGTAAAATAGCCCCGAGTCACTGGCCATGTCCAGCATTCGTAGAAATGAGAGTCTCCAGGAGTTGGTCTCGGGCGGGCCTTCCCGCCAGAGCACCGGGATGCGGCGATAAATGGCCAAGTTGAGGTCAGCGTCGCGTTGGCTGCGGAAGATGGGGCACGTGCGGGTATTTGGATTGAGCCTCTCAAGCTCATCTGGGCTGAGACTGTAGTGGCGGGCAGGATCGTCAATGTGCTCGGCACGTCGGGCGTACCACACGAAATCCGCGCTGGTTGCGAGGAGGTCCTCTCCAGTCAGTGTCAGAAGACAAAACTTGAATTGATTGTGAACCGTGGCGAACACTTTGTCCTCGTTCTCGAAGCCGAATAGTGAAGCTAGATTGCGACCAGCAACGAGAGAGGCAAAAAAGTGTTTCGTCGTGTCGTCGGTGGCGATACCGGTTGGCAGAATACAACCGACTCGTCCAGTCCGTCCCATCAGCATGCGATTCGTCTCGGCGAACACCGCATAGGTATTAATATCTCCCCGCCCGCACAGGGGATAACGCCACGAGTTATGCAGAAAGTGCGATTCTCCCTCCGAGCGACGCAAGTCCGTCTGGAAGGCCTCGTATAGCGCCGGGTCTTCTGCACGCAGAGCACCGATCCGCCGCGAGCGCTCTGCTGCGGTCTTCGCCTCAGCCACGTGCTGGCTGCGTGAGGCGAACCACTCTTTTTCCTGGATCTTCAGTCGCTCCCAGGGCGGGTTGCCCAGCACCACGCCAAAGCCGCCTTCCGCGAACACCGTTGGAAACGCCAGGTGCCAGTGAAAGAAGCGATACTCGGCCGCTGTCCGCTCCACCACTTCGCGGGCTCCTGCTTCCACGGACTCCCCCCGCCCGAGGGCCACCACTGTCTCCTGGGTTACGGCCGGATCGCCGGGCCGCTTCGAAACAACGAAGGCGGCGCACCAAGCGTCACAGGCAACCCTCTCCCGGACGCGGGCCGGATCGGCCTGCCAGCGAGCGAACAGTTCCTCCTTGCGGTGGATGCCGGCAATGCGATCGTCAGCCACGGCCTCCAGCGCGCGCACCTCGCCCTCGGACGTCGACGAAGCGGCCTGCCCGCCGAATGAGAGCCGTCCCTGCACGTAGCCTTTGCGCTCCTGGGCGTTCCTTTTTTTGAGCGCCGAAACATGCTTCTTGTCGTCGCCCAGCAGAGCCACAAAGGCGTCGTCCGGCAGGCCCGCCTTCATCAGCTCCGGCGTCACGCCCAGAAGGCTGTTGCCGCACAAGATCTTGTTCTCCAGGAACGACAATGGTCGGGTAGGCTCCAGGCACTCGATCCAGAGGTTCACCTTGCAAAGCTCCACCGCCATCGGGTTGATGTCCACTCCGTAGATGCAGTGCCCGATGACGTCGCGCAAGGCCCTGCGCATCGCCTCGGGGGCGGGCTCGGTATCCCCAGAGCGGACCGAGGCCAGATGATGTGCCAGGCGGTGAGAGGCAGCCAGCAGGAAATGCCCGGACCCGCAGGCCGGATCGCAGACGGTGAGCGAGAGCAGAGCCTGCGAGAGATGCTCCGCGAGGGCCTCCCCGGCAAGCCCCCGCCCGGTCCTCCGAGCCTCGGTCAGGCGCTCCTTGACCACCGGCTCCAGAGCCGAGTCGAGCAAGGTTTGCACCAGCTCTGGAGGCGTGTAATAGCTGCCGGTGGACTTCCTTTCATTGCCGGATAAGCTCACGAGTTTGAAAGAGCCGGCCGACTGGCTCAGCTCGGGAGTCAGCTCGAGAAGGGACTCGTAGACGCTCCCGAGCTCCTCGGTGCCCATGTTCTTGTAGTCCACCGGGCGGGGGACGTTGCGGTCAAACGTGTAGGAGAGCTTGCGGACCGCCTCCAGCAAGTCCTGGTTGGCCAGCTCGCTCGCCGTGAGATCTGGCAGGGCTCGCTCGGACCACAGGAAGCCACCCAGTGGGTAGAGCGCCAACCCCGGACATCCGGCGTCCGAGCCCAAATGGCGCATGACGACCCGCAGGGCTTGCCACTGGTCGGCGTGCCGCGTGCCGCGCCGGCGGGATGCCAGCCAGCGGAGGCGGGCGGTCGAGTAATAGTCGAGGTAGCGCTCGCGCAACTCGCCCGGCGCATCCGGGTCAAGCAAGAGACCCCGGTCCTCCGCCACGAACAAGAACAACAGGCGGTAGACCAGGCGCAGCACCTGGCGGTAGTAATCTTGGCGGTCGAGCCGGCCGTCCTCCAGAGCCCGCCGCAAGGCCTGATTGGCTGGATGTTGCAGGAAGCCTCGGCCAAGCGCCTCGATGGCGCCCTCCACCCCGCGACGAAGGTCGTCCAGGGCGCGTGTGCCGTCCTTTGCTGCCTGGCGCGACCACTGCTCGAGCCAGCACTCCTCCGGGCGCTCTCCCTCCAGGCGCGACTCATGGCAGATCAGCCAGAGCAGCTTGAAGTCAGCGTAGAGTTCACCCTCCATCATTGAGTACAGGTCGAACTCGAGGTAAGCCTGACGCGTCAGGCTCAGGTTGTCGCGCAGCACCCGCAGGATTTTGCCGTTCGTGACGAGCGCCCACAGGTGGTCGTCAGAACGGTTGAGAAACTCCTGTACCAGGCTGTGCGGGCTGGAGCTGGCTGCACCGGCCACGCCACGGGCGCGCCGATCGAGCGAGACTCCAGCCCCCACAAGATGAATGGGGACGCGTTCCCAGAGGTGCGAAATCGGATAACTCTTGCCCTCGATGACCAGCTCGCGCGCAGGGCTGAGACGGCCGAACCCGAGCTCCTGGAACAGGATGTTGAGCCAGCGATCGCGCGTCAGTCCTGTGCCTGGCTCATCTACGCCAAGGCGGTCTAGCTCATCTTTAAATGACGACCAGGCGCCTCGCAACCGATTCCAGGCGCGGGTCACTGCCTCGTTGAGCTTCTCGTTCCTGGCCAGATGGTACTGGCCTGGCGTCAGCCCGGGGAGCGTCTTGTCCTCGCTCGATACGCGGACGAGCAGGTCGGAAGGTAGTAAGGCGCCCTCAGTCTTGACGGTGGCGAACAGCTCCTTTTTCACGACATCGCCTCCTCATGGAACTCAAAGAACTCCCGCCAGGGCTCGACCGGCGTCTTCTGGGGCATCGCGGCAAAAAGCGCTGCCGCTCTTGCCTGGCAGTTGAGCGATTTGGCGGGATTGAACGCGATGTCGGTAAACCCGTGGTAACCCCTCAGCGGCTGGGATAACTGCGGATTCTGTTGAAGCGCCTGAAGGTAGAGCCAATCGTAAAATGCCGTCAGGGGCTTGGTTGGAAGATCCAGCTCGAAGTAGCGGAACCCGATGACTCGGCCTGAGTCCCGCAGCCTCGGATAGGCACGGGCATCGCGACCGGAGAAATCATACAGGTCGTGGTGCGGTCCGCCCTCTTCGAAAACCTTACTGCCCTGGAAGGCCGACTCAACCGACATACACTTGCCGTGATGCTCAAGTGTCAGGCTGAGAGCACTCAACGATTGTCCAAGAAGGTCTGGCGACTTGGACGAGATCTCAAGCAATGGGCTCAGGCCCTGATGAGCAGCACTCTCGTGAAGAGCGTGAATGCTCTTCAACGCCTGCGTCCTCGAGAAGCCTGGGTGCCAGACAAAGTCGACTTGAATTTCCCGAACCAACGGGCGAGTGGAAGCAGGAACGAAGATAGGGCGCCTGGCCATGGTGCCTCCGGTCGTCTGGCTAGAAGTCTCTTCAGGGCGTAATCTCTCGAGCTGAACCATAGGGGGTCAACTTCAAATCGCTGGACGCCGATAAGCCCGTCGCAGCATTCCAGAGCTGTCGCGAGGTGCTTCTGGCTCTCGAAGTATACGGCTTGAATTCTGTCTGGCGGGAGACTGGCGTACACGAGAACCTCCGCCTGGACGTTGGTGGGTATCCACTTGGGGAGTCCGCTTCTTTCGCCGGCAGACCCTCCAAATAGAGCTTCCAAAGAGGTCGCCGTTGTTAACTCACTGTGTTTGCCTTGCAGCTTGCTGCCCGCTGCATTGCCTGGACAGAACGCGCACGGAAATTCCCAAAGGACGGATGCATCGAGCTTCAGGACCGACCAGGCCCCCTGGTACTTGTTTTCGCGACAACTGTAAAAAAGGGGGCTGTTTGGGAAACTTACGCTGAATGACAGGGAGTTCTTCTGCTCGTCCAGCCGCAACTCATCATTGAGAGCGACACGAAAAGTAGGGTCCTCGCAGGTCAGTTGCTCGAGTTGGTCTCGGGTCAACAGTCCCCGCTTCATGATTCTTGGCAGGTTGCATGCCCTCGTGAAGTGGAGAACCTCCTGGATGCCACGGCGTCGACAGACTGCCTCAATTTTGCGCGCCTGACTGACGGTGCTCACGAGCCCCCATCTCCAGGCAAGAAGAGATAAACGCCAAGCAGGTCCACCGGCAGTTGGGGCTCTACGCTATGGGAGAGCCCTGTGCGCCCGCCGGCCTGACGTACCCGCTGGTGGCTCTTCAAGAGCTCACCGGCCCGTGTGCGGCTAAACTCCTCGAGATGGCCCTGCACGGAGCCAAGCTCGCCCAGGATGCTGCTGAGAAGCTCGCGAGCCTGGCCCGGGTCCAGGTTGCCGCTCGGCTCGACCTCCAGGAGCTTCTCGGCCGATTCCAGCCAGCGCGCGTTGGCCGGCCGTCCTTCGAAGGCAACCAGTTGCAATTCCTCGGCAAGCAATCTTTGCTCCGGGCGAGCGTCTGCGCGCCAGCGCGTGACCACGTGGAAGCGGAGCCGGACCAGCAGCAGGGTGGTCCGCACTGTCACCATGCGCGTCCGAATGACGCCGGTTCGCCGAGCGCGCGCCTCTCCCAGCGGGTCGAGCGAGCTGTCCAGCACCCAACTCGCCAGGCCCTCGACTACGGGGTGTGTCCGGTTCAAATACAGCTCGTCGGACCGGATCGGCAGCTCGTAGCGAATGGCGAGGCGCGTCTCCTCTCTTCCGATCGCGTCCCGCAGAGCGCGGGGGCAGTCCCCAACCTCAAGAGCACCGTCCAGGGCTCGGCCCCCATGCAGAGTCACAGCATCCCGCACAAAGCGCTCCACGTCATGCCTAGAGCCTATGGCGTCCCGTACCGAATTGAGCTCCGTAGCAACTTCCTCCACCTTGAGCGCGTGCTGCGCGAACATAGTTTGTGAGAGCCGGTGCTCCCGCTCGGTCACCTTGTCCCACTCGAGGTGCAGCCTGTCGCGTTCCTCGGTCATGAACTCGAACGACATCTGCTCCTGCCCACCCCGAAGCAGCAGTCCCTCCATGAGAGCCTCCACGACCTTGCTTGGATCGGCCGGCACAGGCACGGAGATGCCTAGGCTGCTGCGAATCTTCTTGTGCTTCTTGAGCAGCACGTCAAGCACGATACCATCCACGGCGTTGTCCGAGCCGTAGTACGTCACCACGCGCACCCGCTCAGATCGTTGCCCGTAGCGATCCACGCGGCCTTCGCGCTGCTCATGCCGGGTCGGGTTCCAGGACAGATCGTAGTGGATGACCGCGTCGAAGCTCTCCTGCAGGTTGATCCCCTCACTCAGGCAGTCGGTGGCTACGAGCACCGGCCGTCCCGCCAGGGACAGCTCCTGGACGCGAGCCTCGCGGTCGGCCGGAGGCAAAAGGCCCGTGACGGCCGCGACCTCAGTGCCCTTCAGTTTCTCGCGCAGCTCGCGGGCCAGGTACTCGGCCGTGTGGATGAAGCGGCAGAACAGGATGGGCCTGAATCCATCCTCAACCAACTGGCGAGTGAGCGCGATGACACGCTGAAGCTTCCGGTCGTCTTTGCCCTCGAGCGCCTCGGCGCGACGAGCCAGGTCGAGGAGCTTCCTGTGATGTCGCTCCTCCTCTTCGGACAGCGAAGAGAAGTCGCTGCCGGGCGTGACGTCCACGCTCTCATTGCCGTCCTCGTCGGAGAGATCGAGCACCGTGCGCTGGCCCAGGAGATCCGTCTCCTCAACCGTGGTGGCCTCCAATGTGCTGGCGCGCGTCCGCAAGGTGGCCGCCGCCGCCGCCGGGCTTGATGCCAGGCTCCGCAGCAGGGCCAGAGCAGACCACCAGCGCACCCGCTGCCGGGGTCGCCCGCCGCTGGTGTCGCACACGATCTCCCGTGCGTACGACAGTACGTCGTCGAAGAGCTGGCGCTGGACAGGGGAGAGTTGATAGGTCTCCTCGGCCTCAAGCCTTTTGGGGAAGGGCGTGTCGGTGTCAAGGTATCTTAGAAGATCGCCTCGCCGACGCTGCACCAGGTGGGCGGCCAGATGCCGCCGATGAGGCTCATTCTGGGCCCCGGTCAAATCGACGGGCAGCTCCGTAAAGCCATCATCGAGCAGGGAGAGGAGCGAGCGGAATGCATCCTCGTTGCCGCTGTGGGGGGTGGCCGTCACCAGGATCAGGTGACGATCCGGCCGCCGGGCCAGGCCGCGCAAGAGCTGGTGGCGCTGGTGGCGGGCCCTACCGCCACCCTGTCCTGGATCGGCGCACGTGTGGGCCTCATCCACGATAACGAGGTCTGGGCAGGTGCGCAGGAAGTCCTCGCGCCGCCGGTCGGTTTTGATATAGTCGGTGGATACAATGGTGTAGGGAAAGTGCTCGAAGACAGACTCGCCCATCGGGCAGGCGCGCTCGAGGCGCCCGACTGTGCTGCTCAACACCAGCTGAGCCTCGAGGTGGAACTTGGAGACCATCTCGGCCTGCCACTGCTCCGCCAGATGCGGAGGGCAGAGAACCGTAAGTCCCTTCGCCTCGCCCCGGTCGAGCAGCTCGCGGGCCACCAACAGGGATTCCACGGTCTTGCCGATACCTACGTCGTCTGCGATGAGCAGTCGCACCGGGTCGAGCTTGAGCGCCATCAGCAGCGGGACGAGCTGGTAGGGGCGCGGGTCAACTGCAAGGCGCGCGAAGGAGCGAAATGGCCCGGTGGAGGTGCGGAAGCCGAGCCGGGCCGCCTCTCGCAAGAGACGTGAGCTGGTGTGGTCGCCGGGCCGGCTAGGATCGGGCCACTCGAAGCGCGCCGTTTCGACAGGTTCGATAGGCAGATACAGACCAGTGACCTCGTCGTCCGTGCCCCCCAGCGGACGCAGCCGCAGGAAGTCGTGCGTCGAACCGGGCTGCACGACCCACTCGCGTCCGCGCGCGCGGACCAGAGTGCCGGGGGCGTGGATTACAGTCTGGGTATCCATGGCGATCCTCCCCGAGGCCCTTCGAGGGAATTTGAGAATTTCCCCGGCGGATCGATCCTGCCGGTGTTGAGCTCCAGGATTTCGCGAATTGACGTCAAAATTCCTCAGCCAGCATCAAGAGGGCTCGCAGCAAGCGAGTCCGGCAACCTGGTTGGAGCAACCAAGGTGCCTTCCCGCTGATTTGCGGGGATGTGGCCGACTCGGCAACCAACTGCTCGAGGTCCTCGGATGCATCTGAAATCGGAGGACTTCCATGTTGGTTTCCAAAGCTCTGCAGCAATGTCCCGACTGTCTCGACTGGTACGGCACTGCCGTCTCCTCCAAGGGCGTCAACTGGCAGGTTCACTGCAGTTGCAATGGGTACACCTGCAAGGTCTGTGGCCTGAAGGCTCATGCGGCGACTCACAACTTCTACGACTGCTACACGGACGAGGTGTGGCACGTTTCGGTCTACTCTTATTTGGCCGGCATCATCTGCTGGCGATGCCGAAGCGGTCGGCGGGGCCCACGCTGAGTCCGCTCCTCAGGCCAGGCTGAGCAGAGGGGAGAGGAACGGGCTGAGCGCGCCCACGCATGAAACCAGGGCGTCGTCCCGTGCCCTTGTCAGGCTGACGTAGAGCAGGCGCCGCTCCTGCGCCAGGGTCTCCTCCCGCTCGGACGGGTCGGCTGCCTGGAGAACGGTCTGGTTCGGCACATACCGCTCTGAGGCATCCGGCACCACCACCGACTTGAACTCCAGGCCCTTGGCCCGATGCATCGTACCCAGCCGTACACCCCCCCGAGATTTCCTCCCCAGCACGTAGACCGGAATTCCGGCCTCGGACAGCGCCGTCTCCCAGCGTTCCACCAGAGAATTCGTCCGCGCGAACATCGCGATATCTGACCACTCCAGGCCTTCCTCGTGAAGCGCACGCAACTTTGCCAGGACGAACTCCTGTTGATCGGCCGGAGTCGCGAAGGCCCGAACCTCGGGCTCGGGACCCTTCAGGAGACTGCGCGTCCCTTTGCGGTCTTCCATTTCTCCGTCCAGGTCCTCCACCATGCGGCCGAGGACCTGGTCGGCGAAACGGCGGATCTGCTCGGTCGTACGATAGTTGATCCGGAGGGTGTAGGACCGGCCCTGGGTCTTGATCCCGAGCGACGCGAGACTGGCGCCCCCGGGATAGATCCGCTGCCCCGCGTCTCCCACCAGCATCAGCTCTCGGCCCAGACCTGCCAGCAGCTTGAGCTCTTGTGCCCTTAAATCCTGGACTTCGTCCACGATGACGGCGTCGAAGAGCGGAGCAGAAATCGATGCGATGGCGCGGCGGCAAATGCCAGAGAAGTCCTCCAGCCGGTCCTGCTCGAGCGACTCGATGACCTTTTCGAAGACCCGCCAGAGTGTAGCACGCTCCTTGACAGACAGGGCCCGGCCGCGGCCAACGCGCCTCGCTGCCCGGTAGTCTTCCCAGGTGCGGATTCCGGCCGGAGACAAGACTCGAGACCACTCGCTCAACATGAAGCGAGAGTCAAAAGCTCCCGCCGCGTGCGCCTGGTGGTGCTCGATGCGTTTGTGAATCTCTTCGTCGGGCACTCCGCGCCAGCCCTTGACCATCGACTGCGCTTGCGTATGAACGGTGGTGACCGTAATGCGCTCGAGTTCCTCGGGTTGGCAAAGGAGGCTCAGCGAATGCTTCAGGTTGTCCGCCAGAGTGCCCACGTAGGTCGTGAGCAGGACGCGTTTTCCCTGGCCCGCAAGATGGCGAGCGCGGTGCATGGCTACCACCGTCTTGCCGGTGCCAGCTGAGCCGGTCACCTTCACCGGGCCGTTGAATGTCGCCGTGGCCAGCTTGCGCTGCGAAGGGTGCAGAAACGCCAACCACTTCTCCAGCGGCGCCGCCAGCAGCCGGGCCATGTCTTCTTCGCCCTCCACCACATAGAAGCGGGCTTTGAAATCCGGATGCTCGAGCAGTTTCCCCTTCCGCACCGGGGCGGGCGGTGTAACCAACTCGCCGTCGGCCAGGAGAAACAGTCTTTCCTGCACGTCGTTTGGCAATCCGCCTGCGATCTCTAGCAACTGGTCCTCGGTAGTGACTTTGCGCAGCGTTGGGAGCCATTCGGGCGGAACTCCGAGGCTCACCAGGTATTCGTCTGCATGCTCGCGGAAAATCCCCGGCACATCTTTCACGACGGTTCGATGCTCCACGGTCTCCACGAGTTGCACCAACTGCAGGACTCCCGTGGTCGGGTGGAGGGCGAGCCGGCTCTTGCTCGCCCAGCGGTATGCCTCGTCGTGGTGACCGGCGTGCAGGAAGAGCCAGAGGTCTCCCTCCTTGCCGAGAATCGCGCGCAGGTCCTGGCTGATCCGAGCAGACCAGTATCCCGAATTGTGCAGTCGCTCGAGAGAGTGTCCCGGTTGCCGTGGATTTTTTTGAAACTCCTGGCAGAAATCGATGGCGCGGATCAGGTCGCTGTGTCCGAGCGTCTTGAGCGAGTCATGCCAGGAATCGTGGAACCCGAATTTCACGGTTCGAGTAGACCTACCAGGGTCTCGATGTCGAAATCTGGCTCCACGGAGACGGCGGGCACGTCCGAGGCCTCGAGCCCTTCCGAGCCCGCGGCGACGAGCCTGACGCGCCGCGCCCCGTGGCGAACCTCGACCTCATAGAAACCGATCACGTTACCGTGATTGTCCGTCAAGTCACCGCCCGAGTCCACAGTCCACCTTCGGGCCAGCCTTCCGACAAGGTCATGCCAGGCAGGGTCGAACAGGCTGAGATCGAACGTCGCCGCCGGGTTGGGCGAGACGATCGACCCGAACAGCCAGGCGTAACGTTGCAGGATCTCGTCCCAGTGCGGCTCAAGCTCTCCTTCGGCGGCTCGATCCGACAGAACGCGTCCGAAGCGGACGACCTGCCAGCCGCGATCCTCCAGAGCTTCCTGCTGAATTCGATCTCGCTCACGGCGATTGGGGAACTCATGCATTGGGCCGTCGACGTAAACGGCCACCAGTTTCTCGCGATAGATGAAGTCGGGCCGCGTCTCGACCAACAGCGTTTGCGCCTCATCCGGCAGACGCAGCTGCCGATCGTCAATGTGACGCAGCCACCTTTTCTCGAGCTCGGATCCTGCTTGCGCCAGAAGCTCCTCCAGACGGGTCACGCCCGAGGTGGCCCTGGGACTGACGCGGGCCAGGGACCAGCTCTGAAGCAGTTCGGGAAGGAGCTGGCGATCCAGAACGCCGTGATGGAGCTGGTTGGTATAGCTCAAAAGGCAATCATAGCATCCTGCCTCGCAGTCTTCACGGGCGCGCTCGGCGCGACGGCGGTCCTCCAGTGTGTCGGGGTCGAAGTGACAGAGTTCGAGCGCTCGGCGGGCCACTCGCGAGAGAGCTGTTGGCTCGTGGACCAGCCGCCTCAACACCCCGGCTCCGCCTTCCGCGGCCTCGTAAAAAAGCATCGTGCGCGGTCTATCGGTTGAAGGCAGCGACTCGGCGGCGAGCTCACTGTCCTCAAGCTGGAACTCGAGCTGCATGGCATTCTTCAGAGCCGCTTGCAAGCTCAGCATCATGGCCGGCTCAAGAGGCTCACAGGGATGGATCAGCAGGCAGTTGCGATGGTCGTCGACGAACGGGATGACTCGCTTGATGCGGGCGCTCATCGCGTCCCCGAGGTCTCGCGTGTCGTCGCGCTCGTCGCGCTCCCAGTAGCCGCGCTCGAGATCGAGGTTGAAACCGAGCCGGTCCGGGTTGCTTCGTCGCTTCCAGCCCAGATTCACACGCCAGATTCGGGCGGCCTGCCCAAAGCTAAGTCTGGCCAGCCCGTCGAGCTCGGCCAACGTGCGGGAGAGCCTGGCGCGGCGGCGCTCGAAGCGCACACCGACCTGCATCTCGAAGCCCATCCGCTGACGCTCCTCTTCGTCGCAGTGGATGCGATCATAACGGCGCGCGTTGACACTCCGCATGCGGAACAGGTTGATCATCGGAGCACCCAGGCCGGAGTCGCACTGCTCGCATACGTCGGGTCCGCAGCCGTCCTCGACCGGGTGCATATACCCGCACTCTTCGCAGCGCTTGGCGACCCCCGACCCGATCTCTTCGGGGTCGTCGTTGGAAGGCAAGGCGACCCGGTTCGTGATGTAGCGGGTGCCCTCGTGATAGATTACTGCTCTGGGCCCGAACTCCGAAATCGCCAGGAAGCGCGGCCGGGAGAGGTACTCGTCGCGGTTGTTACGACCCGGAACGAACGCGGTCAGCGGGAGGCGCGGGAAGTTGTAGCCCGGGAGGAAGCCCTCGCTGGCATAGTAGCGGTAGCTATTGAAATCGGAGTTCTCGGTCTGCCGGGTCTCGAGCAGCAGAGTCATCTGGCTGTGCGCTTCGTTGTAGAGCCGCCGGGCCAGGTTCTTGTCGTAGCTCGAGCGAGAATGGTCGCGAATAATTCGGTGTTGCTGGTCCATCTGTTTCAAAGCCGCTCGATAAAGCTCGCGCCAGCGCTCGGAAGCTTGATCGAAGTCGTGGGAAGCGGCCTTCAACACGTCCTCCAGCCAGCCATCGTGGTGCCAGTCCGCCTGGCTCAGGTCGGACTGAATGGAAGCCAACATCCGCTGGCCACGACCGAGCGCCCGCTGAAAGCCCTGCGGGTTCTGGAAGTCGTTGACAAGGTCAGGTTGCAGCGTAAGGGGAGCAGGCTCGCCGTCGAGCACCAGCACCTCCTTGAGACTAGAACCCAGGCTGGCGCCCGTGGCCGCGAGCCACTCGGCCCGAACGTGGGCCCGCACCAGTTCCTCGTTCGAAAGCTCGATGCGCGGGAGGCTGACTGCGCCCGAGACCATCCGGATTGGACGCTTGAAAAAATATTGATCGTGCGGGCTGAGCGCCGTGCAGTAAGTGAACACCAAAGCGGGTTGGCCGCTTCTTCCGGCTCGACCGCTGCGTTGGGCGTAATTTGCAGGCGTGGGTGGGACGTTGCGCAGCCCGACCACATTGAGCTCGCGGATATCGACCCCGAGCTCCATGGTGGGAGAGCAGAACATCACCGGCAAAGTGCCCTGCCGGAACTTCTCTTCGCGTTCCTGACGCTTCTCCGGAGGCACCTGTGCTGTGTGCTCGCGCGCGGTGATGCCCCGGCTCTCCCAGGCCTTTCGTTGGTAATATTCGACGAAATACGGGTTGGGGCGGAGCCCATGTCTGGGCACGCGTGGGACACGGATCGGGTCGTGAAAGGCCTGCTCGCCGCTGCCGGCCACCCAACGAAGGGCCGAGGCCGGGATCTGGTAACCAGGCACTTCCGCGTCGCGGACCCTCCGGACTAGCCCACCCACCTCCAGCGCCCCAAAAAGGAACTGGATGATATCTTGCAACTCGGCGCTCTTGAGCGGCTGTCCCAACTCGCGCTTGAGATACCGGGCGAAAGAGCCTCGAGCCGTGATGTAGAGGTGCTGGCCTGCCGCTCTTCCGCCCGGAGACGTGCCCGGGAAGGCGAGCACTGACGTTTCCATCGGTTCGTTCTCATCCAGGGCCCACGGCTCGATCAGATGCTGGTTGGAGAGCTGCCTGATCCGATCCTGGTAGGCTGCGTCGAGATAGTCCACGTGAATGGCCAGCTCGCGCCGCAGGTAGTCGAGGAGAGTCTTCAAAATCTTCCGCCGCGATTCGGGCCGCGCGCTCGTCAGAGCGGGAGGGACCTGGAGAAGGCCGCCCGGCATCCTTTCCAGGGGCAGCTTGCTCCAGACGTCCTCTGCTTCACAGACCTCCCGGAGTGAGCCGTATCCGATGTCGAGCAGTCCGCACTGTTCGAGATTGGGGAACGTGACGCGCCAGCCGCGCATCAGGTCGCGGTAGATCCGGTAGCCCAGCACCTCGCGGAGGGCGCGCTCGTTCTCTTGGCGGGCTTCGAAGCGGGCCTGTGCATTCTGGGCGTACTCCTCCGGAGGCAGGTCGAGCGCCTCGAACACCCTCCGGGTTAGATCGTCGTGCAAAATGCCGCCGGCCCCAACCTGGCTGACTGCCCGGTAGAGTGCAGAGCGCAACCAGCCTACCTGCACGAAGTCGTTGAAGTGGCCGGCTTGCAGTGAGGCGTCCTGGCGGTTGTCAGTGAAACTCAGTAGCTTGCGCGCCTCTTTCTCCAGGCCTTCTCCGAACTGGTGGAACCAGCGGTGGACCGAGAGCGTCAGCAGCGTCGTCGCAGTGCTGCGGCCGCTGGTATCCAGAGTGGAGAGTTTCCCAATGTCCGACTGCTGGTGGGCTCCGTAGGCCACGTCGCAGGCCAAGCAGAACGAGAATGGCTGAGCCAGGAACCGGGCGCTCACGCCGTCTTCACAAAGGAGCCCGTCGGGCGAAACCTGCACTTCCTGGGGCAGCAGTGTTCCTAACCGAAAATCAGGCGGAATATCCTCACGAGGGAGTTGGCGGCGTATCCCCTTCTTGATTTGCCCATTGTCAAGCCAGTCCTCCGGGACACGATCTGCGATGTCGCCTCCGGGCCAACGCCGCTCCGGGTCGAGGAAGAGAAAACCTGGTAGCTGGCCCGGTTTCCCGAAGCGCTCGCTGAGTGAGCGGGGCACAGCGCGAAAGACGCCCCCTTCGCGCTGGAGGAAGACGGTGTAATACTCCTGACCGCACTCGCGGCAGAAGGCCAGCGGCAGTAGCGTCTTGCCGCGCTCGCTGCCGGGGACGAACTTCTGTCCCACGAGCGTTAGGTGGCGCTCCGCTGGTTCCTCGAGGGAGGCGTAAACTGTATCGCCCTTGCTGAAAAACTGATGCAACTTGAACGCGAACTGCGGACGCCCCGTCTCGGGATCATTTTCGCAATGATAGGCCAGCAGGAAGCCTTCCTGGATACGCTCCGCGCAGACCTCGAGACTCAGCCCGCTCAGCTCGGCAAGCTCGCGAGCAGCTCCTTCGGGGCCGCCGATGCTTCGCGGCGAGACTCGAGTTAACCGCCCCCCCTCATCTCGTAGGCCGAAGGTGGTTTCCATCCAAGATGACAGAGGGTCTTGCAGGAAGTCATCCCACTTTACCGGTTGCTCAGTCGTAGGAGGCGGCTCCTGAAGGCGCCTCACGAGCTTCTGTCTGTCACACCCGGCAGAAGTGATCCGGCGTAGGGTCTCGCCCACGACGGAATCCGGCTCGACGGTCGAGCCGAAGAGTCGGGAAGCATATCCAGCCACATCGGCCCGCTGCTGCGCGGGATCGGGTGACGTGCTCAGGGTGGCTGAGGTGCCAACGCACAGAAGCTCGCTTGAGCCAGTTCGCTCCCGGGCTCGTCGCACCAGGAGGGCCACATCGGCGCCCTGCCGACCGCGGTAGGTGTGCAGCTCGTCTAAAACGAGAAAGCGCAGATTGCCGCAGGCCCTTAGAATGGCCTGGTCCCACGGGCGGGTGAGCAAGAGCTCCATCATCACGTAGTTCGTGATCAGGATATCGGGCGGATTGTCGCGAATCTTCTTGCGCTCATCCTCCTTCTCCTGACCTGTGTAGCGGGCGAAAGTCACCGGCGGCCGGCCCTGGGGAAACCCGCGCTCGAGGAAGCGCGACAACTCGTGCATCTGACTGTTAGCGAGCGCGTTCATGGGGTAGATGATGATGGCGCGAATCCCCTTGCCACTGCCCTCGCGCAAGACCCAGTCGACAATCGGAACGATATAGGAAAGGCTTTTGCCGGAGCCCGTACCGGTCGTCAAAACGTAATTCTTGCCCTGGTTGGCTCTCTCGATGGCCTCCCGCTGATGGCGATGGAGCCGCATAGGGCGTACCGAGGGAGGGCTTTCATCGGACTTGAGACAGAAAATTTTGCTGCAGTCGGCGTGCAGTAACTTCTGGCCCACCAGGTCGTCGACCCAGCCGCCGGCCTCGAAGGCTGGATTCATTTGAATGAGCGGCTCTGGCCAGAGCTGGCCGGTGGTCATGACTTCCCGCACGTGGGCTTTGATCCGATCGTCGCTGAGGCTGAGAAAGCTCTGCAGGTAATCGCAATAATCGCTCACTAGCTGTTGGCGCAACTGGAAGACATCGAGCGCAGATTGAGACTTGGCGGGGGTCGGGTGCATCATTCGAGGGTTCGTGGCAGTTAGATTTCTCCTGCCCTGTGGGACAAGAGATGATTCTTAAGCCCGTTTGTGACCGGTGAATTGCTACCTGACCTGAATCTCAAGCCCGCAGTGGTCGCTCGGGCCCCATTCCTCCAGGCCATTAGAAGCGCGGACCCTCAGCCGGGGAAGAATCAGTCGCGATGCAAACACAAAGTCCAGTTGGCGCGTCGCGGACGCTGGGTCTGCCTGACGCTTGCGAAACGTGGGCACGTTTCGGCTGTCCTGCGGAAGTTCCGGAGGCCAGGGGAGCGCCTGGATTCCACCTCCGGGCGCCTGTGGCCCGACGAAAGGAATACCAATTGCGTCCATGCGGTCAAACACGGTTTGATACCGGTTTGCCCAATAGCGGCTGCCGTTTTCTCCATGTCCCAACAGGATGTTCAGGTCTCCTGCAGCTATGACTCGATGGCGCTTTTCTTGCCCGACAAACACGGACAGGTCCGAAATCAGCCGGTGGACGGAGGCATCGGCGTAGATCCAGGAGCTCTTGGTACTTGAGAGCGGGTTCTCCCAGGCGCCATACATCGACAAGAGAGTGAACGTTTCGCCCGTCGCGGACAAGGTGACCTCAGCTGCGCTCAGCGTGCCAACTCGGCTTACGGCAAACTCTCTGCAAGGAGCCTCTGCGATCGACTTGGGTTCAAGCCACTTGACGTCCACGCGATCGGACAGCCTCACTACAGCCGTTCGCCAAGCGCGGACCAGGCCGGTCCCTGCAGTCTGCCAAGGTTGGGCGTCAACCCGGGAGACGAACTCCCCGGGGGGCGCCGCCGCTTCCTGAAGCAGCGCTATATCCGCGTCGGTGTTCAGAAGATGGCGCCACGGTTCGGAGCGGTGGCCAATGTTCCAGGAAATAACTTTGAGCGTGCTCATCGATAGCGCCCCCGAATGCTTCATCCGTTAAACCTGGAGCTACCGCGGCCTGGCCAGTCGTTCCTCCTCGCATCACAACTCCAGATGATCCGGGGTGAAGCCGGCAGGCGGGAGCGGGGGCCTCTGTCGGGGCGGGTAGGGGTAAGCTTGGCGTTGGCGGCCTGTGGACAGCTTGGAAAAGTCGCAGTATTGAAAAATATTCAGCGACTTTACCAACCTGACCACAGGCACGGGAGCATCGTCTTGGCGTTACAGAGGGGGCTTGGTCTCGGTGGCGGGCGGGGAACAGAGTCTCGTCTTGGCGAGACCTTTCGACATTACTTTTTTTTGAATTGGTTTTGGGTAACGGAGGTGGCCGGTGGGTTGGGCAGCACCGGCTCGGCCTCTAGTCAGACTTGGCTTTGCCAAGCAACGGCAGGGCGCAGTCGAGGTGGAAGTAAGTTGTTTCCTTCGACAAGATCTGCACCTGGACCTGATCGGCACTGACGTCGATCGGCTTACCGCAATGCGAACAAATCTTCGTAGTCTTCTCCGCCTGTTCCAGGTCCGCGACGACCAGGCCCCGGATGTAGGTTGCCCCACCCCTCTTCTTGACCCAGGCAACTAGGTCCGGGGTCAACCGCACGGCTACCTGCGGAGCGCCGTCAGAATACCCCGCCGGATACTGTCTCGGTCGGCCTCGTCCGCGTTTGGCCGGTTTCTCTTCTTCCGGACTCTTCACGCCTGCAGTATAGGGCTGAAAATATTTCCTGTCCAGGCATTGACATTTACCGGTAACCGACTATAATGCAAGTAAGCCGGATTATACCGAAACGCCTACGGCCACTAGCACTCCGGCTTCCCCCAAACCCCACCTAAGGAGCTACCGCTATGCCCTCTCACCGCGAAACCGTCCCCGAGAAAGCCACCCGCCTCAAGAAGAACTACCGCGTCATCCAGGTCACCGAGCGTGACTTCATGGTGATCGGCGACACGTCCACCTACGAAGTCCGCCGCTTCAACGGTGGATGGTACTGCAACTGCCGCTGGACCCGCTTCAACGGCACGCTGAAGCCCTGCTCGCACATCCGGGCTGCCGAGCAAGCGATGCTCGACCCGTCCTGCCAAGAGGTCGTCAAACCCCTGGCCCAGCTGCTGGCTGGGGCCATGAACTAACCGGAGGTAACCACGATGTCCGACACCATTACCCGCAAGACTCTGACCGTGACCGAGGCCGCAACCTGCCTGGGCGTCTCGAGGCACTTCGCCTACCAGGCCGTTCGCGATGGCTCGATCCCGTCCATCCGGATCGGGCGCCGCATCCTCATCCCGACCCACGCCTTCGAGCAGCTGCTGGCCAGCCCGGGCAGCGCCGCGATCTCGAGCAACTAGCCACTATTGCGGGGCCAGGCCGGCTATCGGTCGGCCTGGTCCCCTCGGCCGTCGCCAACCGCTGCGGTCTCTCGGCCCCTCCCCTAAAACCAAATAAAAAATAGTTACTGACGAAAGGTCTCGCCCAGTCGAGACTATGTTTCCCGCGCGCCCGCCACGAGGCCCCCTCTGTTGCGCCAAGACGATGCTCCCGTGCCTGTGGTCAGGTTGGTAAAGTCGCTGAATATTTTTCAATGCTGGCGACTTTTCCAAGCTGTCCACAGGCC
>JAANMV010000695.1_pt1 | contig 41027 bp, 37 predicted proteins | sample 7279661 | NCBI WGS metagenome assembly JAANMV01 (sample SAMN14094540, study PRJNA606508) | bioreactor metagenome | isolation source: A lab-scale SPAN reactor treating ammonium-rich wastewater day 121 | place: Ireland: Galway | collected 2017-05-16
TCTGGTCGTGGGGCAGGGAATGCCACCTTGTCATCCGTGTCTCGGGATGACTCAGCGAGGTTGAGGATGCGAGCAGGATGGCTGCTCGTTTTTGTATTCTGTGGTCAGTGAGCTGTTGAAATATCCGTTGCCAGCTGTGCCGAGCGAGGCTCCTCCCCGGCTGCTGCGGCTATGGCAAAGTCTCGGTGAGGCACTCCAAAAAAACGATCTGGAGAATGCCAGTGAGAGACTGGAAGAGGCTCTCGGGCTCCTGGTTAACTACTATGCCGGAGCCACGGCCGGCGCACTCATTCGTGCAGGATCTGCCGATGCAGAATTGACCGCCCTGGCTCGCAGCCAACCCGGTCCAGAGCAGCGTCTCGATCTGCTCAGGCGAGCTTATCTGATGGGAAGCAAGAAGGCCGAAGATCCGTTCCAGAAAGACCTGGCCGAGGTTTTCTTTGCGGTGAGCAAGCTGTCCACAGGCAAGACGGTGCCTCGCCGCCATACCCGCTGGCTGGGCCTTTCCGCACCCCCGCTCTCAGGGCGGGACCTTGAGGAGAAAGTGGCGGTGCTCGCCTCGTGGTTGCGTGCCTCGGAGCGCTTCTTTGCCACCTGGAAGCCCCACTATCAGTCCAACGGAGCCAACACGGTCCACGTGACTCTCCAGAACCGCCAGCATCGGCTCGAGCTAATCCCCCCACTGCTGTTCGGGGAGCCCGGGCAATCGTCTGAGGTCCCGGCCGCTCCCAGCACCGCTCCCCCCAAGCCCTCGGTTCCCGCGGCCAGGCCACCCAGAGCCCCGGTAGCGGCGCCTCGACCCCTTGCGCGACCAGGTCCCCCGTCTCGTCCGGTGGCTGCGCCCAGGGTGCCTGGCCCGGTCAAGCCCGATTCTGCCCATGCTCCCCCGCCGACACCCAGTCCGGTTGCGGTGGGGCCTGCACTAACGCAACCGCCGGCTGTCGATTCTGAAGTCGCTGAGGGGCCGTTTGAGGCTGCGACTGCGGTTATGCCTCCCCCTCCGGTCGAGACTGAGCTCCTGTCGGCTGAGGTCGAGCCTGCTCCAGCGGCGGAAGATGTGCGTCGGCCGGTCAGTGTTGAGCCTGAAACTGAGGACCAGGATGAGCCTGAGGCAGTTGAGCCCGCACCACCACCAGCTCCTCCGAAGTCCGGGTCAGGGATACCTGTCAGGTCTGCTGGACCACCGAGCTCTCCTCGGCCCCCTTCCGGTCCTCCGAAGAGTCCTGCCCTGGGTCGACCTCAGCCTCCTGGCCCGCGCTCGAGCCCTCCAAAGCCTGGCGGGACATCACCAGTCGGCCCGCGCCCGGCTCCCCCCGTGAAGCCGGGCCCACCCAAATCGCCAGCGGTTCAGCGCGGCTCATTGGGAGAAGTAACTGCTCGTCCCGCTCCTCCAGCCAGGCCGGGTCCTAGACCCTCCCCGCCAGTGCCCAGGGCAGGTACGGTGCGCCCCCCTGAGCTCGAGCAGGTGGTACCCGAGGCCCCAGAGGCTACGGAGCTCGACGCTCCCGTGCCTCCTCCTTTGCCTGATACCTCGCCGTTTCCCAAATGGCCGGTAGGGCCAGACGACGGGACGAAGGCTCCTACGGCCTCTCGGCTTCCGCCGCCATCCGCCACTCCTTTCCCCAGCTGGCCTGTGCCTCCCGAGACCCCCCCAATTGAGGATTCCGTTTCTCCCTTTCCTCAGTGGCCATCAGCTCCCGGGGTGGGGGAACTTCTCCTGCCTGTACTTCCCGTGTTGCCCGTTGGAGAGCAGGGAAGTGCTTTCCCGGATGAGCCTCCCGGCCTGACATCCCCTGGTCTGCCCCCGTTGGCACCCTCGTCAACAGGGGCGGTCGCGCCTCCCGTGCCTGAAGAGCCTGAGGCTGAGGTGGCGCAGCCCGAGCCCGAGATCGTAGAGCCTGAGCCTGAGGTGGCGGTGGCGCCGCTCGAGCCCGAGCCCGAGATCGCAGAGCTTGAGCCTGAGGTGGCGGTGGCGCCGCCCGAGCCCGAGCCCGAGATCGCAGAGCCTGAGCCTGAGGTGGCGGTGGCGCCGCCCGAACCCGAGCCCGAGCCCGAGCTCGCAGAGCCTGAGCCTGAGGTGGCGGTGGCGCCGCCCGAGCCCGAGCCCGAGCCCGAGATCGCAGAGCCCGAGCCTGAGGTTGAGGTGGCGGTGGCGGTGGCGCCGCCCGAGCCCGAGATCGAGATCGCAGAGCCTGAGGTTAAGGTGGCGATGGCGCCCGAGCCCGAGCCCGAGCTCGCAGAGCCTGAGCCTGAGGTGGCTGTGGCGCGGCCCGAGCCCGAGCCCGAGCCCGAGCCCGAGCCCGAGATCGCAGAGCCCGAGCCTGAGGTTGCGGTGGCGCCCCCCGCGCCCGCGCCGGTGGCCGTGGCTCCCCCCGCACCTGAGCCGGTGGCTGTGGCTCCCCCTGCACCTGAGCCGGTGGCCCCCCCCGCGCCTGAGCCGGTGGCCGTGGCTCCGCCCGCGCCCGAGCCGGTGGCCGTGGCTCCGCCCGCGCCTGAGCCGGTGGCCGTGGCTCCGCCCGCGCCCGAGCCGGTGGCCGTGGCTCCGCCCGCGCCCGAGCCGGTGGCCGTGGCTCCCCCCGCGCCTGAGCCGGTGGCCGTGGCTCCGCCCGCGCCCGAGCCGGTGGCCGTGGCGCCCCCCGCTCCCGAGCCGGTGGCTGTGGCGCCCCCCGCACCTGAGCCGGTGGCTGTCGCTCCCGCCGCGCCTATTGAGCCGGTGGCTGTGGCCCCGCCTTTGCCAGAGCCCGCCACCATTCCGCCCGCTTCCGAATCGGTGGCGATTGCCCCCCAGCCCCCCGCGGATCTGCCGGCCGATGTCGTGGATGCCTCCTGGGTCACCCCTCAGGCCGCCGGTCAGTCGGCTGTGGCCGAGGAGGAATCGGCCAGTCGGCGCGCCCAGGGCCAGGATCGAGATTACGGGGATACGATTGAGTTGACCAGTGTCAGCGCCCCGACAGCCAGTCCGGGCTATGCAATCGCTGAACCGCAGCCTGAAGAGCAGGCTCCCGTGCCGGCTCCCGAGCCGGCTGCAGCTACCGCAGGCCCGTCTGGCGGGGTCGAGTGGAGGGTCTGGTCTGAGCAAGAGCGCAGCTTTGTCGATACCACTTTGCGTCAGCAAATCTACGATCCAGGACTGGGACCGGCCCAGACCTGGATCGAGCGCATCCTGCATTACAGTCGTACTCACCCATCGGGGTATCTGCTGGTGGACGGCGATGAGGGCGCCGGTAAGTCGCTGCTGACCGAGGCTATCATGGTCGAGCGTGCGGCAGGTCGCTTCGAGCTGGCCGTGGGCCGTTACTCGATTCAGCGAGGTGGCCAGGACGACTACTCAACCCTGATTGAGGTGGTCAACGAGTTCCTCCGGCTGAACCTGCGCTGTTCCAATGCAGGATTGCGGACTCTGGACCTGCAGGTTACCCGGGACTATCAGGTTCGCTATCGCGATCGCCGTGAGCGGTTTGCCGCCTTCCTGCTGGGCCTGGCCCAGGTCAACGGGGGACGCCTCATGCTCATTCTTGATGGACTGGACGAGGTTGTGCCCGATGCCGGGGCCCGGGTCAAACTGGCTGACTTCCTGCCCACCACCCTGCCTCAGGGGGTCTATCTCCTCCTCACTTACGAGCGCGGGCGGGTTCCCGAGTCCGTTAAAGCCTGCGTGGCCAACCTGGCCGAGCCTTTCCGTCTCTCCATCAGCATGCAGGACAACTCCTATCAAGAATTTTTGCACGCCTGGTTGTCGCGTTACGTGCCTCTGGCCAATCCTCAGGAGCTTCAGACAGCCCTGGTGCGCGCCCAGGGGCGCCTGGGTGTGGCCCGCCAGATGGCCGACCTGATGCAGGCGGGTTACTTTACCAGCGCTTCCGAGCTGCCTACCCGCGAAACACTTTACCCCGAGCTGATGCGCCAGTTCGAGTGCCACGCCGGAGCGGAGCGGTTTCGAGCCCAGTTTCTTCACTTCTTCCTGCTCCTCTCGGCCGATTACGCCGCTGTCACCCTGGACGATCTCTCCTGCTGGGGAGTCGAGGTCAATACGATTTTCGACGTGCTTCGCATCTGTCCGAGCCTTCTCTTGATGGAGAGCGACTGGACCGGGCCCACCATCGCTCTGGCTCACGACTCGCTGCGAAGGTTTTTGTGGCAGAGCTATCCGCAGGAGACTCGCCAGATCTATCGAGCTCTCAGTGCCTGGATGGTGGAGTCGATCCTGGCTCCCGAGAGCAAAGGGGAGCCGGATGTCGGGCGCTCGAAGTTTGCTCGCCTTTACGAGTGGACCCTGGCTGCCAGAACCCCGGAGCTAGCTGAATCGGTGGTCCGCTCCAAAGGGCTATCGCGTCTGCGCATCTCCAGCTCGAACGAGTTGGAGACGAAGCTGCGTTTCCACCAGAAAGTCTGCATTCTGGACTCGTGGAAGAATCTGCTCGACTACCTTGTCAACTCCGAAAGTAAGAGCGAGTACCGCGAGGAACTGGGTTGGGCTTACTCCAGTCGCGGGTTGACCTACCTGCGCATGGGCCAGTTCGAGCGGGCTCTGGAAGATATTGGAGAAGCCATTACTCTCTTTATGCCTCTTATCGAGGATGAGGGGCAGGATCAGCTGCGCAATGGCCTGGCTGCAGCCTACAATCGGCGCAGCGAGGCCTGTCGCTTTCTAGGCAACTTCGAGCAGGCCCTGGCCGATGCTGGCCAGGCTATCAAACAATACACCATTGTGGTGGACCAGTTCGGTCGGGTGGATCTCAGAAACCTGTTGGGTATGGCCTACCAGAACCGTGCGGTCATCTGTCGCCATTACGGCGACCTGGCCACGGCTCGAGGCGACTGCAACACCGCCATCGATCTTTACGAGCAGCTGCTGTCTTCCAATCCGAGGGTGCGTCAGGATTTGGCCTCCTGCTACCACACCCGGGGCGTCGTCTCGCTGGCCCTGGGCGAGTGCGAGCCCGCCGTCCTGGATTCGGGTCGAGCTATCGAGCATTTCACCGAACTGGTAGATCGCCAGGGGCGGACCGAGTTCGCCAACGACCTGGCGGCGGCCCACAATAACCGGGGTGGTGCTTACCATCGACTGGGACAGGCCGAGACGGCGCTGGTCGATTACGGTCGGGCCATCAACATTCGCCGCGATCTGGTTAATGCCGGCCGACTCGATCTGCGTAACGATCTGGCCCTCACTCACACCAATCGGGGCATGCTGACGGATTATCTGGGCAAACGCGACGAGGCACTGGTCGATTACGCGGCTGCCATCGAGTTGCGCCGGACCCTGGTCGAGGTGGAGCAGCGCAGCGACCTGGCCGCCGACCTGGCCCAGACGCACACCTATCGTGGCTCTACCTTGCGTGCCCTCAAGCGCATTCAGGATGCGGTGATCGACTACAACAAGGCGGTCGATATCTATACCACTTTGATCGAGAGTTGCCCGACCCCTGAGTTGCTGCGCCAGTTGGCACTGGCCCACAACAGCCTGGGCCTGATCTATCTCGACCAGGGTGAGTTGCAGAAGGCGGCCGACAGTTGCTCTCGAGCTCTGGAGATCAACGAGAGTCTCTCCGAGGAGGAGATTGGCCAGGAACTGCGCGTGGACAGGGCTGTGGCCCGCAACAACCGGGGCGAGGCCCACCGTCGGGCGGGAGCATTCCACCCGGCTTTTGTGGACTATTCCGAGGCGGTGGAGAGCTATACTCACCTGATCGCCGAGGGTCGCCGCGATCTTATGCGCGACCTGGCCCTGTCTCAGAACAACCGGGCCCGAGTAGCGCTGGTGTTGGGGGACGGAAAGACGGCTCTGCACGACAGCTCAAGAGCTCTGGAGATCTTCATCTACCTCATCGAGCAGCAGGGCCGGGGCGATCTGCTGCCCCATCTCGGCGTCGCATACTCCAACCGGGGCGCGGCCCAGACCCGGCTGAACGCATTCGAAAAGGGACTGACCGATCTGGGGCGAGCCATCGACCTTTACCGGTTGCTGATCGAGGATAGCGGCCGCAGCGAATTCTTCGACGAGCTGGCCCTGGCCTATCGCCGGCGCGCGAAAGCCTTGCTCGAGCTCGGCAAGCAGCAAGCCACCGGATCGAGCGAGCGAATGGTATACCCCAAGCAAGCTCTGGAGGATTTCACCCAGGCGGTCAATTTCTACGAGCAGGCGGTCAAACGAGACCAGGGAGGACCCTACCAGATTGAGCTGGTACGCACCCAGATTCTGCGCACCGAGCTGCATGAAGAACTGGGGGACGTCGCCGCCGCGCTCAAAGACGCCAGCAACGCGGTCGATTACTTTGCCGCCCGCATGGCCGAAGCCGACTATACGACCGTGCGGGACCTGCTCGCCGCTTTTAAGCGCCGGGCCGAGATCTACATGAACAATCATCAAAACGACGAGGCCATGGTGGACTTCGGGCGGCTGATCAACCTGTGCGTGGCGGCCATGGAGCGGGATAACGCCTCCGACTACCGCCCCGACCTGGCCGAGGCTTACAACAACCGCGCCTGGACCCGCTGCATCATGGGCCAGATCGACGAGTCGCTCAAGGACTTCGCCCAGTCTCTGGACATCTATGGGCAACTGGTCATTCAGGAGAAGCGTTTCGAATACGGTGACTCACTGGCCTGGACCTACAACAATCGGGCCACCACTCTCAAACAGGCTGGCCAGCAGGCCCCCGCCCTCAAGGATTACTCGGATGCCATCGAGATTTACAACATTCTGGTGGGGCAGGGCCGCGATGACCTGACGCTGCGTCTATCCACGGCCCTTCTGAATCGAGGCCTGCTGCACCAGGACATGGGCAGCTATGATCAGGCGATGGCCGACATGACCCGAGCAGTCGACCTGCGCGTCGCCGATGCCCGCCGCGAGCCAAGTGCTGCGGCCCTGGCCGAGGTGGCCTCGGGGCTGAGCACCCGTGGGCTGTTGAATCATCATATGGGCAACGCTCAGGGAGCCATGGAAGATTACCAGGGCGCCATCAGCTTCTATACCGACCTGGTCGAATCTCGTGGTCGGCAGGATCTGGCACCCGAGTTGGGACGGGCCCTGGTAGCGCGCAGTATGCTGGGCATCGGCCCGGGTCAGGATGATCAGGCGTTCGCTGCTCTCACCAAGGCCATTCACGTGGTCAACAAGTCGGCCAGCCTCGGGCACGATTTCCCTGCCTCTTTCCCGGTGCACTTCCTCAAAGCCGCAGCAACCGTGACCAGCACCCGCGACATCAACGAATGCCTCGATCTTTTGACAGGACTATCGGAGCTCTTCAATCACCTCCTGGAGCGGCCCCGCCTGGTGCAAGATTGGGGCGCTTACGCCGAAGCGCTCACCGAGCTCTCCATGCGGGTGCCGGCTGATCGGCGCAGCTCGCTACGGGGTGCTCTCCTTGCCCTGGCCGTGGTCTACGCCCTGGGCGAGGTGGAAACCAAGGGCAACAACGGTTTACCGACCCTTGTTCGGGCCCTGCACAGGCTTGGCGAGGCGCTCGAGCGCAGCAAGGTTCCAGGCAACCTGAACAAGGTCGGATTGAGCTTCAAGACCCTTATGAAGCGGGTGCCTGACTATCGAGGTAGTGAGGATTTTCGCACTTCATTGGAGGCGATGGTGCGTCTGTGGCAGGCGCTGCCGGCCGCCGTGCCGGCTCACGCTCAGGTGTCCCGCTTTGACCTGGCCCATCTTTTGAAGACGAGCTGACTTCTCAGGCGCGTTCGCACAGCCCCCAGAAAGCGGTAAGGCTATCCATCTGGGCTTTCAACCCATCTCCATCGACGCGTGATAGAACCGAGCTTGCCCCTGATTCATAGGCGGTGGCCATCAACTCGGGGTTGGATTCCAGCACCACCACCGGAAGGCCGAGCAACTCCTCCTGGTTGCGCAGTTGCTGCAAAAGCCTCAGCCCTCCTTTCCCGGGGAGGTTCAGGCTCAGCAAGACCACCTGGGGGAGCTGGCGATCCTGGTGGGGAGGGTTTTTCTGCAGATAGTTGAGGGCTCCCTCAGCGTCGTTTACGACCATCACCGCCTCAGGCTGCAGTGCCTGGGACAGTTCCTCGGCCAATCTGGCGTCGGCCTCGACTAGTAATATCACTCCTTAATCAACTCCCCACGCCAAATGAAGAAGGGCCTGTCAAATCGAGATCCGAGCAGCCATCAATCCAGCGACTCCCGCTCAGGTCGCCAGTGTATCTGGTCGCCGGTCGAGCGTCAAGCTCGACCGCTCTGGCTCTACGCCCGCCCCGTTGTGCATGTTGGTGGCAGGCGCAACCAATTGCCGAGAAAACGAAAAACAGCCCCTTTCGGGGCTGTCGGTTTCGATTCGCCGGGAGGATCAGGCAGCCACAGCGATATTGCTGGTCGACGAAGCGGCCGGCGGCGCCTGCGGCGGCGGCGGAGGAGCGTTCTGCTGGTCAGTCTGCATGTTGACCTGGCCGCGCTCGCGGAGGTACTGCAGCACGTGGTAGGAGTAGGCGGCAATGTCGCCGGCCAGACCGATAGCGGTCATGGTCGGGGCCACGCCGGAGAGGGCGGGGATGAACTTGTCGCCCAGGGCACCCACCACGCCGATCACGTCGGTGACGACGTGAGCGGTATCGATGATCTTGGTGGCCCGGTCGGCATCCTTGTTCTTCCAGGTATCGACGGCCTTCTTGCTGTCGAGCACCAGGGCGGTCACGCGCAGCATCGGGAGGAAGGCATCCTCCGCGAAGGTGGCGGCGCTGCTGGGAAGGCCGGCGTAGACCTGGGTCTTTACACCCAGAGCGGCTTCCTTGAAGGCGAAGGCCGGGTCGGCCTTGACCAGGTTGGCGGCTTCCTCGGCGGCGGCCGTGATGAACATCTGGCTGCCTTTGATAAAGCGGGACATGATGCCCGGGCTCTCGTTTTTGATCTGCAGAACCTGCTCGCCGTTGACCGTGATGGTCACCTGGTCGCCACTGCCCATCTTGTTGAGCACCTTCTTGGTGAACTCAGGCGAAGAGGTCAGGTTCTCCAGGATGCGAGCGGCAGCATCGGGATTCTCGGCATTCGGCTTGGCGGGCGACTGACCCTGAGCCTGCTGCTCGGGGGCCTGGGCCTGCTGCGCCGGCTGCTGCGCGTTGGCGGAGTTGGGGCGAAACGTGCGCGCCATCGGTGCGTTTGTGATAACCATTTGGGGTCAGCCTCCAGATTTTTTTGTCTCGGTCGAGGACAATATAGTGAGCTTCGGTGCTGGCATGTTTGCCGGCGTGTTAACAGACGGCCTGATGGTTTCAGGCTTCCTTAAGGGTTGGGTCGCGAGAGCACAAATTCGCGGTCATTCACCTGGCGCACACCGTAGCCGGTGTCGCCGTAGCGCGAAATGACCACCTGATCGTTGCCGTCTGAGAGGCTCCAGCGCTCTTTCTCGCCCAACATTTTCGGCTTGAGCGCGCTGGGCAGGTAGTCTTTCAAGCGGCGCGTGTGGCTCATGGAGACGGCCTGATCGTTCTTGATGGTCAGGTCGCCCGAATCCACCGAGACCGAGAAGGTCTGATCGTCCTCGCGCACGATCTTGCCCTTCCCGCCGCTGAACGTGACCTCCCAACCGGAGTCGAACAGGTAACGGTCACCCTGGCGCACATAGGCGCCTCCTTCAATAGTGGCGCGGGCTTCGGGCTTCTCCCGGTAGAGAGGCCAGACGAAGCTGGAGGCTCCCCAGAGGGCGGCTCCGGCCGCCGCGATTGGAAGGGAGGCGGCCGGGAAGGCCGACACCGCTGCCACTGTGGCCGAGTAGCTGCCCAGATAGAGGGCCCGGCTGATGGATGCCTCCACGCCGAGAATCTGGTAAAAGTTCTTGGAATACTCGGCGGCGCCCTTGAGGTTGGACTTGTTGATGAGCTGGTCGCGCACGGCCAGGTCGGCCTTGCCGCTCACCACTCCGGTCAGGGCGCCAATCACTGCCATGGATGAGTAGAGCCCGATGAAAGCTGTGCCGGGGCTCGGGCCCATCATCGAAATCAGCTTGGGGTGAAGGCCCAGAGTGCAGCCGACCCTCACCGCACGGGCGCCAGCCGTGGCCAGTCCGATTTTCTTGAGGCTCTCCACCGGTCGGTCGGAGTTGACGGCGTTATCCACCACGCTGCCGAGCATGCTCTCGCCAAGAATGCCCACCGCGGGGCTTCCGATGTTGCCGATGGAGCTGATAGTTGAGGCGATTCCGTAGGCCGTTCCCTGCTTCCAGAGCTCGGGCGTGATCACGCCCAGTACCATGGCCGCCCCCACCTCGTCGAGCACGTCGCCTACCTTGAGCGCGCGATACTCGGGCGACTCCTTGAACAGATCGTAAAAGACGTTGAACTTCTCGGCGAACGACTTCTTGCGGAAGTCGTACATCTGAACCCCCAACTCGTCGGGAAGCCCGAAGGCCTGCTTGAAGGGGGCCGGTAGCAGCATCTCCCTGACCGGCAGAGTTTCCTTGGCCTCAAAGCCATTGTCGGTTAGCCACTTCGTCATGTTGGGGTCGGCCGTGGTGGGTACCGCCAGCCGCTTGCTAACGATCATGGTGCCGAAATAACGGTTGTTTCCCAGCGGGGTCATCAGCTCACTGCGATAGACCGCGTTGGGGTCGAAGTCTGCGTTCTTGACGTCGTAGACCGAGAAGACGGATCCCGGTCCGGCCGGGGCGGCCGCTCGCAGAGCATCGACCACCAGTCCCTGGTTGGCGTCCGAGTGGTAGACGACCGAGAGGCGGATGTCCTTCATCTCGCTCGAGCGAGCCAGGTCGACGAAGGCGGGGTCGAGTCCGAACTGGCGGGCGGCAAAGTCGATGTTGCCGGTGGTGAGCGGAAACTCGTCGTAGTTCACGCCCTCTCGAAACAGAGGGTTCGACTCCAGTCGTCGATTGGAGACCGGGCCGGGTGTGCCGCGCGCCGGCGCAGGCGTGACTGCGGGTTGATTCTTAAAAGAAGCCGCCTTGCGTGGACTGCGCGCCAGGGCGGGGGCGGAAAGCATCTGGATGTTCATGATGGGGTGGACTATAGCAGGGTCACCCCACCGGGTTGGAACCGGATCGTTAACGTTTTACTGCGGGTTGGACAGCAGGCGTGGAAGCTCTCCGCGGTCGAGCCACAGGCCACCACACTTTGCACACTCATCGAGCATCAGGTCTTCGATGCTCTGGTGGGCGCCTTCGTACAGCACTCCCTTGCAGCGTGGACAAAGGTTTTCGGTCTTGCGCTTTTTCTGCAGTTGCACTTCCAGGGCGTTCTTGCGCGAGCGGGTTATGCGCTGCAATTCGTTCTTGTCGAGCCAGCAACCGTTGCACAAGGGGCAGATGTCGATGACCGTGTTGAGCATGGTCATCGGGCTCATGTCGACCTTGTCTTTGGGACACTTCATCAGGGCCGGCACTTCCTTGGGCCGGCAAAAGACTCCTTCCAGGAGGAATCAGGCCCGACAGAACAGTAACTCTGGCCACGATGCTCGATCATGTCGCAATCGCGGTTCCCGACCTGGAAGCCGCTCTCCAGAAGCTGGCCCCTTTCCTGGCCGGCCCGGCTCACTTCGAGGAAGTGCTTGACCAGGGTGTCCGGGTGGCCCTGGTACCTCTCGGCAACTGCCACCTCGAGTTGCTGTCACCGCTGTCGGAAGACTCTCCGGTGGGCAAGTTCCTGGCCAAGAAGGGGCCGGGTCTGCATCACGTGGCTTTCCACGTGGACGACGTGGCCGCCGAGCTGGTCGCTTTCGCCGAGCGTGGCTACGAGCTGATCGACAAAGTGCCGAGACGAGGGGCAGGGGGAAAGACCATCGGCTTCCTGCACCCGCGCTCCACTGGCGGGGTGCTGGTGGAACTGTGTAGCCACGCCCCATGAGCGATCGTCAGAGCCGCATTCGGAACTTCTGTATCATCGCTCATATCGACCACGGCAAGTCGACCCTGGCCGATCGCGTGCTGGAGATGACCGGAACCATCTCCGAGCGCGACATGGCCGACCAGGTGCTGGACTCGATGGATCTCGAGCGCGAACGAGGAATCACGATCAAGATGACCCCCGTGACGCTCTGCTACAAAGCCGAGGACGGCCTGGAGTACACCTTTAATCTGATCGATACACCCGGCCACGTTGACTTCACCTATGAGGTCAGCCGGTCGCTGGCCGCCTGCGACGGCGCCCTGCTGGTCGTGGACGCGGTGCAGGGCGTGGAAGCCCAGACCATGGCCAACTACATGATGGCCAGTGCTCAGAACCTGACCATCATCCCGGTCATCAACAAGATCGACCTTCCCGCGGCCGATCCCGACCGGGTCAAGCAAGAGATCGAAGAGGTGCTGGCTCTACCGGCTGACGACGCGGTGCTGATTTCGGCCAAGCAGGGCATTGGCATCGAGGCCTTGCTTGAGGCCATCGTCAAGCAGATTCCTCCTCCGCGCGGCAACGAAGAAGAGCCCCTGCGAGCCCTGATCTTCGACTCGCAGTACGACCAGTATCGCGGGGTGGTGCCCTTCTTTCGGGTGGTTGACGGGGCCGTTACCAAGGGGAGCATGGTGCGAATGATGGGGACCAACAAGACCTATGAGGTGGACGAGGTAGGTGTCTTCCGCCCCGCCCCCGTCGCCGTGGAAACCCTTCGGGCGGGCGACGTGGGCTACCTGGTGGCACAGATCCGCGAGATCTCGGATACCCGGGTGGGGGATACCCTTACTCTGGCCAAGCACGGCTCCACGCAGCCTCTGCCCGGTTACCGAGAAGTCACCCCCATGGTCTACTGCGGCCTCTATCCGATCGACTCGGTGGACTACAACAACCTGCGCGACGCGCTGGGCAAGCTCAAGCTCAACGACGCCGCCCTCATCTTCGAGCCAGAGACCTCTATCGCGCTGGGCTTTGGCTTTCGCTGCGGCTTTTTGGGGTTGCTCCACATGGACGTTGTGCAAGAGCGGCTCGAGCGTGAGTTCAACCTGAGCCTGATCGCTACCGCACCAAGCGTGGTCTACACCATTCATACCAAGAAAGGTGAGGTGCTGGAGATCCAGAACCCCACCGATCTGCCCTCGGTGATGGAGATCGACGAGATCGAGGAGCCGGTCGTGAAAGCTACGCTCATCACTCCGGAAGAGTATGTGGGCACCATCATGGAGCTATGCCAGAGCAAGCGCGGCACCTTCACTACCATGGAGTATCCCAGCGAGGGCCGGGCCATGCTGCATTACGAGATGCCCCTCGGCGAGATCATCACCGACTTCTTCGACCAACTCAAGTCGCGCTCGCGTGGCTACGCCTCCCTCGACTACGAGATGTGCGGTAAACGACCGGCCGACCTGGTACGGCTCGACATCCTGGTACACGGCGAGAAGGTGGACGCGCTGAGCTGTATCGTGCACCGCGAGAAGGCCGCCACGGTTGGACGGGCTCTGGTCGAGAAGTTGCAGGAGGTCATTCCTCGCCAGATGTTCGAGGTGCCCGTGCAGGCTTCGCTAGGTGGCAAGGTCATCGCCCGCGAGACCGTCAAGGCTATGCGCAAGAACGTGCTGGCCAAGTGCTATGGTGGAGACATCTCCCGCAAGCGCAAGCTGCTCGAGAAGCAGAAGGAAGGCAAAAAGCGCCTCAAGCGAATCGGCAACGTGGACATCCCTCAAGAGGCATTCCTGGCCGTCTTGAAGGTAGGCTGACCGGGTTGTGGTATAATGTTTCTTGATAGGAGGTCTGCAAAATGGCTGAGCTTGCGGAAAATCCCGTTCAAGATATTCGGTTGACCGAGAAGGCCCAGAACGAAGTCAAGCGTCTGGTGGCCGAGAACAATCTCGAGGGCCACTACCTTCGTATGGGGGTGCGGGGCGGAGGCTGCTCGGGCCTGTCCTACACCCTCGGCTTTGATCCCCAAACTGGCCAATATGACCGCATCTTCGACTTTGACGGCGTGAAGGTCGCCATCGATATGAAGAGCTTTCTCTACCTGCGCGGCGTCGAGCTCGACTATACTCAGGACCTGCTCGGCGGGGGATTCAAGTTCCACAATCCTAATGCTAAGAGAAGCTGTGGCTGCGGGAGCTCTTTTACCACCTGACCCGTGTGACACTGGCTGGAATTTTCTTGGACCCGAGTTTGAAAAAGCTCGGGTCTTTTGCTGCATGGTTGGTGTATATTTGGAGAGATGATCTACTTCGATCACGCGGCCACCACGCCCGTTTACCCCGAGGTGGTCCAGGCCATGCTGCCCTACCTTGAGCAGATCTACGGCAACCCATCGGGTGTGCACAGCCTGGCCCGCCAGAGTCGACGGGTGCTCGAGGAATCGCGCGAGCGCATGGCAGCCTGCCTGAAGGTGCAGCCCCAACAGGTCGTGTTCACCAGCGGCGGTACTGAGGCTGGTAACCTGGCTATCTTCGGGCTGGCCTATCGGGGCCGCCATATCATCACGACCAGGGTCGAGCACCTGGCCATCTTGCAGCCAGCTCGCGAGCTTGAGCGGCGTGGCTACGACATCACCTACCTGGCAGTAGATAAGAACGGGCGGGTGCATCCCGACCAGGTGGGCTCCTGCCTTCGCTTCGACACAGCGCTGGTATCGGTGATGCTGGCCAACAACGAGGTGGGAAGCCTGCAGCCCATCGCCGAGATCGCTCGGCGTTGTCGCGAGAAAGAGGTGCTCTTGCACACCGACGCGGTGCAGGCGGTGGGTTCCCTGGAATGCGATTTCGAGAGTTTGGGCGTTCAAGCGCTCTCGCTCTCAGCCCACAAGTTCTACGGGCCGAAGGGTGTGGGAGCCCTGGTGGTGGCCCCCGATCTCGAGCTCTCGCCGCGCCTGTTGGGGGGAGGGCAAGAAGCAGGCCGACGTTCGGGCACCGAGAACCTGGCCGGCATCGTGGGCATGGCCCGGGCCCTGGAACTGGCCCTGACTGATCGAGTCGAGCGTGCTGCCCGGTTGGAGAGCCTCTCCGAGAAGCTCTATGACCACCTGCTTGCGATCCCCGGCGTGCATCGCACTGGCCATCCAACCGAGCGTCATCCGGCCATTGTCAGCGTGGCTGTGGACGGGGCGGCGGGAGAAGCTCTCTTGATGGAGCTCGACCAGGCCGGGGTGGCTGCCTCGACCGGCTCGGCCTGCTCCACAGCTACCCTGGAGCCCTCCCACGTCCTTCGGGCCATGGGAGTGCCTCTGGCGCGAGCTCATGGAAGCTTGCGCTTCTCTCTGGGCCGCTCGACCACCGAGGCCGAAGTGATGAAGGTCGCTCGAGTGACACGTCTGGCGGTGGAGCGTTTGCGCGAGCTGGCTCCGGCCGACCTGCGAGGGACATGAGCTACTCCAGCACCGTGATGGAGCACTTTCGCAATCCACGCCGGGTGGGCGAGTTAGCCGACTGTCACGGGCGGGCTCGCCGGGAGAATCCGGTCTGTGGCGACGTGGCCGAGTTTACCGTGCGCCTGGGCGATGGAGGGCGCGTGCTTGCCGTTCGCTTCCGAGTGCTTGGGTGCGTGGCCGCCATCGCGGCCGCCAGTCGCCTGGGGGATCTGGTGGAGGGCCGTTCGTTTGCGGAGGCCGATTCGGTGGACGTGGAGCATCTTCTCGAGGCTCTGGGAGGCCTGCCTTCGAGCAAGAAGCACGGGGCCACACTGGCTGTAGAGACCTTCCGCCTGGCCTTGAGGGCTGCCTGGGAGGGAACTTTCTAGGAGTTGACGACGTTATCATCATGCGCTGCTCCTGGCGCGCAAACGGACTTCATAGACTTGAATTGATTGTGCCCGACAACAGCTTCCTGTATAATGACGCTGGGGTGGCCGACTGACTGAAGAGGTGAGAGCGATCCACATCATCAAGCGGGAAAAGAAGGCTGAGGCGACTCAGCTTCGTCAAAAGGCTCTCGAGCCGCTCAAGCGTCACTGCTACATTCTGGACAAGGAAGTGTCGATTCTCGTCGAGTACCCTGACTATAAGGGCCCGCACCACAAAGGCGAAGAAGGTGCGATTTACTGCGAGAACATCGTCAACTGCTACCAGAATAACGTGAAGTGCCGTTACAGCGGTATCTCTCCTCTGTACGCCGACCCTTTCTATCCAAGGGAGAAGCCCGTCGTGCCCGAATCGGGCGAGAATGGGACGGCTGACTCGGATGACATGCCCGAAGCCGACGAGCCTCGGGGCAAAATTGAGGTCGGGGCCTGACCCTGTTCGCCCCCGAATTTTTCCAAAAAGCCCCATTCTCACGGGCGTCCAGACTTCTTTAATTTTTTTCAATGTTCGGATTGTTGAATATTTCTCTAGCTGCTATACTTCTCCTAAGCTGTTTGGCGGTAGCCTGCTGGAGGGCGCCTTGAATTTCGTTCTTTACCGTCTTCTCTACCGGAGAAAGGCCAGTCAGCCCGAGCGCAGGTTGCTCGGGCTTATCGACATGATCCGTTCGGCTCTGCCGCACATCGATCCTGACCGGGTTCAGCCGCTGGCTGCCTTCGAGCCGCCCCAACAAGGCTTTCTGATCTGTTATCCGCGCCACGAGTCTGATGGCCAGCGGCTGGTGCGCGAGCTTTTGCGCAAGCGAGGGGTCCCCTTCGAAGAGCATCTGCTTGGCCCCGAGCCGGTCCCGGCAGGGGGACTTCCCCAGTCAGCCGAGGCCCGCGAGGCCCAGAAGTCTCGACTCATGGAGAGTGGTCGTTTCTTTGCTCAGATGGGCCTGGTGGAGGATGCGTTGCCTTTGCTGCAAGACGCGGTCACCCTCGATCCGGGCTGCGTGGAGTCTTCGCAGCACCTGGTGGCCGTGCTACGCCAGCTCAATCGCAGCGCAGAGGCTGAGGGAGTTCTGCGGCGCGCTCTGCGCCACCAGCCCAACACTCCGGCCTTTCATCTCCTGATGGGCACCCATCTGCTCGATCTGGGTCGTTGCGAGGAAGCGGTGGAGGCTTTCAAGCAGGGCATTCGGCTGGAGCCCAGGGCCCCGGTGCTCTATGCCCAACTCGGCACCGCCCTCTATCGCCTGGGCGAGCTCGAGCCGGCCGAGGCTGCCTTCGCCGAGGCTTTGAGCCGAGACGAGCACCTGGCCATCGCTCTGGTCGGAATGGGAGAAACCTTGCTCGAGCAGGGCCGACTGGAAGAGGCGGCCACCTACCTGCACAAGAGCCTGGAGGAGGATGACGAGGCTCCCGAGGCTCGCCTCAAGCTGGGCTGGTGTCACTACCACCTGGGCTTGTTGGAGCGAGCCGAAGTGGACTTTCTCTCGGCCGCCAATGAACCATCCGATCCTTACTGGGCGGCGGCTCGCTTCAGCCTGGGCCGTCTCTATCTTGAGCGGGGCTCGCTCGAGCTGTGCCGCGAAGTGCTTGGCGAAGTGTGTCGGCGCGAGCCCGATTTCTCCGAAGCGCATCGTTTCCTGGCCGAGTGCTGCACCCTGCAGGGCGACCACACAGCTGCCCTCAAGCACTGGAGAGAGGTCGAGCGCATCGAGCCCGACCGAAGCCTGTCCCTGCAGCCGAGTATCGCTGTCTGTCTGTCGCGGCTTGGTCGCAACGAGGAGGCTGAGGCCTGCCTCTATGGCTGCCTGGACAAGATGGGAGCGCATCCTTATCTCTTCCAGTTGCTGGCTACTGTGATGATGGCTCAAGAGCAGTGGGAACGTGCCCGCGAGGCTCTGCGGGTGGCCGAGCAGCTCGACCCCGAGTCTTCCGCCACTCAATTCGAGATCGCCTGGGTGGAGGAGAACCTGGGTCATTTCGAGGTGGCTCGCGAGCGCTACAACCGCGTGCTGCGGCTCGATCCAGAATGCGTGGAGGCCTATTCGGGCCTGGGCTGGCTCTATCTTCAGGAGGGCAAGCCCGAGATCGCATTGGTGCTGTTCGAGAAGTGCCTGGAGCTGAAGGGCCCCGAGAGCGACGTGCTGGACACGCTGGGTTGGGTCTACTTGTTGCAGGGCGAGCGGGTTCGAGCTCTGGCCCTTTTCGAGCAGGCCATCGCGCTCGAGCCCACCATGGGGCTGGCGCGAGCCCACCGAGCCGCCGCCCTGACCAGCCTAGACCGCTTCGAAGAAGCCCGCCAGGAGTTGCTGCGGGCGGTCGAGATCGATCCCGACGACGAGGAGGTGCTGGGTTATGCCCGGGATCTGGCTCGTCAGCTCAGCCCACTTCCCCGGCAGCTGTCGCGGGCTCTGGGCAAAAGACGTCGGTCCACCGGCTCGCGCACCCAGCATCCCAAGGTGAGTCAGGGGAACCAGGCCCGCAGCTGGAACAAGTATCGCGTTCAGTCGGACGTGGATTTCTGGGAAGACTACCCCGAGGGCGGCGACGAAGTCTCGGCTGGATGAAGCACTGCACAGGGTGCGGTCAACCCATGACCGACGGGCAGAGTTTTTGTCTGCAGTGTGGAGTTCCGGCCGGACCGGCTCCACCGTTGGCTCGGCCCTCCCGGTTTGGCCTCAGGTCCAACCTTCTGGCTGCAGCGGTCGCCCTGCTCGCCCTGCTCCTTATCGGAGGGGTGATGTACCTGCTCGAGCCGCCCAACCCTCCCGACAAGCCTGCCCCGGTCGCCAGCAAGCCAAAGTCGACGCCCACGCCGACCTCCACGCCCGAGCCTTCCCCCGAGGTCAAACCCTCGACTCCCGAGCCCAGCCCTTCCGAGACCGAGAAGCCCTTTCAGATTCCGCTGCAGGAGCTCTCCGGTCTCTGGCTGCCAACCAGCGGACCCAGCCTGGACTTAATTGTGATCGGTCATGTGGGTGAGGAGCTGCTGGCGGAGCTCCCCGCCGAAGCATCCAGCCTGACCTTAAGAGCCGGGGCCGGCGAGGCTCACCTGGTGGGCACCTACAGCTCCAAGAGCGAGGGGGAGGTGCCCGTAACTGCCAAGGTCTCGAGAGACATGTTCGAGCTCACCCTGACCCTCTCGCCGCCCGAGGGTGAGCCCTATCAGCGCGTGCTGCACCGCCCCTTTTACACGGTCGGCTCTCCGCTCGACCTCTCCCACGCCCAGACCTACCTGCCCGGCTTCGACCAGGTTCAGGTCTATGAGGCTCGCTACCCGGATGGGGAGGGGGCCAGTGTGACCGTGACCACGGCCATTCTGCGAACGGGGATTCTCCGCAGCCAGGTGGAGAACGCCTCCGGCGCCGACGAGACCTTCCACCTGGTGGCTCGCGAGGACGGGATCTACCGGGTGGCTGATGTCAGCCCTGATTCCGAGGAGCTGTGGCTGCCCACCAGGCTCTCCGTGGGCACCACCTGGAAGACCCCTACCTGGCAGAGCGAGGTGGTGGAGATGGAGGCCGTCGCGGACCTGGGCTTCGACAAGCTCCCCTGTCTCAAGGTTCAGCGCACGAATCCGGCGGTGGAGGTGAGCGAGACGGCTTACTTCGCGCCCGGCTACGGCGAAGTGCTGGTGGAGGACGCTGAGGGCAAGCCGACTTTCAAGCTCACCCACGTTACCCGCCTGGGCATGGGTGCCGCCGAGCCCGAGGTGCGGGGCAAGGCGGTGAACCTGGACAAGATCGTTCCTGGAAAGGATATGCTACAATAGACCTCGTCGACCTGTTACGAGTCGCAGGTTTATCGTCCGCAGGAGCGTGTTCGCAGGCGCAGAACCTGGCCTGCAGACATCTGGAGAGCTGGCCGAGTGGTTGAAGGCAGCGGTTTTGAAAACCGCCGTAGGGGCAACTCTACCGGGGGTTCGAATCCCTCGCTCTCCGCCAAAAAACCCCGCAAAGACGGGGTTTTTTAATGCCCTCCCTTCCATTGGCAGATGAGCGAAAGTGAGTCGAAAAGAGCCCTTTTGAGCGAGTGAAGTGCCACCAGAACTGCCACCAGGGAGGGCGACGGTATTCAGCAGTTTTCGGTGGCAGTTCGGTGGCAGTTGAATAGCTGCAAACCCGCATGAAAACAGAAGCGCCCCCGTGAGGAGGCGCCCAAACCGAAGATGTTATCTTCGGCGTTGTTCGCTCAGTGTAGCAGGAAAAAAACGGTTCGATGTCTCGCCTATTCCCAGGAGGTAGCTGCGAACGCCAGCGACCATACCCGGTCGCGCTCGTCAGGACCGGGAGCCCCGTCTAGTCCGGCCCGCTCCAGGATGCTGTTCGCGGCGGCTAGGCGGATTCTCGGGTCTTCACAGTCGAGCAGCTCGCCCAGCACCTCCACGGCATCCAGGCTCAAGCTCCTGACCCGGCCCCTGCTTTCCGTGGTGAGGTCGTCTTGCAGGGCGGCCAGGGCTTCGGCGAACCGGGGGGTCCTGAGCCAGCGCCAGATGGTGCTCCGATAGACGCCGACATGTTTGGCAACCGATGAGGGGCGCTCCCCCTGCAGCAGCTGGGACAGCGCCAAAATTTGTTTGGCGTCCAGCGAGGTCGCTGGGGTTCGAACTGTGGACTGGCCCGTTTTGTTGCGCTTCGTGAGGTTCATTTCTGGAGTTCCTTTCGTTGTCTACCCCCCCGGGGGGGTGAGTGTTTCAGAGCAATCGTCGGTAAGGAGGCGGGCTGGCGCACCGCGCGCGCACCGGGGCGACCCCTCCCCCTGGGGGGGACTCCCCATCCGATCCTGGCGCTCGCGCTCGCCGTCGCCGGCTGAGCACCAAGCACCAGGTGCCTGGCTACCAGATGGGGGCATCCCTCTATACTCTCTTCTTGGTGACAGGTGACAGATGGTGACAGGTAATAGGGGAAAGTCGCATAGGAGAGTTCTAGGAAAAGTTCCATGCAAAATCTGTCACCACGTGTCACCTGTCACCAATCCGTAACCCAACCCAAAGACGTTCAACTTTGCTCCTCTGCTCCTGAATCCCAATGCGCATCAGGGTTTGACTGAACTCTTTCTTGGTCATCACCTCTCCGCCGTTCCGCTCGATGAAGGCTTCATAGCACAGGAACAGATCGCGCTTTCTGACGCTCGCGCCCTGGTCACGCTCGCAGCATGTCTCCAAGAACCCGTCCAGCGGGTCCATCTCCTCTCGGTACTCCTGGCTTGCCGCCAGCACCCGGGCCGGTGGGCGCAGGCCTCCCAGCTCCCGCCACTCGAGCGCTCCCAGGACCGCCCAAGCCAGGATGCCAGGCAGCTCGGCCTCGAGCCTGGCTGCCAGCTTTTGGTCTCGTTCCTCTGGTGGGATGGTCACGGAGAATGGCACCAGGTGGATGCGACTCCAGATTCCCTCATCGGTGCCTCGGATGACGAGCCGGTGATTCGCGCTCCACCAGAGCTTGTGAGTCGGACGGAACTCGAAGAAGTCGCCGTAGCAGAACCGGGCCGCGATGGTGTCGCCGCCGGTCAGCTCCTTGACCAGAGCTTCGTCCACGCGCTGGCCCTCGTTCGCCTCGCTGGCGTGTACGAAACGCGCCCCGCGCAGACGGGCGAGGTCGCTCCGGGGTCCATCGCTCTGGTAGCGCCGGGCCAGGAACGTGGAGAACGGGGCTCGCTGGCCGTAGTCACCGGCGATGCGGTAGAGCGTTTCCAGGAAGGTGCCCTTTCCGTTTCGGCCGGTGCCGAACAAGTAGAAGAGACAGTGTTCCTCCACGGAACCGGTCAGTGAGTAGCCGGCCGCTCGCTGGAGGTAGCGCTCCAGTTCGGTGTCACCGTCCAGCACCCGCTTGAGGAAGGCCTCCCAGGTCGGGCAGAGCGCTCGCGGGTCGTAGTGGATGGGGCTGAGCTTGGTGCTCAGGCACTCGCGTCGATGCGAGTGCAGGCTGCCAGTTCGAAGGTCGAGCGTTCCGTTCGCTACCGTCACCAAGTAGGGGTCCGGGTCGAGTTCCTCGATCCGGATGCTCATCCCCGGTATGGTGCGCAGTTGCCGCAGCGTGCTCTCAACTGCTGCCGCGTTCTCCTGGCGCAGCGCGAACTTCACCTCGTTCTGCCGCTCGTCGGGGTCGGGCAGCTCGAGCGCCCTCCTTTGACGTTTCCTGGCTGCCTGGTTGGTATAGTGGGCGGCCAGGGCTGAGCCCTCGTCCTCGCGCCAGCGCGCACCGTCCCAGCTGAACCAGGTCTTGGCCGCGTGACAGAACCGCAGGTCCTGCCCGTGGAGTCGCTGGAGATATTCGGCCTGCCCTAGGTCGGTTCGAGCGAACTTGTCCTCCGGGCCGGGTCGCGTGCTCGGCATTTCCACTTGGCTGAGTTTGCCGTTCCTGGATGGTGCGGGCGCTTGGTCGAGCAGATAGCCGAAGGGCTCGCTGCCATACCTTCGGGCTCCCTCTACCTTCTGCCTCAGTTCCTCGGTGGACCAGGGCGGGCGGCAGGTGTAGTTCCACTCTGACATCAGCCAGAGCGCCTCATCATCCTGGAGCTCGAAGCCACGAACCAGGGCGCAAGCCGTGGTAAAGGTGTGCTGGTCCCCGCCATTGCCCTCGATAGCCGGTTCGCGCTTGAGCAGCCAGGTGCGGGCGCGCTCGACCGGGGTGATGCGTCCATTCGACGGAAGGCTGATTGACCGCGACGGTCGCTCTGGCACCGGTGGCCGGTATTCCAACAAATGCCCAGGGAAGACAGGCAATATGCCGCTCATCGAAATGCCTCCGGTATGCAGTCGCCTTCGGCGGCGTAGTGTCCCCCCTCTGGGTGCGGGCTGCCGGGGGCGAGCACATATCCGCCGTCGCCACGCACGTCGAGCGCGAGCTTGCCCTGGCCGGTCCGGATGCGGGCTCGGTTGCGCACTTTCGTGCCCGGATGCCGATAGTAGAGATGGAGTCCCTTGCCAGTGCGCACGCGGATTGGCGTGGGGGGCAGGTGCTCCTCAGCCCAAGCGAGTGCCTCGGGCGAGTCGGCATCCACCACCACCAGGCCGGAGATGGCCCCAGTCACGATGGCCATGGGCGCGTTGGGTTTGCCGTCGAACCAGGCCACCAGCTCGGCATCAGTCGGATGGCGTTCCTGGTAGGGCTCCCACTTGATGGATGCGACCTTCGACCCGGGTCGAATTGGGATGACCGAGAGCCCGAGCCCGACGAGGAAGCGGGCTCGCTCGAGGGCAGGCAGAGCACCGAGGTCGGCGGGGCTCATCCGGCCCGCCCCAGCTCGGCCAGCATCCCGGTCACCAGGCGGGCCTGCCACCCCAGCTCGGCCGTGACGTGGCCAGGGCGGACGCCAGGCGGCAGCACAGCCCACCAGCGGCTGCCATCGGTGGCGAGCACCACGTCGTGCACGCGCAGGTGCATCCCGCGCAGCCAGGCATCGGCCACCAGGACGACGGGGCCATCGCCGACCCACTCGACATACTCGATCCAGGTATCGGGGCAGCGCGGGTCCTCGGCGCCCCAGTCGATGCGCTGGGCCATCTCATCGCGACCCTCGACATGCTCAGGGGGGGTGAGGTCGCGCCCGGCCCAGCGCTCCGGGGCAGCGGTGGCCAGGTGCCGTGGCCGAGCGATGGTGGCGGGCATCATACCGCCTGCACGCGGCTGGCGGGGATGGTCATGCGCCTGAGCCATCTGTCCAGGGCGCTGGCGCGGACATACACCTTGGCTCGGATGCCCGGGCGCCGCAGCACCTCCAGCTCGCGGTGGCGGTAGGCGCGGCGCAGGGTCTGGACATGCATCCCTGCCAGCTCAGCCGCCTCGTGGAGACTCATAACCCTATCAAACTCCTTTGGTTGTGACATTTTTTTGCTCCTTGAATTTTTCTCGCCGGCAATGCTATCATAGAGCCGAGATGAGCCCCAAGGAGACACGTCACGTGTCGATTTTTGGGCGGCCAGGAGGTGTCACATGGCAAAAGCTAGCAAACAGCGGCGCGAGAGGCGCCACGCTCAGAGGAGGTCACGAGCCGAACGCGAGGCTGAGAGGCGGCGTGAGGATGGGGTAGCGCGCTATCATCCTCACGCCGGCGAGCGCATCGACCTCTTCTTGCGGGGGGCCGGGCTCGAGTCTAGGCCGCAGCAGTCGCGATGCATCTCCTCGCGCTCGGGCGGGGAGGTCGGCGTCACCGGGGTCGCCCGGCTCAGAAGCGGCCAATCCATATTTGACGGGCCGCAGCTCTTGGAGGTCGCGCAGGCTCGCGCCGACAATGGCGGCAGGGTATGCGCCGGCTCCAACAGCGCCGACACGCTCCGCTGTGTGAGTCCCCAGGTGTCTGACGCCCTATTCAGGGCGCACCGTCGCAGGTGGTACACGATCCCCGAGGGGTCAGGCCTCCAGCCTGGAGTCTACCAGGTGACCTGGTGCTACCCCGAGCCGGGTGTGAGGCTCGCCCCGTGGGTCGTCATGGAGCATCGACGCGACCCGCTCACAACCGTGCTGAGCACGGTTGAGGCAGGCTGGCGGTGGCGCGAGGGTGGCGATACCTACCCTGACCCGCTCTGGCGGGCTGACGGGCTGGACAGCGACCGCTAGGCGGCGTCGCGCTCGGCCAGCAGCTTCTCGAGCGGCACCTCAACCATGGCGCAGTCCACCCCGGTCACTTCCGGCAACGGGTCGCTGTCGCGAACCATGGCCTGGAAGTGAAACTCCAGGGCCTCCTGCATCAGTTGCAGGGTTTCCTCACGGGTGTCCCCAGCCGCGACGCAACCAGGGACCTCCGGGGCATAAGCCGCATAGCCGTTCTCGCTCTTCTCCAGAATGACTGCAACTTGCATGTTTCCTCCCGAGGCCTACTTCAGGCCCGCCTGCTTCAGAATACTGTTGACTGTGCCTGGAGGCAAGTCCTTGCTGGGCTTGCCGGCCACGGTCACTTTGCCTGGTCTGGTCGGATGCTCGAACTGCCGGTGGCTGCCAGACTGTGAGGTCTGTTTCCAGCCAGCGGCCTCGAGAGTTCGGATGATCTCGCGAACCTTCACTTCACGGCCCGCAGGTGCCGTCCACGGCGGGCCAGGGCGGCCACCAGGGCGGCCAGCTCGGCCTCGCTCAGTTGCTGGGCCAGCACCTCTGCCAGGGCGTCCATGTCATCCCAGGGCAGCGGCGGCTCAGGCGCGGGCTTGGGGCGCGGGGCCAGCAGCTCCATCGCGGCCCGGTTGTGCTCCGGTGACAGATGGGCGTAGCGTTGGGTCACGGTGATTGTCTTGTGGCCGGCGAGCTGCTGAATGGTAGCCAGACTACAGCCGGCCATGGCGAGCCTCGAGCAGAAGGTGTGGCGCAGGTCGTGCCAGGTCAGATTGTCCACGCCGGCCCGCTTCATCGCTGCCTTCAGCCCGTGAATCGCTCCTGTGCCTGTGAAGTGCTCCTCCGGGAATCGGCCAGGGAACACCCACTCGCTCTTGTGGGAGTCTAGCTGCTGGCCGAACAGCTCGGCCAGGCGGTCGCTCATGGGCACGGTTCTGCTCTCGCCATGCTTGCTCTCGCGGACGGTGATCACCCGGGCGCGAAAATCAAGGTCAGCGCGGCGCAGGGTCAGCTGTTCCATCTGCCGCAGGCCCGAAAGGAACGCGACTTCGACCTTGAGCCAAAAATCGCCCGAGCAGCAGGCGCGCAGGGCGGCCTCTTCCTCGGCCGTCAAGTAGCGCACCCGGCTGTTATTCTCTCGGATCTGGCGCACCTTCGCCACAGGATTTGAGCCCTCAAAGATTCCGTCGCGAATGGCCAGGTTGTAGATGCGTTTGAGGAACGCGACAGCGCGGTTGACGGTGGCCGGGGCTACCCCGTCAACCTTCTGGCGCTTCGCTCTCCAGCCTTCGATGTCGGACGGGCGCACCTCCCTGGCGGCCAGGGAGCCCAGGGCCTCAATCCAGTAGGCGGCATACCGCCCATCATCCCGGGCGCTCTTCTTGGCCTCCCAGCTCGGGCGGAATCGCTCGATCATGTCCTTCACCAGGAGCGCCTTCTTGGGCGTCAGTTCTGGCAGCTTCTTCCCTTGGAGCTTCTCGGTTTGGCGCTTCTGGTAGAGCTGACGGGCGGCGGCCTTCGTGCCGACCTTTTCCCGGTGTCTGCGGCCCTCGGCGTCGAACCACTGGATCCACCACTCCCCCGGCTTCTTCTCGAAGAGTCCACGCTCTTTTTTCTCGGTCTTTTCGGCCACGGGGCACCTCCGCAACAATAGGCTAACACCCGCTCATTTCTGCTCACCTCCCGAACTACCTGCCACCAGAACTGCCACCGTGTTTCTTGCTCGTCAGGAATGCCTTGTTTTGCCGGGGTTTCTTTCGTTGTGGCAGCGGTTTTGAAAACCGCCGTAGGGGCAACTCTACCGGGGGTTCGAATCCCTCGCTCTCCGCCAGATATCAAGCCCCTGGAGCGATCCGGGGGTTTTTGCTAGGAGTCGAATCATTCTACCTGAACCGGCACGACCCGGGACAGCAACTCCCGCGCAAGGTGGCCATTGCCCCATGGGAGGTCGAGATCCAGGGTCTGGGACCTGGTCCCCAGATACAGCGTATCGGAGTGGGACTCGGGATCCTCGCTGAGCTCGAGTCTCACGGACTGCAGCTCGGCAATGGGGATCTCGACATTCTCGGGGTGCTCTCGCAGGATCGCCTGGACATCCATGCTCTGGTAGCAGTCCCAGGGGCGAGCAGGGAAGGAGTATGCGTCCGCGAGCTGGCGCCACAGGTCTCCAGAGGCCACCAGTGCCTGGTCGAGCGGTTCCGAGAGGCTGTCCATGGCGTCTTCCATCGCATCGAGCTGGTGGGCCAGGATCAAGCTCCGGTTGGTCACGATCAGGTTCATGAAGCGCGTGCCCTGGCCTAGAAATCCTTTGACCTCGACGACCTGCGGGAGGACTCCGAGCACCCCCGCGGTCTGCTGAGGTTGCGGCGTGCCCTCGACCGGGGATCCGCATTGGGTGCAGAACGAAGTATTCGCCTCGAGGGCGGTGCCGCACTGGCTACAGAACATAGTATGCCTCCAGATGATTGGGTCCGTTTCCCGACTGGTTGCGCGCAGCCTCTCCACCTACCGGGCCTGTACCGGGCCTTCCAGGCTGTTGTACTGGGGAAAACCGACTGGGATGCCAACCGGGGGCATCGGCGGGTAGGTTCCTGGTCGACTGGCAAGCTGGAAATTGGGTGAGAGGGCCAGCGCAACCAGCGCGACGACCGTGCCCGCCAGGAGCACGAGCCGAGCCAGGTCGAGCAACCCGGTTGAAGTCTCGGAATCCAGTCGACTCATTGCCACCTCGCTTCGATAGACGGCGGTGAATTCCGCCAGGACGCGCCCTGCTTTCGGGGAAGGGGGTTGCCATGCAGGCCACCCGGCGCACGTTCCTCCAAATGCTGGGCGCCACGCTCCTGGTGCGCTCGGGCTCGCTCGAGTCAAACGACCGGTCTTGTGGTGGGAGCCGGAATGGCCGGCGTGGCGGCGGCTGCACGCCTGCAGACCCAGGGAGTTAAGGTCACCGTCCTGGAGGCTCGCAATCGCCTGGGGGGACGCATCTGGACGGATGGCTCGCTCGGCTTTCCGCTGGACATGGGGGCAATGTGGATCGAGGGCACGCAGGGCAACCCCGTGGCCGATGTCAGCGGTGTGCGCGAGGCCGATCGGGCCGTGAAGCTCTTCTCGTAACGCCCGCGCTGTCGGCGCAAGGGTACTTCGGACCGGATGGCCGATGCCGGGCCGGTCTCCCAAGAGCTCCTCGGCCGTTCATCCCTGGTTGGATAGAGCTTCTTGACCAGGACTCCCGGTCGCAGGGAGTCGTAAGGTCGAACAAATGTCCGATACCTGGGTACATAAAACTAAGCTCTGTTCGATGTCAGGAGCCCGGCCGGCAACGCCTTGACGCATTCTTCCGGCTGCCCGGCGGATTGTGCTGGTCTCGCGGTTTTGCCGACTTCTAAGGCGCCGCGCTGGGCAGCCGTTCAACCGATTGTCTACCCATGTCTAGGAAGTCCGAGGGCGGCTCTGGAGCATGCCCAGCACGAGCATGACCAGCACGGCGACGGTGCCCAGGACGAAGGCGCCCGAGGACGGCATCGCGAGCCACCTGAGCGACTCTTTGGCGGCCCCGGTGCTGCCCAGGCCGGGAGCCAGAAATCCGGCCCACATCCAGAAGACCGAGTAGCCCAGCCCCCCCGCGCCCAGGGCCAGGCTGATGGCACCGCTCACGCGCCCGGGCAGGCCGAGCAGGCAGATGAGCACAATCAGTGCGAAAGCAGTCGTGCCCATGCCGCCTGCGTGCAGATGAGAGCGCTGCATATACTTCCACGACTTCTCCTGGACCGTTTTGATGGCAGCTTCGTCATTGTTGTAGACTGACTCTCGGACCGGGGCGGCGGAAGCTTCCAGTTGGCCCTTGATGAGGTCCTCGTTGAGCCCGAACACGATCCCCATGAGCTGACCGTAGAGGATGGTGAGCGTGGCCAGGATCAGGCCCAGCGTTGCGGGGCGCAGGTTTGACCTGAGCCCGGTGTTCTCTGATGTCTCCATTGTATGGTTCCTCCTCTGACGTGAAGACCATACTGCTGTGGGCTCAGAGCCACAATGATCTTCGTCAATGGTTGCCAGCCAGTCACGGCCGCACCAGAGGCACAACCCCGTGGGGTGCGCACGATGGCACCGGCAGCTCGGGCAGCGATTGGATAAATCCTGCCCGTGCTCGGTCAGCAGGCGATCGCGAAGCCGGCGCTCGAAGGCTGCCGTGCCTCCTCGTAGGGCCTCCTCAATCTCCTCGTCTGGCTCGAGCAGGCGATCGTGGCCCTTGGCCCGGAGCTGGATGAGCGGGACCGGTGCTCGAGGTCGGATGTCAAGTGGTGCGCTGCCCAGCTCAAGACGTAGTGGGTCAGCTCGGCATCCTCGTCATAGTCGCGCGCGCACCACCTCCGCCAGTTCGCGGGCCCAGGCATCGCAGCCGCGTGGTCCGGGGTGGAACAGGTCGGGGCTGAATTCCTCGGCCCGCAGCGGACGGAGCAGTCCATGCACGGTCCAGGGAGAGCCCAGCCTGCGCGCCTCGTTCACCAGCGTGCGGCTGCGCCAAGCCATCAAGTCCTTGAGTGGGCGGGGGAGGGAGGGAAAGCAAGTGAAATCGGGGATCCCCGCCAGCACCTTGGGCTGCCTGCCCCATTGCTGGCCCAACGCCTCCAGGTGGCGCCGGAAGGCGTTCCGGCTGGTAAGTTGCAGCACGTCGTTGACGCCGGCCGAGACGACCACCAGGTCGGGCTGAAAGTCGCTGGGCAGCTCCACCTCGAGCAGATCGCGGGCCCGGGCGCCATTGAGGCCCACGCAGCGCCATTCCACCGGACGGCCGGTCGCTCGGGCCAGGTGCCAGGCCAACCGACCCGACAGGCCCTCGGCCTGCGAACCGACGCCCACGCCGGCGATGATGGAGTCTCCCAGCAGCCCCAGCTGAAGCGCTCGTCCCGGCCCCGGCTCCAACCCCTGCGCGTCGCCGCAGACGGGCAGGATCGGGGTCTGGCGGCGAACAGCCTTGCCTTGAGCCAGCAGCAACGGACCCAGGGTCGCCAACACTCCGCTCATCGCCAGGCGGTCCATCAGCTCTTTGGTTCGCAAGGCGCACGCCTCTTTCCGCCCTCGAGTCGAATCGTCGGAACCGCTAGACCAGCCCGGCCGCAGCTCGGCCGCAGCTCTGCCTGGCAGAACGGCCACGGTCGAGGAATTGATGCCCCAGCGACGGCTCGAGTCGTCGCCTCGTCAAAGTTGACAGCTTCTGCGCTCTGAGCTGACACCGAATGGATCCGTCCTCGGGCAGGAGCCCGGAACGCGCGTTCGTCGTGATCTGGCTCGGAAGCGGATCATGATCCGTCCTCGGGCAGGAGCCCGGAACGCGCGTTCGTCGTGATCGGGCTCGGAAGCGGATCATGATCCGTCCTCGGGCAGGAGGCCGGAACGCGCGTTCGTCGTGATCGGGCTCGGAAGCGGATCATGATCCGTCCTCGGGCAGGAGCCCGGAACGCGCGTTCGTCGTGATCGGGCTCGGTCAGAAGACGGGCCCCGAGAAGGTCAACTTTCGGCGGCACTCAGGATGTAATCGTAACGACGAGTTCCATCGGGGTTTACTGAGAAGAATCGATCAGCACCACTGCTGGCCTCGCTCCCGCGATAGTGGAACCGTTACAGAGCCGCCTGGTCGAGGCTTCTTTCAGAGTTTTTTCCGCCCCTTGTGAGTTGATGGGCGCGCAAGGAAGGTGATCTGCAATGAATCCAGGAGTCGTGTCCTCGGGAGCGGGGGGCCACCTCTGGGCTCGTCCTCGCACCGCCGGCACAAGGGACGAGGCACCAGTCGATCAGTTCAGCACCAACGTGGTGGTGCCTTCCCTCAGTCTCGATCCTCGAGAGCTGGCCAAAGTCACCGGAGCGGCCCTTTACGAGGAGCGCCAACTGCACGAGACCCTGGCTGACCAGGTTGTTTTCGTCAGCTCGGCCCCGGTTCACCCCAGCATCGCCGAATACTACCTGCAGTATCTGCCCGAGCGCAGCTGGTCCGATCGCCAGGTGCACTTCGTCTCGGTGGGCGACCAGAGCCCCACCCCCCTGAGCCAGAAGCTTCTGTCCAGCCGCGCCACCATGGAGAAGGTGCGCGAGGCGATGGGTCCCTATTCCCGCATGACCTGCTTCGTCAGCTCGCTGGCCGAGAAACAGGTGGCGACCGAGCTGGGGATCCCCCTCTACGCCACCGATCCCTCGCTGCTGGAGTGGGGCACCAAATCAGGCAGTCGCCAGACCTTCGCCGAGTGTGGGGTGCCACACCCGGACGGCACGCCTCTGGTGCGCTCGGCCCAGGAGCTGGCCGCTCAGATCGACCTGGTCATGGAGCGCAATCCAACGGCTCGCAAGATGGTGGTGAAGCTGAATGAGGGCTTCTCGGGCGAGGGCAACGCCATTTTGAAGCTGCCCGAGACCGCCCCTGGCACTCCCCGCGAGGGACGCCTGGACGCCATCGAGGATGCCCTCCATCACATGCGCTACCAGGCTCCGAACGAGTCGTGGAACACCTTTTCAGGGCGCTTCGAGGACCTGGGCGTGCTGGCCGAGTGCTTCGTGGAGGGCGCCACTTCTTCGCCCAGCGCCCAGGCCAAGATTCTCCCCGACGGAACGGTCGAGGTGGTTTCCACTCACGAGCAGGTGCTCGGTGGGCCCGATGGGCAGGTCTACCTGGGCAGTCGCTTCCCGGCCGCTCCCGAGTATCGCGCTGAGCTGATGGAGCACTGCCGCAAGATCGGCGAGAACCTGTCCGCCAAGGGCTGCCGCGAGCGCTTCGCGGTGGACTTCATGGCCGTGCCCGGCGGGGGCGTGCAGGCCATCGAGATCAACCTGCGAAAGGGCGGCACCACCCACCCCTGGGAGACCCTCCAGCAGCTTACCAGAGGCCACACCGAAGGCTCGGGCACCTTCCTCACCGATTCCGGCCGGGTGCGCGCCTACCGCGCCTCGGACAACGAGAAGCAGCCACAGTTCCAGGGCTTCTTGCCGGGCGACGTGCTGGACGTGGCCGCTCGCCACGGCCTGCACTATACCGGTCGGGAGGAAGAAGGCACGACTTTCCACCTGCTGGGCGCTCTGCGTGAGTATGGCAAGTTCGGGATGACCTGCATCGCGGCCACCCCCGAAAGGGCCGAGCAGCTCTACGAGCGCACACGCGAAACCTTGGAGCGCGAGCTGAGTCCGGGCAGCTACAGTCTGGATGCCCCCTCTCATCGCCTCACCGAGGCTCCAGAAGGAACCGGCACCACCTCGGGAGCTCTGGTGCTGAATCAGCGTGAGCACAAGCTGGACACGCCCTGGCTGCGCACCACCGCTTTCCAGGGGCGGCGCATGGCGGCGGCGGTCAATTTGCGCGGTCAGCACGGAGTGCGGATATTCAACCTCGAGACCGGTCAGCTCCAGGAAGAGGTGCCAGGGCATAAGACCCCGGTCCGGGCGCTGGCCCTCACCGGCCACCAGCTGGCCTCGGGCTCGGCTGACGGGGAGGTTCGCCTGCAGCGCAAGGAAGGGGCCACGCAAAGCTTCCAGGTGGATGGCTTGGTCAACGCGCTGGCCTTCTCCCCCGACGAGAAAGAGCTCGCGGTCGGCTCCAGCGACCACGCCCTGCACATTTTCGATCTCAAGTCCGGCCAGCAGCGCAAGTTCGAAGGACACGGTCACTGGGTGCGGGCGGTCGCCTATCGCGGGCGAGAGGTCCTCTCTGGCAGCCAGGACGGAACCGTGCGCCTGTGGGACGCCCGGGGCAAGACCCGGCGTATCCTCGACTGCGGCGCCGGGGTGCTGAGCCTGTCGGTCAGCCCCGACCAGAGCCAGGTGGCCGTGGCCACGGCTGATCGCAGGCTCTCCATGTGGAGCCTTGAGACGGGGGAGCCGCTCTGGCAACGTCAGCTGGGCTGGCAGCCTGAGGATGTGCGCTTTGCACCCGATGGGCGCAACCTGATCTTCCGCTCTTCCAGCGGAGGCGTGCAGCTCGCGTCGGCCGGAGAGGGCGCGCCGGGTCTGGAGCTGCCGCTTGACTTTGCGGTAGGAGCGGTGGCCGCCCGCAAGACCGACATGGGCCTGGAGCTGACGGCCGCGTCGGGCGCGGGAGAGCTGCGGCGCTGGTCGGTGCTACCAGGGGCCTGAGCCCCCTCTACAACCGCCACAGAAGGCATCCCCTGGCTGCGAGGCCGTTCCGCAGCTGTGGCAAGTCTCCTCTACGCAGCCTGGTAGAATGTTCAGAGCCCGGTTACAACTCTGATTCCCTGTCCGTGGCATAACCTGACTATGCTCGCCATCCAACCGCCCTGCTCGGAGCGCCTGCCGGCCCGTTTCGACTTTGCGCCCATCGACACGTGCGAAGAGGCCATGTTCGCTCCCGGCGCCGACATGCTCGTGCGCGCTCTGGTGGGAGACGAAGCCCACGTGCGAGTCTCCTTCGAGGCCATGGGCCATCACATCGATTACGTTCAGGACCGCCAAGGGGTGGAGGGCACCATCGACGGCAAGCCCTTCACGATGACTCGCACCCTGATCGCCGAGGGCTTCACGGTAGGGGGCGAGACCTCGGCCGGCGACATTCAGGTCAGCCTGCGCGAGCATCCAGGCAACAAAGCCTTGGTGGAGGGCCACGCCGGCCAGATGGGCTTTCGCCACGAGCTCGAGCGGCGCGACCCGAGCACCGGCAAGATAGCCCTGATCAACGGAAAATTTGATTGAAAAGCTCTTCACGAGAGCGTGTCTCTCGTCTCGAACGGAAACTACCGGGTCTCGGGCAACCTCGGACCTGACCGCCTCCGAGCCACCGTGACCCCGGCCGCCAACGGCACGCTCTTCATCGAGGGCGAGCTGGCCGACATGCCCTTCCGGCAGACCATCGAGCGGGTCTAAACTTGACCAGCGACCGGATGGAAGGTACTCTGTTGGCCCTGGCGGGTCATTCTCCCGACCCATCGCTGGCGCTCTCGCTGGCCGAGGCGCTGAGGCAGCCGGTGCTGGTCAGCCGCGAACCGGTGACTGGCATTCGAAGCCTGGTGGGGCGGGGTGTCGGGCGCATCGTGGTGCTCCCCCTGCCGCTCACACTGGATCAAGGTCAGAGCTCGCTTCGCTCGGTGGTCAAGCTGGCGAGCCAGCGCTGGCCCTTCCTGGCCTTTCACCTGGCCGAGCCGCTTGACTGGCTGGAATGGGCCGACCTGCTGCGAGCGAAGGCGCCCTCCCCGGCGGTGCTCACCGCCCACTCCACGGGGGACCGTTTGGCGGACTCGAACCTGGCCCGGCTGGCCTGGTTGGTGGGCCCCGAGACAAGTTGCGACTTTGACCGGGGCGACCTGCGCTGGCCTGAGGATGCGCTGGCCCCTGCTCTGGTGGAGCTTCTGGTCGAGCGCCATCGGGCTGCCTTGCATGACGAGTCTCTGGTGCGTCCGGTCTGGTCGGAGGTGGCCGCCCGGGTCGCCGCAGGTCCCGAGGACGAGGAGAAGGCCTTGCTTGAGCTCGACCGGCGCATCAACGAGATGCTGCCCCCCGCCTATCAGGGTCGCTACGAGGAAGTGATCCCCCGCTCGATGGGCTCTGCCTCCCTGCTGGTCGAGCCCGATGGCAAGGTGGCCTGGGACAAGATCTGGACCAGCTTCTGCGATCTGGCCCTGGCCGGCGGCCCGAGCCACCGCGGCACCTTGCTCGAGGCGGTCACCGCCGAAGAAGCTCGGGCCGATTGGGAGCGCTATCTCGAGGTGGTGGCCGAGATCGAGCGGGGAATCCGCCTGGTGACCGCCCTGCCCGCGGTCGAGAGCGCCGTTCCCGGTTGGGTAGGAGTGCAGTGCGACTCGGAGGCGATGGCCGTCTGGATGTTGCGGGCCATCGTAGTGGAGAACGTGATGTGCCGGCGCCAGGGGGATGTGCTCTACCTGCCCGCCGGGCCCGCTTTCCGGCTCGAGAAGGAGATCAAGAACGTGGTCACGGTGATGGCCAAGACCTTCCACTACTGGACCTCGCACCGCCGTCCGGTGCGGGCTTGACAGATTCGCGCCCGGCTCCCTTCTCACGGTAAGGTCAACGCCCCTCGATGCAGGGCTCCTTTCTCACGGTGAGATTCTCGCCCCTCGATGGAGGGGCTCCTTTCTCACGGTGACGCGGTGACAGGGAATTCAGGCCGCTTGCTCGAGTGCTTCAATGGGGGACTCCCGGCCGGAGCTGAGCGGACGAGCTTCGCGGGTCAGTGCCAGGGAGGCGCCTCCCCAGGCCAGAGCCAGCGGCCAGCCGGCGAGCCAGCACATCGAGGCCACCAGGCCGGCGACGACGGCGGAGGCCAGAGCAAGGTAAAGGGCCGCCTCGCAACGAGCGAAGCCGCGAGGCTTTTGCCAGCCCTGCAGCGCCCCCACTGCGGCTGCCAGCAGCATTCCGAGCATAACTCCGGTCGGGCCGCCCAGACTTCCCAATAGAGCCGGCAGCACCACCCGGCCCAGCACGCGTGTAGACTTTCTCATACCTCAGACTTAGCCGGCGAGGCTGAAAATAATCTGAAGAAAATTCTTCAGCTCTGGAGCGGTCGACAAGCTCGTTGTTTTCAGGCGCGCGTCGAATGCTTCAGGAATGAGCGCCGCGCGTGATTCTCAACGCCCGGGACTTCAGTTCCCCGAGCTCAGCTGGTGTAGGGGCGAAGTTGAAGGATGACGATACCTTCCTGATCGATCAGCCACTCGATGTCGACCGGATCGGAGAAGGTGTAGTTGGGCGAGAAATGCGACTGCAGCAGCCGTCCAGCGAAGGCCAGCTGTTGCAGCTGCTGCTTGCGCTCCTCGGACAGGTCCTCCTTGGCCGCCCCCAGCGAAAGCGTTCGGCCGCCCCCCTCGACGGTGTTGTAGACGAACTGCAAGGGCAACTCGACGCCGTGCACCACGCTGTCCACCGAATGGGTGGAGACGTTGATGTAGACGTTGCGAAAGTCAGCTTTGTTCAGCGGGTTGGAGGTGACCAGCACGCCCCCGATCTCGGCCGGCATCTCCTCCTGGATGATCACGCCCATCCAGCAATCGTCCAACGAGATGCCGACCTCCTGGCGCAGTCGTACGCTGCGGGGTGAAAAGAGCGAGGCCCAAACCTCCCGGATGCTCGCGAAGACCTTCTCGGCCGTGGTCACGTGGTTGAACGACTCGTATATGCCGGCGGCAGAGAAGTTCTCAAGGTCTTCGGCATTCGAGGAGCTGCGCACTACGAAGCTGCCCACCCCGGCCAGGTGATTGGCGATGGCCGAGTCGATGACCTCGCGCATGGCGTCGGGCAGTCGCATGGCCCGGATCCGGGTAACCAGGTCGAGACAGAGCGGCTCGAGCTCGCGCGCATTGAGCTGCAGGGCCATCTTGAGCTTGCCGATACCCTGCTGAAGGCCCGGGCTGGACTGCAGGAACTGCTGGTTGAGCGAGAACGGCAGAGCGATGCCCCGGGGAACCCGGATGGTGTGCCGCAGGAACTCGGCCGCCTTGGCGGCCACGAGGGCGCTATCCTGTACCTCGCTCTCGGTCATTCCGATGAACTTGCCCAGATAGGGGATCAGGTTGGCCCGCGGGGGGCGCCGGATCTTGTAGAACCCCAGTACCCGCTCGGAGCCGTTCTCGAGCAAATGGCTCAGCTCGCCCAGGTGGGCGGCCTTGGTGCCGTAGCGAAAGCGGTCCGTCAGACGAAGCTTGTCCAGCTCCACGATAGGGACGTGGTCGGTCTCGGGCTCTTCCAGCACGATGCGCTGGGTGGCCCAGGCAGGGCGCACCTGCTCGCTGGCGGGCGGCTCCTCGATGGGCTCGAGCACCACCTCCTGAGCGGTGATCTCGACCGTCATCTCGACCCACTGTCCGTCCAGACCGCGCTCGGCGATCTTCTCCAGAATCCCGATCTGGACGCAGTTGGGGATGCCCCAGCCGGAGGCCAGCACGTTTGTGTGCGACAGGGGAGTTGTGTGCTCGGCGTTGAGGATGCCCGAAAGGCGCGGGATGTCGTCGGGCACCCGGCGCATGGCGATGATGTCGAACCATTCCAGGGTGGACCGCTCTCGCGTGTACTCTTTCTCGCTTAGGAACACCCGCAGGCGCCCACTGGCCTTACCGGCGTTCAGAGCCAGGAAGTCGGACGAGGCAAAAAGCTCGTGATGGAAGATGCGCGGCATCTCGGAGGGGTGGATGCGGCCCATGATGGCTTCCTGGTTGTGGTTGGCCGGCTTGAAGAGGAGCGGAAGCTCGCGGTCGAGATAGGCCCGCACCCACTTGCGGAAGTAACGCACCATGGGCTCGTCCATGGTATCGATCTCGACCGTCTCCAGAGTGAAGAAGCGCTCTTCCTTCTTGTGCAGGGCCACGATCCCCAGCAGGTACTGACGTTCGGGCGCGATGTAGACGCTCTGGTTGAATTCGTCGATGCGCTTGTCGAGCTCGGCCCGGGGAATGCCCATGATGGCCTCAGCGATGTAGTCGGAGTGGAACTGGTAGGCGTTGTAGTTGATGAAATGCACGACCGGATGGGCCAGATTGGCCCGATCCACCACCACCTTGACGAAGGGATAGCCGGCCAGGTTGCCAGCCATCTGGGCGAAGGCGTGGAGCGTCAGACGCTCGCCCACGATCCCCTTGACCGGTTGATCTTGCTCGCTCTCGAGCTCGAGACCCTCTTCTTCTACCACGCTCGGATCCTTCATCCGCTCCGGCCGGCGTCCCTTCTTCGGCGACTTTGGAGCCTCGGGTTGCCAGGATCGGTCCCAGAGTCAGGTGGGGCAGAGCGGCGACTCGATCCTGGTGGGGGTGGGCTGCTTGAGCGTCCGGTCGACGGGAGGTCAAGGCTTTTTCAAGGCGACCCGACTAGACTGAGGGTGCTTGAGATAGTGCGGCTGCTTCCCCGAGGGCCGCACGGATGGACGATCCTGGCGCGGGCTCTCCCGCGCCAGGGGAGACCTCCTCCTCCCACGGGTGTAGGGCCCGTCTCCCCACGGCTCCCATCGTCTGATCCTGGGGTTGGCAGGTCCAAGGCCTTTCAGGCCGAGACGACGAACCTCAGCGCAGATGGAACTGCAAATGCAACCAACCGCCTCGGAGCGGCGGAAAGAGCCCCGCTACCGATTGAACAAGATGCTGGGTCTGCAGCTTTCGCAGGAGGAATTTCGGGCCGAGCTGCGGGTTCTGGTGCTGGACATCAGTGGAACCGGCCTGAGAATCTCTTCCCCGCAGCAACTGCCGGACGAGCACGACCTTTCCTTTGTCCTGACTCTGCCGGAAAAGCGGCCCTCCGTTCAGGGTGTGCTCAGGGTCTGCTGGCAGCGTTTTTTGCCGGTCAGTGAGAATCATGAGGTGGGTCTTGAGTTTCTCGAGCTTGCCGAGGAGCACTGGAGATCGCTGCGGGAGTTCGTGGGCAGCTTGCTGAGCCAGCCCGAGAAGCAGCAGGAGAATCTCTGCAATCCCTGGCATTTTGGGAAATTCCCCTACTGAGCGTGCCCTAGAAGACCCGAACGCCAGCTCTGGCAAGAAATTGTCGCAGAGCAGGCCCCGCAAGCAGGCCCCGGACGGCTTTCCGCGAACCTCCCGCGGACTGTAGAGATCGGACGGTTGCTCCCCAATGCCTGTCAAGAAAATCAAGCAATCCAGCGCCCCCCACGTTGCAGGGGCTTCCACGGTGGAGGCCGAGTTGCTTGCCATCGATGAGACCCATCGCGTGCTGCCCTTTCCCATGCCTCGTCCCAACGGTTTCAAGGCCGGCATCCTGACCTCCCGGCCCTGCCGCATGCCCATCATCTTTGAGCGCGACCAGCTGAGCCACTTCACGGCCGGCAAGGCGACTTACACCGGTATCGGGGGCGAGACCATCAACGTGGAGCCGGGCACTCTGGTGCACTTCCGACGCGATTGGACGGGTGAGCTGGTCGTCCACCAGCCTCTGCGCCAGGTCTACGCGGCCTGCTCGGGTGGCTCGGGGATGGGGGTCACTCCCGTGCTGGCCGACGTGGCCAGAGTGCCGGCCGAGGATGACTGGGGGCCGGTTCCCAACCCGCTGGAGGGGGAGCCCCGCACCAGTGGCATCGTGCTCGCCAAAGACGGGCAGGTGGAGAGCGGAGTCTGGGTTTGCACTCCGGGCAAGTGGGCTCTGGAGGTTGGTCGGGACGAGTACTGCCATTTTCTGACCGGACGCTGCACCTACACCCACGAGTCCGGTGAGGTGATCGAGGTGGTTCCGGACACAGCTGTATTCTTCCCTAAAGGCTGGAAGGGCACGTGCCAGGTGCAGGAGACGGTGCGCAAGGTGTACCTGTTGCGCTGAGGGTTCGAAGGTTGCCTTCGCTTCACCCTCGAAGCGCGGGCGATGAGAAGATTCATCACCGCCCTTCTGCTGACGTCTTGCTGTCTTTCCCAGGCCTGTAACTCCGGCTCGCAGCTCGTTTCCGTGGGAAACCCGACCGGGCAGCCGGAGGTGCCCGAGCGCATCCTCTGGGTTTCGCCTGAGGCGGGCACGGAAGGTGATGGCAGCGAGGCGGCCCCCTTCCAAACGCTGGAGCAGGCGCGCGACGCGGTGCGGGCTCTGGAGGGCCCCTGGGAGGGCGACGTGGTGATCACGTTGCGAGGTGGCACCCATCGGCTGCGGCAGCCTCTCGAGCTCGGCCCGCTGGACTCGGGACAAGACGGCCAGGACGTCGTCTATCGCTCGGCAGTGGGGGAGAGGGCGGTCATCTCCGGGGCCATCCGGATCACTGGCTGGCAGCTCACCGACCCGGGCAGGGGGATCTTCGCTGCTTTCGCCGGCCAGCACCCCACCCGGCAACTCTACGTCAACGGTCGCAGGGCCATCAGGGCTCGCACCGAGGACTACCCCTCCGGCTTCCTGCCCGCCTTTGTCTGGATCCTGGGGGTTCCGATCAAGCTGGGCATCGAGTTCATTCCCACCGACCTGAACCCCGCCGGCTGGCGCGACCCGGCTACCTGGACCAACGTCCGGGATATCGAGGCGGTCATCGTAACCCAGTGGAAGCAGATGAGCGTCAAGGTCGCCTCGGTGACCCCCTATCCCGAGTTCACCATCGATCCTCTGCTCCAGCCTCTGACCCTGCTTCTGCCCAGGCCTCAGCCAGTCAAGACCGGCTTGATCACGATGCAAGACCCGGGCTGGACCAATGCCAACGAGTTCCTGCTGAGGGATACCATGCAACCCGGCCCGTGGAGCTTCTGGCAGGTGACTCGCTTCGAGAACGCGTACGAGTTCCTGGACCAGCCGGGTGAGTGGTATCTCAACAACGCCACCGGCTACCTCTACTACATTCCGCGCCCGGGAGAGGATATGGCCACGGCCGAGGTGGAGCTGCCCGTGCTGGAAAGGCTGGTGGACGGTCAGGGAACCTCGGCCCAGCCCTTGAGCCACATTCGCTTTGAAGGACTGACCTTCACCGGGGCCACCTGGCTCGGTCCGAGCAGTCCCGATGGCTATGTGACCGATCAGAGCGCCTTCCACCTGGTGGGCACCAACCACAAGCCCAACATCTGGGGACACGACCAGAACGTGGTCCGCACCCCTGGCAACCTGTACTTTCGATTCGCTCGGAACATCGGCTTCTTCGGCAACATTTTCGAGCATCTGGGCTCAGTCGCCCTGGATTTTGACACCGGCAGCCAGCACAATCGCATCGAGCAGAACCTGTTTACCGATATCGCCTCCTCGGCCATCGTCCTGGGCGGCGTTGCGCCCGAGGATGCCCGGCCCGAGCACCCGGCCCAGGCGACCAGCGACAACCTGATCGCAGGAAACCTGGTGCGCAACGTGGCCACCGATTACGTGGATGCGGCTGGCATCTTCGTCGGCTTCACCGCCCGCACCACTATTGTGAGCAACACCGTCGCCGAGGTCCCCTGGTCTGGCATCGCGATGGGGTGGGGTTGGGGACTGCTCGACAAAGGCATGTTCCCGGGCAACCCGGGCTCGGTGAGCGGGGAGTGGGGCACCTACACCACCCCCACCGCCAACAGCGGCAACAAGATTCAGAAGAACCGCTTTTATGCCTGGGGCAACGTCCTGTGGGATACCGGGGCCATCTACACCACCGGTCAACAGGGCACCTCGGCCGAAGATGCGCTGCTCATCGAGGGCAACGTGGCCACCAACAAGCGCCCCTCGGCCGGCAGCAACGTCTTCTACACAGACGGAGGCAGCCGCTACATCAGCCTGCGCAAAAACGTCTCCATCGACAACCCTGTCGGCATCGTGTGGTTCGGGCCCCTGGCCAAGGCCAACGACCCGCTGCCTTACCCCCCGATTGGACTGGCGAACTGCCTTCCCTATGGCGGTGAGATCGGCGGCTGCGTCACCTATGGAGACATTAGCTACGCCGACAACTACGCGCAGACGGCCTGGACCGACTCCAACTCGTTCTATAACCCCTGCCCCTACCAGGCGGGCGGAGTGACCTATCCCACCAACCTGCAGTTCGCCGGGAACCGGGCCATCTCCAGTCTGGCCGACGTTCCCGCCGAGCTCGTCAACGCGGCCGGGGTTCAGACCCGACCGGACACCATTCCCGCCGAAAAATGGGTGCTGCCTCCGGCGGGCGAGCCGGGCGAGAAGACCGTGACCGACTGCCCTCAGCCGCGTGCGCTCAAGGCCGAGTTCTGCGGCGCGAATGGCGCCCTCGATCTGGAGAAAATCCTGGGGCAGTTCTTCCGCTCCCGTCCCGCCCCCTGACCCCGGGGAAAAGCTCACTGATTCCCGGGCACCTCCCGCGCTATGCTGGCGGCACAACGGAGGTGCAAAAACATGAAACTTCACCTGCGCGTAGGCGGCCAGAGCCGCACCCGCGACGCCGAAGACCTGGGCCTGTCGGCCCGAAGCTCCGACCAGGAGATCCGCCAGCAA
>JAANMV010000697.1_pt1 | contig 40941 bp, 33 predicted proteins | sample 7279661 | NCBI WGS metagenome assembly JAANMV01 (sample SAMN14094540, study PRJNA606508) | bioreactor metagenome | isolation source: A lab-scale SPAN reactor treating ammonium-rich wastewater day 121 | place: Ireland: Galway | collected 2017-05-16
AGTTGGCTGGCCAGGCCGCCGGGTGAAGGCTGGCAGCTCGAACGGTTAGGCGAGGCAGGAGGAGCGGTGTGAAGTACCTATGATGGCGATCACCACCAACAGTTCGATGAGCGTGAACGCTCGCTTCTGTCTCATCACGAATCCTCCGTGACGCCCCGGCGCGATGACGCGCGGTCCGGCGCCAGCGGAGAAGAATAACACACTCGGCCGCGTCGAAGCACACTGTCCGCACCACGTCCGCTTGTCTCGTCGTTGGCCTTCGCCCACCGCTTCGCAACAATTTCTCAGTATCCGTGGCCCGCAAACCTGACTCTTGTCCTATAGCGAACATTTGTTCCGAGGAGTCGTGGCATGAGGCCGGTAAGCGAGGCTGGGGCGGTGCGGGAGTTGTTGAGCCGGCCGTGGCCGGTGGCCTGTCTGGAGGGGGCCTTCGGGCGGGCGCCGCGGGCCGTCTGCTATGCCGGGCCGGCGCGGCTGGGGGACGTCTGCCGGTGGTCGGTCAGCCCGGCCGCGCTGCGCTGGCGCGAGGGGCGCTGCGTCCACGATCCGGCGGCGGTGGCGCGGCTGCGGCTGCTGAATGGGATCTGGTCCTCGCCCGACGGCCGGCGGCTGTTCGACGGTCCGGGCGCCGCCCTCCTCGGCCGGCTGCCGGCCGGCGTGGTCGACCGGCTGCTCCACGCCCTGGACCGCGCCAACGGCTACCGAGACGACCTCTTCCCCGACCAGCTCCGCGACGACGATGACCTGACGGCGCTGTACGCCTCGACCGCGGTCTGGCTGACCGGCCTGCTCCCGCCCGACCCCGAAGCGGCGCTGTGCGTCCAGCCGTACGACTTCGCCGCGCTGGCCGCGGCCGAGGCGGCGGCCATGATCCGCGTGCCCGGCGGCGAGGTGCGGCTGGAGGTGCTCTCCTGGCCCGGCCTCCTGGCGGCGGCGGTGCGTTGCGGGCCGGAGCCCGGAGCGCCGCCTCTGCTCGACCAGGCGCTGGCCCGCGAGCTGCCCTACGGCGCGGCGCGGACGCTGATCGAGGTGGCCGACCGGCTGAGCGAGATGGGAGGGCCCGACGCGGGCGTGCGCTTTCTCGACCCGGCTCGGGCCGGACTGGACGGCGCTGGCGCTGTGGCTCTTGAGGCGGACCGGCCGGTTCCCCAGCGAGTTGAGACGCGTCCCGCCGGCTGAAGTCCTGTGGCTCTACGAAGCGGAGCAGTCATGAGTCACCCTGAACCGACCCGCCGGCTGAAGTCCCTGCCGGCGACGCGACGACGGCTGGCAGCCGGAGGCGCCCGCCTTGCAGTCCCCCACCGGGCGGTGGGACGGGCGGCGTTGGGCGGACCGGCGCGGATCGACCGGGCGGCCAGTTCCGGCGCTCGCGGCGCCCACTTTGCAGTCCCCCCGCGGGCGGGGGGACGGGCGGCGTTGGGCGGACCGGCGGGATCCGGGCGGACGGCCGATCCCGGCCTTCGCGGCGCCCCGCCTGCAGTCCCCCCGCGGGCGGGGGGACGGGCGGCGTTGGGCGGGCTGGCGGGATCCGACCGGCGGGCCAGCGCCGGCGTTCACGGCGCCCCCCCTGCAGTCCCCCCGCGGGCGGGGGGACGGGCGGCTTGGGGGACTCGGACGGGAGCGGAGAGACGCTCTCCCTCCCCGCCCGCGGGGAGGGTCGGGGTGGGGGCTGCCACCGATCACCCCACGCGCCATCACTCACACCAGCGCTCTCCCTCCCCGCCCGCGAGGGTCGGGGTGGGGGCCGTCACCGATCACGCTCCGCGCGACCGGTCGCCTCGATCGTCGTCCCTTTGCCCCACCCGACGACCGGCCGGGGTCGGTCCAACGCGCGACCGGCTGGCCCTGACCCAACCGCTGCCCGCCGCCCCGCGAGCGGATGAGACGAGCCGCTGGGACGCGACCGCGGAGCGGCTCGGGCAAGCCGTCGGCGAGGATCTGGCGACGGTCCTGGAGCGGCTCCTGCCGCGCGTGGTCCGGCGGACGCTGGACGAGGCCGACCGGCGGCTGCTGGCCGCGCTCTGAGGTGACTCGATGAGCAGTCAGTTGATCCTCCAGGAGTCTCGCCCGGTGATCGACCAGCCCGGCTGCGGGCTGGTTCAGGACTTTGGCAGCCGCCGGGCGCGGGAGGTCCGCGAGGCGGTCAAGTCCGGCCGGCTGGTGCTGACCATCACCAACGGCATCCAGGCGTGGTATGACGAGGTGGCCGGTCACTTTCTGGCGACACCGGATTTCTCGCTGACCAGCAACGCCACGGCCAACTTCACCTTGACCACCTCTGCCAACTGGACGGTCGCCGCGTCGGCGTTGACCCCGGCTGGCGCGGCGGTCAACTTCCTGACGCACAAGTCCGACGCCGACTGGACGGTTCAGGACCTGACCGCGCCAACGGTCGGCCAGGGACGCTATCTGTCGTTCGTCACCTACGCCAGCGACGCCAACCGGGCCGGCGAGGGGACCGGCGGCGTGATTACCTTGACCTGCGGCGGCGTCTGGCAGGTCGAGTTCATGGACAACGGCACGGCCATCCTGTCGCGCCGCGAGATCGTCAAGGCGCTGCCCGACCCGCCCTATGCCGAGTTCGACACCAAGCCGGTGACGCAGTTTGACTGGATGACCAGCGAGGCGTTCGCACAGCAGCCGTTCACGCCGCATTGGCTGTGGATCTACGAGGCCGGCTCGAAGCTGGTGATTCGCAACCTGTCGCCGTCCTTGGAGGGGAAGCTGGCCGGGCTGGTCTACGATGACCCGTCGCCGGTGATCGAGGCGACCAGCCCGGACGAAGATGGCGTAGAACTCAAGCACGCCCTGCGCTCGGCGAAGTGGAAGATCGAGGGGTCCGGCCGGATCGCGCTCAACCTGTCGCCGCAGAAGTTCCGGGCAGGGACCTGCATCGTCGCCTCGGACGTGTTCGGCACCTCCGTCGGGCCGGACGGGTCCACCCAGAAATGCGACTTGGAGTGGTACGGCTACGGGATGCAGTCGGGCGGAACCGCGCTCGGCGTGACCATGACGGCGACCAACGAAGACGGCGAGCCGTGGCCAGAGGGGACCGGCGCCATTGGGGGCGATGCTCGATACAAGGCCATTGCCTGGCAGGCGCAGTGGACCGCGACCACGACCGCCACGGCGTTCGTGACCGGCGTGTCCGTGGTCGTGCCGCGCGTGACCCGCTCGGACGGGAACGTAGGAACCGATGTCCTGGCGCTGCCGAACGTCGCGGACACGCGCATCGACCTGCAACGCGAGGGCGACCTGACCCGAGATCGGCTGGACGCGGTGCTCACCTGCTACAAGACCAACCTCGCGGCCTACGTCCAGCCGAACATGGCGGTGCGGTACGTGGTCGATGGCGTGACCCGGTTCCGGGGGCTGACCAACGGCGCGGAGTGGCGGACCATCGCCGACACGTCAACGCCGACCGGGCTGTTGTCGTTGCAGGCCGAAGGTCTGTGGAAGCGGTTCCGTCACGCGCTGTGGCCGGGCGGGGCGCCGTTCGACGGGCGGAAGCTGACGGAGTGCCTGGCCGAAGTGTTGGAGGCGGCCGGGCTGACCAGCAGCGACTACTCGCTGGCGGCCTGGGATTACGAGTTTCCGTCGGCGCCGGAGGGCGAGCCGCCGGCGCTGGTCTACCGGCCCGGCACCGTGATCGACCGGATCCTCGAAGACCTGTCCACCAAGTTCTACGGCACCAGCTACCGGCACTACTTCCGCATGACGGATGGCCTGTTCGTGCTGGCTGCGGTGAGCCAGGGCGCGAGCGCGGCCAGCTTCTACCAGACCACGGCGGCGGCGTTGGCGGCCGGGGCGCCGTACCAGACGATCCGCGACGGGACCTATTCCGAGACCTTCGACGAGTCGGAGCTCTACAACATCGTCACGGTGATCGGCCAGAAGCCGGACGGCACGCCGCTGGTGGCCCGGTGCGCGGACTGGAACAGCATCCGGGACGCGACGGCGGTGAACTACGTCGGCGAGCCGTGGCAGTTGATCGTGGCGGACCCCGGCTTGCAGACGCAGGCGGCGGTCAACTGGGCTTGCCGGAGCCTGTACGAGTTGCACCGGCGGCCGAAGGTTCACGCGAGTTGGCAGAGCCTGCGGGTGGACCTGTTCCCCGGCGACGTGGTGACGCTGGTCGGGGCCAACTACGGCGACAGCTACGTGTTGCGCGCGGTCGAACTGGCGCAGGGCAACAGCGGGAACGAGGCCGACCCGGCCGGGCTGGCGACCTACCAGGCGGAAAAGGTGCTTTGATGCCCACCGAGTTGATCGACTTCGGCGGCCCCGACCCGCTGCCCGGCCCGCCCGAGTTGTGGGGATCGAACCTGATCCGTTTGCGCAACGGCGTCGAGGTGGCCTTGTTCACGGCGGTGAAGGCATGGGACTACGGCCAGCCCAGACGTGAGGGTGTTCTGTGGTGCTCGCGCCGGAGTGGCTTCGACGCCGCCTGGGAAACGCCGATCACCTTCAATGCCTACGGCGGCATCAGCTCAGAGATGGCGTACGCTCACGGCTGGAAGTTGATCGACGTGCCGTCCGTGGATTGGCCGGTGGTCCACTGCGTCTACGCCAGCGGCTTCCCAGGAACCTACCTCTCGCGGGTCCTGTATCACCGGGGGTTCGGCGTAGGCTCCTGGGACACTCTGTGGACGAAGCCGGCGGGGCACAGCAACCGCCAGATCGTCCCCGCGCTCGCGCCGCCACTCGGCTCGCATGGCAAGGTGGCCGACTTCATTGACACTGACGGCTACACCTGGCAAAGCTGGCCGGACGCCGACGCCTTCCGACCCGTCGGGCTGCTCAACGGCATCGAAGGCGTGTCGCTGCTGGCGTACAACGAGGGCGGTTACCTCCGCAGCCACGCGACCACGACGCCGGCGACCAACACGCAGATCGCCGCCATTACCACGGCCAACGGCCAAGGGCTGCTTGAACGCCTGCCCGACGGGACCTGGCTGCTCGGCTACTTCTTCGGCGGGGCGTACCGGGAGTGGCGGTCCGACGATTCGGTTGGCGCCGCCTGGACGGAGGTGTCCCCGTCGCCGAGCCTGCCGGGCGGCATCGGCGAGTTGTGGGGGCTGACGCACTGGCGAAGCCGCGCTGACGAGACTTGCGTGGTTGGGCTCGACCGTGACGCCGGCTTGTACCGAGTCCTGCGACGTGGCGGGCCTGGTGAAGATTGGGCTGGGCCGTACCTCAACGCGGCCATCGACGCCACAGCGCAAGGCATCGGCTCGGCGTACATCACGGAGCTGCCCGGCGGCCGGTGGGAGGCCGGCTGGTGGACCTACCCGGCGGCGGAATCCAGTCCGGAGTCGTACCGCTACCGGGCCGCCGACCCGGCTGACTCCTGGGCGGAGGTGAGCTGATGGCGTTTGATCGGTCGGCGAGTGCCCGGCGCGCGCGGCTCCGCCGCGCGATGGTCGAGGCTGGTCCGGACGCGGGTCGGGTGGCCGATCACCTCAAGCTGCGCTCGGACCACTCGGAGGCGCTGCTGCGGCGCTACGAGGCGCCGGGGATCGGCTGGCATCCCGACCAGGAGCTCAGCCGTCGCGATGGCGACGGCGGGTGGCTGGTGTTCCTGTACGGCCTGAGCCCGTACGGCGGCGAGGACTGTTACGGAGGGTGAGACATGGCGCATGACGCACGCATCGGGCTGGCCACGGTGCCGTCGGCCGACGGCATCACGCCGAGTTACCGGGACGCCGACCAGTGGGTGCGCATCCCCGCGGCCACGCGCACGGCCCTGGCCGCCCGCTTCGGTGGACCGGGCCTGGTCCTCGGCGGCGCGGCCGAGGTGACCGAGCTGGCCGGCGGCGGGACCCGGTACCCGGCCTCGTCCGAGGCCCCGTTGCTGCTGACCGTGGCCGACGACAGCGGCTACGCCTACTGGTTCCTGCTCACGGCCGAGGCGCCGATCCAGGGCCTGACGGCGTTGGCCGACGGGACCACCGCCGCGGTCTACGCGGTGATTGGGAAGGTGGCGGGCGTGAGCCCGGCGATGGCCGCCGGCGGCCCCGCCAACGTGGTCTTCCTGGCCCAGAATCAGGCCGCTCCGCCGCCCGGCGACAGCCTCTTGCTGGGCACCGGCACCGTCGGCTCGGGGTCGCTGACCACCTGGACCGAGGCCGCCGGCGTGCGGCTGGACGGGTTCACCGTCGGCACCGGCAAGGACAACACTATCACCGTCACCTTCGCCACCGGCGCCGAGACCCCGCCCGGATTGCGCTACTCGCCGACCAGCGAGAAGGTCGAGGTCAGCCACGACGGCGCCACCTGGACCGAGATCGGCTCCGGCGGCGCCATCGGCAATCCGCTGGAAGTCGAGGGCACCGACCCGGCCGTCCACCTGATCGACCCCGACACCAACACCGCCCAACTCGAACGGCTGGCGACCGGCGGCGTGGCGCGGCTCCGGAACACCGTCCACGTCCCGAACATCGGCAGTGATCCCGGCGGCGCCATCGACTTCGAGGCGGGGTCCAGCCAGTACGGCATCGTTCCCAACGACGCGGCCTTTCAGTTCGCCAGCGCCTTCAGCATCATGGGCTGGATCAAACTGGAGAGCTGCCCGTCGAACCACCAGATCCTGTCCAAGAACGGCAACGCCGGCTACCGGCTGCGGGTGATCAACGACGCCGGGACCAACAAGCTCAGCTTCCTGGGCGCCTACGTCAACAGCGTCATCGTCGAGGGTGGCGACCTGGCGCTGGATACCTGGTACCACGTCGCGATGCTGACCGATGGCAGCAGCACGGAACTCTACGTCAACGGCTCGCAGGTCGCGACCGGGGCGGCCTACAGTCCGGCCGACGCCACCAGCGGCGATGTCGAGATCGGCAACTGTTCGACCTACGGCGAGTTGTTCGACGGGCTGATCGACGATCTCCAGGTGTACAACGCGAAGCTCGATCCGGCCGACGTGACGGCGGACTACGACAGCGGCGCCGGGGTCTACGCCAAGACCGCCGGCGGGCTGGCGGCCCACTGGCGGTTCGACGAGGGAACCGGCACCACGGCCTACGACACGGCGGCCGGCGCCGACCACGACTGCGCGTTGCAGAACGCGCCGGCCTGGGCCGTGGGCAAGGTCGATATCCCGGCTGACGACGGCGTCGACGAGCTGGTTGAGGCGCTGCGGTCCGAGGATGGCGTCGAGGACGACGAGAAGGGGATCCACACGCTCGGCAACGCCAACGGGCGGTCGGTGGTCAAGGGCTGGCGGGTGGACCTGACCGCCGGGGCGCAGACCGCCTCCATCACCGAAAACATCGCCGAGCACCTGCTGAGCGAGTGTCTGGTGGTGGACATCGACGGTGGCGGCGCCGAGATCGCCGACGCCGAGCACGCCGACATCTACATCCCGTTCGACTGCCAGATCGTCGGCTGGGTGCTGCTGGCGCACGAGACCGGCAGCATCGTCATCGACGTGTGGAAAGACGTGCTCGCCAACTTCCCGCCGACCGTGGCGGACACCATCACGGTCGGCGGCGAGCCGACGATCACCACGGCCGAGTTCGCGTCGAGCGAGAACCTCGCGGCCTGGACGACGACGACTTGCGCGGCGGGTGAGGTGATCCGGCTGAACGTGGACAGTTGCACGGACATCCAGCGGGTGACGGTCATCCTTCGGGTGGTGCGGGTGTGAGGGAGGGCGCGAGGTGCACGACATCGGAGCGACCCAGGCGTTGCTGCAGTTGGTTCAGGACGCCGGGTTCGGCATCGTCGCCGGGGTAGTGGTGCTGGCCGGATTCATCTACCACCAACGCCGGCAGGAGGGCCGGTTCGACCGGCTGTTCGACAAGCTGATCGGGGACAAGACCGCAGCCGAGACGCCGGCCAGTCAACGCAACGCGGAGGTGCGCCGGAACGGCACCACCGTCGGTCTGGCGGAGCTCGGCTCGCGGATGCTGCGGGTCGAGCAGCGGGTCGAGGAGGTGGCCGACACCACCACCGCCACGCTGCAGCGGATCGAGTCAAGCCTGGAACTCCTGCCGTGCAAACACGGCGGATGTCCGGCGCGAGGAGGTGAGCGGTGAGCGAGTGGCAGACCGGCCCGACCTGGGCTGAGGTGGCGGAGCAGGTGAAGGCCGAGCAGGCGCTGCACGCGGCGGCGTGGGGCGCGAGGAATGGCCTGCGCGACCTGCACGTTCAGCGGCTCGACACCCCGCTGCCGGACGCGGTTGACCAGGGCGGGCTTGTGGTGATCCGGATGCACACCGGCCCGACCCGCCACGCGGCGGTGGTCGCGCTGGGCTTCCTGCCGGTGCGGTACGCCGTCGAAGAGGACGGCGAGCGGGTGTTCGACGACCGCTGCGTGATCGCGCAGGGCGGCACCAGCCGCGGGGCGCTGGAGGAGCTGACGCACAAGCTGCTCGCGGCGGCCGGGCTCGTGCCGTACCGCAAGGACGGCGTTGGCGGCTCGGAGTATCGGATCACTTGGCAGGGCGGCCAGCCGACGATCACGGCGGAGCACCAATCATGATCGGCACCAGCCACAACGCCGACCAGATCGGCGCCGTGGTCCGGGCGCAGGCGTGCAACCGCCCGATCCGCGAGGTCATCCTGCACCACACCTGGCGGCCGACCGCGGCGCAGTACCAGGGCCGGGCCACGGTGGAGGGCATCTACACCTACCACACCCGCGAGCTGGGCTGGCGCGACATCGGCTACCACTATCTGGTGTCACCAATTGGGGAGGTCTGGCTGGGCCGCCCGCTCGGCGAGGTCGGCGCGCATGTGGCCGGTCACAACGTCGGCACGGTCGGGGTGAGCATGATCCTCAACGGTGACGCCGAGCTGCCCAGCCCGGCGCAGGTCAAGGCCACGCGGGCGGTGCTCTTGGCGCTGCTGACGCGGTTCGGCGTCGACCCGGCGGTCAACTTTGGGCCGGGCCGGGGCTTCCACCGGGACTACAGCGCCAAGACCTGCCCCGGCACGCTGGTGACCAAGGCCACGGTGCTGGGCTGGTTCACCGCGTCGCCCGAAGCGCCGGACGCGGCGGCGCCGGACGGCCCGGACGTGGCACCGTGGGCCGCCGAGGCGGTGGAGCGGGTGAAGGCGGCGGGGATCATGACCGGCCGCACCGCCGGCCGCTTCGACGGCTACGAGCCGGTGACCCGGCAGGAGCTGGCGGTGGTTGTGGACCGGCTGCTGACCGCCCGCCTCACGGCACTTTGACCACGCAGGCCGGGTCGGCGGCGAAGGCGCGGAGGGGGCGGCGGGCCGGGCCGGCGAAGGGGCGACCGTCCAGGCCGAAGCGGGAGTGGTGGCAGGGGCAGTGGAAGCTCTTGGCCTCGGCGTCGTACTCGATGTCGCAGTTGTTGTGGGTGCACTTGAGCGAGACGCAGGCGAACTTGTCCTTGTCCACGTGGGCGACCAGGATCTGGGTCCCGTCGGGCAGCTCCGCATCGGTCGAGCCGCCGATCTTCTTCAGCTCGGCGTAGTCCGCGAACGAGAAGGCCAGGATCCTGGGCCGTTCGTCCTTGGCCCCGGCGGGCAGGACCAGCGTGAGGCCCCCGCCACCCAGCGCGGCGGCGGCGGTCAGGATCTCGCGGCGCGAGACGGACTTCTTATCCACGGCGTTCCTCCCAGGCTCGATCCGGCATGTCAGGGCTACAGACGCTGCCTCGACGCGGTTCGTTCCGGCGGCCGGCGCGGAATCCTGCCGGCCGCCTGTGGTATAAGATGCCCGCAGACGGCGCGCGGGGTGACCTGGGCTGGGGATCCGCCAAGTGAGCGACCTCTTGCCGCGAGACGATCGGGTCGGCGAGGTGTCCTGGGGCGCGGCGCTCCACCACTTGGCCGTGGCCGCGCTGGCGGCGACGCTGCCGGCCGTGCTGTGGCGGTGGCACACGCCACTGATCGGCAGCACCGGCGGATCGCGCTACCTGGCCATGGAGCTGTTCGGCCTGACCGGGGCCCTGGCCATCGCCTGGCTGCTGTGGCGGCGGTTGCGCCAACTGCCGGGGGCTGGGATGGCGGAACTGGCGCCGGTCATCCTGCCGGCCCTGGTGGCGGCGCTGTTCCTGACCCAGGTGTCCGAGCACTCGCTCCGCTCGCCCGACTACCGCTGCTACCAGTCCGCCGCTAGGGCCATCGCGGCGGGTGAGAGTCCGTACGACCTGCGCGATCTGTACCGCTACCCGCCGGGCCCAGGCATCGTCCAGGTTGAGGTCACCCAGGCGGTGGTCGCGCTGGCGGCGCGGGCCGGCGTGGCGGAGCCCGTCCCGCTGGCCGAGGACGCTGTGTTCTACCTCTACCAGTGCGGCCAGCTCCTGGCGCTCATGCTGGCCTGGCTGCTGCTGGCCCGGCTGGGGCGCGAACTGGGCCTGGACCCGCTCACCGCGGCGCTGGTGGTGTCGCTGCTGCTGGTGGTCGACAACCCGGTCTTCCGCACCCTCAAGCACAACCAGGTCAACATCTGGCTGCTCGACTTGTGGCTGCTGGCCCTGCTGTGGCTCCCGCGCCGGCCGGGCGCGGCCGGGCTCGCGGCGGCGCTCGGGGCGCACCTGAAGCTTTACCCGCTGGGCCTGATCGGCGCGTGGGTCTTGATGCGCCGCGGGCGGGCGGTGCTCGGTGCCGCGGTCGGGCTGGTCGGGGTGGTGGCGGTCACCTGGGGGATGGGCTACGGCTGGCTATGGCGCGACTTCGTCCACTCGGCCGGCGGCCTGCCGGGCGGCATCAACCTCCGCGACAACGGCCTGCACGCCGTCGCCTACAACGTGATCAAGCTGATCGCTCGCCCGGCGGAACCGCCGCCGCCGGCGTTCGTCGACCACGTCGATGCCGTCTACGCGGCGCTGAGCCTGGTCGCGGTGCTCTGGTTCGTGGCGCGCTTCGCCCGCCGCGAGCGGGCCTGGGCCCGGACGGAGCAACTCCCCGCCTGGCGCGAGACGGCCTACCGGCTCCACGGCCACGGGGTCGATTCGGTGGCGCTGATGCTGTTGATCTCGCCGGTGGTCTGGGAGCATCATTACCTGATGGCCCTGCCGCTGGCGCTGCTGGCCTTCGCCGCGGCCGGCCGCGAGCGGCCGTGGCAGGTCGGGGCGGGCTGGGCGCTGGCCCTGGTGGTGCCCACCTTCGATGTGTTCCCGCTCAGCTACCATCGGCTGGCCGGCCTGCTGCTGCTGCTGCACGCCACCGACCCGGCGCGGGTCCGGCCGGACTGGTCCGCGCCGCGTTGGGTGCTGGCCGCCGCGCCGGCCGAACGGGCAGATAGGGAGGACCGCGATGGACTCGCCGCGTCGTGAGGTGCGCTGGGAACGGATGTTCCCCGATGAGCTGGAGATGGCCTTCGCCGAGTGCCCCGGCGTCTATTTCGCCTACGGCCTGTGCGAGCCGCACGGGCCGCAGAACACGCTCGGGCTCGACGCGCTGAAGGCCCACGCGGTGTGCTGCCGCGCCGCGCTGATCGGCGGCGGGATCGTCGCCCCGCCCGACTACTGGCACGTCCACGAACTGGGCGGCTACGCGATCTGGGCGCACCAGCGGGTCGGTCAGGCGCGGCCCTGGCTGACCGCCATGCCGCCCTGGCAGCACTTCAAGAACGTCGCCTACCACGTCCGCGCCGCCGCCGCGCTGGAGTTCGAGGCGGCCATCTTCCTGACCGGCCACTACGGCCCCAACTGGAAGGATCTGAAACGGCTCCTGGAGCTGATCCAGCCCCATGTGGCGACGCGGCTCTACGGGCTGCCGGACTTCGAGTGCAATCAACCCGGCTTCGACGGCGACGGCGCCGCCGGCGATCACGCCGGCAAGGTCGAGACCTCGCTCCTGGCGGCGCTGGAGCCGGACTGCGTCGATCTCGGCCGGTTGCCTGCCGAGGGCGATGAGAGCGGCGCGCCGTGGTTCGCCATGGGCGCCAACGCGCGGGAATCGAACCGGCTGGTCGGTGCCCGGATGGCCGAGGACGAGGCGCGCTGGCTGGCCGACAAGCTGCGCGCGCTGATCGCCGACTACGGCACCCGCCGGCCGACCTTCCTGACCTTCGGCGACCTGGAACGCCTGTGGCGCGACGTGGTCGAGCCCAAGCTTCCCGAGTTCGAGTCGATGCAACTCGCCTGGAACGACCAGACCGTGCCGGAATACTCGCGCTGGCACGCCAACTGGCGCGTCGGGGTCAGACCTTGACTCTTGACACTTTCCCAAGCGCTGGCGCTGGCATTTGCTTCGGCGATGTACGACAACTACCGTCAGGCAACACCGGGAGGGAGCGGTGACCGGGGCCGCCGCGCGGAATCACCGATGAGCAGGATGACGAGGATAGAGGCAAGGCCGGCAACCACCCCGCCCGACGAGGCGGCTTCATCCTGCGCCGTTCATCCTGCCCATCCTGCCGTTCCGGGGAATCGGTGCGCATCGGTGTCATCGGTGGATCTGCCTTGGCGGGCCGGGTCGCAACGGAAATGCAGTATCCATCGCTGGTCCCGATGGCCTGATCACACTAGAGGCCGGCGCCGCGGCCGGGGTCCCGAGGCGGCGCGGCCGAGAATCATGGAAAATGGGAATTGGACCGGTCGCAACTCCTGTCCAGGAGCGGGATAGAGTGGGGTGAAGGTGATCTCAGACCCCCCGATTCTGAACCCAGACCCGCCGATTCTGATCTCAGCCGCGCAGGATGACGGCGGGCAGGGAAACGGCTGATTCCCGCTGAGGCGCTGAGGCGCTGAGGACGGCCGGTTGGCCGCAGTCCTCCGCGGAGGACTGCGGGCCGTCGAGCACCCGCCACTTCAGGTCCGGGTCATCGACGCGACGTCGGGGTCAGACCTTGACTCTTGACATCTAGGCGGTCCGGCCGGGATGTCAAGAGTCAAGGTCTGACCCCGATGGGCCGGATGATCATCAGCGTGTCCGGCCCCACCGTGCTCACGACGATCTCGTCGCGGCCGTCGCCGTCGAGATCGGCCACGGTGAGGGGACCCAGCCGGCGGCCACAGTCGACCCGCGCCAGCAGCTTGCCGGCCGGCGAGACGAGGAAGACGTGCCCGTCCTTGCAGCCGACCGCGATCACCGGCTCCGCGGAGCGGACCAGCGCGGTGGCGGTGACAGGTCCGCTCAGGCCGACGCCCCAGACCTTTTCGCCGGCCTGGTCGAAGGCGCACAGGTAGCCGCTGTCGCCGCCGGCCACGAGCAGCTTGCCGGCCACCGTCAACGAGCGCAGCGGGCGGACCAGGTTGTGCAGCCAGAGCGGCTCCCGCTGCGCGCCGCGGCCCGGTGCGTAGGCCCGCAGCGTGCCGCGGTTGTTGCCGCAGAAGACCGTCGGCCGGCCGTCACCGTCCAGATCGCCGACGGCCAGGGCCGGCAGGCTGGTACACCACGAGTCGTTGAACAGCGTGCCCAGCAGCTTGCCAGCGGGACCGAGCAGCCAGACGCTGCCGTTGGAGCTGGTCAGGCCGTTACCGGCCACCACCACCGGCTGGCCGGGAGCGTAGACCTCGGCCACGGCGATGGTCGTGGGAATGCCGTGATCGGCGCGGAACCGCCAGCGCTCCCGGCCGCGGGCGTCGTAGCAGTGGAGCCGCATGTTGCCCACGCCGGCCAGGATCTCCGGCCGCCGGTCGCCGTCCAGATCGGCGGCGCGTAGCGCGCGAACCTTGCTGCTGCCCAGAGTCCACCACGACCAGTGCTGTTCCTCGGCCAGGAAGGGCACGGTGATGTCCCAGACCGGCTTGAGGTCCGCGCCCAGGGCGGTCAGGTGCTCGTCGTCGGAGCCGACCAGCAGCTCCTCCCGGCCGTCGCCGTCGAGATCGGCCGGCTCCAGCGCGTGGACCGCGGCGCCGGCCGCGTGGTTGCCAGTGACCTTCCCAGTGGCGTCGTGTTCGAGCACCCGGCCGTCGCTCAGGCCGACGGCCAGCCGCGCGCCGTCGACCCGCCGGACCGCCACCGACAGCGGCTCGGCCGGCAGGGCGATGGCCCGGGCCGGCTTCAGCTCGCGCGCCTTCGCCCAGGCGGGCGCGGCCGCGGCGCCCTGGGTGCCGGCCTTGACCCAGGCGGCTTCGAGCAGGCCGGCCAGCGCCGCGCCGGGCTCGCCGGCGGCGCCGTCGCGGGTGAGCGTGGCCTCGTGCAGCACCCGCCTCTGGCTGGAGAGGTAGAAGAACCTGCCGGACACCCGCCAGGCGCCCAGTTCGGCGGTGGCGCCGTTGGTCCCCGCGCCGATCAAGGCCAGTTCGCCGCCGTCGCGGACCAGCGCGCAGTGGTCGTTCAGCCGGCGCAGCTCGCACTCGGTCAGCTCGGCCCCGGCGCGGGCGTAGAAGAGGTTGACGAAGCAGGCCGACGCGCCGGGCTCCAGCCGCCGGCTGAGGCCCTGTTCGAGGATGTTGAGCACCGGTTCGTGATGCTTGTTCGGTGGCAGGTACTTGCCCAGCGTCTCGCGGTCGCGTTCGAGGGTGGCCGGCACGTCGGGCGGGAAGAGGAGGCTGAACCGGTTCGGCTTGACCTCGGCCCGCGCCGTCTCGCCCGGCGCGACCAGGTCCAGACCGGCCAGGCCGACGGTGTACCCGTCGGAGCGCTCTTGCTTGCCGACCACGGTGAACCGGACCCGGTGCTCGCCGGCGGTCAGCCGCGCGCGGCCGAGGACCGTGGTTACGGTGGCCGGCTGGGCGTCGCCGTAGAGGTCCACCGGCTCGCCGATCTTGGCCCCGTCGAGGCTGACCTGGACGATGCCGCGCCCGGTGTACGTCAGCCCGGTCAGGCGCACCTCGTAGTCGCCCTCGCGCGGGACGCTGACGCGCGTTTCGAGGAAGTCGTCGACGCCGTCGGCGCGGAAGAACAGCGCGTTGTAGTCGCCCAGGTGGCGGTAGTGCTCGCCGGAGCTCTTGGCCACCCCGGCCGCCAGCGCGGCGCCGTCGTGGGTGCCCGGCGGCAGGCTGCGCTCGTCCTGCCGGGACTCGAACCGGCCCGGCTTCAGCTCCGGCTCGCCCAGGCTGCGCCAGCCCAGGCCGAAGGCGTAGTCGCCCGGCTGGTCGGCGATCATCTCGTCGATGGCCAGGACGAATCGGCCGGGCCGCCAGACCAGGTGCCGGGTCCAGCCCACGCCGTTGTAGTTGGGCAGGCGCGTGGCGGTGTACCCGTACCCGTCGCCCGACAGCTTGACCAGCAGCTCGGCCGCCTGGGGCACGTCGAGCGGGCCGAGTCCGTCCCGGGCCACGGTGACCGCGTTGTGGTGGCTCATGGTCGGGCCGTTGAAGATGTCGATCTCGCACAGCCAGCGCCGGCCGCCCGCGGAGAACTCGCCCAGGCTGTTGGCGTCGTCGTAGGAATGGCTGCCGCCGGCCACGCCGTCGAGCATCAGGTAGTCGTCGGCCGGAGCGAACCCGTTGCGCATGGTCAGCTTGTCGAAGGCCCGCTCCAGCGGCACGCCCTCGGTGTGGCGCAGACAGCGGGTGAAGTACAGCTCGTCGGCCGGCACCACCGCCACGCCGAGGTGATCTCGCGGCACTTCCGGGACGACCCCGGCGTCGAACCCGCGCAGCGGCTCGTCGGTGCTGGTGCTCAAGTTGCCGCGCTTGGCGACCATGAACCAGTACCGCCCGTCGTTCAGCTTCCAGGCCAGCTTCGAGAAGACGCTGGTGGCGTAATCCCCCGCGCCGGTGTCGCCCAGGAGGACGGTCTGGCCCAGGTTGTTGGAGATGGCCAAGCACCGTTCACCCATCTGCCGGGCGCGGCCGGAGGCGAAGAAGTCGGCCGACCAGTCCGGCTCCTGGAAGGCGATGTCGAGGGTGTTCTCGAGGCTCCCGCCCAGGGCGTGCTGGGAGAGCGAGTCCTCGAACGAGCGGGAGGTGGCGAAGCAGGCGGACCAGAAGCCCTTGAGCTTCTCGCGCCACAGATCCAGCTCCTGGCCGAGCTCCTCGGCGTAGTACTTGTGGAAGTAGCGCCAGCCGTAATAGAACCCGCTGGCGGCGCGGGTGGCGTGGTTCTCGCGGGGGTACAGCCCGGCGCGCAGCCCGGCGTAGCCGGAGCCCTGGCTGGAGCGCATGATCTTGAGGAGCTGATTGGTCAGCTTCAGCCGCTCCTCGTCGGTGAATCCGGCCTCGGCTTCCATCAGGTCCCAGGACTGCATCTTGGTGACGTAGTACAGGTGCAGGTCGTCGATGTCGCCGAACAGCTTCTGGTCCGGGACCAGCCAGGTCTTGAGGACCAACTCGCGGTAGGCCCGCGCCTCGGCCGGGTCGCCGCCGCGCAGGTAGCGCGTCGCCGGGGCCATCTCACGCCGGCCGGCGCCACCGATCCAGGGGTAGTACCCAGCGCCGCGGTAGCGGCCGCCCGGCACGATGGTCAAGGAACAGTCGAACACCCCCGCCGCCGCGCCGCGCCTCTCCAGCAGAGCCGTCACCGCCGCTTTCTGACCGGCGGCGGTGGAGCCGGCGACGACCAACAGATTGGCCCCGGTGCCCAGCGGATCGATCAACGGGCGGAGCACCAGCCCTTGATCGCCGGGGAACCAGCGATCCTCGGAGGTCAGCATCCGGCAGTACAACCAGGCGGCGGCCCGGCTGGTGGCCAGGTTGCCCAGGACGATCAGGTCCCGCTTCTCCTGGGCAAGATCGGTGTCCTCCGGCAGCACCGGCGCCGCGACGCCGCGGGTCTTCAGCGCGCCGGCGATGGCGGCGGCCAGCCCGTCGGCCTCCCGCGCGTCGACGATGGCCAGCTTGCCCGTCTCCAGCCGCAGCCCGCGCCGCAGCGGGCGGGGCCGCTCGATCAGCGTCTCCTTGACCTCGGTCACCCGGATGTCGTCGAACCAGACCGTGCCGGCGGCGCCGTAGAGCCGCACGTTGACCCGCACGCCCTTGACCTCGGGCGGCATCTCGCTCATCGCGACATAGCGCTGCCACGGGGTGGTGGCCACCTCGGGCCCGGACCCGCCCAGCACCAGCCCGGCGCTCTGGCCGATCCGCTCCCCCTTCTCGTCGGTGTGGTAGAGCCCGATGAAGGCGCCGTTCCCGCCGGTCACGCCGTCGAGGCGGGCGTGGACGGTCAGGACGAACTGCTGCCCCGGCGTGCGGGGGATCATCGACGAGGTCCAGCCGATGGTCGGCCCGGCTTGGGCGCAGGTGATCTTCAGGCTGCGCTTGCCCTCGCGCGCCTCGCCCTCGGCCCAGGTTGCGCCCGGCTGGCCGCTGCTCCAGCCCGCCGGGGCGTCGCCCTGGCCTTCTTCGACCGACGGGTTGGGGCACAGGTTGGGCAGGTTCTGCGCCGGCCCGCCGCTCACCTGGGCCAGCGCCGCCAGGGCGGGCCAGAAGCAGCTCCACGTCTTCATCGGCATCCTCCTACCGACCCAGTCCGGCTTGCATCGATTCGATCGCCGCCGCCAAAGCCGACCGCGCCGCGGCCACCTGCGTCGGGTCGATGGTGTACGGCTCATCGTTGGCCGATTGGACATTGGGCCACCGCTCGACCAGGTTCATCGCCTGCGCCACCGCCTGCCGCCCGGCCCGCGCCGCGTCGGGCTGGCCCGCCTGCTCCAGCTCGCCGGCCAGCCGGTCGGCCAGGACCAGGTACTCGTAGTCCTCCAGCCCTTCGCGGAACAATTCCCAGCGAACCGATTCGATCGGGCCGTGCTCATCGGTGTCGCGCGGCGGGTACAGCAAGACCCCCGAGTCACCTTGCCCGCAGGTCCAGGGATTCTCCATCTCCCCGCGCCAGCAGACCGTGCCCCACCAGGAGTAGGTGCCGTCGACCCGGTACTTCCACAACAGCCACGGCCACAGCCGGGTGCGCAGCGGCCGGTGTTCGGGGAGATCGACCGCGTTGTTGTAGACGCTGATCCGGCAGCCGGCCCGACGCGCCGCCTCGATGTTCGCGCGGGACCGGTCCCAAGCGTCGGTGTGCAGGACCCAGTACTTGATGCACCCGGTCAGCTCGGGGAGCGGGTCGCTGGCGGTGAGGGTGACGGTGAGCTCCGGCTCGACGGCGGTGATCATCTCCGCCAGGGCCTTCAGCCCGGCGCGGGTGGGCGGGTCGAGCAGGTTCGGCTCGTCGAAGTAGCGCACCGTCGGGTGGAGCCACAGGCCCTCGGCCCGGAGCAGCTTGCAGAGCTGGCCGAGGAAGCCGCGGAACGGCTTCTCGAAGGCGGGATCGAGCCGGCTCAGGGACTCGTCGGCGAAGATCCGCCGGCCCTGCCAGGCCGCGTCGGCGGGCATCTTGTGCGTCCCTTTGTGGCCGATCCAGAGCGCCGGGAGATCGACCCGGTCGAGGCCGTACCGGTCGCGCAGCAACTTCAGCTCGGCCAGGTACTCGGCGGCGTCGACCACGGCCTCGTCGCCCCGGAGCTGGACGGTGATCCGCGACACCGGCAGGCACCGGGTGCGGTGTTCGAAGAACGAGCGGCGGTAGCGGTCCAGGACCTGGTCCCAGTCGCCGCTCTCGCGCGGGCGGACCAGCTCCCAGCGGCTCTGCGAGCGAATGTCAATGCTGGACGCGGGGGGGATGGCGAAGCCGCGAACGGTCAGGGTCACCGGCACCGAGGCGACCACCTGGCCACCCTGACGGAACGACACGCTGGTGGTGTACCGTCCGGCCGGCTGCTCGGCGGGGACCTTCACGGCGAACCAGAAGCCGGTGGTCCGGCCGGCGGGAAGGTCGGCCGGCAGGCGGTCGGTCAGCGGATCCGGATTGAGTCCCTGGTGGCTGTACGGCCCGGTGGTCTTGGTCAGGTTGACGCACTCGATCAGCCGGCAGGTCAGGGCCGTCGCGGGCATCGGGCGGGGGCCGGCGAAAGCGGTCCAGGTCCAGTCCACCCGAGACATGGCCTGGCGCGGGGTGAGGGCCACCTGGAAGGTCTCGTACTCGCCTCCGGCGGCGGTCAGGGTGAGGCCGTCCGCCGTCTCGGTCGGCGGCGCCTGCTCCGGCAAAATCTTGACGTTGGCGTCGTCGGTCCAAACCACGGCGCCGCCGGCCTCGGCCAGCCGCCTCGCGGTCAGCGGAGCGGTGCGCGGCGCGCGGCCGGTGACCACCAGGTCGTCCAGCCAGACCATGCTCTGGGGTTGCTGGCCGTCGATCTTGATCAGGATCGAGACTTCCCGAGCCTCGTCGGTGGGCACGAAGTCGCCGCCCTCGAAGGCCACCCAGCCACGCTCGTCGGCGCCTTCGACCAGCACGCCCTGCTCGAACCGAGCCGGTTGGTCCGCCCGGATGGCGACTTGCGGTTTGTAGATGTGCAGCTTGCGCACCTGCTTGCCGGCCAGCTCGCGGACGTACAGCACCACCCGCGCCGGCGGCCCCTCGGCACGGTAATGGAAGCGGACGTGGTAGACCGGCCCGGGAATGAGCGGCACCGCGGCGGTCCAGCCCCCGTTGAGTCCCTTCATCCCCAGGCTGCGGGCGCCGGAGTGCGCTTGCCGGTCGTCCCACCAGCCCTCGCTGTCCTTCCAGCTATAGAAGGACCAGCCGGCCGGCTGACCGGCCCGGCCCTCCTCCGCCGACGGGTTGGGCGCGAGGCTCTCGGCCGGCTGGGAAAGCGACGGCCGGCAGCCCAGCAGCGCGACCAGACAGAGCACCGGCAGCCAGGGTCTCTTGGCGATGGTCATGGGGCGTCTCCGGTCATCTCACCCGCGGCTGGCCCAGGCCGTCCTCGCCGCGCTGGCTGGAGGCCAGGCACCACGGATCGCCGGTGCGGACGCGGAACTCCTTGACCTTCGCCCGCATCCCGGCGACCACCCCGGCCAGGGCCGGGTCGTCGCTCACGTTGGTCGTCTCCAGCGGGTCGGTCTGGAGGTCGTACAGCTCCTCGGGCTGGTGGTGCAGCACCTTGTCGGTCGACCGCAGGCCCAGGTCGAGCCCCTCGTCGAGCACCGCGCCCCAGGTGGCCGAGCGCCACAGGTCCGACGGCAGGGGCATCGGCACCTCGGGGTAGAGCACCCGCACATACTTGAACCGCCGGCCGCGCAGCACGCGGTACGGCCAGTGCATGTGCACCTCGTGGAAGCAGTGGGAGGTGTAGACCTCGTCCCATCCGGCCGGGTGGGACTCGTCGAGAATGGGCAGCAGCGATCGCTCGGGCAGACCGTCGGGCGCGCTCACGCCGCACCAGTCGTAGATGGTCGGCGCCAGGTTGCACCAGTTGACCAGTGCATCGTTGACCACCGGCTGGGACTGGCCCGGACGGGCGATAATCAACGGGCAGCGGTGGCCGCTGTCGTAGCACGAGGCCTTGGCGCCGGGGAAGGGCATCCCGTGATCGCTGAGGCAGAGCACCAGCGTGTCGTCGGCCCGGCCCGCCGCCCGCAGCGCGTCGAGGACCATGCCGAAGCCTTGATCGAGCCGGGAGATGGCCTGGTAGTACTGCGCCAGCTCGGCCCGCACGGCGTGGTGGTCGGGCAGGAACTCGGGCACCGGCAGCGTGTCGGGGTCGTAGACCACCTCGCGCACGCCGGGGTAGCTGCGGTGGTTGCCGAAGTTGCGGTGCGGGTCGCCGAAGCCGACGTGCAGGTAGAACGGCTGGTCGCGGTGTTGGTCGAGGAACTGCCCGGCCAGCTCGGCCAGCCCCTGCACGTTGGACAGTCCGCCGGCGGGGCTGGCTTCGGTCTCCCAGGGATAGACCTCCGGCGGATAGACGTGCAGCTTGCCGATGCAGGCGGTGGCGAACCCGGCCTCGCCGAGCTGCTTCGGGAGGGACGGCATGTCGGGCAGCGTGCGGAAGGTGTGGTGCCCGTGGGTGTGGCCGTACTGGCCATTGGTCTGAGGGTAGTGGCCGGTCAGGATGGTCGCCCGGCTGGCGGCGCACGAGGGGGTGACGCAGAAGGCGTTGGTGAACCGCGTCCCGCGCGCGGCCAGGGCATCGACGTTGGGGGTCTGGACCTCGGGCACGCCCCAGCAGCCGCCGAGTGGGCTCCAGTCGTCGGCGATCATGAGCAGCACGTTGCGGTAACGGGGGGCCGTCGAACCGGGCATCGGTACCTCCACACGGCGTGTGCCGGAACCGTTTCACCCCGCCCCACGGGCCACCTCCACGCCGGCGGGAGGGATGCTCGGGCCGGGGCGTAACAGGTCGTGGTGAGGAGAGGCGGGTGCGAACGGGATGGATCCTGCTGCTCACCGGAGCGGCCCTGGCGGCGCCGGAGGTGGTCACGCCGGCGACGCCGGGGTACCGGATCACGCTCTGGCGCGACGGCGATCCGGCTCGGGCCGAGGTGATCGAGGGCTCGCCGACCGGCGGCGCGGCGCACGCCCAGGCCACGGTCCAGGTGCTGACCGACCGGCGTCCGGACGGCGAGACGGCTTGGAACCTCGAAGTCAAGCCGGCCGCCGGGTACGGGGTCTACGAGATCGAGTTCCCCATCCTCGCCCTGTCGCCCATCGCCGGCGGCGCCGACCGGCTGATCGTCCCGTATCAGCACGGCAGCGTGATCCCCGATCCGGCCCATCAAAAGGACGTCCTGCACGGGACCCGGCCGCGCTCGAAGCGCACCGTCTGGTACGGCATCTACGGCTCGAAGTACCAGGGCATGCAGCTCGTCCTGTTCGACGGCGGCCGCCGCGGGGTGATGATCTGGACCCCCGATCCCGACCTGAACATGAAGGACTTCGAGGTGAGCCGCGGGCCGACCGATGGCACGCTGACGGCCTCGGTGCACCATTTCCCTATCCCCAGCGGGCGGCCCGGCACGGGCTGGCGGTCGCCGTATCCGGTGCTGGTCACACCCTACGACCAGGGCTGGTTCGACGCCGTCCAGCGTTACCGGGCGTGGGCGCTGCGCCGGCCCTGGTGCGCCGCCGGACCGGTGGTCTCACGTCTTCGGCGCGGCGAGCTGCCGGACTGGTACGCCCGCAACGCGCTGTGGCTGAGCTGCATCGACCAGACCAACATCCCCATCCTCGAAGCCCTGCTGAAGCTGTTCCCCACCGCCGAGGCGGGGGTGTTCCTGACCCAATGGCAGCACCACGCGTTCGACGCCAAGCTGCCGGAGTACTTCCCACCCAAGGACGAAGCCGGCTACCGGCGGGTGATTGCCCTCCAGCGGGACCGGCTGCACATCTACCCGTACATGAACGTCAGCCTGTGCGACGTGGACTTCGAGCCGACCCGCTCCCGGTACGCCTCGGCGCTGTGCGGCGAGCCACCCGAGAGTCTGGGCTGGCAGCGGTACTTCGAGTACTGGGGCATCAGCCGCGACAAGACCGAGGAGCTGCGGTCGGCGCTGCGCCGCGCCTGGCGGGGGCCGGTGGACGAGGCGCTGCTGGCGCGCATCGGCAGCGACTGGTTCGGTGGCTACGGCTACGAACGGGCGCGCTACCAGAAAGAGCTGCGCCAGGGCTGGGGCGGCGACGAGAAGATCATCGACCAGGTGCAGGTCAAGAACAGCTTCCTGCCCTTCTGCCGGGCCGCGGCGCTGTGGCAGGACACCTTCGTCGCCATGGCCCGGCGCAATCTGGAGGAGTACGGCACCGACGGCCAGTACCTCGACCAGTTGGCCTACGGCGGGCTGTACGTCTGCTGGTCGGACCAGCACGGCCACCCGCCGGGGTTCGGGCCGTACCCGTTCACCGGCACCCGGCGCATCGCCGAGCGGATCCTCGACGGCCACCCGGACAAGCTGCTGTTCGGCGAGACCGTCTTCGAGGGCTACCTCGATCTGGTCCCCGACGGCTACTCCATCTCGCCGGCCTTCTACAACGAGCCGGTCTTCCCGCTGTTCTCGGCCGTCTACCAGGGCTACGGCTCGCTGCACGAGTGGCCCATCTTCCCCGGCGCGCTGAGCGACCCGCCGTCGTTCCACGCGGCCCTGGCGGCGGCCGTCCACCTGGGCTTCAAGATCGGCAGCTTCAGCACCATGACTACCTGGATGGAGCTGCTCAAGCCGGAGCACGCCGCGGCGCGTGGCATCCTGACCGACCTGGTGGACCTCAAGGTGCGGACCACGGAGGTGTTCCAGTACGGCCGGCGACTGGCCGACCCGGTGCTGGATTCGCCGACGCTGTCCGTCACCTGGCCGCACGACAAGACCGGTACGCGGATTTCGACCCACCAGGTGCCGGCGGTGCAGGCAAGCTGCTGGGAGTCATTGACCGCACCCCGCCGGAGGGCGCTGATTGTGTCGAACAGCGGACCGGCCCCGGCGCGGGTCAAGGTCGCGGCCGACCTGCCGGCCGGGGCCAGGTTGACCGACCTGGCCGGTGTGGTGCTGAGCTACGACCCCAGCGCGGCCCTTGACTTGCCGCCGCTGTCCTGGCGAGCGTTGCTCTCCGAGCCGCTGGAGGGCTGACCGACATGGACGAGCGAGTCGAGTACGAGTACCTCCACCCGGCCGAGTTCGATGCGCGGGTGGCCGCGGCGCCGGTGGCCTATCAGCCCATCGGTGCCATGGAGTGGCACGCCAAGCACCTGCCGTTCGGGCTGGACGGCCTCAAGGCGCTGGAGGTCTGCCGCCTCGCGGCCCGCCGGTTCGGCGGGGTGGTCATGCCGCCGTTCCACCTCGGCATCCACCCGCCCTTCCGCATGAAGCCGTTCCACCGGAACCACAACCTGTACGTCGGCGAGGCCGCCTTCAAGCAGTTGATGACCGAGATCTGCGACGAGTTGGAGGCCGCCGGGTTCAGGGTGATCGTGTTGTTCACCGGCCACCACCCTCGGGTGCAGGGCAAGTTCCTGGAGGAGCTGGCCCAAGAGCGCATCTACCGGCGCCACGGGCGGGTCGAGATTCTCGTCCCGGACGAAGCAGCCGTGGCCGAGGCGGTCGGGTCGCGGATCGATCACGCCGGCACCTGGGAGACGTCACTGGCGATGGCCCTGTTCCCGGAGCTGGTCCACCTCGACCGGCTGGACGACCTGGCCGGCATTACCGCCGGCGACGACCCGCGACAAACCGCCTCGCGCGAACTGGGCGAGCGCGGCGTCGAGGAACTGCTCAAGCGCCTCGGCGAGCAGGTCGCCGAGGCGTTGGCCGAGACGAGAGGACGACCATGACCTTGACGCTCTTTGCGGTGTTGGCACTGGAGGCGACCATGGCGAGCGGACCCGACCTGACCTGTGCGCTGCCCGGAGCCGATCAGCAGGCGCCCGACGGCACCCCGGCCCGGGTGATCGGCCGCGAGCCGGTGCCGATCACCGTGCCGGCCGCGGCGCTCGGGGCGACCGGCACGCTGGCGGTGTGGATCAAGCTGGCCGAGACGGTCCGGGCCGGCCGTCGGGTGGTGCCGATCCTGTCCGGCGCGCCGCTCGACCTGAAGCTCCAGGAGCGCGACAACCTGGTCCAGCTCCCGCTCACCTTCGGCGTGCCCATGGCGGCTCCGGGCGCCCGGCCGGTGCCCGGCCTGCGCGGGTTGCTGACCCATCTCAAGGCCGGCCGCTGGTACCACGTGGCGTTCACCTGGAACGGGCCTCACCCCGACAACCACTTCTTTCTGGACGGGATCGGCCAGGGCTGCCCCGAGCCGCAGGCGGCGCCGGACACCATCCGCGGGATGGACCCGGCCGCCGGCCCGGTCACCCTCCGGCTCGGCTCACCCGGCCTGACCATCTCGGCGCCGAGCTGGTGGAAGTCGGCCCTGCCGTCCGAGACCCTCCGCGCCGCGGTCACCGCGTGTGGGCACCAGCCCTACTTCGACGAAGGCGTCCGCGACACCGGCGAGACGCTCCGGGCCGCCGACATCACCGACAAGAAGCTGCTCTACGAGACCGGCTTCGACCGGCCGGAGGACCTGGACGACTGGGTCCGCGAAGGTGGTGAATCGGCCAGGTCGGTGGACCGCTTCCTGCGTCTGACCACCGGACCGTCGCTGACCGAGGGGCAGCACCTCGTCTTCTGGCTGAAGCGGGAGATCCCAGCCGACTTCGTGGCCGAGTGGAAGTTCCGACCCTACCACCCGCACGAGGGCTTGACCATCGTCTTCTTCAACGCCCGCGGCCGGGGCGGCGAGGACATCCTCGACCCGTCACTGCCGCCGCGCGATGGGACCTTCACCCAGTACCACAGCGGCGCGCTGAACTGCTACCACATCTCCTACTTCGCCAGCGAGCGCGGGTCGGTCAACCTGCGCAAGAACTTCGGCTTCTCGCTGGCGGCCATCGGCCGGGAGATGCTCCACACCAAACCGGTCGGCGAGTTCAGCACGATCACCTTGCTGAAGCAGGGCGGGCGGATCCGCCTGGCGGTCGACGGAGTGGTCTCACTGGCCTACGACGACGATGGCGCGACCTACGGACCGGTGCTCGACCAACCCGGCTGGTTCGGCCTGCGCGCCATGCTCCAGGCTTGGTACACCGACTACGACGACCTGCGCATCTGGAGCGTGCCGGCCACGCAGTAGGACGGATCGGTCGGATCCGACCGATCGGTCAGATCTCGCTGCAACTCACGCCTTCCGGCACTCGACGATGGTGTCGAACCCGAGCCGGTTCATCGGCCATCTGGCCGACGACGCCAGGGCCGGGCCGACGGTGCCGACCAAGGGCAGCGGGCCGGCGTAGTTGAGCCCGGCGACGTTCTCCACGGCGAACCCGGCGGCCTTGACCAGCCGGAGAATCTCGCCCGACGAGTAGACGTGTACATGGGTCGGGTCCCAGGCCATCCACTTGCCCCAGCCGCGGAGCTTCTCGCCCCAGAGGTAGCCGCCGAGCCCTTCCAGCGACCAGCGATTCGGGGTGGACAGGAGCAGCGCCCCGCCCGGCTTGAGCACCCGGCGGATACCTCCGACCAGCGCCTCGCCCCGGTCGCGCGGCAGGTGCTCGATCAGCTCCAGGGCGAGGACCAACTCGTATTGCTCGGCGGGCAGCGACGGCAGCACTTCGAGCGCGTCGCCCAGATGCGTCGCGGCAGCGTGCTCGGCGGCGTAGGCGAGGTTGTCGGGATCGGTGTCCACGGCGGTGGCGCGCCAACCCCGCTCGGTCAGCCGGCGGCAGTAGTGGCCGGGCCCGCAGCCCAGATCGAGCGCCGCCCGACCGTCGCCGGGCGGGATCAGGCCGGCCAGCACCGCGCTGCGGGCGACCTCGTAGGGGCTCTCGTACCGCGCCGGCGCGATGGGCGTGTGCGACGCCTCGAAGCCATCGTGCGAAGACATCGGCCTGCCGTTCCACCGGACCGGCGGCAGGCTAGCACGAGCCGCCGGCCAGCGTCAACGTGGCCGCCGCGCTGCGCTTCAGGATCGGGATGCTGCCTACGGCCAGTTGAGCTGGAAGCGGAAGTCCGCCTGCATCCACTCGGTGGTCGAGTTGTTGTTGGTGACCATCTTCCTGGCCCACTTGGCGTGGCCGTCCAGGAAGTTGTAGTTGCAGCCGTCGTTGTGCCGGTCCCAGGCCCACGGGTAGTTGGTCGTGGCGTCGGCGGTGGCGTTGGCCAGCGAGTTGTACGCGCGGCAGTAGTTGTTGCCGCTGTAGTCCGCCTGGTAGACCACCGCCGCCGGCTCCTGGATGGAAGCCATGGCCACGTTGGTGACCCACTGGTTGCGGCCGTAGTGGACGTTCAGACCTGGGATCGAGGTGTCCCGGCTGCCGCCGCTGACGAACCCCGCCGTCCGGTCCGACGGACACTGGAAGAGCTGCGTGTTCTTGCAGTACGCCGCCAACTGGAAGTACCAGTCGCCGCTGACCGCGATGATCGTCGCCGGGACGATGTAGTTCATCGACGCCGGGTACTTCTCATCGTAGTCCTGGGCGTACTGCATCACCGCCACGCCGAGCTGCTTCAGGTTGCTCTGACAACTCGACTGTCTCGCCTTCTCCCGAGCCTTGGCAAACACCGGGAACAGAATGGCGGCCAGGATCGCGATGATCGCGATCACCACGAGCAGCTCGATCAAGGTGAAACCGACGCGTCGTGCGCGCATCGTGATCTCCTTCCCGTCCCGCCGTCCCCTGACGTGCGGGCTCACCGGGTCTTGTACCTCATCTGCCGCGGCAGCGTCAAGTTGCCAGGTTGAAGTGAAGATGATGGGGTTTCACGGCGCCGCCTGGACCTGCGCGGCGTACTCCGACGGCGTCATGAAGGTACAGCCCTGGACTTTCAGGTACTCGACGATGGTCACGAACCCGTTCCACCGCTCGTCGGTCCACCAGGCCGGGGGATGGCCCTGGAGCACCAGCACCTGCTCCTTGCTGCCGTACCTCTCGTAGGCCGCCTTGAACTTCTCGAAGTCGGGCACGAAGGTCGGGTTCTCCAAGGCCATGACCCGCGGGATGGACAGCCTGGTGAAGTGCTTCGGCTGCTTCGGGCCGTAGAGCCAGACGCGGATCTCGGGGATGGCTGCGAGCGCCTGGTCGGTGGCCTCGGTGGTGCCGCTCCAGTGCGGGCCGAAGGCGGCGAAGGTGAAACCCAGCCGCTCCTGCGCGAGCCGCTCGCACCTGGCCAGCACGTCGCGTTGCTCCTCGAAGCTGCCCTGCTCGAATTCCCCGGCCGGATCGTCCTTGGTCCGGTCGCGGTAGCCGTGCAGCCAGAACTCGACGAAGCCCTTGGCGTGGAGGTCCTTGATCCATTGGTAGTAGGCCGGGTTGCCGTTCTCCAACGAGGAGCAGATGATCCCGAACGAGCCTTTCAGGTGGTTGGCTTCCAGGTAGTCGGCGACCCGTTGCCAGTTGCGGTGGACCGGCGCGTTCTTGACCTGCTTGACGTCGTCCAGCTTGAGGATGACCACCGGCGGCTCGGCGGCCCGGAGCGCGGGCGTGAGCCACAGGGCGGCGACGGTCAGGCAGCGTCGATCTAGGCTCATCGATGGCGTCCAGTTGGTCCATGATTCCGGCGGCGGCTCACCGCTCCCGGTAGTGATAGCGCAGTTGGGCGATCAGCAGGCTGTCGCCGACAACTTTGTAGACGAACCGGTGCTCGGCGTCAAGCCGGCGGGACCAGTAGCCGGCCAGGACGTGGCGCAGCGGCTCCGGCTTGCCGATCCCCTCGAACGGCTCGCGCATGGTGGCGCGGATCAACTCGTTGATGCGCTTGACCATCTGCCGGTCGGTGCGCTGCCAGTAGAGGTAGTCCTCCCAGGCCTGCTCAGCGAAGATCAGCGTCATCGCTCAGCTCGCGCTCCCGCCCGGCCCCGGCCTCCAGCTCCCGAATTGCCGCCAGCAGCCGCTCCGCGTTGGCCGGGCTGCGGAGCAGATGCGCCGTCTCTTCCAGCGCCTCGTAGTCCGCCAGGGAGAGCATCACCACGGCCTCGTCTCGCCGCCTGGTGATGATCACGGGCTCCCGATCGCGACACACCTTGGCCATCGTCCCAGCCAGGTTCTGCCGCGCATGGGTGTAGCTGACCGCGTCCATTGGTCGTCTCTCGTACAGGTTATTGTACAACAGGAGGAGACGGGTGGTCAACGCCATGGACCGACACGGACGCGGGAGGTCGGCGATGGGCCGGTGGAGGATTCGGGCCGCGGGGCGCGGACCTGGGAGGTGGAGAGCGGCGGTGCGGGACGAAGCGTTTCCCATCCTGGAGTTCGACCCCACCGCGCGGGCGGTGATCGAGCCGTCGCAGATCATCAAGCCGATCGAGACCCCTTCGGCGGCGGTGCTGGCGATTCTGCCGGACGTCTTCTCGCGGTTGGCGGAAGAGGGCAAGCTGACCGAGGTGCGCCGGTTCGGGACCGGGTTCGGACCGCTGCCGGTGTACCGCTACGAGTCACCCGCCGGGCCGGTGACGTTGTGCAATCCCGGCGTCGGCGGGGCGTTCGCGGCCATCCGCACCGAGGACGTGATCGCCTTGGGTTGCCGGACCATCGTCTTCTGCGGCGGCTGCGGCGTGCTCGATCGGGACGTTGCCCGCGGGCACTTGCTGGTGGTGTCCGCGGCGGTGCGCGACGAGGGCGCGTCGTACCATTACCTGCCGCCGGCGCGTGAAGTGGCGGCCGAGCCGAGGGTGGTCGCCGGCCTGGTGGCCACGCTCCGCGGCGAGGGGCTGGACCCGTTGGTGATCAAGACCTGGACCACCGACGGGATCTACCGCGAAACGCCGGAGAAGATCCGCCGGCGGCGGGCCGAGGGCTGTCTGGCGGTGGAGATGGAGGCGGCCTCGCTGCTGGCGGTGGCTTGCTTCCGGGGCGTCAAGCTGGGGATCGTGCTGTGCGCCGCGGACGACGTCAGTGGGCAGGAGTGGGACCAGCGGGAAGACGGGATGCGGCCCCAGAATCACGGGCGGCTGATCGACCTGTGCGCCGCGGCGGCGGTGGCTCTTGACGGCGAGGAGAGCGACTCATGAGCGCCGAGCCGCGTGGCCGCAATCTGCATGGCCTGGGCGTCGGCGGGTGGGTGGTCCGGTCCGACGGGGCGGTGCTGCTGGTGCGGATGAGCTACGGCCCGGCCGACGGGCGGCTGATGATCCCCGGCGGCCACGCCGACGAGGGCGAGTTCATCGAGGACACCGCGGTCCGCGAGGTGTTCGAGGAGACCGGCATCGCGGCCGTGCCGCGCGGGATCCTGATGGTCCGGCAGCGAATGATGGACGGCGAGCGGAACCTGTACCTGGTGTTCTGGATGACCCCCACCGGCGGCGAGCTGCGGCCGCAACTGGGCGAGGTCAGCGAGGCGGTCTGGCTGACGCCCGAAGAGATCCTCGCCCGCGACGACATCCAGCCCATCGCCGCCGAGCTGGCGGCCAGCTACCGCACCTGGCCGCAGACCTGCCTGGCCCGCCGCGAGCTGAGCTGGCAGGACCCGGCCCAGTACCGCCTGTGGGCCGGGCAGCAGGGCCGGCCGCACGACCGGGAGTGACGCCGTGTGGCACGGGCCTCCCGGCCCGTGCGCGGGCGACGGCGCCCAGCGCGCATCGGATGGAAGCCGAAGCCACCGAGGCGACATCCCCGACCCGTTTGACGCCGGTTCGCGCGCGGTTCTATACTCGCCGCGGAGACGGTCATGCCCGGTGGTTTGACGCTCGAACAGCTCCGCATCGTGCCCGAGCCGGTGCCCGACAAGTCCCTCGGGATCGGCTGCGTCGGGGCCGGGTTCATCATGGCCGACTGCCATCTGCCCAGCTACCTGGACGCCGGATTCAACGTGGTCGGCATCCACAGCCGGACTCGTGACCGGGCGGCAGAGGTGGCCGAGCGGCATGGGCTGTCGCGGGTCTACGACACGCTCGACGCGCTGCTCGCCGACGAGCGGGTCGAGGTGGTCGACATCGCCGTGCCGCCCGACGGCCAGCTTCCGGTGATCGAGACCATCTGCGCCGCGCCGCGCCGGCCGCGGGGGATTCTGGCGCAGAAGCCGCTGGCCGGGAGCCTGGCCGACGCCGCCCGGGCGGTGGCGGCCTGCGAGGCGGCGGGGATCGTCCTGGCGGTCAACCAGAACATGCGTTACGACCACAGCATCCGGGCGTGCAAGGCGCTCCTTGAGACCGGCCACCTGGGCGCGCCGGTGCTGGCGACCATCGACATGCGGGCCATCCCGCACTGGATGCCGTGGCAGGCGGACCAGGGCTGGTGTACGTTGCGGATCATGAGCATTCACCACCTGGACACCTTCCGCTACCTGTTCGGCGATCCCGACCGGGTGTATGCCAGCGTGCGGCCGGACCCGCGGACGAAGTTCGCCCACACCGACGGGATTTGTCTGTACGTGTTGGAGTACGACGGCGGGCTGCGCTGCTCGGGCTGGGATGATGTCTGGGCCGGCCCGGCGCGCGAGGGCGCGGGCGAGGACAAGTACCTCCGCTGGCGGGTGGAGGGCACGGCGGGCACGGCCGTCGGGACCATCGGCTGGCCGGACTACCCCGACGGCAGCCCCTCGACCATCCGCTACACCACGGTCGAATCGGGCGGCGCGTGGCACGAGCCGAGCTGGACGCTGCGCTGGTTCCCGGACGCCTTCGGCGGGACCATGGCGCAGCTCCTGAGCGCCCTGGCCACGGGCACGGAGCCGGCCATCTCGGGGCGGGACAACCTCCGCACCATGGCCCTGGTCGAGGCGGCCTACCAGTCGGCGGAACGGCACACCGCGGTGTCGCCGTCGGAGTTGTTGACGGAGTACGGCGGGTGAAGCCACCCTTGGCGTTGTCTCTGTGGGTCGGTCTGGCGGCGGCCGCGCCGCCGACCGGGGAGCATGCCCGAGCGCTGCTGGGCCGCTCGCCGGCCGAGGCGATCGGCGAGTACCAGGACTGGGACGCCACCTTCCGCGGCGGGATCGGCAGCTCCGACGACACCACCTCGGGCGGCCTGGCCTGGTCCGAGGCCCGTTTCCTGCAAAACTACCTGAGCTGCTACGAGGCCGTCGGCGACCCGTACTGGCTGGACAAGTTCGTCGATCACTTCGACCGGATGCTGGCCACCCAGCAGGATCGCAACGGCGACGGGTTCCTGGCCTGGGACACGACCCGCTACAGCGTCGGTATCGTCGAGGTGGCCGAGGCCCAGAACGCCCGCGGGCTGAAGCTCCTGCCGAAGCTGCAGCGCGAGGACGTGACCCGCCGCGGCGGGAACATCACCGGCCACCGCTACGCGATCATCTTCCCCACCGCTGACAGCCTCAGGGTGGTCGATCTCGATGCCAACCGGGTGGTCCTGGACGACACACCCTACGACAAGGCGCTGGTGATCGACCTGTTCGCCGGCCGCGCCTGGCAGACGGCGCGGGAGGCGGCCGAGGCGACCACGCCGCTGACCTTGACCGGCCCCGGCCGTGAGGGCGCCCGGTTCATCCTCAAGACCGTCGCCCCGGAATGGATCGAGTTCGTGGTCCACGACGGCATGGTCAGCCACCCGATGGCCCGGTTCGTCGCGGCGGTCTATCGCGACCCGGCGCTGCTGGCGGTCTACAAGTCGGCGGCCGACCGCTATGCGGCCTGGTTCGCCAACCACGTCCACCGCAAGTGGGAGCGGTACTGGAAACAGGTCGACGCCGGCTGCGGCGCCTACACCTACACCACCGCGGTGACCGAGAAAAACCCCGGCTTTCTGCTCCCGCACAACCACTACCTGTCGCTGGCCGCCGCCTGCGCGGTGCTGCAGGACGTGGCCGCGCTGCCGGACCGCGCCGCCTACCGGGACAAGGCCCTGGCCATGGCCCGCTACTTCCGCCGTAACCTGCGCCCGCAGTTGGACGGGCGGGCGTACCTCTGGAACAACTGGGACCCGGCGCCGCCGCAGGCGGTGCGGACCGAGGTCGAGGACTACGGCCACGCCTCCATCGACCTGATGTTCGTCACCGAGGCGGTGCCGCGCGGGCTGGAGTTCACCATCGAGGACGCGGTCAAGTTCGCCCGAACCTACACCGACGTCATGGCAAACGGCGATCCGGCGCAGCCTCAGATATCGTTCCGGGTGGACGGCAAGGGCGCCAAGACCCGCAGTTACTGGCACGGTTGGGCGTGTCTGGGGCGATTCGACGAGCCGGCCTTCCGGCAGGCGGTCGAGATGGCCGACGGGGCCACCGCGGCCTGGCCGCAGTTGACCGAGGTGACGGCCGCGGTGGGCGGAGTGAGCGCGGCCGACCGCGCCGCCTGCCGTGCCCATACCGCCGGGCTGCGGGCCCTGCTGGCGAAGGCGGCCGACGGCAACCTGGGGTTCGAGCTGGGGCTGGGCGAGAGGCCGCTGGCCTGGAGCTACGGCGTGGCCGGGAGCGAGGCCGGCAGCGGGCGCGTGGAATGGTCCACCGAGGCCGTCGAAGGCGGCCGCTCGCTGGCCCTGATCGCCGAGTCCGGAACCCCGCTGGTGGTGGCCGAGCTGCCGCTGAGCGGGTTCACCGGAGCCACCCGGGTGACCGTGATGCTGCGCTACAAAACCGCCGGCGAGGCCCGGCCCAACCTGAGCTTCCGGGCAGCCCTTCCGGGCGGGCTGCGGCGGCAGGAGGAGAGCGATCCGCTGCCGCTCAGCGCCGCCTGGCGGGAGGCCACTTGGACCTTCACCACCCGGCCGCCGGTCAAGGCCGGCAGCCTCATGCTCCGCAACAGCGGCGGCGGGACGGTCTGGTACGACGATCTGCGGCTGACCCGCCAGCCGGCCGGCTGACCAGGAGACCACCGTGACATCGCTGACCGCACTGCTGGCCCTGTGCGTGGCGGCCGAGCCGCTGCCGCCACGGCCCGTGCCGGAGATGATCTCCGGCTACCAGATGTGGGACCTGGCCCACCGCAATGGGCAGGGCAGCTCGGACGCCACCACCTCCGGGGCGGTCGGCTGGAACGAGTCGTCGTTCTTGCGGGCCTACATGCACTGCTATCACGTCTCGCGCGATCCCTACTGGCTGGACAAGATGGTCGATCACGTCGACCGCATCCTGGCCGCGCAGCACGACCGCAACGGCGACGGCTTCCTGGCCTGGGACGACGTGACCTACAGCGTCGGGCTGGTCGACGTGGTTCGGGCAACCGGCGCCGCGGGGCTCAGCCTGACGCCCGAGAAGCAGCGCGAGAACGTCACCGCCCAGGGCCGCAAGGTCACCGGCCACCGCTACGCCGTCGAGCTCCCGACGGCGGCCACCGTGACCGTCACCGACCTCGACACCAAGGCCGTGCTGTTGGCCGCGGCGCCGTACGCCGGGCAACTGGTCCTGGACATCTTCGCCGGCCGGAGCTACCCGGACCTCAAGGCGGCGCGGGCGGCCAAGGCGGCGGCGCCGCTGACGCTCAGCGGTCCCGGCCGCGCCGGGGCGCGGTTCGAGCTGGCCACCGTCGCCGCCCAGCCGATCGAGTTCGTGGTCCACGACGGCATGGCCGCCTACCCCATCGCCCAGTTCATCGAGGCGGTCATGACCCGCGCCGACCTGCCGGCGGCGCTGCGCGGCAAGGCGGAGGCCTACGCCGAGTGGCTGTGGCGGCATGTCTACCAGAAATGGGAGCGGTACTGGCGGCCGCTCGGCGCCGACGCCGGGGCGTACACCTTCACCGACAATCCCACCGAGCGGTACCCCGGCTTCCTGCTCCCGCACAACCAGTACCTGGCCCTGGCTCGGGCCTGGCTGGCGCTCCAGGCGATCGACGGCTTGCCCCACCGCCAGGACTACCGCGACCGGGCCACCCGCATGGCGCGCTACTTCCAGCAACACCTGCGCCCGGCCCTGGACGGGCGGGCCTACGTCTGGAACTACTGGGACCCGCCCGAGAACGAGCGCGCGGCGATCCGGAGCTATCCCGAGGACCTGAGTCACGCGACCATCGACGTGGGCTTCGTTTGTGAAGCGGCCGATCGTGGGATCGTCTTCGGCCGGGACGACGTGCTCAAGATCGCCCGGACCTTCACCGACGTGGCGGGACACGGCGATCCCCAGCAGCCGCAGGCGTTCCGGGTCGACGGCAGCGGCAAGCGCGACGGCAAGGTGGTGCACGACTGGGTGTTGACCGGCATCCACGACGACGAGGCGCTGCGGTATGTCCTGGCCGTGGCCGGGTCGTCCGTCACCCTCGCACCGGAGCTGGCCCTGGTGTTCTCCAGACGGGGCCAGGTGTCGGACGCCGACCGGGCGGCGATGCTGGCCTTCACGGCGCGCATCCCGGCCATGCGCGAGGCCGCCGCCGCCGGCAACCTGTCGTTCGAGGTCGGTTACGGCAACCAGCCGGCCGGCTGGACCTACAATCAGTGGAGCGCCGACGCCGGCCAGGGCCGCTTCGAGTGGTCGGCCGACGCCTGCGAGGGACAGCGCTCCCTGGCGCTGATCGGCGAGACCGGCACGCCCAACCTGGTGGCCGAGTCGATCGAGTACCGCGTCACCGAGCCGACCCGGCTGACCGTCACCCTGCGCTACAAGACCGCCGGCACGGCCAAGCCGTTCGTCAGCCTGATCGCCCCGGTGCCGGGCGGCGAGCGGCAGTACGACAACTCGCCGACCCTGCCGGCCAGTGACGGCTGGCGCGAGGCCACCTGGAGCGTGGTCACCAAGTCTGGGGCGACCTCGGCGCGGGTCTACTTGCGCAACGGCGGGGTGGGCACGGTCTGGTACGACGACCTGAAGGTCAACTGCGGCAAGCCGTAGTCAGCGGCGCGGGCCGGCCACCTCGGTCAGCGTGGCGCCCGGGTAGTAGGCGGCCAGGATCTCGACCGCCGGGCGCCCCTCGGCGGCCATCCGCAGCGCGCCGCCCTGGCACATCCCGACCCCGTGCCCGGTGCCGCCGCCGCGGATGGTCACCTGCCCACCCACTTGGTCGATCACGAACAGGGTGCTGGGCAGCAGGCCGTCGTCGCCAAGCAGCGCGCGCAGGCTCCGGCCGGGCACCTTGAGGGTGCCCAGCTCGCCGGTCACGGTCAGCTCGGTGGCCCGGCCCGACGGCCCGCGGCCGGTGACGGCGAGGCCGGTCGGCCGGCCAACGGCCGCCGCGCGGACCGCCCGGGGAAGCCGCTTGCGCAGCGTGTCGGCCAGCTCGGGCCAACTCCAGGAGCGCGTCCAGCGGTGGCCGGCGTAGTCACGGCACCAGCCGCGCGGTGATTCCAGAAAGGCGCGCAGCGCCGGCTCGTCAAGGTTGGCGGGAGCGGGCTCGGAATCGTCGAAGGCGGCGATGAAGACCGGGTGCCGGTAGCCCCAGGTCTCCTCGGCGCTGGAGCGGACCCCGCCGCAGTTCTGGTGGTAGACCGCCTCGAGCGGCCGGCCGTCGCAGACCAGGATCCGGCCGGCGGTGGCGGCCACCGCGCGCGAGGTGTCGTCGCGCTCGCAGCCCTGTCCGCCGTAGGCCTGGGTGGCGGCCACGTCGAAGTCGTAGAGCGGGCGGTCGCCGGCGCCGCGCCGCGCCAGGGCATAGCTCCTGGCGGCCACCGCCTGCGCCTCCAGCGCCGCCGGCGGACCGCCGATCTCCAGCGGCACCACCCCCAGGAGGTAGTCTTCGAGGTCGATCAGGTTGACCACCACCAGCCGCCCGGAATCGGTGCGGCAGAGCCTGATGGCGCCGCGCCAGGACTTGGCCGTCGTGGCCCGGCCGGGCTCGAAGCGCAGCTCGCAGCGCACCGGCTGGTCGGCCGGGCGGAAGGTGGTCCCTGCCGGGAGGGTCAGCGCGCCGGCGGTCAGCCCGTCGGCGGTGGGCCGGACCACCGGGTCGGTCAGCGGCACCGCCTCACCGTCGGGCGGGAGCGCCTCGACGGCGCCGGCGAAGGCGACTTCGGCGGCGTTGCGGGTCAACGCCACGCGCAGCGGCGGCAGGGGTCCCAGGCCGGCCAGCAGACACAGCCCGAGCAGGCCGCTCACCCCACCACGCCGCCGCCGCCGGAGGCCTGAACGTAGGCCAGCCGCAGCTCCTTGAGGAACCGCGTGACCTCGGCCACCTGCCCCTTGATCGCCTCCTCGGCGTCGGCGGTGGTCTCGGTCAGCAGAGCGGCGAAGCGGTCCGCGGTGTCGATGCAGAAGCGGATCTTGGGGAGTTCCTGGAGCACCGACTGGGTCGGCTGCTGCATGAGCTGGGCGGCGACGCCGCCGAATTGGATGACGAAGCTCTGGTACACCGCGGCCAGCAGCTCGGAGTCGATCCGGTCGTGCTCGACCAGCGACCCGAGCAGCGCCTCGGCGGCGTCCAGGGCGAACGCCGCCTGGTCCATGTCGACGGTGATGATGCGCGTCGCCGGGTGCGGCATCAGGCCGAGCGAGGCCAGGGACCAGACGCCCAGCTCGGAGGCCAGGGCCTGAACGTATTCGTAGACGTCGCGCACCCGGCGCTCGCCCTCGCCCTCGGCTGACTCGGCCGGCGGCTCCTCGACCGGCACCTCGCGCAGCGGCACGCCGCGGTTGCGGCGGGCCTGCTGGGCCCCACCCAGCGCGCCGCCGCGGTGCGGGGCCGAGCGCTCGGTCGGCGGCGTCGGCCGCGGCTCGGCCGGCGGAGCCGGTTCCTCGGGCGGCGCGGCCGGCTGGGGCGCCTCCTCGACCTCGCGCAACTCGCCCTCAAGATTGATCCGCCGCCGGTCGCGGACGGTCACCTTGAACTCATCCTCCTGCCGCGGGTCGTCGCGATCGTCAGCCATGGCGCCGCTCCTGTGGGCTCCAAGGTACAGTATGCCACGCGTTCCGGCAAGCCCACCGGACGCCGCCGGATCCCCCATCGCCCTCCGCCGCGCTTGACGCGACCACCGGCCGGGTGGTCCGGCTGCCCCCCGCGATGCGCGACGCCATGGCCGGCGCCGCCGACGACGCCGGGCATGATTGGCCGGGCTGAGTACCATGAGCCCCGGCTGGCCGGAAGCAGTCCTCCTGTGCCTGGCCGGCCTCTGGCTGGGCCACATCGCCTGGCGCGGCGACGACCGGCTGTGGTCACGGCTGACCCTCACCTGGCCGGTGCCCTGGCCGCGACTGGCGGACCGGACCCGGCGACTCCTGCGCGCCGGCGGGGTGGTCGTGGCCCTGGCCCTGGTGACAGCCGGGCTGCTGCTGATCCCCCGAGGCTGACCCGAATCCTTCACCGCCCTCCGCCGGCTATTGAACTCTCCGGCGGAGGGAGTAGGCGGCGCAATCTCGCTGCGTTGGGCATCGCCTTGACGCCCGTCACGAGCCCGCTTCTGGACCCGAAATGCCTGGTCTCCGGCGACTAGCCGCCCGGCCCCACCACAGCGCCGCGGCCAGCAGCGCCGCCAGACCAAGGAGGCCGAGCTTGGTGGTGGTTGACACCGGCCCGCGGGGAGCGCTCACCGCGGCAGCGTCCGGGGCGCCGTCGTCCGAGGAACCTGAGGGCGTGACGGATCTCACGATGGTCCCTCGATGGGCATCCACCTCCACGTACCGGTCCCCTCCGCCATCCGCTCCCGATAGCGCCCAGACCAGGACCTGCTGACCGGACGGATCGAACGCCACCCTCAGGGCGCTCTTGCGCAGTTGCCAGTCCGGCGACTTCTCCTGCACTGCACGGACGGCTTCGGACTGGGGGATTCGTGGCTCCAGACCGACAGTCGTCGCACGAACGACGCGGAGAAGATGCCAGAGGTCGCCATTTGGGCGCAGCGCAATCTCGAGCAGGGAGGGCAGCTCAACATCGCCGGGACCGACCCGTCTGAAGCTCCACGTGTACTCCTTGCCGGCAGCCCCATGGTCCAAGACCTCTTGCGATCTGACGGGCCAGTCATCCAGGTCCTCACCGAGCCATCCGGCGACGGTGGCAACGCGGCGCCCTAGCGCTTCGGGGACCAGTTCCTTCGACCCTACGACGGAGAACGGGCACGTCACCCTTGAGACGAGTTCGGCATCCCGATCCCAGCCGACTTCGTAGCCCTGGAGTCGGTACACCGTAACACTGCCGAAGGGGAACGTCTCCTCGCCCACTCGCGTCGGCGCTCCGGGTGAATTGCGGTAGGCCGTCCCGAGCCAATCTTGTAGCAGGGCGGCGTTGGATGGCGTAGATGAACCGTGTCCCTGCTCTTGGAGTAGACGCTCCGTTTCGGGCGAGAGCCTTACCGCCCGAAACCGACCGGGCTCAAACAGGTCCGGGTCGTGCGAGACCGCAGTCAGCCACTCCGCGACCGCGTGTTTGGTGTTGCCGGTTGTGGCGAAGCGTTCGAGCATGGTGGTAAGCTGCTGCTCGGGTAGTGCGAGGCGCGTCCGTATGTAGGCACCAACTGGGTCCCCGTCGCCCTTGAGCTTCTCCAGCACCCACGCAGGATCCTGTATGCTGTCGCCCGTGAACGCCGCGTAGGCGCCGATGCGTTCGAACACGGTCCGCACACCGGCGGGGGGCTCCTCTTCCGCCCTCAGTGGATGGCCACATACTAGCGCGACCGCCAGCCAGAAGACCCATCGGATCGCCATTGCCCTGCTCCTTGAACCAGCCCAGACTTGCCTCGCGAGACGGCACGGTCGACGCCAGGGAATCAGTCGCATGCCGCAGATACAATCATGGTGGCCGGACTTCCCTGGATCTGCCAGTTGCTGAACCCCCAGGAACGGTGGTTCCAGAGGTCGCGTTGTTTCACATAGTCTGCCGCACCGATACACGCCTGCTCCACCGTGGACGGGCCGGCATCATCCCAACCCGCCATCAGACGCCAGAACTTGTACTGCCAATCGGCGGCTGGATCACCGGTCGTAATCGCAGATCCGAAACCAACCGCTGCGCCGGCACCCTCCATCGCTGCGGCAGCCAGCAAGTTGCCGGCAGCTGGATGGGTGTTGGCGGTGAAGCACCCGGCGAGGACAAGGACTCGACAGGACTGGAACGCGCCGGTTCCCAGCATCACCGCGCCCACGGCCGTGTCGGGGTACTTGGCCGTAGCCCACCAAGTGCCGCAACTCGACCGGATGTACCCGCCACTCGCGCCTATGGGTGACGGATCGTCAGGCCAGTCCGCCACGGTGCCCAGGCCGTGTCCTACGGACTGTAGGACCGCAGCCTGTCGAGCCCAGTCGAGGGCGGTCGCTGGGTCGTCTGTGAGGTCGGTGCGCGGTACATAGAACGTGCCGCCAGACAGCGGCAACACATTGTCGGTGAATGAATCCAGAAGGCCACCAAACAGGGAGTATCCATGCGCCTCCCACAGCCGTGCCTCATCCACCGTGGCAAGCATCCGCCTGTTGCTGCCGTACACACGATAGCTGGGATCGCCGTCCACGCCGTGCGAATCCTCTGCCGCCAACACCGCGACGAACGGCCCGCCGCGAGCTGGCTCCAGGATCTCCATAGCGCCTTCGTGGATTGTCCCTGTCGTAGTTGGCAATCCGTCGGCGACCGCCAACTCGTTCAGGTTCTGGTCGAGCAGCTTCAGGCGCACCGCTGCGGCGGCTCGACTGTCATCCAGGCGGTAGCGCCACGCCACTCTGTCCGGCGCCTCGAACCAGACCTGGGGATTGGGTCCGCCAACACCCGGCACGAACTCTCCCGCCCGCAGGCGGTAGGGTTGGCGGTACCAGTAGCTGTCATCGTGGTCGCCGACCGGCCGCTCCGTGACGTGGACGTCGAAGGTGTAGGCGCCGTGGGACAGACCGGTCGTGTCCACCGCCGTCGTGACGGGACTGGCCGGCAGCGAGGCGCACTCCCCGGCCGCGATGACCAGCCCGTCACCGCCACCCAACCGCACTTCCCAGTCGTAGCGGAAGGGCCGCGGTGGCGTCTCGTCGGTCTGGACCCGGCCATTGTCAACGATGGTGAACGTCACGGTCGGAGCTTGGTGCCCCACGGCGGCCTCGGGGTCGTACACGAAGTAGTCGGCGCTGTCTGAATCGGTCGTGACCTCGTCGATCCAGACGTTCTGCACGTCCGTCGTCGTCCCGCCACCGCCATCGACGCCAGGGGAAGGGACCGTGTCGGGCGGCGTTCCCAGCACGATGGGCGCACCCCATGGGTTGGTGAACTCCGCGGCGATGCGGATCTCGTGGGTACCGTTGTACAGCTCGGTGGTGTCCCATGACTTGCGGAGCGTCATGGTGCGATCCGGCACGTCCCACTCGTCCGCGACGATCTCACTGGGCGGGATCTGGTTGACGTCCAAGTCTGTGGTCTCGTAGATCAGGCGACTCCGGCCTGCCTCGGGGTTCCAGCACCATAGGTACAGCTTGACCGGCGTGAACGCCATGTCCTGGAAGTGCAGTCGGTAGATGACCGTCGTGGTGTTGCCCACCGTCCCTCCCGTGGGCGCCACAATCGTCATCTTAAGGTCCGGCACCACGCGCTCGAGCTCCACTAGCACCGCGGTCGGCCCAGGCGGCGGAGGCGCGTGAACCGCGACGATCGACTCGTAGACGTGATAACGCTGGTCCTTCACCACCGTCATCGGGTAGTTGCCGGCGGCCACGGGGCTGATCACGCACACGCCGTTCTGATCCGTGAATCCCATCGGACCCCCAGCGCCTAGTTGGACGCTGGCGCCCTGAAGCCTGTTGTGGCTGGTGCCGTCTTCGACCGTGACCTGCAGTCCGCCCTCGATTGGCCCCGCCAGAACCGGCCCGGCGACCAACGCCAGGACCAGCCACGCACCCCTTCGTCCGTTCATGGTTCGCCCTTCACTCCCCGCGCCCCTCCGTCAACTCGTGCAGGCAGGCGCGCGCCTGTCCGACAATCTGTTCCAGTCCCTCGCCGCGCAGCGGGCTGGCGAGAGACTCGTAGCGCCGGATCGCCTCCTCGAACGCCTGGCGCGCCTCGGCCCTCTCGCCGGTGGCGCGGTAGGAATAGCCCTCGAGGTAGGCCAGCGAGACG
>JAANMV010000699.1_pt1 | contig 40911 bp, 44 predicted proteins | sample 7279661 | NCBI WGS metagenome assembly JAANMV01 (sample SAMN14094540, study PRJNA606508) | bioreactor metagenome | isolation source: A lab-scale SPAN reactor treating ammonium-rich wastewater day 121 | place: Ireland: Galway | collected 2017-05-16
AGATGATCTCCTTTGCCGATGCCGATACGCCCTGGAACCTCGTGATGGTCACAAGCGTGCTGGCCATCCTGCCGCCGATCCTGGTGGTGGTGCTGATGCAGCGCTGGTTCGTCAAGGGCCTGGTCGAGACGGAGAAATAGATGGCCCGCATCCTGCTCAACGACGTCCGCAAGAGCTATGCGGGAAATCAGGTCATCCACGGCATCACCATGGAGATCGCCGACGGCGAATTCGTGGTGATCGTCGGGCCGTCCGGCTGCGGCAAGTCCACGCTCCTGCGCATGGTGGCGGGGCTCGAGGCGATCAGCGCCGGCACGGTCGAGATCGGCGGCAAGGTGGTCAACGAGCTTGAGCCGCGCCAGCGCGACATCGCCATGGTGTTCCAGAACTATGCGCTTTATCCGCATATGTCGGTGCGCGAGAACATGGCCTACGGGCTCAAGATCGCGAAGCTCCCGAAAGCCGAGATCGAGGCCCGCGTCGCCAAGGCCGCGACCATGCTGGAGCTGGAGCCCTATCTGGACCGCAAGCCGCGCGCGCTGTCGGGTGGCCAGCGCCAGCGCGTCGCCATGGGCCGGGCGCTGGTGCGCGAGCCCGCGGCGCTGCTTCTGGACGAGCCGCTGTCGAACCTCGACGCCAAGCTGCGGGTGCAGATGCGCCTGCAGATCAAGGAGATGCACCTGCGCACCGGCCAGACCACGCTTTACGTCACCCATGACCAGGTCGAGGCGATGACGCTGGCCGACCGGCTGATCGTGATGAACAAGGGCGTGGCCGAACAGATCGCGACGCCGCTCGAGGTCTATCAGCGCCCGGCCAGCGAATTCGTGGCCGGCTTCATCGGCTCGCCGGCGATGAACATCTTCACCGTCTCGGCGGCCGAGGGGCGGGCCACGCTGCCCGGCGGGGCGGTGCTGCCGCTGCCGGGCCTGCCGCGCGGCGGCGATCTGCGGCTTGGCCTGCGCCCCGAGCATCTGCGGCCCGCCGCGCCGGGCGAGGCGGCGATCCCGGTCGTGCTGCGCTCGGTCGAAAGGCTGGGCGCCGATGCCTTCGGCTATGGCATGATCGAGGGCTCGGACGTGCCCCTGGTGCTGCGCCTGCCCGGCACCAGCGGGCTGGCGCGCGGCGACCGGGTCGAGGTGGCGCCCGATCCGGGGCACCTGCATTTCTTCGATGCGCAAGACGGCCGGCGCATCGAGGGCTGAACGGGGCTGAACCGGGCTCAGCCGGCCCCGGCCAGCGCCTTGTCCAGCGCGGCGAAGATCGGCCGGGTCAGGCCTTGCGGCTTGCGCGTCACGCCGGCCCAGCCGCGTTCCTGCGCCGCCTGGGTGTCGAAGGCGCGGGCGGTGGTGATCCCGGCCAGCTCGTCCCAGCCGACCGGCGCCGCCACCGGGGCGCCCGGCCGCGCCCGCACCGAAAACGGCGCCACCGCCGTCGAGCCGCGCTCGTTGCGCAGCCAGTCGATGAAGATCCGGCCCTTGCGGCTGGCCTTGGCCAGTTCCACCGTATAGCGGTCGGGTTCGTCCTGCGCGCAAAGCGCGGCGAAGCCGCGGGCAAAGCGCTTCAGATCGCTCCAGCCGATGCTGCGGCGCAGGGATACCACCAGATGCACCCCCTTGCCGCCGGTCAGCATCGCCCAAGGGTCAAGGCCCAGGTCCAGCAGCCGGCCGCGCAGCGACAGGGCGGCGCTGCGCACGGCGTCGAAGCCCAGCCCCTCGTCGGGGTCGAGGTCGAAGACCAGCCGGTCGGGCCGCTCCAGCCGGTCGCGGCGGGCGGGCCAGATGTGGAACTCGACCGTGCCCATCTGCACCGCGGCGACCAGCCCGGCCGCGTCGGCGACATAGGCATAGGCCGCATCCTCGCCGTCGCTTTCGGTGATCCGCATCTGCCGGATCGCCTTGGGAAAGCCCTTGCCGGGGTGCTTCTGGAAGAACCGCTCGCCCGCCATCCCGTCGGGCAGGCGCAGAAGCGACAGCGGGCGGTCCGCGGCCTCTTCCAGCATCAGCGGCGCGATCCGCTGGTAATAGCGCGCCAGCCCCGCCTTGGTCAGCCCGGCCTTGCCCGGCCCGGCATCGTCAAAGATCACCCGCTCGGGATGCGAGATGGTCACGCCTTCGATCCGCTCGGTCATCGCCGGCTCCTGCGCTGCCTTTCGGGACCAACGCCGGCACCGGGGCCGCGGTTCGCCGCCGGTCTGGTTTGCGCTTGGCCGCGCCGCACCTATATCCCTCGCTGCAATGCGAAAGGGATAGGTTGAATGATGGACGAGGCGCAGCAACCCGGCCGGGCGGGGCCGATCCTGCATTTCCGCGGCATGGCGGGGCAGGGCATCCGGCTGGCGGCCATCGTCATCCGGCCGAAGGACGAGCCCGCGCCGCCCCCGATCCGCCTGTCCGGCAGCGAAATACCGCCGCGCCGCATCGCCGAGATCGCCGGCATCGCCGCCTGGCGCCACGATTTCACCCTGACCCCGGCGGATCGCGGCTATGAGTTCGAGGGCCGTTTTCACGCGGTCGCGACCGATCTGTCGGGCGACCTGCGCCTGGCCTTCGTCTCTTGCAACGGCGAGGAGAACGGCGATCTGGACCGCGACGGCGCCGAGCGCAACCTGATGTGGACGCGGCTGGCACGCGACCATGCCCAGGCGCCCTTTGCGTTGCTGTTGCAGGGCGGCGACCAGATCTATGCCGACGAGGCGACGCAGGGCCATCCGCTGAGCCAGGACTGGCCCGACAAGGTGCCGCAGGTGGAGGATCCCGCCCAGCTTGCCGATCTGGCCGCGCATCTGCGCCGCCGCTTCGTCGCCCGCTATCTGCATGTGCTGCAGGCGCCGGGCTATGCCGCGATGGCGGCGCAGGTGCCGGCGTTGTCGGTCTGGGACGACCATGACATCTGCGACGGCTGGGGCTCGCTGCCCGAGAAGCGCAGCCGCTCGGCCGTGGGCCAGACCCTGTTCGCCGTCGCGCGCGAAACCTATCTGCTGTTCCAGCACGGCGCGGTCGAAAGCGACATTCCCGAGCTGTTCCTGGATGCCTCGGGCGCGAGCCTCAGCTGGAAGCGCGAATTGCCCGGCCTGACCATCGCCGCGCCCGACCTGCGGTCCGAGCGCCACCGCCACCGCATCATGGGGCCCGCCGGCTGGCAGGCTGTCGAGGCGCTGGCGCCGCAGGGCGAGCAGGTGTTCCTGGTCTCCAGCGTGCCGCTGCTGGGTCCGCGCCTGTCGCTGCTGGAGCGGGTGATGATGGCCATGCCGCGCATGCAGCATTACGAGGACGACCTGCGCGACCAGTGGCAAAGCCGCGCGCATCGCGCCGAATGGCGGCGGATGCTGGGCGAGGTGCTGAAATGGCGCACCCGTGCCCATGTCACCGCGCTGTCGGGCGAGATCCATCTGGCGACCCGCGCCGTCATGGGGCCGGATGCGCAGCGGGTGCATCAGCTGGTCGCCTCGGGCATCTCGCATCGCGCGCCGCCGCAGGCCTATGCCCGCGCGCTGGGGCTGTTCGCGGGGCTGGGCGAGGCGCCCTTGCCCCGCCATCCGATCCGCATCCACCCGCTGCCCGGCCAGCGCCACCGCTATGTGGCGGAACGGAACTACCTGACCCTGGCCCGCCAGGACGGGCGCTGGCAGGCGGTCTGGCACCTGGAGGACAGCGGCGATACCCCGGCGCTGGATCTGTCCGACTGACGCCGGCGGGCGGTTGCGCCGCCCGCCAAAGCCCGCTATGTCGGGCGCCCATACCGGTCGCAGCCTACCCGGTCATCAAAACAAGGGTCACATCATGAAGACGACAGTTGTCTGCTCGGGCGGACTCGATTCCGTGTCGCTGGCGCATATGGTCGCGGCGCAAGGGAGCCTGACGCGCCTGGTCTCCTTCGACTACGGCCAGCGCCACCGCAAGGAGCTGGATTTTGCCGCCGCCGCCGCCCGGCGGCTGGGCGTGCCGCATCACGTCATCGACATGCGCGGGGTGGGGGCGGTGCTGACCGGCTCGGCCCTGACCGGCGGGGCCGAGGTGCCGGACGGGCATTATGCCGAGGAAACCATGCGCATCACCGTGGTCCCGAACCGCAACGCCATCATGCTGACCATTGCCTTCGGCATGGCGGCGGCGATGGGCGACGAGGCGGTGGCGACCGCCGTGCATGGCGGCGATCATTTCATCTATCCCGACTGCCGCCCCGCCTTCACCGAGGCGTTCCAGCACATGCAGGACGCCGCGCTCGACGGCTATGCGCAGTTGCGGCTGCTGACCCCCTTCGTGCATCGGACCAAGGCCGACATCGTGGCCGAGGGCGCGCGCCACGGCACGCCCTTTGCCGAGACCTGGTCCTGCTACAAGGGCGGGGCCGTCCATTGCGGGCGCTGCGGCACCTGCGTCGAGCGGCGCGAGGCCTTCCACCTGGCCGGCATCCCCGACCCGACCGCCTATGAGGATGCGGATTTCTGGCGGCAGGCCATCGCGGAACGGGGGCGGGCCTGATGTTCCGCATCGCGAAGGAGTTCCATTTCTCGGCCTCGCACCAGCTTGCGCATCTGCCGCCGGACCACCAATGCGCCCGGCTGCACGGGCACAATTATGTCGTGGTGGTCGAGCTGGCCGCCGCGGAACTGAACGCCGACGGCTTCGTGCGCGACTATCACGAGCTTGCGCCGCTGAAGCATTACATCGACACGCATTTCGACCATCGCCACCTGAACGACGTGCTGGACGGCCCCTCGACCGCCGAGAACATGGCGCGGCATTTCCATGACTGGTGCAAGGCGCGCTGGCCCGAGACGGTGGTGGTCCGGGTGTCGGAGACGCCCAAGACCTGGGCCGAGTATCGGCCATGACGCTGCGCATCGCGGAAATCTTCGGCCCGACCATCCAGGGCGAGGGCGCGCTGATCGGCGAGCCCACGGTCTTCGTCCGGGCGGGGGGCTGCGATTATCGCTGCGTCTGGTGCGACAGCCCGCACGCGGTGGAGAGCCGCCACCGCCACGAATGGCGGCCGATGAGCGCCGAGGCGGTCTGGGCCGAGGTGCGGCGCCTGTCCGGCGGCCAGCCGCTGACCGTCTCGCTGTCGGGCGGCAATCCGGCTATCCAGGATTTTGCCCCGCTGATCGCGCTGGGGCGCGCGGCCGGCTATCGCTTTGCCTGCGAAACGCAGGGCTCGGTTGCGCAACCCTGGTTCGCGGATCTCGCCATGCTGGTGCTGTCGCCGAAACCGCCGTCGAGCGAGCAGGTGGTCGATTGGGACGCCTTCGACCGCTGTGTGCAGGCGGGCGAGGGCGCGGCGCAGCGGGTGCTGAAGATCGTGATCTTCGACCAGGCCGACCTGGACTGGGCGCACGAGGTCGCGGCCCGCCATCCCGACCTGCCGCTTTACCTGCAACCCGGCAACCCCGAGACCGACCCCGCCCTGCCGGTCGATCCGCAGGCCTTGGCCGACCGGCTGCTGTGGCTGGTCGAGAACACGGTCGGCCGCGGCTGGCTGAAACCGCGCATCCTGCCGCAGCTGCATGTCCTGATCTGGGGCAACCGGCGCGGCGTCTGACATCCCGGAGGGAAACCATGACCGAGACGATCTACAGCGGCCTCAAGCAATTGGGCGGCGCCACCCGGCTGCCCGAAAGCCCCGACCAGGCCGAGCTGGAGCGGGTGCAGAACCCGCAGGCCGACGTGGCCTATAACGTGCGCTTCACCGCGCCCGAGTTCACCTCGCTCTGCCCGATGACGGGGCAGCCGGATTTCGCGCATCTGGTCATCGACTATGTGCCGGGCGACTGGCTGGTCGAATCGAAATCGCTGAAGCTTTACCTTGGAAGCTTCCGTAATCACGGCGCTTTCCACGAGGATTGCACCGTCTCGATCGGCCGGCGGCTGGCCGGGTTCCTCAAGCCGCGCTGGCTGCGCATCGGCGGCTACTGGTATCCGCGCGGCGGCATGCCCATCGACGTGTTCTGGCAGACCGGCCCCATGCCCGAGGCGGTCTGGATCCCCGACCAGGGCGTGCCGCCCTATCGCGGCCGCGGCTGAACCCCACCCATCTCTGCAAGAAACTATCGGTCGGCGCGGTCCCGGAGTATCGGGCCGCGCCGATTTCGCTTGACAGCTTGGCGGCGAGTATGTGAGCATTTGCCCATCGAATTAGCAAATGCTGATCCGCAGGGGAGGACAATCGAATGAGCATGATGCTGCGCGGCCTGATGGGGGCCTGCGCCATGACGGCGCTGGCGGTGCCTGCAGTGGCCGAGACGCTGACCATCGCCACCGTGAACAATGGCGACATGATCCGCATGCAGAAGATGACCAAGCCGTTCACCGACGCGAACCCGGACATCCAGCTGGAATGGGTGACGCTGGAAGAGAACGTGCTGCGCCAGCGCGTCACCACCGACATCGCCACCAAGGGCGGGCAATACGACATCGTGACCGTCGGCAATTACGAGGTGCCGATCTGGGCCAAGCAGGGCTGGCTGCTCGCGCTCGAGGACATGGGCGAGGCTTACGACGCCGCCGACATCCTGCCCCCCATCGCCGAGGGGCTGTCGCTGGACGGCAAGCTTTACGCCGCGCCCTTCTATGGCGAATCCGCGATGATCATGTATCGCACCGACCTGATGGAAAAGGCCGGGCTGGAAATGCCCGAGCGCCCGACTTGGGACTTCGTCTTCGACGCGGCGCGCAAGATGACCGACAAATCGGCCGAGGTCTATGGCATCTGCCTGCGCGGCAAGGCCGGCTGGGGCGAGAACATGGCCTTCCTGACCTCGATGGGCGCCAGCTACGGCGCGCCCTGGTTCGACATGGAATGGAAGCCGCAATTCTCGGGCGAGGCCTGGAAGAAGGCGCTGACCGATTACGTCGCCGTCATGAACGAGGCCGGCCCGCCCGGCGCCTCGTCGAACGGCTTCAACGAGAACCTGGCGCTGTTCCAGACCGGCAAATGCGGCATGTGGATCGACGCCACCGTGGCCGCCAGCTTCGTGTCGAACCCCAAGGACTCGACCGTTGCCGACAAGGTGGGCTATGCGCTGGCCCCCGAGGGCGAGAAGCCGCAGATGTGGCTCTGGGCCTGGACGCTGGCGGTTCCGTCCTCGACCGACGCGCCGGATGCCGCGAAGAAATTCGTCGCCTGGGCAACCTCCAAGGCTTACACCGAGCAGGTCGCGGCGGAAGAGGGCTGGGCGAACGTCCCGCCCGGCACCCGGACCTCGCTTTACGAGAACCCCGCCTATCTTGAGGCCGCGCCCTTTGCCAAGCCGACGCTGGACAGCATCATGTCGGCCGACCTGAAGAACCCGACCACCGTCGAGGTGCCCTATATCGGCACGCAATGGGTGGGCATCCCCGAGTTCCAGGCGCTTGGCACCGCGGTCGGCCAGCAATTCTCGGCCGCCCTGGCCGGGCAGGCCAGCGTCGACCAGGCGTTGCAGATGGCCCAGCAGATCGCCGAGCGCGAGATGGCCAAGGCCGGCTATCCCAAGTGACGCCCGGCCCGGCCTGACGGCCGCGAAACGGCGCAGGGGGCGGCAAGCCCGGCCCCTGCCGCAATCCGAACCCTCATCGCTCGCGTGGGAGGCGCGCCGATGGCTACCCGACATCAGAAAACACTCGCGCGCCTGATGGTCGCGCCCTCGGTCCTGCTGCTGCTGGGCTGGATGATCGTGCCGCTGGCCATGACGCTGTGGTTCAGCTTCCAGAGCTACAACCTGCTCTCGCCCGGCATGGAACAGTTCATCGGCTGGACCAACTACAAGTATTTCCTGTCCGATCCCGCCTTCTGGACGGCGATGCAGAACACGCTGCTGCTGGTCGGGGGCGTGCTGGTCATCACCGTCGGCGGCGGCATCCTGCTGGCCTTGCTGCTGGACCAGCCGATGTTCGGGCAGGGCGTGGTGCGCATCCTGGTGATCGCGCCCTTCTTCATCATGCCGACCGTCTCGGCGCTGGTGTGGAAGAACATGTTCATGAACCCGGTCAACGGGCTTTTCGCCTGGCTCGCCAAGGCGGTGGGGGCGCAGCCCATCGACTTTCTGGCACAGTATCCGCTGCTGTCGATCATCCTGATCGTCGCCTGGCAATGGCTGCCCTTTGCCACGCTGATCCTGCTGACCGCGCTGCAATCCTTGGACAGCGAGCAGATGGAGGCGGCCGAGATGGACGGCGCCGGCACCTGGGCCAAGTTCACCCACCTGATCCTGCCGCACCTGTCGCGCGCCATCACCGTGGTGATCCTGATCGAGACCATCTTCCTGCTTTCGGTCTTTGCCGAGATCCTGGTCACGACCAACGGCGGCCCCGGCTACCAGTCCACCAACCTGACCTATCTGGTCTATAGCCAGGCGCTGCTGCAATTCGACGTGGGCGGCGCATCCGCCGGGGGCATCATCGCCGTCATCCTTGCCAATATCGTCGCGATCTTCCTGATGCGGATGATCGGCAAGACGCTGGAGTAAGAACCATGGCCCGCAAAGTCACGAATAGCCGCCGCTGGACCTTCACCATCCTGGCCTGGGGCGTGGCGCTGCTGATCTTCTTCCCGATCCTGTGGACGATCCTGACCAGCTTCAAGTCCGAGGCCGATGCCATCGCCAGCCCGCCCAAGTTCCTGTTCTTCGACTGGACGACCGAAAACTATGCCGAGGTGCAGTCCCGCTCGCCCTATTTCCGGCATTTCATGAACTCGGTCATCATCTCGGTCGGCTCGACGCTCTTGGGCCTGCTGATCGCCATTCCGGCCGCCTGGTCGATGGCCTTCCAGCCGGCCAAGCGGACCAAGGATCTGCTGATGTGGATGCTGTCGACCAAGATGATGCCGGCCGCGGGCGTGCTGATCCCGATGTATCTGCTGTTTCGCAGCTGGGGCCTTCTGGATACGCGGCTGGGCATCACCGTCGTGCTGATGCTCATCAACCTGCCGATCATCACCTGGATGCTCTATACCTATTTCCGCGAGATCCCGTCCGAGATCCTCGAGGCGGCGCGGATGGACGGCGCCAGCCTGATGAAGGAGATCCTGCATGTGCTGACGCCGATGGCGGTCCCCGGCATCGCCTCGACCCTGCTGCTGAACGTCATCCTGGCCTGGAACGAGGCGTTCTGGACCCTGAACCTGACCACCTCCAGGGCGGCGCCGCTGACGACCTTCATCGCCAGCTATTCTAGCCCCGAGGGGCTCTTTTATGCGAAACTTTCGGCGGCCTCGACCATGGCCATCGCCCCGATCCTGATCCTCGGCTGGTTCAGCCAGAAGCAACTCGTGCGCGGCCTGACCTTCGGCGCGGTGAAATAAGGAGGAAACCATGGGTAGCATCACGCTTCAACAGGTCCGCAAGAGCTTTGGCGATGTCGAGGTCATTCCGGGCGTCGATCTGGAAATCAACGACGGCGAGTTCGTCGTCTTCGTCGGCCCCTCGGGCTGCGGCAAGTCCACGCTGCTGCGGCTGATCGCCGGGCTCGAGGACGTGACCTCGGGCCAGATCATGATCGACGGGCGGGACGTGACCCATGCGCCGCCCTCGCAGCGCAAGCTGGCGATGGTGTTCCAGTCCTATGCGCTTTACCCGCATATGTCGGTCAGGAAGAACATCGCCTTTCCGCTGAAGATGGCCGGCATGGCGGCGGCCGAGCAGGAGCGGCGCGTCCAGCACGCGGCCGGCATCCTGAACCTGACCGATTACCTGGACCGCCGTCCCGGCCAGCTGTCGGGCGGCCAGCGCCAGCGCGTCGCTATCGGCCGGGCCATCGTGCGCGAGCCCTCGGCCTTCCTCTTCGACGAGCCCTTGTCGAACCTCGACGCGGCGCTGCGGGTGAACATGCGGGTCGAGATTTCCGAGCTGCACAAGAAGCTGGCGACGACCATGGTCTATGTCACCCACGACCAGGTCGAGGCGATGACCATGGCCGACAAGATCGTCGTCCTGCGCGCCGGCCGGGTCGAGCAGGTGGGCAGCCCGCTGGAGCTTTACCGCAAGCCCGCCAACCGCTTCGTCGCGGGCTTCATCGGCAGCCCGAACATGAACTTCATCGAGGGCGAGGCCGCGGCGCGCCTGGGCGCCCATGCCATCGGCGTGCGCCCCGAGCATTTCGCCATGTCCACCACCGACGGCGCCTTTGCCGGCACGGTGGGCGTGGCCGAGCATCTGGGCTCGGACACCTTCCTGCATGTCGAGCTGGACGGCGGCACCCCCATCGTCGCGCGGGCGGCGGGCGAGTTCCCGGTGGACCACGGCGACCGCATCTGGCTGACCCCGCAGGAGGGCCGGGTCTATCGCTTCGATCAGCAGGGGCTGGCGCTTTGACGGCAGCCCCGTCGGGGTCGCCGCCGCGGCCCCATCCTCACAGATCAGAACCGGGATGAATTCGGATGGACAGGCTTTCCAACCAGACCCTTGACCGCCTCGGCCAGCCGGTGCCGGGCTATGACCGCGCCGCCCTGCGCCCCGGCATCCTGCATTTCGGCGTCGGCAATTTCTTCCGTGCCCACCAGGCCGCTTATCTGGACCGGCTGATGAACATGGGGCTGGCGCAGGACTTCGCCATCATCGGCGCCGGCGTCATGCCGGGCGATGCGCGGATGCGCGACACGCTGGCGGCGCAGGATTACCTCTATACGCTGGTCGAGCAATCGGCCTCCCGCTCGGACGCGCGCGTGCTGGGGCCGATCGTGGACTATATCGCGCCCGGCGACCATGGGCGGGTGATCGCCGCGCTGGCCGATCCGGCGATCCGCATCGTGGCGCTGACCATCACCGAGGGCGGCTATTTCATCGACGCCGCCACCGGGCATTTCGACAGGGCGCATCCCGCCATCGCCGCCGATGCGGCCAATCCCGACGCGCCGCAGACCGTTTTCGGCCTGATCGTCGCGGGGCTCAGGGCGCGCCGCGCGGCGGGGCACGCGCCCTTCACCGTCATGTGCTGCGACAACATCCCGCATAACGGCAACGTCACCTGCGAGGCGGTCGTGGAAACCGCGCGGCTGTCGGACCCGGAACTGGCGGGGTGGATCGCCGCGACCGTAGCCTTCCCGAACGCCATGGTGGACCGCATCACCCCGGCCACCAGCGACCGCGAACGCCGCATGGTGCGCGAGGATTTCGGCATCCAGGACGAGGCCCCGGTCTTTTGCGAGGATTTCATCCAATGGGTGCTGGAGGACAACTTCCCCGCCGGCCGGCCGCCGCTTGAGAAAGCCGGCGTCGAGTTCGTCGCCGACGTGACGCCATGGGAACTGATGAAGATCCGCATCCTGAACGGCGGCCATGCGGTGATCGCCTATCCGGCCGGGCTTCTGGACATCCATTTCGTGCATGAGGCGATGGAGGACGCGCAGGTCCGCGCCTTCCTGGAAAAGATCGAGGCGGACGAGATCATCCCCGCCGTGCCGCCGGTGCCCGGCACCGACCTGCAAGCCTATTTCGCCAAGGTGGCCGAGCGCTGCGCCAATCCCAAGATCGGCGACACGGTGCGCCGGTTGTGCCTGGACGGCTCGAACCGGCAGCCCAAGTTCATCGTGCCGACCATCGCGCATCGGCTTGAGCGCGGGTTGCCCGTGGATGGGCTGGCGCTGGAATCGGCGCTCTGGTGCCGCTATTGCGCCGGCACCAGCGACAGTGGCGCCGTGATCGAGCCGAACGATCCGAACTGGGACCGGCTGGTGCAGGTGGCGCAGGCGGCCCGGACCGACCCCTCGACCTGGCTCGACATGGCCGAGATCTATGGCGAGACCGGCCGCGATCCGCGCCTGGCCGAACCCTTTGCCCGCTGGCTCGCCATGCTGTGGCAGAAGGGCACGCGCGCGACGCTCGACGCCTATCTCAAGGGCTGAGGGCTTGGCGCGCGGGCTGATCTTCGACTGCGACGGGGTGCTGGTCGATTCCGAGCCCCTGGCCGCGGCCGAGATCGAGGCGCTGCTGCAAGGGCTGGGCGCGCCGATCACCCGCGCCCGCATCTATGACGAGTTCCTGGGCCGTTCCTTTTCGACCATCGTCGAGGCGGCGCGGGACCAGGGTGTGGACCTGGGCCCGGCGCTGCCCGGCTATGCCGAGGCCCTGGCGCTGCGTTTTCGCCGCGAATTGCGCCCGGTGCCCGGCATGGCCGAGGCGCTGGCGCAACTCTCGGGGCCGCGCGCCGTGGCATCCTCCAGCGTGCCCGAGCGGCTGCGGTTGTCGCTGTCGCTGACCGGGCTTGCGCCGCTGTTCGGGCCGCATGTCTATTCCGCGACGCAGGTGGCGCGCGGCAAGCCCGAGCCCGACCTGTTCCTGTTCGCCGCCCGGCACCTGGGCATCGCCCCGGCCGATTGCGTGGTGATCGAGGACAGCCCGGCCGGGCTGCGCGCGGCCCGCGCGGCGGGGATGCGGGTGATCGGCTTTCTGGGCGGCAGCCATGCCGCCCCCGCGCGCCTGGCCGAAAAGCTGGCGGCGCTGGCCCCCGATGCGCTGATTGACCAGGCGCGGGATTTGCCCAAGACTTTGGCCGGTCTGGGCTAGGGAAGGGGAATCGGCGTGCTGATCGGGGCCGTGGATGTGGGCTCGGCCCGCGCGCGAGCGGGGCTTTTCACCCCCGACGGCCGGCTGGTCGCCCGCGCAAGCCGCGGCTTCGCCACCCTTCCGGGGCCCGACCGGCAAGCCATGCACGATTTCGCCGAGATCTGGCGGGCCGTGGCCGAGGCCCTGGCCGAGGCGCGGCGGCAGGCCGGCGCCAGCCCGGCGCAGGTCGGCGCGCTGGCCTTTGACGCCACCTGCTCGCTGGTGGTCGAGGCGCCGGGCTTTGCCCCCGACGTGATCGCCTGGCACGACCACCGCGCCGTGGCCGAGGCGGCCGAGCTGAGCCGCATCCCGCATGAGATCGTCGCGCGGGCCGGCGGCTCGGTCTCGCCCGAGATGCAGACGCCGAAGCTGATGTGGCTTCGCCGCCACCGGCCCGAGGTCTGGGCGGCGCTGACGGGCGTGCGCGACCTTTGCGACCATCTGGCCTTTCGCGCCACCGGCATCGAGGCGCGTTCGCTTTGCGCCGCGGCGGCGAAATGGCCCTGGCTGCCCGACCGCGGCGGCTGGCAGCAGGACTTGCTGGACCGGGCCGGGATCGCCGATTTCCCGCGCCCCGGCCCGGTCCTGCCGCCCGGCACGCGCATCGGCCCGCTGTCGCCGCAAGGCGCGGCCGAGCTGGGGCTGGAGCCTGAGACGCTGGTCGCCGCCGGGCTGATCGACGCCTTTGCCGGCGCGCTCGGCGCGGCGCCGGAGATGCCGGCGCTGATCGCCGGCACCTCGAACTGCGTCATGGCGACGGGGCTCGCGCCGCGCGCGGCGCTGTGGGGGCCCTATCCGGGCGCGATCCTGCCCGGCGAAAGCGTCAGCGAGGGCGGCCAGTCCGCCACCGGCGCGCTGCTGGAGCGGGTGCGCGGGCTTTACCCGCAGCCGGCGGGCCATGACGACATCCTGGCCCGGATCGCCGCCGATCCCGAGCCCGAGCCGGACCTGCATGTCCTGCCCGACATCAAGGGCAGCCGCACGCCCTTTGCCGATCCGCTGCTGCGCGGCGCGATCCACGGCCTGACGCTGGAGCGCAGCCCGCAGGCGCTGGACGCACTGTATTGGCGCGCGGCGGTGGGCATCGCGCTGGGGACGCGGCAGGTCATCGCCCATATGGGGCTGGCGCCCGCCGCGCTGGCCATGGCCGGGGGGCAGGCGCGCTCGGCCCTGCTGCGCCAGCTTTATGCCGATGCCATCGGGGCCGAGATCCACTGGCAGCCCGAGGATGCGGTGCTGCGCGGCACCGCCATCGCCGCCGCAGCGCCGCTTCTGGGCGGCATCCGCGCGGCGCGGGCGCGCTTCGCCCGCCCGGTCGAGATCACCCGCCCCGAGCCCGCCGCCCGCGCCCGGCGCGAGCGGGACTGGCGCATCTTCCTGCGCATGCAGCAGCAGCGCGCCGAGATCGCGGCGATGTAGGGGTCAATCGGCCAGCAGCGCCGCCCCGGTCTCGGCATCGGTGATCAGCCCGCTGACCAGTCCGCCGCGCAGCGCGCCGCGGATCGCCGGCACCTTTTCGACGCCATGGGCGGCGCCGATGACCAGCGTCGTCTCGCGCGGGGGGATCGGGGCCGAGGCCACGCGGTCGTTGCTGAGCCCAGGCACCAGCGCGCCCTGCGCGTCATAGGCCCAGCCGGTGATCTCGCCCACCGCGCCGGCCGCGACCAGCGCGTCCAGGTCGGGCTGCGACAGGAACCCGTCCAGCATCAGCGGCGCGCGCGCGCCCACCGTGCCGATGCCGACAAAGGCCACCGCGGCCTCGGCCGACATGCGGATCAGCCGCTCGATGCTGGGCTGGCCGTTGACCGCCTGCCGCTCGCGCACGCTGGGGGCGATGACCGGCAAGGGCAGGGGAAAGCTGCGCGCTGTCACCAGGTCCGAAAGCGTGAACAGCACGTTGTAATAGGCGGTCGAGCCGTCGGGCGCGATATTGCCGGTCAGCGAGACGATGCGGTGCTGCGGGCAGTCGATGTGCGGCAATTGCGCGATGGCGCTGCGCAGGGTGCGGCCGGTGCCGATGGCCATGGTCATCGGCTCGGGGCGGCGCAGCCATTGCTCGATCGCATCGGCCAGCATCAGCGCCACCCCGGCCTCGGGGGCGTCCGAAGGGGCGATCTGGCAGAACGCCAGCGCGTATTTGCGCTGCAATCCGGCGGCAATATCCATGCAATGCGCAAAGGGATGGTCGATGCGGATCTTGACGATGCCCTCGGCCATGGCCTGCGCCACCAGGCGCTGCGCGGTCTGGCGCGAGATGCCCATGATCCCCGCGATCTCGTCCTGGGTCTTGCCCGCGACATAGGAAAGCCACGCCGCCTTGGCCGCCTGTTCCAGTTTCCGGCCCTGGTTCGACATGGATGGGGCTTTTCCGTCTTTCGCGCTGGTTCGGGTCGCTTTTGCGGTTCCTGTGTAGCGTGCCTGCGGCCCGGCTGTCCAGCGCACCCCGCGCGGGCCGGGGCTGCGGCAAAAGCGCCCCGGATAAAATATGACCTTCACATTCATGTTTGATCGGCCTATGCAGGCGGGGTCATCCCGGCGCGCCCGCAGCCCATGCCCGCCGCCGCTATGCCGCATCGCAAGCCCTGTGCCAGCCGTCTCATTGCCACCCTCGCGCCGCGCATTGCCGTGGGCGCTGTCCCCTGCGGGAAGATCAAGGACGTGCCGACATGGACGCTGACGACAAGACGAAACGCTTTGCGCGAATGATCCCCGCCCTGACCGGGCTGGCGGCGGCCGGGCTGTCCTTGCAGGCCGGGGCCGCCCTGGCGCAATCGGCCGCGCCCGGCGCGGTGATCGTGCTGGACGAGATCGAGATCCGCGCCGACACCACCGCGCGGCGCTTCGAGGCGACGCCCGGCGCGGTCACGCTGATCGACCGCAGCGAGGTCATGGGCGAGGCGGCGCCGACGCTGGCCGATACGCTGTCCGAGGTGCCGGGCGTGGTCGTGCAGGAATTCTTCGGCGGCAACGACCAGCCGCGCATCCAGATCCGCGGCTCGGGCCTGCAGCAGAACCCGGCCGAGCGCGGCTTGCTGATCCTTCAGGACGGGATGCCGGTGAACCGCGCCGACGGCTCCTATGTCGTGGGCCTTGCCGCGCCGGGCCAGGCCGAGAGCATCGAGGTGTTTCGCGGCGCCGCGGCCAACCGCATCGGCGCCAACGTGCTGGGCGGCGCGATCAACTTCGCCTCGCCCTCGGGGGCGACTGCGCCGGGGATGCGGCTCAGCTTCGGCGGCGGCAGCTTCGGGCGGGGCGAGGTCGCGGGCAGCTATGGCATCGACGGCGAGCGGGCCGATGTGCTGCTGCGCTTCGAACATGCGCAGAAGGACGGCTATCGCGACTACAACGGCTCGCGCCGCAGCGCCATCGGCGGCAACGTCACCCTGCAGACCGGCGAGGCGGTGACGCGGCTGATCTTCAGCCATACCGACCTGGAATTCGACGTGGCCGGGCCGCTGACCTGGGACGCGATCCAGAACGATCCCACAAGCAACCATGCCGGCCCGGTGATCGTCGGAGGCAATGCGGTCGGTCCGGGACCGAACGTGCTGCGCGACCAGCCGCGGCGCGACACCCGCCAGACCCTGGCAGGCGCGCGCACGACGCTGGAGCGCGGCGAGAACATCTATGACTTCGGCCTGAGCCTGTCGCGGACCGACGACAGCTTCGCCTTTCCGATCTCGGCCGGGTTCCGCGACACCGAGGGCAGCGACGCCACGCTGACCGCGCGCTACAGTCGGCTGGGCGAGGGGGAATTGCCGCTGTTCGAGACCGGGCTGACCTGGTCCTTCGGCAAGGCCGACCGCGACTATGACCACAACCTGGGCGGCGCGCGCGGCCCGGCCTTCGGCCGCAACCGGCTGACGGCCGATACGCTGTCCATCTTTGCCGGGGCGAACCTGCCATTGGGCGGCTTCACCCTGTCGCCCTCGATCGCCTTCAACCATGCCAGCCGCGAAAGCGAGGATCGCTGGACTGCCGCGACCCGGCCGACCGTGGCCTACAGCCCGATGAACCCCGGCATGCGCCTGCCCGATGGCGCGGTGCCGGCGACCTCGACCAGCTACGACCGCAGCTATAGCGGCTTCACCCCGGCGCTGGCCCTGTCCTGGGCCCCGGCCGAGGGGCAGTTCGCCTGGATCTCGCTGGCGCGCGGCTTCGAGCCGCCGACCCATGACGACCTGCTGGGCACGGTGGGCGGCACGCCCAACAGCGGGCCGGGCCGGCCGAACCCCGCCGATCCCGCCGCGCCTGCGGCCATGTTCGCCACGCCCGATCTGGAGGCGCAGACCTCGACCACGCTGGAGCTGGGCTGGCGCGGGACATGGCAGCGCCTGTCCTGGGACGCGACCGTCTATCACGCGCGGCTGAAGAACGAGCTGCTGTCGCTGCGCGACGTGACCGGCGCCACGCTCGCCTCGGTCAACGCCGGGCGGACGCGGCACAGCGGGGTCGAGCTTGGCCTGTCGGGCGAGCTGACGGAAACGCTGTCGGGGCGGCTGGCCTGGACCTGGCAGGATTTCCGCTTCGACGACGATCCCTTGCGCGGCGACAACCGCATCGCCGGCGCGCCGCGCAACGTCGTCACGCTGGCGCTGGACTGGCGCCCGGTCGAGCGGCTGACGCTGCGCGGCAAGCTGCATTGGGTGCCGGGCAGGACGCCGGTGGACAACATGAACACGGTCTTCAACGATTCCCATGCGCTGGTGGACCTGGGCGCCGAATATGCCCTGACCGAGAATGTCGCGGTCCATGTCGAGGTCACGAACCTGACCGATGAGCGCTATGCCGCCTCGACCCTGGTGCTGGACCAGGCAGTGGCGGGGCAGGCGGCCTTCATCCCCGGCGAGGGGCGGGCCTTCTACCTGGGCACGCGGCTGCGGTTCTGATGATGGCGGTCGCCGCTTTCGCCCCGTCGCCGCCCGCCCCGCGGATCTGGCCCCAGGCCGGGCCGCGCCGGGCCCTGGCGCGTGCCATTGACCGCCTGGCGCGGGCCGTGCTTTTGTGCGGGCGGATCGAGGAAGCCCCCTGCATGCGACTGACCAGCTTTTCGGATTACGCCCTGCGCCTGCTGATCTATGCGGCGCGGCATCCCGACCGGCTGGTCACGATCGAAGAGGCGGCCGCCGCCTATGACATCTCGCGCAGCCACCTGACCAAGGTGGCGAACGTGCTGACGCGGGCGGGGTTCCTGAACTCGGTCCGCGGCCGCTCGGGCGGGTTGGAGCTGGGGCGCGACCCCGCCGCGCTGCCCCTGGGCGAGGTGCTGCGCGTGACCGAGCCGGACATGGCCGCCGCCGAATGCTTCGGCCCCGAAGAGATCCGCGACCCGAACCGCCCCGGCGCGCTGGACGCGGCGATCCGCGACGCGCTGGCCGCCTTCCTGCAAGTGATGGACCACCGCACGCTGGCCGACCTGCTGGCCGAGGAACAGGAGTGAGCCATGGTTTTTCCCGCCTTCTTCGCTGATGCGCCGGCGATCCGGCTCCGCGATCCCCTGGCGGGCTTCCTGGGCTCGGCCGAGGACGGGGTGATGACCTATCGCTATGCTGACGCCGTGGGGCTTTGCGGCCATTCCTGCCCGGTGGTGGCCGGGGCCTGGCTGATGGTGCTGGCCGGGCTGGAATGGCTTTACGGCGACGACCTGCCCGAACGCGGCGGCATCGAGGTCCACATGCGCGACGGCGTCGGGCAGGGCACGACCGGGGTCGTCGCCTCGGTCGCGACGCTGCTGACCGGCGCGGCGGCCGAGGGCGGCTTTCACGGCATCGGCGCGGGGCACCTGTTCGCGCGCCGCGGGCTCTTGCGCTTCGAGGCGCCGATCGACGGGGTGATGGCGCTGCGCCGGCGCGACAATGGCGCCGGCGTGGTCGTCGACATCGACACCGGCCATGTGCCCCACGATCCCGCCATGGCCGAGCTGATGCCGCGCGCGGTCGCGGGGCGGGCCGAGCCGGCCGAGCTGGCCCGTTTCGCGGCGCTGTTCCAGGACCGGGTGCGACGGATGCTGGCGGCGGCCGACGATCCCAAGCTGGTCCATCTCTACGATTGGCCCGCGGCATGAGCCTGCCGGCCTGGCCCGACGACGCCGCGCCCTATCGGCGCACGCCGGAGTTCACCGAGGCCAGCGTGCCCAAGGGCCTCTTGCGTGCCCATGCGACCCGGCCCGGCACCTGGGCGCGGCTGCATGTGCTTGAGGGCGGGCTGGTCTTTCGCGACCTGGTCGACGGGGCCGAACTGCTCTTGGGGCCGGGCATCCATCCGCTGATCCACCCCGAGCGGCTGCACGAGGTCGCGGCTGCGGGTCCGGTGCGGTTTTTCATCGAGTTCTGCGCCCGGCCGGGGGATTTCGCGGCGCCGGCCTGACCTAAATCAAGGACGGTCGGTCCCGGCGGCCTATGGTATCGTCAACCCCGCGCCAGCCCTCCGCCAGCGATCCCCCGTTCATCTTGCGACTGCCAGGAGGGCAGACATGTCCCAAACCCCTCGTCATCCCTCGCGCCGCGCCCTTCTTGCCGGGGCCGGCGCGCTTGCCGCCACCCTGGCGGCGCCCGGCATCCTGCGCGCAGCACCCCTGGCGCGGCTTGCGCTGTTCGGACCGCCTGCCGGGCCCAGCATCACCCTGGCCCATGCCGTGGCCAGCGGCGCGCTGAAGGATCTGTCGGCCGAGGTGTCGTTGACCGTCTGGCGCACCCCGGACGAGTTGCGCGCCGGGTTGACCTCGGGGACCATCGACCTGTCGGTGGTGCCGGTGCAGGTCGCCGCGAATCTCTATAACCGCGGCATGGGGCTGCGGCTGGTCAATACCATGACCGACGGGCTGCTGTTCATCGTGGCCGAATCCGGCGTGGTCGCCGATTTCGTCGGGCTGGAGGGCAGGCGCCTGGCCGTGCCCTTCGTCAACGACACGCCCGATTTCGTGCTGCGCGCGCTGCTGGCGCGGCAGGGCATCGCCGACAAGGTGCAGCTGGTGCCCGTCGGCAGCCCCATCGAGGCGGCGCAGATGCTGCTGGCCGGCCAGATCGAGGCGGCGCTGCTCAGCGAGCCGGCCTCCAGCGTGGCGATCATGCGCGGGCGGACCGTGGGCAAGGCTTTCGCGCGGGTGATCGACCTGCAAGAGGAATGGGGCCGGCAGGGTGATGTCGGCCCGGTGCTGCCGCAGGCCGGGCTGGCCGCGACCGACGCCTTCATGGCCGGCGGCGCCGAGGTGCTGGCGCCCTTGCAGGCCGCGCTGGCGCAGGCGAACGGCGAGGTGCTGGCCGATCCGGTACAGGCCGCGACCGAAGCCGCCGGCGCCCTGGACATGCCTGCCCCGATCCTGGCGCTCTCGGTGCCGCATTCCCGGCTGGCCGTGCGCCCCGCCGGCGAGGCGCGGCCGGCGATCGAGGCGATCCTGTCGCTGATGGCCGAGACTGATGCCGCGATCATCGGCGGCAAGCTGCCCGACGACGGGTTCTATCTGCTGTGAGCCTGCTTTCGGCCTGTCTCGACCGGCTGGCGCGGCTGGGCCGGTTCCTGTGGTCGGCCTGGGCGGGGCTCGCGGGCCTGGCGCTGATCGGCGCGCTGTGGCAGGCCGGGCACGAGGCCTATGGCGATTTCATCCTGACCGCGCCGCTGGACACGCTGGCCGCGGCGGCGCGGCTTATGCACGAGGGCAGGGCGCAGGAACTGCTGGCCCTGACCACCGCCCGCGCGCTGGCCGGCTTCGGGCTTTGCGCGCTGATCGGCACGCTTTTCGGGGTGGCGGCGGGCTATTCCCCGGCCACGCTGAGGCTGTCGCGGCCGATCCTGACCCTGCTTCTGGGCGTGCCGCCCATCGCCTGGATCGTGCTGGCGATGATCTGGTTCGGCCCCTCGGACCTGACCGTGGCGGTGACGATCCTGATCTCGGCCACGCCGGTCGTCTTCGTCGGCGCGGTCGAGGGGGTGGTGACGCGCGACCGCGGCCTGGACGACATGGCGCAGGTCTTTGGCGCCGGGCCGCTGCGGCGCTTCCTGTTCGTCTCGGCCCGGCAGATTTCGGCGCAGCTGTTCCCGGCGCTGATCCTGGCGCTCGGCTCGGCCTTCAAGGTGGCGATCATGGCCGAGCTGCTGGCCAATGCCGGCGGCATCGGCGGCGCGCTGGCGCGGGCGCGGGCCATGCTGGACATCGCCGAGGCGCTGGCCTGGGTCAGCCTGGCCGTCGCCGCGCTGATCGCGGTCGAATACGTGCTGATCCGCCCGGTCCGGGCCGAGCTGGAGCGCTGGCGCGAGGCCGCAGCGCCCTGGGGCGTCAAGCGATGAGCCTGCTGGAACTGAACCGCATCGGCCACGCCTTTTTCGGCCGCACCGTGCTCGAGGGCATCACGCTGGGCGTTGCCCGGCAAGAGATCGTGGCGCTGGTCGGGCCGTCGGGTTCGGGCAAGTCCACGCTTGCGCATATCGCCGCCGGGCTGGTCGAGCCGCGCGAGGGGCGCATCGCCCGCCACTACCTGCGCCACGCGATGGTCTTCCAGGAGCCGCGGCTGATGCCCTGGGCCACCGCGGCCGGCAATATCGGCTTTCCGCTGCGCCTGTCGCGCGCGCCGCGCCGGATGCGGCGCCGGGTGATCGCCGATGCCGCCCTACGCGCCGGCCTGCTGCCCGAGGATCTGGGGAAATACCCGTCCGAGCTTTCGGGCGGCATGCGCCAGCGCGCCGCCATCGCCCGCGCCCTGGTGACGGACCCGGATTTCATCTATTTCGACGAACCCTTCACCGCGCTGGATGTGGCGCTGAAGCGGCGGATGCAGGATCTGGTGATCGAGGCCGCCGCCTCGGCGCGCTTCGCCGCGCTCTTCATCACCCATGACCTGCTGGAGGCGATCCGCATCAGCCACCGCATCCTGGTCCTGGACGCGGGCGGGCGCGGCATCGCCGGCGAGCGCCTGCCGCCGGGCAGCCCCGGCACCCGCGACGAGGCGGCGATCTTTGCCCTGCGCCAGCACTACCTGACCGCCGACCCGCTGTTTGCGCATATCCACGACATCGACGAACGGCTGCGCCCATGACGCCTCCGCTGCACCGCGTGCTGTCCGACGAAGGCTTCCGGCTGTTCTTTCCGCTGGCGGCGCTGCATGCCGGGCTGTGGCCGCTCGTCTGGGTCGGGCTCTGGTCCTTCGACCTGCCCCTTGCGCGACAGATCCCGGCCGGCATCTGGCATGCGAACGAGATGATCTTCGGCGCCTGGGGCGCGGCGCTGCTGGGCTTCCTGACCACCGCCGCGCCGGAATGGAGCGACACCCCCCGCCTGCGCGGACGGCCGCTTTGGATGCTGGCCGCACTTTGGGGCCTGGCGCGGATCGCGGGGCTTCTGGGCGCGGACCTGCTGGTCCTGCCGGCGATGCTGGCGGACCTGGCCTGGCTGGTGCTGCTGCTGGCCTATCTGCTCAAGGTCTCGCTGCAGCAGCGGACCACGCGGCTGCTCAGCTTTGCGGGCTGGCTTTTCGCGCTGGCGCTGGCCGGGCTGATGGCGCGCATGGCGATGCTCGCCGGACAGGCCGAGGCGGCGGCAGAGTGGCTGCGCGTCGCCGGGCTGGTGTTTCTGGGGCTGCTGTCGCTGGCGCTGGCGCGCATCAGCGTGCCGGTGACGAATATCGTGCTGGACCCCAGCGAAAGCACCTCGCCCTTTCGGCCGCATCCGGGGCGGCTGAACCTGTCGGCCGGGCTGGTGGCGCTGGCCCTGGCGGGGCAGGTCGCGGGGCTCTCGCCGGCGGTCGCGGGCTTTCTGTGGATCGCCGCCGGCGCCGCCTTCATGGACCGCATGGCCGAGGGCTTTGTCGGCGCCGAGGCGTTTCGCGCCGAGATCATGGTGCTGATGGCGGCGGCGGGATTTGCCGGCGCGGGGCTGCTGGGCTTGGGTGCCGCCGCGCTTGGCGCGCCCTGGGCCGAGGCCGGGCCGCTGCATCTGGCGCTGATGGGCGGCCTGGGCCTGGGCGTGCTGGCGGTGCTGGCGATCGCCGGGCGGTTCCATACCGGGCAGGGGCTTGGCCTGAACCGGCCGACCCGCGCGGCTTTCGTGCTGGCCGGACTGGCGGTGCTGCTGCGCGCCCTGCCCGAGATGGGGCTGATGCCATGGCCGCCTGGCCCGCTGCACCTGCTCGCCGCCCTGCTGTGGGCGGCGGCGTTCCTGCTGTGGCTGGCCGATTACTGGCCGGCGATACGCCGCCTGCCCTAGGGGGACGGGCGGCGCAGGGTTCATGCGGCAAGCTGCCGGGTCTGGCCAAGCGCCTGGTCGATGGCGGCCTGGCGCTGTTCTGGGCCGATGCTCACGCCGTCGGCCATCACGAATTCGGCCTCGATGCCGATGAAGGCAAAGACCGAGCGCAGGTAGCTTTCCAGATGCTCCAGCGCCACCCGCGCGTCGTCGCTGTAAAAGCCGCCGCGCGCCAGGGCGACGATCACGCGCTTGCCGCCGGCCAGCCCCTCCGGTCCCTCGGCGGTATAGCGGAAGGTCTTGCCGGCGACGACGATGCGGTCGATCCAGGCCTTGAGCTGGCTCGGCAGGGTGAAGTTATACATCGGCGCGCCGATCACCACCGTCTCGGCGGCCAGGAACTCGTCCAGAACCGCGGTGTCGGCCAGCGCATCCAGCGTCAGATGCGGCAGCGGCGCGCCGGCCAGGTCGCGGCGGATGACGGGGACGCCGGGCCGGGCCTCGGCCAGCCGGTCGATGATCGCCTGGCTGACGATGCGGCTGACGCTGTTGTCGCCGGTGATGCTGCTGTCGATATGCAGGATGGTCACTTTTGTCTCCTAGGTATGGAATTTATACTGAGGCCGCTTAGATAACCATCGGGAAGACCCCCGCAAGAAGGCACAATCCTGTGCCGCAGTTACATGGCTGTGACCCGGTCACGGCAAGGAAACCGGAGAAACCAGATGCATGACCCCAACAGTTTCGGTTGCCGGGCCTTTGCCGCCGTCCTGCAGCGGATCGGCGACAAATGGAGCCTGCTGATCGTTTCGGTCCTGGCCGAGGGGCCGCGGCGGTTCAGCGAATTGCGCCGCGAGATCCCCAGCATTTCCCAGCGCATGCTGACGCTGACCCTGCGCGGGCTGGAGCGCGACGGGCTGGTGTCGCGCACGGTGACGCCCAACATTCCGCCGCGCGTGGATTACGAATTGACCGAGCTTGGCCGTTCGCTGCGCAAGCCGGTCTGCGCGCTGGCGGAATGGGCGATGGCGAATATCGACGCGATCCATGATGCCCAGGCCCGTTTCGACCGGGCGGGCGAAAAGGTCTAGCCGGGACAAGGCCCCTGCATTCGATCTGCCGGGGGCAATGCCGTTCAGATGGCGAAATCTTCCAGCGCCTTGCCGGCGGCCAATCCTTCGGCGATCCAGCGGGGTTTGCGGCCGCGCCCGCTCCAGGTCAGATCGGGATTCTCGGGGTGGACATATTTCGGCGCGGCCGCGGGACGCTGCGCCGCCGTCTCGATCAATTGCGTCAGGGAAAAGCCGAATTGTTTCGCGGCTTCCTCGGCCTTGGCGCGGGCTTCGGCCTTGCGGCGGGCCTCGAAACCGGTGATGGCCCTTTCGACATCCTTGCGCAGCTGTTTCAGCTCGGCCAGGGACATGGCGTTCAGATCGATCTCGGTCATTTGCAGTTCCTTTCGATAGGCGATTGGCGCCGCTGCCGCATTCACGCCGGAAACCGGCGCCCGGCGAAGGCGCCGCGCTGATCGTTCGAAAATAACTGCCGGGCGGTCGGAATATCAAGATCCAGCGCCGCGGTTTTTCAATCGCCCATTGGCGACGCTGGCAGCATTTCAAGCCGCCCGATGGCCATGCGCGGCGTGCGATCTTAATCCCGGCGATCATCGGGTTTTGCGTCGCTGGGGCCGCAGGAGATCGCCTTTCCATTCCAGCGTTTTGCCTGGTCGATTTGCGCCGATGGGCGCACCGATTATGCGATCTTCATCGCTTGGCTTCCAGAAACCTTGCCGGCCGGTTGTCCTGGAATCCGCCGGATCATTGGCGTTTTTATCGCAGGCGACCGGCAATTCCGGGCGGGGCGGCCGCGTGCCGCGTTGATGCCTGGGCTTTGGCCCGGATATGATCCATGTCAAGGCGCGGTCGGGGCGGCCGGGGCCATATGTCGAAAAGGATGGCTGCCATGGATCTCGACTTTCTGCTTGAGCATGTTCCCGAGCCGCAACTGGCCGCGATCTTCGGCCTGCTGGTCGGGGCCGTCTTTGGCTTTTCCGCGGAACGGTCGTCCTTTTGCCTGCGCGCGGCCACGGTGGAATTCGCCCGTGGCAGCCTGGGGCCCAAGGTCGCGGTCTGGCTGCTGACCTTTTCGACCGCGGTGATCTGGGTTCAGGGGGCAGGGCTTCTGGGCCTGTTCCGCGCCGAGGAGGCGCGGATGATGGCCGTCACCGGCAGCTGGTCGGGCGCGGTGATCGGCGGGCTGATGTTCGGCGCCGGCATGGTGCTGGCGCGCGGCTGTTCGGGGCGGCTTCTGGTGCTGGCGGCGACGGGGAACCTGCGCTCGGTCGTGTCGGGGCTGATCTTCGCGGTGGTGGCGCAGATGGCGCTGCATGGCTGGCTGGCCCCTTTGCGGCAGGAGCTGGCGGGGCTGTGGACCACGCCGGGCGGGCGCAATGTCAGCCTGCTGACGGCGCTGCCGCTGCGCGAATCCGGCGCCATCCTGGTCGGCATCGGCTGTGCCGTGCTGGCGCTTTGGCTGGCGCGGGCGAACCGGATCGGCCTGCCGGTGCTGGTCTTTGCCTCGGGCGTGGGCTTTGCGGTGGCGCTTGGCTGGGTGCTGACCTTTTCGCTGTCGCAGCAGGCCTTCGATCCGGTCAGCGTGACCTCGGCCACCTTTTCCGGGCCTTCCGCCAGCACGCTGATGTTCTTTCTGACTGAAAGCCCGATCCTGGATTTCGACATCGGCCTGGTGCCGGGCGTCTTTGTCGGCGCCTTCCTGTCGGCGGCGCTGAAGCGGCGGCTGAAGTTCCAGGGCTTCGAGGGCGAGGGGCAGATGCGGCGCTCAATGCTGGGGGCGGCGCTGATGGGCTTCGGCGCCATGCTGGCCGGGGGCTGCGCCATCGGCGCCGGCGTCTCGGGCGGCTCGATCTTCGTGGCGACGGCCTGGCTTGCGCTGTTGTGCATGTGGATCGGCGCCGTCATCACCGACTGGCTGGTGGACCAATCCGCGCATCGGGCGACGGCCTGACCGGGCGGGGCGGAAAAAGGCGGGGCCCGGAAAATGCCGGCCGGGCACATGAAATCGCTTCGTAATATCGCTTAAGTCGTATATTCGTATCTTGCTATATAAGCAGGAGAGGATTTCACATGCGTGCCATTCTTTTTGGCCTGGCATTGTCGGCGCTGTCGCCCCTGGCTCCGGCCTGGGCGAGCGATGCGGCCGCCTTGCCCGAAAACAAGCAGACGGTGCAGAAGCTGTATCTGACCGCGGCCGAGGCCTATGAAAAGGTCGTGCAGTCCCCGCAGGAGGTGCTGTTTCTGGATGTGCGCTCGCCCGGCGAGGTGGCCTTTGTCGGCATGGCGACCGTGGCGGATGCCAACGTGCCCCACATGATCCAGCTCGCATCGCCCGCCTGGGACGACAAGCGCTCGACCTTCAAGATGGAAAGCAATCCCGGCTTCATCGACGAGGTCCGGGCCCGCCTGGGGGCCAAGGGCCTTGGCCAGGATGCGGCCATCGTCCTGATCTGCCGGTCGGGCGACCGCAGCGCCAAGGCGGCCAACGAACTGGCCAAGGCGGGCTTCGGCAATGTCTGGTCGGTGACGGACGGGTTCGAGGGCGACCTTGCCAAGGACGGGCCGCTGGCCGGAACCCGCAGCGTCAACGGCTGGAAGAACGCGGGCCTGCCCTGGAGCTACAAGCTGGACAAGGCCAAGATGCACGGGATGTAACCCGGCGGGCCGGAGCGGCCGGGCAGGGCAGGCGCCCGCCCGGCCGCAGCCTTATTCGAACTCCATCTCGGCAAAGACCACGCCGGCATTCTTGGTCGCCAGTTCCTCGAACGTATCGAGCCGCGACCAGCGCGACTGGTCGACGTAATAGGCGCCGCCCAGGTCGCCGCCCTCTTCGATATGCGCGCCGATCTTTTCGCGCAGATCGGCCAGGTAGTCGCGGGTATAGCGCGTCACCTGCGCCAGGTTGGTCGGATGGCCATGGCCGGGAATGACATGGGCCGGGGCCAGCGGCGCGAATTTCGTCTCCCATGTCTCGATCCAGCACGAGGTGCAGGTGCCATCGAAGATCGGCGGCATGCGCTCGTGAAAGGCGATGTCGCCGGCGATCATCATCGACCATTGCGGGATCCAGACCTGGGTGTCGCCGGGCGAATGCGCGGGCCCCAGGTGCAGCACCTCGATGGTGACGCCGCCCATGGTGATGTCCTTGCGGTCGGTGAAGGTCTCGGTCGGATGGGCGATGACCGTGCCCTCGGCCTTTTCGCGGGCATAGTTCTGCAGGCCGGCCAGATCCTGCGGCGCGCCGTCGGCGAATTCGGCGGCGGCCTCTTCATGCGCCAGGATCGGCACGCCCTGCGCCGCCCAGTAGCCGTTGCCCAGCATGGCGTGGCCCTGGCCGTTTTCGTTGATGACCAGCTTGACCGGCTGGTCGGTGACGGCGCGGATTTCCGCGTGCAGCGCCTCGGCCAGCTGCCACGACGCGCCCGAGTTCACCACCACCACGCCCTCGTCGGTCACGATGAAGCTGAGGTTGTTGTTGTGCCCGGCATTGTCATAGGTCGGCGGCGCGGTGGCGCCGATGGCCGAAAAGACGTTCGGGATCACCTCGACCGGCTTCGAATACAGGACCGATTGCGGGTATTGGTCGGGGATGTCCTCGGAGGCGAAGGCGGGCGCGGCGACCAGGCAAAGCATCAGTCTGCGCATCAGATCTCTCCCGTGAAGCGATAGCCGGTTTCCGCCTTTTCGACCCGGCCGAGCCCGCCTTGCGGCAGGTGGTAGCCGATGAAGGGCATGGCATCCGCCGCCAGCCGTTCCAGCAGCGCAATGCGGGTGGCGGCGGCCAGCGGCGGATCCTGGTCCGAGGGCGAGGGCCAGTCGGGGCGCTCGAAGGCGATGTGGTGGTTGCCGATCGCATCGCCCACGACCATCAGCGCGCCCTCGGGCGTCGTGATCTCATAGGCCAGGTGGCCGGGGGTATGGCCGGGGGTCAGACGCGCGGTGATGCCGGGCAGGGCCTCCTCGCCGTCCGCCAGCTTGCGGATGCTGTCGGCCACCACCTCCAGCCGGCGCGAGGCGCCGATGGCAAAGCTGGCGCGCTCCTCGCCGATGCTGTCGACGGTGGAGGGGTCCATCCAATAGTCGAACTCGGCCTGGCCGATCATGTATTCGGCCTGGGCAAAGACCGGCTCGTCGAATTCGTCCAGCAGGCCCCAGAGGTGATCGGGATGGCCATGGGTGATCAGCACATGGGTCACGTCCTCGGGCGCCAGCCCCAGCGCCTCCAGCGCCTCGATCACCTTGCCGGCGGTCGGCATGAAGTCCGGGCCCGATCCCAGGTCGAACAGCACCGTGTTGGTGCCGTCGCGCAGCAGCGTCAGGTTGCAGGGCGGCGTCAGCGCGCCCGCCGCCAGCCCGTGCCGGGCCATGAGGGCCGGGACCTCGGCCTCGGGCAGCCCGGCGAAGGTGAAGTCCAGCGGCAGCTCCAGATGCCCGTCCGACAGGCTGTCGATGCGCACCGGACCCATGGTCAGGGTGGTGGCGGCCCAGGCCCGCCTGTAGGGCAGGGCCAGGGCGGCGGCCGAGGCCGCAAGGAAATGGCGGCGGCTCAGTTGCATGGGTTCGTCCTTCCGGTTCAGCCGAAGATGTCGGCGGTGATGCCCGCATACCAGCCGAGGCTTTCCTCATAGGTCAGCTTGCGCAGCGCGGCATCCTCGCCGGTGTTGCTGATGAAGTTCTCGACGCTGGCGATCCGGTCGCCGTTCGGCTGGTAGGACGCGCCCAGCTTTATGCCGTCATCGGGCGCCAGCAGCGACCAGCAGGTGTTGGAATACTTGGCCGGGAACACCCGCGAGCCGGTCAGCTCGCCGCGGATCGCCATGGCGGCGACCTTGGCCTGGCTGTTGGCCGAGAAGGCGGATTTCGGCATGTCGCCCTGGGCGCTGGAATCGCCCAGGACCCAGACATTCTCGTCCATCCGCGACTTCATGCTGTCGGGATGCACCGGGGCCCAGCCGCTCTCGTCGGTCAGCCCGGCGATGGCGGCGATCCGGCCGGCGCTCTGGGCCGGGATCACGTTGCAGCAATCGACCTTTTGCGCCGTGCCCTCGACCAGCACCTCCATGCTGTCGGGGCGCACCTCGACGCTGGCGCCGCCGAATTCGGGGCTGATCCATTCGACCATGCCGTTGTAATATTTCCCCCAGCCTTCCTCGAACAGCGTCTGCTTGGAGAATTTTTCCTTGGGGTCCAGGATGATGATCTTGGCGGTCGGATTGCCCTGCTTGAGCAGATGCGCGACCATGCTGATCCGCTCATAGGGGCCGGGCGGGCAGCGATAGGGGTTGGGGGGCGCGACCATGGCGAAGACGCCGCCCTGGGGCATCGCCTCGATCATGCGCCTGAGCAGCTGGGTCTGCGGCCCGGCCTTGTAGGCATGGGGCATGATTTCGGCCGCCTCGAGCGACCAGCCGGGGACCGAATCCTCCTTGAACTCGATGCCGGGCGACAGCACCAGCCGGTCATAGGGCAGCACCTGCCCGCCCGCCAGCGTGACCGTCCGCGCCGCGCGATCCACCCCGACGGCCGTATCGTTGACGACGGCGACCCCGGCGGCGGACAGCTTGTCATAGCCGTGCTGAAGGCTTTCGAAATCGCGGAACCCGCCGATATAGAGATTCGAGAAGAAGCAGGTCGTATAGACCGGATTGGCCTCGACCAGGGTCACGTCCAGCGCGCCCTGGGAATCCCTGGCCATGTAATGGGCCGCCGTGCCGCCGCCGGCGCCGCCGCCGATGACGACGACCTTCGGCTTGCCCTGTCCCAGGACGACGGGCGCATAAAGCAGCCCGGTGGCGGCAGTGGCGCCTCCGATCAGCGATCGTCTCGTCAGGATCATCTTTCTCTCCTCCCTGATGAACGGTCCGGTGCGTGGCAACCGGCCGCTTTTCGGTCATTCGAGCGTGGCGAAGAAGGCGGCCAGCGCCGCGATCTCTTCCTCGCTGAGCCTGCCGGCCATCATCTGCATCACCGGATGCGGCCGCAATTTCTGCTTGTAGGCGTGCATGGCGACCACGAAATCCTCCTGCGGCCAGCCGGCGATCGAGGGGATGCCCTGGTCGGAGCCGTCGCGCTGGTGGCAGGTGGTGCATTCCGCCGACAGATAGGCGCCGAACTCGGGATCCCCGCGCAGGGCCAGCACCTCTTCGGACAGCACCGGCGCGTTGCGCCGCGCGGTGGGCTCGGCCTCGGGAATGTCCTGGGGCCGGTCGGAATAGTCGCGCATATAGGCCATCAGATCGGCCCGCGCCTGGGGATCGGCCAGCCCGCGATAGGACATGCGCGTGCCGGTCACCAGCGCCTTGGGGTTCTCGATATAGGCGTCGAGCGTTTCCAGGGTCCAGGTCAGCCCGTCATTGCCCTTGCGCTTCATGGCCTTGGAATAGCTGAAATCGGCCAGGCTAGCGGCGCGGCGGCCGAAGACGCCGTTCAGCCGCGGGCCGACGGAATGGCGCGCGCCCTTGCCGATCCGGTGGCAGACCGAGCATTCCTTGCCGAACAGCTCTGCCCCGTGGACCGCGTCTCCGATTTCGGCCGCTGCGGCCGGCGTGGTGCCGGTCGCAGCGGCCAGGAACAGCGCGGGCAGAAGCTTGCGCTGTCTCATGGGTTACTTGGCGAAGGTGGCGAGATAGGCGATGACGGCGGCGCGATCGTCCTCTTTCTTCAGCCCGGCAAAGGACATCTTGCCGCCCTTGATCATCCCCTTGGGGTTTTCCAGATAGGTGTGCAGGGAAGCATCGTCCCAGACCAGCCCATCCGCGGCCATGGCGAGCAGGGGCTTGGAGTATTTGAAGCCCTCGACCTTGCCCGCCGGGCTGCCGACGATGCCATTCAGCGTCGGGCCGGTGCTGTTCTTGGCGCCGTCGCCGACCTTGTGGCAGGCGGCGCATTTCTTGAACACCTTTTCGCCCTCGGCCAGCAGCGCCGGGTCCGCGGCGGCCGCGGCTTCCGCCGGGGCCGGGGTTTCCGGCGCCGCGGCGGCGGTCTTGACCACGACCTCGGGCGCGGCTTGCGCCGGTGCCTCGGCCGGCGCGGCCTCGGCCTTCTTCTCGGCCGGTGTGGCGGGTTCGGCCGGGTCGGCGGCTGCGCCCAGGTTGGGCATGCTGCCGGCCGGGCGGCCGTCGGGATCCTCGGGCGTCACGTTCAGATCGACCGCGCGTTTGGTGATCTCGACCCCGACCGCGCAATCCGTCATGCAGGGCTCTTTCGAGAACAGCGGATATTCGCTCTGGTCGCGGTCGTCGGGATAGAAGCCCCCGGCATTGGGCAGCACGACCTTGGTGAAGTTCTCGTGGGTCAGGACGAAATCGTCCTCAACCAGCCCGTTGGAATAAAGCAGGAAGGCGGTGATGGCATAGGTGTCGTCCACCGACAGGGTCTGCGCCGAGCCGAAGGGCATCGAGCGATGGACATAATCGTAGACCGTCGACAGATAGGGCCAGTAGCTGCCGATGGTCTTGACCGGGCGCGGATCGGTCAGGCTGCCGTCGCCGCCCGCCAGCACCGGCCAGCTGTCCAGCCCCTCGGCGAAGTCGCCGTGGCACGAGGCGCAGTTGTCGGCGAAAAGCGCATCCCCCGTGGCGACATCGCCCGAGCCGGGGCGCAGCCCCTGGCCGTCGGGCAGGACCGCCGTGTCCCAGGCGCTGATCTCTTCGGGCAGGGCCACGCGGCCCAGTCCCAGCTTTTCCGCCATGGCCGGACCGGCAAGCACCGAGGCCGCCAGCACCGAGCCCAAAAACAGCTCAAGCGATTTCGACATTCTCGACCTCCCCGTCGGCCTTGACCCACCAGGTCTGGATGCCATTGTTGTGATAGACGTTGTTGCGGCCGCGGATGGCGCGCAGGGCATCCTTGGTCGGCTGGACATAGCCGGTCTCGTCCACGGCGCGCGATTGCAGCAGCATTTCCGACCCGTCCCATTCGATGTCCAGGTGGAAGCGGGTCAGCGCCTTGGGCAGGGCCTGGCCGGTGATCCGCGCCGCGGTCCAGTTCTTGCCGCCGTCCAGCGAGACATCGACGCGGGTGACGCGGCCGTTGCCGCTCCAGGCCAGGCCGGAGATCACCAGCGGCCCCTTGCCGTGGCGGATCGGCACCTGCGGGCTGGGCGAGGTGATGACCGATTTCGCATCCATCACCCAGGTCCATTTCCGCGCCCGGCCGTCCGGCATCAGGTCGGTGTATTTCGAGGTCTCCTCGCGGCTTTCCACCGCCTTGTCATAGATCCCCAGGCGGCGGACCCATTTCACCCACATGTTGCCTTCCCAGCCCGGCACGACCAGGCGGGCGGGATAGCCGTGTTCCTTGCGCAGCGCCTCGCCATTGGCGAAGAAGGCCAGCATCATGTCGTCCATCACCTTTTCCATCGGGAAGGAACGACCGTTGGACGAGGCATCCGCGCCCTCGGCGTAAAGCCATTTGCCTTCGGGCTTGACCCCGGCCTCGGCCAGCAGCACCGACAGCGGCACGCCGACATATTCCATGTTGTGGATCATGCCCTGGGTATACTGGCAGCCCTCAAGCTGCGCGCCGCCCCATTCCATGCCGCCGTTTGCCGCGCATTCGCAGAAGGCGGTGGTGGTGGTGCGGGGAAAGCGCAGCAGATCCTCGAAGGTGAAGACCAGCGGCTTTTCCACCAGCCCGTTGATCATCAGCCGGTAGTCCTGCTTGCTCAGCTCGATGGAGCCGGAATGGTGCCGCTCGAAGGCACAGCCCTGGGGCGTGATCGTGCCTTCCAGCGCATGGATCGGCGTGAAGTTGATCGAAGAGACCGGGCTTTCGGTCAGCCATTCCACATATTGCCGCTTCACATGCGATTCGAAATGGATCGGCAGGCCGTAGGGATTGGCATCGACCGCCTCGCCGAATTCCGAGGCCCAGGGCTGGATCTCGGTAATCAGCGGGTCGGGGGTTTCGGCCGCGCGGGCCAGGCCCGTGCCGGTGACAAGGCTGGCGCCGGCCACCGCGCCCCCGCGCAGAAAGGCGCGGCGCGAGGTGCCGACGGCGTCCTTGCCGTCCTTGGTGAGTTCGTCTTTCATGGGCGAACGCTCCTTCGTGATTGTCAGACCCCGGTCACGGTGACCGAGGTGTTGGGTTGCAGGCGGACGGTGCCGATCTTGCGGATATGCGATTCGACCACGTCCCAGATTTGCGGGCCCTCGGTGCCTTCGTTGACCGATGCCCAGCCGGCGACTGTGTAGGATTTGGCGGGCTCGATGGCCTCGCCCGTGTCGGCCAGCGCCATGGCGCCGATCCGTTGCCCCATCGGCTTGGACACGTCGATCGCATAGGCCAGCCCGCCCACGCGCACCATGTCCCCGCCCTGCTGGTAATAGGGGTCCGTGTTGAAGATGTTGTCGGCGACGTCCTCCAGGACGGTCCTGAGCGTCTCGCCGGTCATTTCGGTGCGATAGACCGCGCCATAGGTCATCGAGGTGACGTTGTGGACGTCCTCGCGGGTGATCGCATCGCCGGGCAGCAGCGTGGTGCCCCAGCGCACGCCCGGCGACAGCGCGATCTGCACGTCGCGTTCCGTGCGGATGGCGTCGCAGATCAGGTCGTCCCACGAGCCGTTGAAGTTGCCGCGGCGGTAGAGAAGGCTTTCGGTGGTGCCGATCTTTTCCTCGAGCTGCGCCTTGAAGGGTGCGCGCTCGGCGTCGATCAGGGCGGCCATGTCGGCATCGGGCGTGATGACGTCCGAGAAGATCGGGATCAGCTTGTGGCGGAAGCCCATCATCTTGCCGTCGCGCACGTCCAGGTCGACGCGGCTGACGAATTTCCCGTTCGAGCCGGTGGCGATCAGGATCGTCTCGCCGATCAGGACCGGCTCGGGGACGGCGTCATGGGTATGGCCCGACAGGATCACGTCGATGCCCTTGACCCGGCCGCCCATCTTCTTGTCGACGTCGAAGCCGTTGTGCGACAGGACCACGACCAGGTCGACGCCCTCGGCACGCAGCTCGTCCACGACCTGCTGCATCCGTTCCTCGCGGATGCCGAAGCTGTATTCGGGGAACATCCACTTCGGGTTGGCGATGGGCATGTAGGGGAAGGCCTGGCCGATGACGCCGATGCGCTGGCCGCCGCGCTCGAAGATCTTGTAGGGCTCGAAGGCCGGCTCGTCCCATTCCACGTCGAAGATGTTCGCGCCGAGGAAGGGGAACTTCAGCTGGGTCTCGACGATCTCCTTGACCCGCTCGGTGCCATAGGTCCATTCCCAATGGCTGGTCATGGCATCGACGCCAAGCGCGTTCATCACGTTCACCATGTCCTGGCCCTTGGTCAGGAACGAGGTCATCGAGCCGTGCCAGGTGTCGCCGCCATCGAGCAGGATCGAGTCGGGCCGGGCGGCGCGGATCGCCTTGACCACGGTCGCGACGCGGTCCATGCCGCCCATCCGGCCGTAGCCGCGCGCCAAGGCCTCGAAATCCGGGTAGCTGAGCGCATAGGCATCGGCCGAGCCGGGCGCGATGCCGAACATCTTCTGGAACTCGGCGCCGGTGACATGGGGCACCTTGCCCTTGGCGTCGCCCACGCCGATGTTGATCTCGGGCTCGCGGAAATAGAGTGGTTTCAACTGGGCATGGATGTCGGTCACATGGATCAACGTCACATTGCCGAAATCGTCGAACTGCAGCAGCTGGTCCTGGGTTAGCGCCTGCTGCGCCGACACCCGCGACCATGTCCCGAAACCCGAGGCCCCGACCAGGGCCGAGGTGGCCATGGCGACCTGAATGAACTCACGTCGGGTAATCATCCCCCGGTTACTCCTGTGCGTTTCGGACAAGACTCTTCCGCCGCGCCAAGGCGCGCCGAAGCATTGCCCTTTCGATTGGTAGGGAAGGGGACCGCCGGCAGGGCCGGCGGTCGCAAGGCTTCAGTGCCGGACCGACACGCCTTCGACCGAAAGGCCGTTGCCGCGCGAGGCGACGTAAAGCTCCAGCGCCTTGAAGTCGTCCGAGTCGGCCTTGAAGGTCTCGGCGCGGGTGTCGCGGACGCAGCCCACGAAACGCTGCTGTGCCGTGACCATGCCCGAGTCCTTGAGCCGGTAGGTCGGGAAGCCGTTCACCTGGCCCTGGCTCAGGTGGTCGGCCCGGATCATCAGGCCGTTGTTGTCCTCGTGGCAGTTCGCGCAGGACATCTCCAGCTGGCCATAGCGGGTATAGTAGATCTCCTTGCCATGCTCCCAATAGGGGGCAGCGGGCCCGTCGATCTTGACGTTGACCGCCATGCCGCGCGACTGAAGCGAGATCAGCGACAGCATGTCCTTCATGTTCTCCGAGGTCACGCCCCATTTTTCCAGGCCCATGCGCTCGGTCACGCAGGCGTTGACGTAATCCTCCATGATCATCAGCTTGCCGGTCTTTTCGTCGACCCGCGGCATGACGGCGCGCAGCCCGGCCATGGATTCCGGTCCCTGGTGGCAACTGGCGCAGCTTTCGCCGCCCGTGCCCATGGCCGCGTTCCACTTGTCAAGGCCGCGGTCCACGAAGACCATGGCGGGGTTGTCGAAATCGTCCCGCTCTAGATCCCGCGTGGTGTCGTCGCGAAAATGCCAGCCGGAATAGATCGCGTCGAACGTGTCGGCCAGAAAGGCGGGCGGTGCGGTCTTGGTCACGATCTCGACCTGGCCCTCCTCGGCTTCGATGACCAGTTCGTCCTCGACCGGGTCCGCGAAAGCCGCGCCCGCAAGGGCGAGGCCAAGGGCCGTGGCGGCCAAGGTGCCTTTTGTCTTGGTAAAGCGCAGCATCGCGTCTCCTCCCTGGATCTGGATGTTTGCGGCGCTCAGGCGACCGAGATCGGCTTCACGTCTTCGTAGACAGAGCCGTCGTCGTCATACCAGGTGAACTTGAATTCCCCGGCCGCATCGACCTTGGCGTCGAATTCGAAATAGGGGTTGGTCGAGACCGCCGGGTCGATCGCCACGTCCACCACGTTCACCCCGTTCAACTCGCACGTGAAGCGGTTGATGATCGAGCGCGGGATCAGCTTGCCCTCGGCATCCTTGCGCTGGCCCGATTCCATCTTGTGCGAGATCAGCGCCTTGACGGTGACCGTGTCGCCCGCCTTGGCCGAACTCGGAACCTTCACGCGGGGCTTTGCATCATCTGCCATCGTAATTCTCCTGTTCCTGGACTCAGCCGCCGCAGCCGCCGATGGTGACTTTGACGGTGGTCTGGGCCTTCACGATCGAACCGTCGCCCATCTTCGCCAGCGCGATCACGTCCTGGGTCTGGGCCAGGCGGATGCGGGTCGCGGCGCGCTGGTCGGCGGCGGCGGGACCGAAGTTGAAGGTGGCGACCGCCGGCTCGGGGTTGCCCGCCGCCAGCAGCATGACCGACACCGCGCCGGGGGCGCTGACCTCGATCGGCACGGTATTGCCGTTCTCGGCGATCTCGGGGGCGGTCAGGGTAATCCCGCCTTCGCCCGCGGCCGCGCCGCCGGTGAAGGCCGCGGTCAACTCGTCAACGGTGCTCGCCATCACGGCCTTGCCCGGCAGGGCGGCGGCGGCAAGCCCGCCAAAGCCGATCCAGAGCGCCTCACGTCTTGAAAGGATCATGTCTTTCTCCTTGATTGTCGGGCCTGTAGAGATCAGGCGTCATTCCTTCAGCGTCACGAGGAAGGCCACGACATCCTCGATCTGCTGTGCGTTCAGGATGGGGGCCAGCGGCTCGGCCCCGGCCTTGCCGGTGAAGCCGTCGCCGGGCCGGACGAAGCCGTCCACCTTGTAGAAGGCCGGCATGAAGGTGCCCTCGAAGGTCATCTTCGCATTGGCGACGATGCCGCGCAGCTGGGCCTCGGTCCAGCGATCGCCGGCGCCGTCCAGTGGCGGGGCGATGGTGCCCGGAAACTCGACGTCCGGCAGCGCCCCGATCTGGTGGCAGGCCACGCAGTTGCCAAGCGCGTTGGTGGTCATGACCCGAACCCCTTCCTCGGGGTTGCCTGGGGCGCCGGTCAGGGAAGCCTCGACCGCGCCTTCGACATAGACCACTTCCTTAGGTGCCGTTTCACAGATGGCAGGCGTCGCGATGGCCATGGCCACCACCGACGCATACCATAGATGGCTGCTCATGCTGTCCTCCCTGTGCTCTCCCTGGGTTGATGATAGCGAATGGATGCCGGTCCTTACAACATAAATATAGCAATTTTTGAATATTTATATGTATGCCGGTCCGAAGGGGCCGGATCAGTCCTTGCGTTCCAGTTCGCGGGCCAGAAACTTCTGGAAATGCTCGCCATTTTCATAGCCATGCGCGCGGACCCAGGTCAGCAGGGCGCTGGTCGTGCCCTTGCCGAAAGCCCCCGGCATCATCGCCACGGCGGCCTGGGCGGCGGTCTTGTCCGCCGGCACTTCCTCGGGAAGGAAGATCATCGTCGGCGTGAACATGACGCCCCAGCGCACGGCCATGTCCTTTTCCGAAAGGGCGGTGCCGTCGAAATCCGTGACCTCGACATCGCCGAACAGGTTCATCTGGACGACGAAATAGCCGTCGCGGATCAGCGCGTCGATCTCGGGGTCGGGAAAGACCTTCTCGTGCATCTCGGCGCAATAGATGCAGCCGCGCTGCTCGACCAGGATCAGCAGGCGCTTGTCCTGCGCATTGGCCTCGGCCAGATCCTCGCGCAGATCCTTGAAGGTCTCGCGCAGCCAGGTGGGCTTGTGCAGGCCGTCGTCGCCGATTTCGGCGGCGGCTGCGGGTGCTGCCGCCAGCAGCAGGCAGGCGGCCAGGGCGCGGATCGGTGTCATGGTCGGGCTCCTCTCAGGTAAGCGTGGCTGTCCAGTCGAAGTTGCGAATCATCCAGTCGGCGATGGCATTGACGGAATTGGTGGCGATCAGGATGCCGAAGACGATCAGCATGACCCCCATCGCCTTTTCCACATGCCCCATCATCGCGCGGTGCCGCGCGACCCAGGACAGGAACGGCGCCGCGAAAAAGGCCGCCAGCACGAAGGGCAGGGTCATCGCCAGGCCGTAGACCACCAGCAGCAGCCCGCCGCGCCACAACTCGCCCATGCCCGAGGCCACCATCAGGATCGCCGCCAGTGCCGGCCCCACGCAGGGCGTCCAGCCGAAGCCGAAGGCCAGCCCCATCACATAGGCGCCGATCAGGGTCGAGGGCTTGGCCTCGGTCTGCACCCGCGCCTCGCGGTAAAGCAGGCCGATCCGCAGCACGCCCAGGAAATGCAGGCCGAACAGGATCAGCACCCCGGCGGCGACCCAGGACAGGGTTTCCTTCCATTGCGCGAAGGCCTTGCCCAATGCCGTGGCCCCCAGCCCCAGCAGCAGGAAGATCGTCGTCACGCCCAGGGCAAAGGCCAGCGCGCGCAGCACCATCCGCCGGCGCGCGCCCGGCGCCACCGTGCCGCCGTCGCGCAATTCGCGCACCGACGCCCCCGCCATATAGGACAGGTAGAACGGCACCATCGGCAGGATGCAGGGCGAAAGAAAGGAAAGCAGCCCCGCCAGCGCGGCCCCGCCATAGGTGACATCCAGCATCGTTACCCCCCGCAACTTGCCGTGCTGCCGATGCTTGCCCGGCGGCCGGCGTTATATTAGAATATTCCTATGTTCAAATTATGGCGTCAATCCTGTTCTGGAATCCCCCTGTCCAAGCCCATGCTGCTGGCGCTGCTTGCTGCGGCATGGCCGGCCGGGGCGGCATGGGCGGCAGAGCTGCGGCTCTTGATGTTCGAACAGCCCGGCTGCCTTTATTGCGCGCGCTGGGACGCCGAGATCGCGCCGCAATATCCGCTGACCGACGAGGGCCGGGCCGCGCCGGTGCAGCGGCTGCAGATGCGCGACCCCCTGCCCTCGGGCGTCGAGCTGGCGCGGCCCGTGACCTTCACCCCCACCTTCGTGCTGATGGCCGGCGAGGTCGAGTTCGGCCGCCTGGAAGGCTATCCGGGCGAGGACTTCTTCTGGCCCATGCTCGCCCGGCTGATCGGCCAGGCCGAGCCTGATTCTACCACCGATCCGCGATAAATTGGCCCAGCCCTCCGGTTTGGGTTGCCGCGCGCCGGCTTACCCGGCATTTAGGGACCGAAGGGAATGGGGATGAGCCCTTGGGCGGTATCGAGAACATCCGGCAGGAACCGGAACAGGAAGCCGATTTCGACGCGCTGATCAAGGCTGCGAACGATGCCTCGACCTTTCTGAAAGCGCTTGGCCATGACGGCCGCCTGATGATCCTGTGCTATCTGATGAGCGGCCCGAAAAGCGTGACCCAGCTGGAGAACCTGCTGTCCTCGCGCCAGGCCGTGGTCAGCCAGCAACTGGCGCGGCTGCGCCACGAAGGACTGGTCAGCGCGCGGCGCGACGGGCAGACGATCTTTTATTCGATCCTCGATCCCAAGGTCGTTGACTTGCTTGTCGTTCTGAAAAAGCTGTTCGGGACGGATTGCTGATCCCGCGGGGAGGCGGGGGCGGTGCCGGGAGGCCGCGGAACCGGATTTCCGCGGGAATGGGAGAGATGCGATGGATGAGCTGCCCTATGGATTGCTCGCCGCCCTGGTCGGGCTGGCAGGCGGGATCGTGCTGGGACTTGCCGCACGGCTTGGGGACTTCTGCACGCTCGGCGCGCTGGAATCGGCGGTCTATGGCAAGGACGCCCGGCGGCTGCGGCTTTGGGGCGTGGTGCTGGGGGTGGCCATCCTGACGACGCAGGCGCTGGCCCTGGTGGGCTGGATCGAGCTGGAGAACAGCTTCTACCACACCATCCGCTGGAACCCGCTGGCCTCGATCGTCGGCGGGCTGGTGTTCGGCTATGGCATGGCCATGGCCGGGAATTGCGGCTTCGGCGCGCTGGTGCGCTTCGGCAGCGGCGACCTGCGCTCGCTGGTGGTGGTGGTGGTGATGGCGATCATCGGCTTCATCGTCCTGTCCGGGCCGCTGGCGCCGCTGCGCGTGCTGCTGTTCCCCCAGCCCGAGGCAAGCGGCCCGCAGGGCATCGTCCACGACCTGGGCCTGCTCGGCCTGCCGGCGCCGCTGACGGTGGCGCTGTTCGGTGCCGGGGCACTGGCCTGGGGGCTGGGATATGCGCCGCTGCGGGCAAGGCCGCAGATGATCGCCTGGGGCGCCGCTGCGGGCCTGGCGGTCAGCTGGTGCTTCTTCGGCACCAGCTGGCTTTACGACCACAGCCTGGGCGCGGTCCAGATCGAGGGGCCCTCGTTCACCGCGCCGGTGGGCCGGACGCTGATCTACCTGATGACCTCGACCGCGGGCGGGATCACCTTTTCCGTGGGCTCGGTCGTGGGCGTCATGGCCGGGGCGCTGATCGGCTCGATGATCCGCGGCCTGTTCAAATGGGAGGCCTGCGAGGATCCCCGCGAACTGGGCCGGCAGGTCGGCGGCGCGGCGCTGATGGGCGCGGGCGGCGTGGTGGCGATGGGCTGTTCGGTCGGGCAGGGGGTCTCGGCCTTCGCGGCCCTGGCCTGGTCCGGCCCGGTCACACTGATCGCCATCGCCGCCGGTGCCGCATTCGGGCTGCGCCGCCTGATCGGCGGCTTCCAGAACGCCGTGGACTGAAACCTGGCGCCGGCCGACCCTGCCTGCGTCGCGCGGATCGCCAGCCTGCCGCGGCTGCGCCAAGGGCCGGTCCCACCGCCCTGATCGTCCTCGCGGCCGGTGCTGCATTCGGATCGCTCCGCCTGATCGGCGGCCTCCAGAACGCCGTGGACTGAAGCCTGGTGCCGGCCTGCCCCGCCTGCGTCGCGCGGATCGCCAGCCTGCCGCGGCTGTGCCAGGGGGCGGCCTCGCTACCCCCGAAAGCAATCACCGGAAAAGCGAGGCCGCCCCCGGTCCGGCAAGCGCTTGGCAGGGGACGGCATCGCCTTTTCCGGGCCGCGGCCGAAGGCGCGGCAGGGCGACGGCACGCGATCCGGCCGCGGGCCGCCTGCATCGCTTCCTTCGCCGGAACGGCCCCTGCGCTTCTGCGCGCCGGGCCGTTCCCTTTCGTCACTCCATCTCTATCATGAGGTCTTTTGCGTCGATCTGTTCACCTGGCCTGACGTGGAGGGTCTTGATCAGGCCGGCTCTGTCGGCGTGGATGGTGGTTTCCATCTTCATCGCCTCGATGGTCAGCAGCAGGTCGCCGGGGTTGACCTTCTGCCCCTGGGCGACGGCGACCGAGGCGACGACGCCGGGCATGGG
>JAANMV010000700.1_pt1 | contig 40910 bp, 36 predicted proteins | sample 7279661 | NCBI WGS metagenome assembly JAANMV01 (sample SAMN14094540, study PRJNA606508) | bioreactor metagenome | isolation source: A lab-scale SPAN reactor treating ammonium-rich wastewater day 121 | place: Ireland: Galway | collected 2017-05-16
TTTGACATCGCCGGTCACCACAGTCGAAGGACCGACCAGAGCAACGTTCCCGTTCCCCACCATGTGCCCCGGATCCAGCTGAGCAGGCAATGTCCCGTCAAACTCCTTAACCCCCGCCACCAGCATCGGCCCATTCACCGACACCGACCCTGACGAAGCGATGCAATACTTGAACGGAGGCGCGTGCAGCACCTGCTCCACGGTCAACGTCTCGGGGCCGACTTTGGCCCGGGCGAACAGCTGGATGGAGTTCGCCGGCAACGTCCGGCCGAGAGTCCCGGTGGCCGGCGTCGCTCGGTCGTGGTGGTTGATGGAGACCGGAACGGCGGCCGAGCGTGCCACGCCAGGCTCGAAGGTGACGATTGCCCAGGCGCGCTCGTCCCCGACCCGGATCGTCCCGCGGAAGTCGGGTTCCTGCTTGAGCCGGCCGAAGGTCGTATTGAGGGCGCTGGCGGCCAGGTCTTCGCATCCCAGGCCCCGGTCGTGCTTCTGTGCGAGGGCGGTGGGCGCGAACGACATCACCGCGACGGTCGAAGCCAGCACGAGGACCAGCAGCCCGAAGAACATCACCCCGATCATCGAGAAGCCTCTACGCGTCATGGTCCACCACCAGGCTGGAGTCGTCTGTCTGCCGGGATACGCCGAACTCGGAGGGCTCGCCGGGGACTGCCACGATCTTGGAATACCCGCGCAGTTCGAGCGCTCCCTGGACCCTGCTCACGGGGAGCCTCTTTCGGACGTTGTGGTGGGGACCAGGCTGACCTTGCGCCCCCTCCATCAGATTGGAGGCGACCATGGCCGCGCAGAGCGAGTTTCGAGTGTGTGTCTGCCGGCCAACCCAACCCAGCAGCACCACTCCGAGCACCGTCCACACCGTGATTACGAGCAAGTCCTTCATCGTGCGAGCCTCCCGTTGTCGACCGGAGAACCCGGTCCTTCTGCCCCCAGTCTAGGGCGGTTGGTGCTCGGGCGCAGTGATGGTTACCAGTCCACATCGGTGATCTGGATCACCGATGCGTAACCGACTTTCACCCGCAGCATGGGGACCGTAACACCGCGCACCACTCAGGGCACCATGAGTGCGCGTCGGTTCTTCTGGAGCGGGTCTACGCCCGGCCCAAAGGAGGCGTGACACCGGGGTTTTGTCGAAGTCTGCACCACCGATGGAGAAGCTGAAGAAGGACATAGCGCTCATTGTGGCCTCCCTGGAAGCGCTCGGAGCCAACGTGAAGGCGAACACCGAGGACCAGAAGCGGATGGCCGACGACCAGAAGCGAATGGCCGAGGACCTGGGCCGGATGGCGGGCAGGGGTCGCCTGATGGATGAGGACCTGCAGAGCTTGAAGGGCACTTTTGCCAGCCTGGGTGAGCACCTTATCCGGTTGTTCGAGCGCGATGCTGAGATGCGGGCCTGGAGAGAGCACATGGAGGCCCGAGTGGAAGCCCTGGAGAGAAAGCAGCCTCCCGCGGCCTGACGGTCTCCCAATCGGTACTTGGCCTCGACTCAAAGCAGGCTGATTCGGTTTGGCCGGTATGGGAACTCGATACGAAGGCCCAGCCGCGATTGCCCACGCGGGTACAAATATCCCCAAACCGACGCGGAAACTGAATTGTGTTGGACCGAGAGCGCAATGAGCTTCATTCGCGCGCTTACGTGTCGCTTCGAGCGGCGAACACGCCACCCCCAAAGTGAGACTTCGCCCCAGTTGCAAACGGGCCTCGCACAGGACGGCTTCGAGGTGGTCAACTACACGCCGGACGGCATAGCGCAACGAGTATTTTCTGGTTTCCACGGGCATCTGCTCGTGACCATTGAAGCGATTCCAACGCAATCTGCGATGATTCGCGGTTCCCGCCCCAACTTTCTAGCCTGAAGCCTAGCGGGGTCTTGTGCAATCTTGACAGCATAACTCTTGATGCTACGATTTGCCCATGCGAACAACAGTCACCATTGACCCCGACACGGCTGCGCTGCTGCAGGAGGAAGTAGCCCGCACTGGCCTCTCCTTCAATGAAGTGCTGAACCGGGCCGTTCGGCGAGCCCTGGCGCCTCGGGCCAGGAGGGTCAAGCCTCTGTTTCGAAAGCCTTTCCCATCCGGTCTGACAAGCTTCAACCGTCTCGGCGACGATTGGGATGACGAAGAAACCCTCCGAGGGCTCAAGTCACGAGAATCCGTTTAGATCCCCACCAGGGGCGTGGGGGAGACTTCTGTTGCAGCAGGGGGCGTGACAGGGCTTGCGCCCCTCGTTCCGCGCGGACAGGAGTTCCTTCACGGTGATCTTGCCCGTGCGTTTGCGCAAGGCCTTGAGGCTCTCGATGGCGGCCTCAATCTCACCGATTGAGTTCGTTCCATGTGCTCTGGCGGTTCTCATCGCCCGACCACTCGCTCCCTGAAACAAGAAAGCGCGGTAACCAACCGCGCTCTCTCAGACGGTCCCCGACAGCTCGTCAGGGAATTGGCACCACCATATACCACAGCTGCACGCTGCCGTTGGCCATCGGCTCCTGCCACATGGTCAGCCTGTCCCCGCGCTTGACGGGGCCGCGCCACAGGGTGGAGACGGCCTTGTTGCCCAGAAGGCCGCTGCCCACACCCGGGGCGTGGATGACCTCGCTGGCCTGGCGGCCATTGGAGATCCAGTGCCGTCCGCCGTACGGGCTGGAGCGGTTGATGACCACCAGGGCTACCTCGCGACAGCCCGGGGGCAGCTCCTTCAGCTCCAGATCAAAGCCCGTGCGGGCGCCGTACTTGCCGCGGTTGTCGGTGGTGGCGCCGCCGTCCACCGTGACGTCCACGCCCGGGGTGGACTCGAACACCGAATAGATCTGCACAGGCCAGCTCTTCTCGCTCCAGGAGGGCACGCTGTAGCTGGCATGGCCCACCCGCTCGGGGAACTGGAAGTGCCCGCGAGCGTGCTGGAAGGCCTTTTTGATGCGGTGAAAGCGGGTGGGGTTCTTCTCGGGATCGATGAACTTGTCCAGCCGCTCGATCTCCTCTTCCCAGACGATCGAGTGCAACACGGGCATGTCGTTAAGCTGGGCCAGGGTGGGCACCTGATCCTCCTCGGTCACGGCGGCGAAGAGCTCGCCCTTGTCGGTGGCGGTGTACTCCAGGTGCACCACCCCCGTCACGCCCGGCGTGAGAGGCATGCGCACCAGCGGCTGGGAGGCACCCGCATGCACATAGGCGCGCGGCTCGAAGATGGTCTTGGAGGAGCCCACGAAGGCCTCTCCGCCTGCTTTGACGCTGTTCTTGTCCTTGGACTCGCCGCGCTTTCGCACGCTGACGAAACTGTCTTTCTCGGGCACCCAGACCAGCCACATGATCAGCGGCCGCTTGGTGCCGTTGGTGTGGTCCATCAGCACCCGGATGGGCGCCGCGCCGGGAAGGGGCGAGCGGGCGTAAACGCCCACCGCGCCCGGACCGGGATCGCCGTGCTCGGGCTTTGCCGGCACGCGCTTTCTATCATCGCGAATCTCCTCGGGCTGGTCGCTCAGGAAGAGGTAGTTAACGCTGCCCGGCACCACCTTGAGCGGGATGTTCAGGTGCAGGTCGGGGAATCGGCCCTTGAGAGGGGGCAGGTCGGTCTGGTGGCGATCCAGATCGCTGGGGGCGGAGAACTCGTAAATATCGCTCGGCTTGGGGGAGTGATCCCCCACGGTCATGCGGATGCCCAGTTTGGTCGTCTCCACCTGCTGGCCGACGGCCGGCAGGCCTTCGATCAGCTTGCGCAGGCGCTCGCTGGGGCTGAAGGCGCCCTCCTGGGCGGCCAGGGTGGTTCCCAGTAATCCGGCGGCCAGAACTAGCGCCAGAATCGGTTTCTTCATGGTCAGTCCTCCTGGTTTCTGGGTGGGCCGAGCACGAGCTCTCGGCCCACCAGATAGAGTAAACCGGCCAGCGCCACGAATGGCAGCAGGCTGAGCAGATCGGAATGATCTCCGTGGTAGAGGGGGTTGCTGCTGGAGGCCCAGGTTTCCACCGCCCGGTTGAAGCCCTCGAAGCGAGGCAGCCCCTGGAAGACGGCGTAGATGATGCCGGCGATGGCGCCGCCGGCGATGTAGCCCGAGGCCAGAAGCACGCCCGAGCTCTTGTCTCCCTCAGCGGCCAGCTCTGCCGGGGTGGCGCGCGGATGTTTCTTGTGCAGCCAGCGATCGACCAGATAGCGCACCAGCCCACCCACCAGGATAGGCGTGGAGGAGGAGATGGGCAGGTAGACACCCACCGCGAAAGCCAGCGAGGGAATGCCGGAGAGCTCAAGCACCAGCGCGATCATGACTCCCAGCAGCACCAGCGGCCAGGGCAGCTCGCGGTTGAGGATGCCCTGGATGATGTAGCTCATCAGGGTCGCCTTGGGGGCGTCGAACTTCTTGACCTTGGAGCCGTCCGGGCGGGTATCGTAGGTGCCGTTGATGCCGGGATCGACCAGGTAGATGGCCCGCCCGCCCTCGTCCACCAGGAACTTCTGGCCCTTCTTGGTCTCGGGATTGAGACGGTGCCAGACGCTGTACTCTCGGGTGTCGTGCTGGCCCTGCACGCCCTTGAGCCGCTCACGCTGCTTGAGAAGGGAGGGCTCGGTGCGCAGGTCGGAGGGGAAGTTAACCCGGCGCAGGTAGGTCACCTGACCGGACGGACCCACCAGGTAGTCTCCCGCGCGTAGCTTCGTCTGGACGTCCTCCGAGTCGAGGTGCAACAGGCGGTAGGGGCCAGCGGGTGGAGTGGCTTCGCCCGGCATGACTTCGCTAAAAGTGGGCAGGCTGGCCCAGCGCTCCGGCATGAGCTGCACCGGTTCGCCCACCCGTTCCATGGTGACGGCCGGCACGTAGACCGTGCCCCCATCGTTCAGGGTCAGCAGAATGGGACCGAGGATGAGGGCCGAGGCCAGCGCTCCGAACAGGATGGCGATCTGTTGCAGGCGCGGGGTGGCTCCTACCAGGAAGCCGGCTTTCAAATCCTGCGAGGTGGTGCCGCCGTTGGAAGCCGCAATGCACACGATGGCCCCCACCGAGAGGGCGGTGACGTAGTAGGCGGGCGCGGTCCAGCCCATCAACAGGAACACCAGACTGGTCAGCAGCAGCGTGGCCACGGTCATCCCTGAGATGGGGTTGGAGGAGGAGCCGATCTCCCCGGTCAGGCGCGAGGACACGGTCACGAACAGGAAGCCAAAGAGCACGATCAGGATCGCGCCCAGCAAGTTCATGTGCAGTGCCGGCACGGCGATGATGGCCACTACCAGCAACACGATGCCTCCCAGCACGAAGGACATGGGCAGGTCGCGGTCGGTGCGCGGGCGCTTGTCGGGCCCACTCTGGCCCACCCCGCGGAGGTCCTTGAGGCCCTCGCGCAGCCCGTGCCAGATGGTGGGCAGCGAGCGGAGCAGGCTGATAATCCCGCCGGCCGCCACCGCCCCGGCGCCGATGTAGAGGATGTAGGCGCTGCGGATGTCGTGGTGGGTCATCTCGGAGATCAGCATGGTGCCGGGCGCCAGCGGGCTGGTCAGCCCCTCGCCGAAGAACTTGATCATGGGAATGAGCACCAGATAGGCCAGCACCCCTCCACCGCACATCACGGCCGCGATGCGAGGACCGATGATGTAGCCCACGCCCAGAAGCTCGGGGGTGATCTCGGCAGCTACCGAGCCGGCCTTCAAAGGCCAGCCGAAGACCTTCTCGGGCGCGTCCTTCCAGAGCTTGAGCACCTTCATGAGCACGTTGTAGGTAAAGCCCAGCCCGAAGCCGGCAAAGATGGTGAAGGCGTTGGTGGCGCTGCCTCCCCGGGCTTGCTCCTCGGCCCGGGCCGAGGGCGAGGCGTTCTCGCGCGACTCTTGCGAGGCGCCCGCCTTGAGCACCTCGGCGCAGGCGGTGCCCTCGGGATACTTGAGCGTGCCGTGCTGCTGCACGATCAGAGGACGGCGCAGCGGGATCATCATCAGGATGCCCAGCAGACCGCCCAGCACCGCCACCGTCATGACCCGGGTGATCTCAAGGTCGAAGCCCAAAATCATGATGGCCGGCATGGTCACGCCCACCCCGAAGGCGATCGACTCACCCGCCGAGCCAGCCGTCTGCACCAGGTTGTTCTCGAGGATGGTGGCGTTCTTGACCCTGAGCACTTTGTGCAGCAAGCGGAAGAAGGTGATCGAGATGACCGCTACGGGGATGGAGGCACTCACCGTCAGGCCGACTTTCAGTACCAGGTAGAGCGAGCTGGCCCCGAACACCATGCCCAGCAGAATGCCCACGATCAATGGCAGCAGCGTGAACTCGCGCAGCCTGGTCTCAGCGGCGATGTAGGGCTCGAAGGGGCGCTCTCCCATGGGCGGCTCCGGCAGGCAGACTGATGGATCTGATTCAAGCTTCAAGCGCCAAGGGGGGGGTCCTGCCTGGCCCTCGAAAAGCCTGTTGATGAAGCTCCCCGTGCCCGGCGAGGTGGTGGCCTCGCGCTACCAGGTCGAGGCCCTGATCAAGACGGGCGGACAGTCCATCGTCTTCCGAGGGCGGGACACGCGCACCGGGGCCCGGGTAGCTCTCAAGCTGATGCAGGACTATCCCGGCAACGAGCGCGAGCAGTTCGAGCGCGAGTACCACGTCCTGAAGGTGCCCGGGCCGGGACTTCCGCTGGCTCACCTCTTGACCGAGTATGAGGGCACCTCGCTGATCGTGGTGGACTGGGTGGAGGGCGAGTCGCTCGACGACCTGCCGCTGCCCATCGACCTGGCCCTGGCCGAGCGCATCGCCCGCGAGGTGCTGGCCACCGTGCAGCACCTGCACGAGCGCAACCCGTCGGTGGTGGTGCGCGACATCAAGCCCGCCAACCTGATCCTGAGCGCCAGGGGAGTCTTCCTGATCGATCTGTCGGCCTCACGCTTTGTAACCGGCAACCCGGACACGATGCCCCTGGGCAGCCCGGGTTTTGCCGCCCCGGAGCAGTATGTGGGAAGATCCGAGCTTCGCTCCGACCTCTACGCGACCGGTACCTTGCTCTTTCACCTGCTGACCGGACGCGACCCTCTGGTCGAGACTCCTCCCTTCTCGGTCCGCCGTTACCGCCCGCAGGTGCCCCAGGCGCTGGAGCGACTGATCGTTCGGGGCACCGAGCCCGACCCGGCCGATCGCTATGCGGGCGCCCCTGAGATGCTGGCCGAGCTCAGCGCCCCGACCGCACCGCTCCCGCGAACGGCCCCACCGGTTGGAGCGCCCGGTGCCCCGCCGCGCGCCTCCCGGTTTTCCCTGCTCTGGGCGGTGGTCTTGCTGGTCGTGGGAGTGGGCCTGTTCGGCCTGTGGAAGGACCAGCGACGCCTCGCTCGCGAGCTCAACCTGCCCGCTCCGCCCCCCCGCGCGGCCAGCAAGAGCCCTGCCGCTTCGTTCGTGCAGCCACTGCCCGAGAGCGCCAGCGCTCAGGCCTACTTCGATCGGGGCACGCACCTTTTGGCTGACTCCAACCCCCTCGGCTTCTACTACCTGGCCGCCGCCTGCCGCCTCGACCCGGGGCGCGAGCCCTATCGCCGCGAGTTGGAGGAGCGGCTGACCCGCTTTCCGCGCCTGCGCCTGGCGATCCCCCTCGAGCACCGGCTCAAACAGCCCGACGCCGACGCTGCCGCACGCGGGGACGGCCAGCTCAAGACACCCCCGGCCCTTTCCATCGACGCCCGCTGGCTGGCCTGCGACTTCAACGGCAAGCTCCTCGACCTTCAGACCGGAGACCAGCGAAGGCTGAATTCCTATGTCTCTTCCCTGGCTTACCTGCCCTCCGAGCGCGCGCTGGTGCTGGGCTCGGAGCTGCGCCTGCTCGACCTGAAAGGCGAACGGGCCCCGGGCCCGACCTTCGAGCTACCCCGCGGCCACAGAGTGCGACTGGTCTGTCCGGTGGGCCAGGACCGCCTCATGATCCTCAGCGCCGCCCCGGGTACCCAGCACCGTCGCACCGTGCAACTCTACCGCCTGAGTGACGGCAGCCCGGTGGGCGACCCGATCGAGGACGTCGCCTTCTACCGCGCGTCGGCCGACCACAAGCGATTGCTCCTGTACCGCTGCCCCCAGCCCCGCGAGGGGAAGACGATAAGCTTCCCGCAGGGTAGCATCGAGCACTGGGACCTGACCGACTGGAAGAAGGTTTCCAGCCTGCCTTTAGACGACGAGTACATCCTGGTGGGGCTCGACGCCGGCTCGCTGCGGGCGGTTCTGGTCAAGTCCTGGATCCGCATCTCGATCCTGGACCTGACCGACGGCAGCGAGCTCTACCCGACCACCAGCAGCCAGAAGTTCTCCAAAGCCCGCCTGGTCACGAGCCGCATGTCCAACGACGGGCACTGGTTCGCCTGGGAGTTCGGCGAGCCGCCCCAGGCCGCCCAGTGGTGGCACGTTCCCAGCGCGCGTGCCCTGCCGGCCGGGCGCAAGGTTCTGGCCACCGACTTTGAGGGCCAGCATGCCCTCTATCGAGAGGGCCAGGGCCAGCTGGGCATCTGGCAGGCCAGCACCGGTCGCGACCACAGGCTGGGCTTCAGCTGGTCGGGAGAGCATGCTCAGCTCGGGGCGGACGGCCTGTTGCTGCTGCCCTCCAAGGACCGGGTTCAACTGGTCGACGGCCTGGCGGGAACGCTGGCCGACTGGTCGGCCAGGGGCGGGCACTGGAGCCACCTGGCCCCGGCTGCGAGTCAGCTGCTCGTGGCCACCGAGCAGAAGTCGCTGCTGGTCTGGGATTTGAAGCCGGACCAGCCCCTCGGGCCGAGCCAGGAGCCCTTCTGGCTGGTGGGCTCGAACCTTGGCCTGTGGCCGACGGACAGTCAGCTGGTCGGTCTTCGCTACCTGGAGGCCAGCGAGCTCTCAAAGCTCCCCGAGCTGCAGCGCTGGACGGGTCCCGCCGAGCAGCCCTGACCGCCGGGCAGGAATGCGCGGAGCTTACCGGTCTTGCATCCGTTACCGGTCTCACCGGGCGGTATACCGCCTGCTCAGAGCGGTAACGTGGACAGGGCCGGTAAGGCTGGCGCGGCCGGCGCGGCGCTTACCGGTCTTGCATCCGTTACCGGTCCCACCGGGCGGTATACCGCCTGCTCAGGACGGTAACGGGGACAGAGCCGGTAGAGACCGGAGGGAGCCCGGGCGCAAGCTCCGAAGTGCCGGCCCCCAATGATCGAGAAGAACCCCCTGGTGCGCGCCGGCCTGAAGCTGGCCGACTTTGCCGAGCGCTGGTTTCCGGATGCCTTCGTGTTCGCTCTGCTGGGGGTAGTGATCACCTTCCTGGGCGGGCTGGCGGTGGGCGAGGCGCCGCTGAAGCTGGTCCAGGTTTTCGGGGACGCCTTCAGCAAGAAGCTGGCGGTCTTCACTCTGCAGATGATGCTGGTGATCGTGGGGGGCTACGTGGTGGCTTCCTCGCCTCCCGTCTACGCCCTCATCAAGAAGCTGGCCACCGTGCCGCGCACCTCGCGCCAGGCGGTGGCCTTCGTGGCTCTGCTCTCCATGGTGTCCTCGCTCTTTTCCTGGGGTCTCTCGCTCATCTTCACGGGCCTCTTGGTGCGCGAGATCTGCACCCGTTTGCCCCGGGTCGACTACCGCGCCATCGGCGCCGCCGCCTACCTGGGCCTGGGCTCAGTGTGGGCTTTCGGTCTCTCCTCCAGCGCCGCCTTGATGCAGGCCACCCGAAGCTCGCTGCCCGATAAATTGCATGCGGTTACGGGCGTGATCCCGCTCAGTCAGACCATTTTTCTGTGGCAGAGCATGCTGTGCGCCGTCCTCTTGATCTCGGTGTCGGTAGCCATCGCCTACTTCTCTTGCCCGAGCGACGAGCAGGCCAAAACCCAGGAAGACTTCGGCATCCGTTACCAGCCCCTCACGGTCGAGGTGGAGCCGCCCCAGCGGCCGGGCGAGTGGTGGGAGCACACCCCCATTCTGCCCTGGACCGTGGGGCTTATGATGCTTGTCTACGTATTCTTCAAGCTGTCCGGTCCGGGAGGGCCGGGCGAGAAGCTCGACCTGGACCTGTTCAACTTCAGCTTCATCACGCTGGGTCTGCTCTTGCATGGGCAGGCGAAGTCATTCTTGAAGGCGGTGTCGGCCTCCATCCCGGCCACGGCCGGGGTGATCATCCAGTTCCCGTTCTACGCCGGCATCTTCGGCCTGATCTCCGAGACCCACCTCAGCGTGGCGCTCGAGGACATCTTTCGCAGCGTCTCCAGCCCGGCCACCTTCCCCCTGCTGGTCGCCGTCTACTCGGCGGTGCTGGGCGTGTTCGTGCCCTCGGGCGGCGGCAAGTGGGTCATCGAGGCCCCCTACGTGATGGGCCTGGCCAATGAGTACCAGGTCAACCTGGGCTGGACGGTGCAGATCTACAACGCCGCCGAGGCCCTGCCCAACCTGCTCAACCCCTTCTGGATGCTGCCCTTGATGGGCATTCTCTCGGTGCGGGCCCGCGAGCTGGCCGGCTACTCGGTTCTGCAACTGCTCTTCCACGTGCCCCTGGTGTTGCTCTTGTGCTGGGTGCTGACCGGCACGTTACCCTATACCCCGCCGGTGCCATGAGAGCCTGGAAGAAGCGAAAGACTCTTTCCATTTTTGCTTCCTTATTTGAGATTGTCACTCAAAAAAGGAAGCAGTGCAAACCTTAATCCAGGCAGCGAGCCAGCAGCCGGTGGAACTGGTGGTCGGCGTGCTCGATCAGGGGAGCGTAGCGCCCTTTGTCGTAGTGGCGCGATCCCAGGCCGCGTTGCACCGATTGGCAGATGGCGATGTCCTCTTGCTGCACCTGGTCGCTGGCCTGCAGGCTCTCTTCGATGAAGGCCTTGTCCACAGCCTCGGGCTCGAGGTAGTAGTCGAACACCGTCAGGCAGCGGTCCACCCCCAGCGGCACCACCAGGTTGGTATCCAGCCAGGGCCCGTAGCGGTTGAGCATGAAGTTCGGGAACAAGAAGGCGTAGACGGCCTCGGCGCCCACCCGGGCGTCCTCGCCGCCGGCGCACGACTGCACCGACAGGGTGTCGTGAAGCTCGGTGCGGTAGCCTTCCAGGTCGAGCTTGGCGGCCAGATCGTGGTGCAGGTGGGAGACGTGGTAGCCGCCGTCGAGGTAGTTGTCTACGTAGACCTTCCAGTTGCAACCGATCTCCCAGCTGCGGCGAGCCACGAAGAAGAGCTCGTCCAGGCGGCGCAGCTTGAGCGGCGCGAGCTCCTCTCCCACCCCTCGAGCGGGCTGGCCCAGGTGCACGAACACCAGCGGGCCCCAGGTCTCGGCCTGAAAGCGAGGCAGGCTGAAGGCTGATCGCTCGAAGTCTTTAGCCGGTCCGAGCTGGGGGGCGCTCTTGAGCCGGCCATCCAGCTGGTAACGCCAGCCGTGGTAGGGGCAGGTCAGCTCCGCGGCCTGGCCCTGCCCCTCGGCCACGCAGGCGGCGTGGTGGCGGCAGACGTTAGAGAGCGCGTGCAGGTTGCCTTCGGCGTCCCGGGTCACTACCACCGGCTCGCCGGCCACGTCCGAGGCCACGAAGCTGCCCGGCTCGGATAGCTGATCAAGGCGCGCCACCGCCTGCCAGGTGGAATGGAAGACCCGCTTTTCCTGCTCGAAGAACGAGGGGTCGCGATACCAGCGAGCGGGAGGCGTCCAGGCGCTCTCCACCGGGATGTCGGGATCAAACTCCAATGCGCGTTACCACCTTTCTCGATGCACCAGCTCGCTCAGGGCGCGGCGGCCCCGCTTGAGCGAGCCTGAGGGCCGATCGCTCAGCGGGTAGCCCAGCGTGACCAGCCCCACGGGGTGCACCCCTTCGGGAATTTCCAGCAGTTCCTTCACCCCCGACAGGCGATGGGCGCCCAGAAAGCCCGCTCCCAGGCCCTCTTCGGCGGCGGTCAGCAGGAGCAGCATCAGGGCGGCGCCCGCATCCACCCACCAGTAGGGCACCTTCCAGTCCTCGCTACCGGCTTTGTCGGGCTCGGCGTAGCGGCGCTCGTAGTCGGTCTGGCTGGCGGCCAGCAGCACCTGGGCGGGTGCCACCGAGAGCCAGCGCTCGAAGCCCCGGGCGGCATACTCCTCCTCCCCGGCCAGGCGAGCAACCTGCAGGCGCAGAGCGGGGTCGGTGATCAGCACGAAGTGGATCCCCTGGCTGAAGCCGGCACTGGGATGGCGCCGGGCCTTCTCGAGGATGCGCTCGAGCCGCTCGGGCTCGACCGGTTCCGGGGTATAGCGGCGCACCATCCGGCGCCGGCGCAGGAGCTGGCTAAGGTCCAAGCTGGCTCCGTCGCTCCCGCCATTCGGCCGGGGTGAGCTGGCGCACCTGGTTGTTGTCCAGCACCAGCCCGGTATCCACCTCGGTCTCGAGTTGCAGGCGGTTAGCCGAGACGTTGGGAGGGGCCAGGTTCCAGAGGCTGACCTGGGCCCCGGCCATGGTGGCCAGCAGCGGCTGGTCGCTGGCGAAGGCCACCGCCTGGACCGGGTCGTCGTGGTAGAGCGAGGAGGTGAGGGGATGGCCGCTATAAGCGTCCCACACGCGGGCGGTGCAGTCGGTCGAGCCGGTGGCCACCGACAGCCCGCTCTGGTTGAAGGCCAGGCTCAGAACCGGACCCCGGTGGGCCAGCATGGGCCCGGGCACCTCGTCATCGAGGTGGAAGATGCGCGCCGAGTGCTCGTCGCCTGCCAGGCCCACCAGGTGGTCGTCCGGGCTGACCCGGGCCGTGTGGAGAGGTTGCTCCTCGCAGAAGCGGGGCACGATCTCCTGGCCTGCGGCCATATCGAAGCGGCGCGCCTTCTGATCATGGCAGGCGGTGAGCAGCCAGGAGCCCTCGGGGTTGAAACTGATGCTGGAAACGGGTGCCGGATGAGGGAGACGGAAACGGTTGGCGCCGCTTTGGGCATCCCACACGGTCACCATGCCTTCGTTGGCTCCCGAGGCGGCCAGCAGGCGACCGTCGGCGCTGAAGGCCAGATCGGAGGCGAAGTCGCCTGGCTCGAGACGAGGACCGACAGCCTGGCTGATCGGGTCGAGCAGGATGATGGAGGAGCCGCTGGTGGCCGCCAGCCGGGTGCCATCGGGCGAGAAGGCCAGACGGGTGATGGGGGCGCCCAGGTCCAGGCCCTCGCCCTGCGGCTGGCCATCCAGGCCGAAGAAGCGCAGCTTGCCGTCCACCGAGCCAGTCACCAGGGTGGCTCGACCTGGCTGGAAGGCCAGCGAGAGCACCAGGCCGGGATGGGTCAGCTCCAGAGGATCGCCCCCCGCCAGCGGATAGAGGCGGGCTCCACCCGGGTAGCCGGTGGCCAGGTAGTCCTCGCTCAGGGCCATGGTCTGGACCCGCTCGGGGTGCTCCAGGCGGCGCAGGCTCATGGACTCGGGCGCGTGGCTGTAGACGCGCAGAATACCCTGCCGGGTCAGGGTGGCCAGCCGGGTGCCATCGGGGCTGAACTCCATGGCCAGAACTTTGGAGCCGTGCCGCAGCACGGGGCTGGAGGCTTGGCCGTTGTCCACTCGCCAGATGCGGGCGCTGCGGTCGGCCGAGGCCGTGGCCAGGAGCCGATTCTCGGGACTGAAGGCCACCCGGGTCACCTCGTCCTCGTGGGGCAGGATGTGCCGTAGCTTATCCCCAATGCCGATTCCGCGCACCTGCACTGCCGTACCCAGCGTGCTGGCCAAAAAGCGGGCACCCGGCGAGATGCGCTGGATCGGCTCCAGGGTGGAGACGGCGCCGGAGGGGCGCAGCGCCTCGTCGTAGCGATGGATGGAGCCGTCACGCAGCTGGGCCTGCAGCGCCCCCTCTCCCCAGACCAGCTCCACCACCTCACCCAGGGTGGGAACCTCCTGGCCGTCCACGTACATGGTCTCGTCGCGCAGGGCCACCGCCAGCCTGCCCCCGCTGTCCGCCGCCAGGCAGGTGACGGGGCTGCTCCCCCCAGGTTTCACGACCTTCATTTCGGGCACCAGCAGCACTTCGCCGCTCTCCGAGCCCACCGCCCAACCACCCTGAGGTCGGGAGGCAAGCACCGTCCAGGCCCCCGGGCGCGTGATGCCGTCGTAGGAGAGCTCCTTGCGGCCCAGGGCAAGCACCTTACCCTGGTCGTTCAGGGCCACCTGGCGCGCGGGCTCGCTCAGGGCCGGCAAGGTCCTCGTTGAGCCATCGGCCAGCGTCACCAGGAGCAGCTTGCCGTCCTCGTAGCCGGTGGCCAGCAGCTTGCCATCGGGGGAGAAGGCCAGGGCCGTGCCGGGGGTGTTGGCGACGGGGGGAGCCACCATCTCCTGGAGCACCCAGGGAAGGCGGGCATTGAAGCGCAGCGACCAGTGGGCCGACTTGCCCGGCATGATCCAGGGAACCTCGCGCAGGGCCTCGGCCCAGCGCAGGTAGGCGGCCTGCAGGTCGCCGCGTTGCTCAGCCACGACCCCTCCGTCGTACTGAAACTGGGCCATGGTGGCGTAGTGCACCATCCAGGCTGCCCACGTGCCGCCTCCCAGCAGGGTGAGCAGGAATAGCAGCGTTAGCGCCACGCGGGGTTTTTGCAGGGTGCGCCGCAGCCGGTATCCGAGCGACCAGGGACGGCGGCATAGCAGGGGATCGCGGCTCTTGCGCCGCTCGAGATCGTCGAGCACGTCGTCGACCGAGGCCGTACGGCGCTCGGGGTCGAGCTCAAGGCAGCTCTCCACGATGGCGGCCAGGTCTTTGTCCACCCGAGGATTGAGCTTACGCAGGGGGATGAGCGGGCGGCTCTGCAGCAAGTTGCGGTATTGCTCCAGGCGCCGGGCCGTGTCCTCGGTGCGGGTCAGCTCGGTGCGATCGGTCTCGGAGAGCCGCGGGCACTGGCCGGTCAAGAGCAGGTAGGCGGTAGCGCCCAGCGAGTAGACATCCCAGCGCACGCTGGGCACGCTCTCGCCGCCCAGCACGGCCTGCTCGGGAGCCATGAAGCCCAGCGTGCCCCAGGTGACCGATTTGTCCCCCTTGGCCCGTGACTGGCCGTAGTCCACCAGGCGCACGTGGCCCTCTTCGTCCAGCATCACGTTGGAGGGCTTGAGGTCGCAGTGCAGGAGGCCTTTCTCGTGGCAGTAGCGCAGGGCAGAGGCGATCTCCTTGAACCAGCGCAGTGCCTGCTGGGTGTCTACCTCGCGGACCTCGTGCAGCGAGCCGCGCAGGAGCAGCGGCATGACGAAGTAGGGGGGCTCGTGGCTCAGGTCGGCGTCGATCAGGCTGACCACGTTGGGGTGCTCGGCAACTTCTCGCAGTCGACCGACCTCGTGCTTGAAGTAGAGCCAGTCGAGGCCCTCGCGGCGGGTCAGCACCTTGACCGCCACCCGCAGTCCGCTTCGCTGCTGGGTTCCGGCCCACACTTCGCCGAAGGAGCCGCGCCCGAGCAGCTTGTCCAGCCCATAGCCGGGCAGCGTGGGAGGCGCCGGAGGACCATCGGCCGAGGCCTCGCGGGCAGCCTGCAGCTGGGTGCCCGACTGGGCCAGAGTCAGATTGAGGTCGCTCTCGTTGGGCACGGCCGGTCCCTCTTCTCCCCGGGGAGGGGATTTACTTCAGAGAGTCTGACCGGCGATCATGCCTGGCGTTTCGAGTTGCAGGCTCGGACCCGGTCAGTTGAGAAGGAGCCAGCCATGAAAATCAGCGCACGCAATCAGCTGCCAGGAACAGTCGCCTCCATCTTGCCGGGGGCCGTCAACTCTCAGATCATCATTCGCCTGAGCGACGGGCTCGAAGTGGTGTCCATCATTACCAACGAGTCGGTCAGTCGGCTGGGTCTCGAGGTGGGGCAGCCGGCCTTCGCAGTGATCAAGGCCAGCGATGTGATGGTGGCCGTGGACTAGGCCGACACCACAGAGGGGTTTGCGGTCGGACTTCTAGCTGAAGCTGGCCATCCAGCCATCCACCTGGGTGCGCCCCAGGGGGCTGGCGCTCGAGCCCGTCAGCAGCTTGTCCCCCAGCAGATTGGCCAGGGTTTGATCCAGGCAGACAGGATGGCCCGGTGAGCGCTCGCAGAGCATCGTCTCGAGCTCGCGCACGCGCTCCTGGGCAGCCTGCAGGCGCCGGCCCAGGCGGGTGAGCTCCTCGCTGTCATCCAGGCGGCGCTCCTCGCTCAGGTAGAGCTGCTCTTCCAGGCTGTCGGCGCGATGCTGGCTCTCGGCCAGCTCGAACCCCAGCAGCTGGTACTCGAACTCCAGCTCGCGGCAGCGCATGAGGCTGGCCTGCAGGCACTCCTCGGTCGCTCGCAGGCGCATCAGGGCAGCCTCCGAGCTGGCTACCGCCACCCGCGCTTCCCGCTCGGCTTGCTTGCAGGTTTCTTGCTCCAGGGCCAGGCATTCGTAAGACAGGGCCAGGTCCACCTCGAGGCGAGCCAGTTTCTCTTGCACGGTCTGCATCGCGCTCATTTGTAAGCGATTTGCGGGCCGGTGCGGTTTCCGGCATGTAAACCCCTGGACGCGACAGGAGGTTCCGTCCCCCCCTGGAACTGCCCGCCTCGATGTCTTCCCGCCGTCAGGTTCTGCGCTCCCTGCTGCTCGAGACAGGGCTCTATGTGCCCCTGGTCGCGGCCTACTTTTATCTGGTGCTCCGCCTGCTCGGCGACTTCTTGCACGACTGCGCGGTGGGCGATCTCCACCTCTACGCCTGGCTGTCCTTGATCGTCTTGCTGGGCCAGGCCGTCTTGCTCGACGCCCTGGCCGGGATGATCATGCGCTTCCTGAAGGTGCGCCGCTAAATGGACTTCGCCATCTCAGGCGTGCACCTCGACCCCCTGATCCTGGTCATTCTGGGCTTCTCCATCGGCGTCATGGGCGGCTTTTTCGGAGTGGGCGGCAGCTTCATCGCCGGACCGGCCCTTTTCAACCTGGGCATCCCTATGAACTACGTGGTGGGTACCGATCTCGCCCACATCGCCGGCAAGTCGGTGGTGGCCGCCAAGAAGCACCGCGCCCTGGGCAACGTGGACGTCAAACTTGGCCTCATCATGACCGTGGGCACTGTGCTGGGGGTGGAGATCGGCGTGCAGCTGATCCAGTACCTCAAGAGCATCGGCTCGGTGGACCGCGTGGTCGGGACGGTCTTTCTTTGCGTTTTGGTGTGCATCTCGACGGGAGTGTTTCTCGAGAGCCTGCGCTCGCTCAAGAGCGGCATCGAGGAAGACCGGGCCACCAGCTACCCGCTGGTGCGCTGGGTGCAGGGCCTGCGACTGGGTCCTTCGGTCAGCCTGCCCACCTCGGGCATCGTTCGCATCTCGATCATGACCATCGTGCTGGTGGCCCTGGTGGGGGGCTTCTTTTCGGGCTTTCTGGGCGGCGGAGCGGGCTACATCCGCCTGCCCATGATGATCTTCTTGCTGGGAGTACCCACCCACGTGGCCGTGGGCACCGATCTGTTCGAGATCGTGGTCAGCGCCAGCTACGGAACCTTCAGCCACGCCAGCCATGGCAACGTGGACATCATGATCGCCCTGGTCATGCAGACCGGGGCGGCCGTGGGAGCCAACCTGGGAGCCGGCCTGACCCAATTCTTCTCGGGACCGCGCATTCGCCTGGCCTTCGTGCCCCTGCCTCTGATCGGGGCGGCGCTGATCCTCTACAAGCTGCTCAAAGGCGGTGCCGGCCATTGAAGAAGATCCTGATCGCCACCGATGGCTCGCCTCGGGCCGAAGGGGCCGTCCGCCTGGGGGGGCGCATCGCCTCCGCCTTCAAGGCCGAGGTTACCCTGGTGGGGATCAGCGAGGAGGCCTCCCAGCAGCCGGCGCTGCTGGAGGCGCTGGCTCAGGCTCAGACCACCCTGCGCCAGGAGAATCAGATGGAGGCCGCCATCCTGACGGCCCAGGGCGATCCGGTCGAGCGCATCGCAGCCCTCACGGCCGAGACGCCCTACATCCTGGTGGTGCTGGGTGGCGCCCGGGTGGGCGGGCATGCTCTGAAGGCCTACCAACTGGTGCGCCGGGTCCACTCGCGAGTGCTGGTGGCGCGCCAGGATGCCACCCGTTTTGAGCGCATCCTGCTCTGCTCGGGTGGCTCGCGGCACAGCGAGCGGGCGGTGCGCTTCGCCGGCGAGCTGGCAGCCCGCATGGGGGCCGAGATCACCTTCTTCCACGTCATGGCCCGCCCCCCGGCCGTGTTCGAGGGAGCGGCTAACGAGGAGAACCCCGAGGTGGTGGTCAGCTCGCACTCGGGCCTGGGACGAGTGATCGAGCGCCAGAACGGCATGCTCGACGCGCTCGGGGTCAACCACTCCGTGCGTCTGCGCTACGGTTTCGTGCTCGACGAGCTGAGCAAAGAGTTGGAGGATACCGCCTACGATCTGGTAGTGGTAGGTGCGCGCATGAAAGGCAGCGGGGGCTTCTTCATGGACGACCTGACCCAGGCCATCTTCGACAGCGTGGACTCCTCGGTGCTGGTGGTGCGCACCGTGGTGGAGCCCTCCGGCGGGTGGTTCGGAAGGGTGCGCCGCTGGTTGCGCCAGCGCACCCGCCGCAAACCTAAGGGATAACCTTTCCGCGCACTTCGCCGAAGCCCACCCGGCTCGCCCCTTGACCGGCCCAGGCGCGCATCACCACGCTGTCGCCATCCTGCAGGAACTTGCGCTGACTGCCATCGGGTAGCTCCATCGGCTCCTTGCCGCCCCAGGCCAGCTCCAGCATGGAGCCCCGCTGGTGCTTCTCGGGCCCCGAGATGGTGCCCGAGGCGCACAGATCCCCCACCCGCAGGGCACTGCCGTTGGAGGAGAGGTGGGCCAACTGCTGGGCAAAGCTCCAGTAGAGATAGCGCGTGTTGGACTGGCAGATGCGCACCGGCTGACTGTTCTCGGGCTCGAGCCAGACCTCGAGCTGGATGTCGAAGTTGCCCGCTCCGGGCTGAGCCAGGTAGGGCAGGGGAGCCGGGTCCTGAGCCGGGCCGGCCACCCGGAAAGGCTCCAGAGCCTCCAGCGGCACCACCCAGGGCGAGATTGAGGTGGCGAAGCTCTTGCCCAGGAAGGGGCCCAGGGGCACGTACTCCCATTTCTGGATGTCTCGCGCTGACCAGTCGTTGAGCAGCACCAGCCCGAAGATGTGCTGCTCGACCCGCTCGACGGGCACCACCTGGCCGATGGGGGAGGGGGTGCCCACCACGAAGGCCATCTCCAGCTCGAAGTCCAGGTTCTTGCAGACCCCGAAGACGGGGGGATCGTCCCCCGGCCTGAGCTGGCCCGAGGGCCGCTTGACCGGATGCCCCGTGACCACCACCGAGGAGGCGCGCCCGTGGTAGCCGATGGGTATGTGTACCCAGTTGGGGTTAAGGGCGTTCTCGGCGCCTCGGAACATGGTGCCCACGTTGGTAGCGTGCTCTTTGCTGGAGTAGAAGTCGACGTAGTCGCCCACCTCGATGGGCAAGAGCAGCTCGACCTCGGCCTGGCGGTGGATGGCAGCCTCCACCGGCGGGCCGGCCAGAAGCTCTTGAAGGCGTTGACGCACGGCCTTCCAGCTCTCGCGGCCGGCGGCCATGAAGCGGTTCAGCGAAGGCTCGGCAAAAAAGTCGCCCGGCAGGTCGAGCCGGGTCAGATCCAGTACCCGGTCGCCCAGGGCCACGCCCAGGCGCGGGCCCTCCCCTTGCGGACGGAACACCCCGTAGGGCAGGTTGCAGAGCGTGAAGTCGCTCGCGGCGGGGATCTCGAACCAGCTCATGGAGCCTCCAGAAAGCCGTGCGCGGTCAGGGCCTCCAGTGGCTCCTCGAAGGAGCACGAGCCGAAGCCCTTCACGACCTGGCGCAGGGTGATGATGTCTTGCAGGGACAGTTGGTGGCCGGGCAGCTCGAGCCCGGCGGGGGTGAAGCGGAAATGCTCGGGGCGGTCGAGCCCGAGAATGGCTTCCAGCGCCCCGGCATCCAGATGGTCGCGACGGGCCAGCATGGCGGCCGAGAAGACGTTGAGGAAGCCGTGCTGGCGGACCTCCAGCTCGGGATCATAGTGGGGAAGAGGCTGGTGCAGCCCGGCCGTGAGCTTTAGGGGGATGGAGAGCGCTCCCCAGGCGGCCAGGGCGGCGGCCAGCTCGCGGGCGGTGGGGAAGCGGTCGGCGGTGACCCCGCCGGCGCGGATCTTGAGCCCGGCCCCGCTGCCCTCAAGAGCCGCAAAGTCGGTGCCGCGCACCTCGTAGAAGACCTGCAGGCCGTCCAACAGCCGCGCGTAAAGCGGCACCTGGGCCCGGGCCGCCGGGCCCAGCTCGGCCAGGGCCTCAGGGGCAGGGGTGATCTCCACCCCCTCCAGGCGAACGTCCTGGCCCAGGCGGCCACCTAGCTCCCCGGCCACCGCCTCCACGTCGGCCTCAGCCAGACGCTGGGCGCTGGCCGGGTGCGAGAGGGGGCTACCCAGCAGCACCAGGGGCCACTGGCCCTGCTGAAAGAGGGGCTGAGCGGTCAGGTCGGCCAGTCGGGCCACGGCCAGGATGAACCCGCCCAGCATGAAGTGGCCACGATAGCTGGTGTAGCGCTCCAGGGCTGGCTCCAGGGCCAGGGCCGCGGGGGGGAACATGCCGGCGTAGTCCAGGATGCGGCTGAGGAAAGCTTGCTGGCTCACAGCTTGAACTTCTCGCGCAAATTGGCTTTCGGCTGGGGAGGGGGCGCCGCGTAGGGGCTGGGAACGGGGCGCCCGTATGCCTCGACGTGTACCGTGCCCGACCTGTGGATGTGCACCTGGGTGAAGCCGAAATTTGCGTGTTTTTTCTTCTTGTACCTGTGCTCGAGCGGGCTGCCAGCATTGCCCGAGATGATCTGGGGCAACTTGCCCAGTTTGCCCGACTCCCACAGGTGGGCGTGGGCACACAGGTAGGCCCGCACCTTGGGGGTGTCCTCCAGCAGCTTCTTGAACTGAGGGGCCTCCTGCGGACGGATGCCCAGGTTGCCTCCATCGGGTGAGGTGATGGGGCGATGGCCCATCACGAAGATGTGCTCCACGCTGGCATCGGCCTGCAGCGCCTTGAGCTGGTCGGTGATCCAGTTGAGCGGGATGTCGGAGTTGGTGGTGGCGTCGATGAACGTGTCCGTGTTGAGCATCATGAAGGCCACCGGGCCTTCATGGAACGTATACGAGAGCTGGCTCTGGTCGTAAGTCAGGCCGTCCGGGTTGGGAGCGGCCGTGGTGGGCCCGTTAGAGCCGCGAATGTAGGGCGCCATGATCGACAGCCAGACCGGCAAAGTGGCCGGATTGGGGAGCTCGGTGGCTTCGGTCTTGCCCGTCTGGACCAGGATCTCGTGGTTGCCGGTGATGGGACAAAGCTGCACATCGCTTTTGGCCAGCGGGCCGGCCTGGTAGACGGAGACCCAGGCCGATAGCTGGCTCTGCAGGGGGGCCGAGCCGGGCTCTTCGTTGAGCACCAGGTCACCCAGGAAGAAGAGCCAGCCGGGATGGTGGGCCAGGCTCAGGATGTCGGCCATGTTCTGCTCGAGCTGCCCCAGGTTGGCGGTGCTGGGATTGGCCGGGGTCACCTCGCTCCAGCCCAGCCGGTTGCAACCAAAGAACACGAAGCTGAAGGCGGTCGGATCCTGGCTTTCGGAGGGTACCAGCGCCGGGCTCTGGACGGTGCCCGGGAGCTCGACTCCGGTGACGAAGTCGTGCTGCACGCGCCCGGCCTGGTCGAGCGTCTCGAGTTGCAGGGTCACCAGGCCAGGGTCGGCTTCCAGCCGCTGTGGCTGCCGGTCCAGGGTGAGCGGCCCGAGTACTACCCGACCCTGCTCGTCGAAGCCGGTGTAGCGAACCGCGGTGACCTCGGCCGGCAGGTCGCCCGGGTCGACGCTGACCACGCTCGCCGGTCCGGGGGGTACCGGCAGGCCCGGGGCGGCCTGTTCGCCGGTGCAGCCCGCCACGAGCAGGGCCACGAGCAGGAAGACGATAAGCATCGCCGGCCCTTCTTGAGCATCTGGCAAAAGTCTTTCAAGAAACTCTCAACCTTCTGCGCTTCGCTCTTGCAGGCGCGAGGCGATCCTTCCAGAATGCTGGCCAGCGATGCGCAGAATGCTCTTGCTCGTGTGGGCCCTGGGCGCACTGGCTCTGGCCCAGGCGCGCCCCTGCCTGGTCGAGTTAATCAAGCTCGAGCCGGCACTCAAACTCAATATCCATTACGCCCGCTCGGACAACTTCCTGGGATTTCCAATCTATTCTGAGGCGCGCGCCTTCCTCCAGAAGCCTGCCGCCGAGGCCCTGGTGAGAGCCCACCGGGCCCTGGTCAAGCAGGGCTATGGCATCGTCGTTTTCGATGGCTACAGGCCCTGGCGCATCACCAAGCTGATGGCCGACCGCTCACCGCCCGAGTGGCTGGGCGTCTACGTGGCCGACCCCAAAGAGGGCTCGCGCCACAATCGCGGCTGCGCCGTGGACTGCAGCCTGTATGACCTGAAGACCGGCCAGCAGGTGGTCATGCCCAGCGGCTACGACGACTTCAGCCAGAAAGCCCACACCGACTACCAGGGGGGCACCGAGGAGCAGAGGCGGCTGCGCGATCTCCTGCGCCGCGAGATGGAGAAGCAGGGCTTCAACGTGCTGCCAAGCGAGTGGTGGCACTATGACTACCATGACTGGAAGAGCTACCCAATCATGAATGTCGAGTTCTCGCAAGTCGGCTCGGGAACGCGCTGAAGGAGCCACTCCCGCACGTTGACCCGCTCAGAATTAGAGCGCGCGGGAGTGTAGACAATCTGGTGAGCCTGAAGCGTTCACCGCGCGGCGCCTTAAGGAATCTCGACTCGCAGGATGCGGTCGCCCTCCTGCAGGAGGTCCACGATCTCCATCCCCTCCAGCACCTCTCCGAAGACGGTGTAGCGGCCGTCGAGGTGAGGCTGGGGGGAGTGGCAGATGAAGAACTGGCTTCCCCCCGTGTCCTTGCCTGCCAGGGCCATGCCCACGGTCCCCCGCCGATAGGGAACCGGATTGATCTCGCAGCGGATGGAGTAGCCCGGCCCTCCCCAGCCGTCGCCCCGAGGACAGCCTCCCTGGGTCACGAAATCGGGCACCACCCGGTGGAAAGTCAGGCCGTCGTAGTAACCTTTGCGGGCCAGGCTGACGAAGTTGCGCACCGTTCCCGGGGCCTCCTCGCCGAGCAGTCGGAGCTTTACGAGGCCGCGCTGGGTGTGCAGGATGGCCTCCTCGGTCTCGTCTCGGGCGGGCAGGCGCGATACCACCGCGGTTGGCCCCGAGCCTGGCAACTCCTCGGTAGGGATCTCTTTCTTCCCCAGCAGCGCCAGCGACTTGCGGGCCGCGCGAGCGAGATTGCGATCGCCCCCCCCCGCCACCTCCTCCAGCAAGGGCAGAGCCTCCCGGTTGCCCAACGGCCCCAGGGCCTCCAGGATCGCCTGTTGGGTCTCGCTTTCGTCGCTTTCCTCGAAGCGGGCGTAGGCTTCGAGCAGGGGAGCAGCCCAGTCAGGATCTTTCCACTCCGCCACCACTCCCGCCACGGTGGCGCTCAGGGCCACATCGTCTCGGGCCAGCACGGCCCGCAGGCGTTCGCCGGCGGCCTCACTCTTGAGCTTCTTGAAGCCTTCCAGGGCGGCCTCCACCACCTGGGCCTGAGGGTCCGAGGCCAGGCGCAGCAGCTCCTCGGCGCTGCCTGGTAGGAGCTGGGCCAGGGCCCGGGCCGCCCCTCGCCGCACCCGCCAGCGGGGGCTGCGAGCGGCACGGGCCAGTGCCTCGCCAGCCGAGTCGCGCGCCACCAGGCCATAGGCCTCGATGGCGGTCTCGGACACATCGGCTTCGGGGTCATCCACCACGCGGCTCAGCTCGGAGGCCAGACACAGAGCGGGAGCGCCGCCCTTGCCGACAGCCTGAGCCACCCCGCGGCGCACGCTGGGGTGGGGATCGTTCAAGAGCGGCTCGAGCTCTTGCCAGGCCTGCAGCCGGGCCAGTCCCCGCCCGGCTTCCAACCGCACGATCCAGTCGCGTGAGACAGCAGCCCGAAGCAGCGCCGAGCGGGCCACCGGAGTTGCGCAGGTGGAGAGAAAGCGTGCCGCGCTGCGAGCCACCTCGGGGTCGGGGCTCTCGAGCAGGAAGGCGGCTCGAGCGGCACTGGCCTCGTCCTCGACTCGATAGAGGGTGTAGAGAGCCGACATCTGGACGGCCGTGTCGGGATGAGCCAGCAGCTCGCGCAGTCTGCCCACGATGGGCGCGGGCAGGGCCGGCAGGTCGGGCTCCCAGCGCTGGCGACGCATCACGTAGCGTCCGGCGGCCAGGGCGGCTTCGGCCAGCAATTCGGGCTCGTCGAGCTCCAGCCAGTCGTCCAGGCGGGTCAGGGTCTGCTCGTCGCCGGCCTTGACCGCGGCTTCGATGAGGCGTCGCCTCAGGGGCTGATCGATCTCGCCTTTGAGGGCAGCCAGAATGACTTTTTCGCTGGCCCGACCCGGAATCTGGCCCAGCGCGAAGGCGGCTTCAAGCTGCACCTCGGCGTAGTCGTCCTTGAGCAGCGCGGCCACGTCGGCCACGGCGGCGGGATCTTGCAGCCGGCCGGCCGCCCGCACCGCGCGCGCGCGCACCTGCGGGTCCGGGTGCTTGAGATAGGCCTCCAGCTCGCTGCCATAGGGCTGACGACTGGCTTCCAGGGCGGCGATGCGCTCTTGCACCAGGGGCTCGGCCAGCGCCACTTGGAAGGTCAGCAGGAGGATGAGGAGGATGGCAAGCACCGCGCTTCCCATGTTGAACACCGGAGGGCAGCACCCTTCAGGGTCGAGAGGACAATCGCTCGCCCAGCCAGGCACCCGCCAGGGTGACCGGAAAGGCGCTCCAGACCCAGAGCGGGCTGCCCACCAACCACAATCCGCCTTGAGCTAGCAGGGCACCCAGGGCGGGCTCCAGGATGCGGCGGCCGGGGCTGACCACGCCCACCACCAGGCCGGCCATGAAGCAGCCTGTCAGCCTCAGGGTCTGCTCCACCAGCCAGCGGTTGAGGCCGCTCCAGGACTGCAGCTCGAGGTAGTTGCCCACCAGCGCGCCCACCAGCAGCTGATAACCGAGCACGATCAGGGCACTGACGGCGGTCCACCAGAAGAAACGCATCTCCTGGCAGCTTCTCGGTCGATCGGAGGAGGCCTGTCCGACTTTCGTCGGTAGGAATGATTCCAACCAACATGGTAAACCATCTGAATGCACCGGGCTCCCTTGCGGCAGGCGCTGGAGGACTACCGTGCGACCTGGGCCAGCGGGCGTCCTGTCAACGGGCCCGACCTGGCTCGCGAGCGCACGACTGCTGCACGCTTTTTGGAGTTTCTCGAGAGCACTCCCGACTGTTTTGAGCGTACGCATCCGGTGGGTCATCTGACCGGCTCGGCCCTGGTCTACTGCGCGGCTACCGGACGGGTGCTGCTCACCCTGCACCGCAAGCTGGACAAATGGCTGCAGCTCGGGGGCCATGCCGACGGCTGCCCGCGGCTCGACCAGGTGGCCCTGCAAGAGGTCGGGGAGGAGTCGGGCCTCACTGAGTTCGATTTCTGGGCCTACGAGGCGGGCCTGGAGGTGGCCACCCGGCCCCTGCCTTTCGATCTGGACGTGCACCCCATTCCCGAGCCCCCTCACCTGCACTATGACGTTCGCTACCTGGTACGCTCGGATTCCGCCCAGACCCTCAAGGTCTCGCCCGAGTCCAAAGACCTGGGCTGGTTCAACCTCGAGCAAGCCCGAGAGCTCTGCCCCGAGCCGAGCATGCGGCGCCAGTTCGCCAAGCTTGAGGCCCTGGCATGAGCAAGCCCCACTGGGCCACCGAGATCCTGGGCGCAGACCTGCGCTCCCTGGCGGTCCTGCGCATTTGGATGGGCTTCATGCTGTTCTGGGACCTGGTCTTGCGCTCTCGTGACCTGGTGGCCTTTTATACCGACTACGGGGTGTTGCCGCGCCAGGCGCTGCTCGACCTGGGTTGGAACCCAGCTTACGTCAGCTTCCATATGATGAGCGGCCACTGGTCCGTCATGCTGGTGCTCTTCGTCCTGGGGATGGTGGCCTCGCTGGCCTTGATGGTGGGCTGGCACACGCGCTGGAGCACGCTGGTGGCCTGGTTCTTCCTCATCTCGCTGCAAAATCGCAACCCGCTGGTGCTCAACGGAGGGGACATTCTGATCCGGGTAGTCCTGTTCTGGGGTCTCTTCCTTCCCTGGGGAGGGCGCTGGTCGCTGGATGCGCGGGCTAACCCGCAATGGAGGGAGCTGCCCAATCACCTCTACACGGCTGCCACCGTGGCCTATCTGGCTCAGATCCTGGTGGTCTACCTGTTCGCCGCCATCCTCAAGACCGGCCCTCACTGGCACCAGGATGGCACGGCTGTCTATTACGCCCTCAGCCTGGATCAGTTCACCAGCTGGCTGGGGCGATTTGTCTATCAGTTCCCTCAGTTGTGCAAACTCCTCACTCACGCCACCTGGTGGTTCGAGGCAATGGCGCCGCTCATGCTGGTGTTCCCCTTCTGGAATGGTCCCATTCGGACTCTTGGAGTGCTGGGCATCTCTTTGATGCACTTTGGTTTCGGCGCTTGTATGCACATTGGAGTCTTCAGTCCGATCGGCATGGGGATGGTCCTGGGTCTTCTGCCGGCCTGGTTCTGGGAGCGGCTCGGCGAGCGCCGTGGGCCCGACCTGCAGGGCCTGGTCGACCGGCTCCCGCCCTCCCCTCTGCGCAGCGAGCTCCCCCCGAACTATCGGTTGGGACTGGCGGTCAGCGCGGTCGTGGCGTTGTTGACCTTCTACATGATTTTGTGGAACATCGGCACCACGCGGGGAAAATACCGTGTCCCCCCACAGCTCGAGTGGATCGGGATCGCCGTCAAGCTCGACCAGATGTGGAACATGTTCGCCCCCTATCCTCTGACTGAGGACGGCTGGTACGTGGTGGACGGCAACCTGCGCAACGGCACCAAGATCGACCTGTTGACCGGCCGTCCGGTGACATTGGAGAAGCCCGAATGGGTTTCGGCCACCTACAAGAACGAGCGTTGGCGGAAGTACATGATGAACCTCTGGATGCGCGACTACTCGAGTTATCGACTCTACTTCGGACGCTACCTCTGTCGAAGTTGGAACGATAATCACCCGGATACTGAAGACGTGACCACCTTCGAGCTGATCTACATGCTCGAGAAAACGCTCCCCGACTACCAGAAGCCGGAAGTGGAGAAGGTGGTCATCTGGTCCCATGACTGCTTCAAGAGAGACTGAACGAGCGCAGCTCCTGACAGAGGGCCTCCAGCTCTGCTTCGAGCTCGGGCAGGGTGGCGGCCACCAGGGCCGCATCTTTGGCCCGGCCCGCCTGCTCGAGGTGAGCGGCCAGTTGCGAGCCCGGGCCCGCTGACAGGGTCAAGAGCGAGCCCTTCAAACTGTGGGCGGCCCCGGCTACGCGGTCGAAAGCCGACTCTTGACAGGCCACGCGCAGCTGCGCGACCTGCTCGGGCAGCGTCTGGAGAAAGATCTCCACCATCTCGGTGAGAAGCTCCTGGTCTTGCTCGATATTCTCGAGCACTACCTCGGGTTGAAAGTGCCTGGCCACAGTGCGCGCTTCGCCAGCAAGGGAGGGACGCTCCTGGTTAAGTGAGAAACCACGTTCCGTGGTGCCCCAGGAAGTCGAGGCGGCGACGCATCCGCTGGCCTCCTCCGTGGTCGAGTTCTGCAACCAGAATCCACGAGGCTTCATTCTGCTCGAAGGCGACCGTGGGGTCGGTAAGTCTTTGTTGCTGGACGGGCTGAATGGCGTCATCTCTGAGCTCGACCTGGTTTTGTTACGCTGTCCGGTCCGAGCCTGCACAGCCCTGGACAGCCACACTCAGGTCGAGCACCTCAATGAGTGGCTGCGCCCTCGTCTGCCAGAGGGCTTTCAAGTGCTCGACCTGTCGGTTTTGCGCGACCTCAGCTCGCGCCACCCGGGCCCCGCCGAGCGGATGCTGGCCTATCTCGGCGCTCTGTCCCTTCTCAACCAGAGCGGCCTGATCTTGTGCCTGGAGAACCTGGACGAGCTGAACGAGCTGGAAGCTCGTTCGTGGGCGCTGGGGGGAGAGTTGCCGCACGGTGTCTATCAGCTCATGAGCTATGCCCGGGGCAAGCTGGCCCGGTCTCTGGTGCATCAGCTGGATGTCCTGGTCCCAGACAGCCTGCACCTTCAGCTTCAACCCGGCAGCCCGGCGCTGGATGGCTTCTGCCAGCAATGGCTGACCCGCCACATCCCCGAATCGCTTCACCTGCCCCTGAGAAAGCGAGCTGCCGGCCATCCAGGGGCCCTGGTCTTGCTCTCGGCTGCTGTCAAGCTCTTTGGCGGGGTGGAGCAGCTACCTACCTGTGATACGTCTCGGGAGGACTGGTTCTTTGGCCCCTACCTGATTTGTCTGGCCGAGTTCCATCGCCTGCTGTACCTGTTGGCGGCCTGCCCACATCCGATCGAGCTGATCGAGCTGAGCCAGTGGCAGGTCGACTCGGCCAACGTGAGCCTTTTGACCGCCAGCTGCCCTCCGCTCTATGTCGCGGAGAATCAGACGGTGGCGCTGGCTGACGAAGGATTCCGACAGTTTCTGCGCCGCCAGCCAGCCTACCCATCAGCCTGCCGTGAGCTTGGCGAGCACCTGACTCGCCGGCTGGCCGACTCCTCTGGCGAAGCTACCGTTTCCGACCTTGTCCGGCTGTATACCATGGCACTGGACAGCAAAGAGCGCGCTCTGCTCGATGAGGTAATCCGCCTCAAAGCGCTGACCGACAAGCGCCTGGCCCTCTTCGCCCGGCTCGAGCTCCAGGGACGCTTTCATCAGAAGGTGGAGGTGCTCTGTTGGTGGCGCGCCCTGCTGGCCCGTGCGGCCGAGCTAGGCGACATCTCGGTGCGCGATGAGCTGGCCTGGGCTCACAACAGCCGGGGATTGACCTACCTGTCACTGGGTCTGACCGAGCTCGGCCTGAGGGATATCGATGAGGCTGTGCGCTGGTTCGAGCTGCTGGTTGAGCGCGAGGGCCAGACGCAGCTGATGAACGGCCTGGCCGGGGCCTTGAATCGCCGCAGTGAGGCTCTGCGACAGCTAAACCGCGGGACCGAGGCTCTCCAGCACGCCAACCGGGCCATCGAGCTCTATGCTGGGGTCAGCCATCGAGACGTGAGCCCGGTGCTGGGGATGGCCCATCACAATCGTGCTCTCATCGCTCGCTCCCTGGGTGACCTGGCATCGGCCGAGCAGGACGTCGCGCGGGCCATCGAGCTGTTCACCGCTCAAGCCCACCTTCCCCGTCTACGCCGCGAGCTGGCCAGGGCCTGGCACACCCGGGCCGGCCTGCAACTCACCCGCCTGGACTGCCAGGCCGCGGTGGAGAGCTCGACGCGGGCTATCCAGCTCTTGCTGGAGCTTGTATACGAGCAGCAGATAGAGCTTGTCAACGAGCTGGCGGGAGCCTATAACAACCGGGGAGCGGCTCACTATCGCCTGAGCCAGTTCGAAGAGGCTATGGTGGATTTCACCGAGGCCATCAAGTTGCGCAGCGAGTTGGTGTCGCGCGGGCGGCTCGAGCTGCGCAATGACCTGGCCTCGACCTGCGTCAATCGGGCCCTGGTCAGCCAGTCCATCGTGAAGCTGCCCGACGCCCTCGGCGACTTCGAGCGGGCCATCTCGATTCGCTCGGAGCTGGTGGAGGGGGAGAATCGGCTCGATCTGGCCGCAGATCTGGCTCAGACCCACATCTACCGAGGTCAGGTCCGGCGCTCGCGCAATGAGCTTCTGGAGGCTCAGGAGGACTACCAGAGGGCCATCGACGTTTACACCTCTCAGCCGGGAGAGCCCCTCTCGCGAGAGCTCTCCCTGGCCTATAACGGGCTGGCTCTGGTGCAGCTCGACCAGGGCCAGTTCGAGCAGGCCCTCGAAAGTTGCGGTCGGGCCCTGGAGATCACACCGGCGGAGGGGGCTACCGATCGGGCGGTGGCTCTGAACAACCGCGGGGAAGCTTTCCGCCACCTCAAGCAGTATGCCGAGGCGAGGCGCGATTTCGAAGAGGCTCTGGGCATTTACTACGAGCTGGTGCAGAGCGCGCCGCAGCAGCCGATGCGCGAGCTGGCCATCACCCGCCAGAACCTGGCCCGGGTCAAGCTGGCCCAGGGCGAGCTGGTGGGAGCTGTGGAGGACAGTACGCGCTCGCTCGAGATCGTGTTGATCTTGCTCGAAGAGCAGGGCAGGGCTGAGGTTCTCCCCCATCTGGTGGCCGGCTACACCACCCGGGGCATCGCCCGGGCCAGGCTGGAGCAACTCGAGGCCGGTCTGAAAGATCTGGGTCGGGCCATTGACCTCTACAAGTTTCTCATCGAAGACCGCGAGCAGTCCATTTTTCTCGATGATCTGGGCGAAGTCTACCACGAGCGCGCCCAGGCCCTGTTGAAGTTGGGCCGCTCCTCGTACGACTCTCCCGACCGTCTCTACTTCCCCAAGCAGGCTCTGGATGACTACAACCGCGCCCTGCAGTGCTTCGAGATGGCCCCTCCCGGCGAGGATGTGCGAGCGGCCTCGGCCCGCACCAGGGTCGCCCGCAGCCGGCTGCAGGAGGACCTGGGAGACTTTTCCGCCGCCCTGCTCGATGCCAGCCAGGCCATCGATTACTACCAGGGCCGGGGCCCCTCGCAACTGGCCGAGTTTTTGGATGCGCTCAAGCGTCGCGCGGAGATCTACCTGCGCGCCGGCCAGTACGAGCTGGCCCTGCACGATTACTTGCGCATCGCCGATTCGTGCCAGAACAACCACGATCTGCGAAGTGAGCTGGCCGAGGCCACCAACAACGTGGCCTGGACTCGGACCTGCCTGGGACAATACCAGGAGGCCTTTGAGGACTACAAGAAGGCTCTGGCCCTTTACCGCCAGCTGGTGCTGCAGGAAAAGCGTCTGGACGTGGGACGGAACCTGGCCTGGACCTACAACAACCGGGCTGCCACCCACAACATCGCCGGCAATCCCAAAGCGGCGCTGGAAGATTACTCCCATGCGGTGGACATCTACACATTCCTGGTCGAGCAGGGTGGCCAGCCCGAGCTGCGCGCCAAGCTGGCCACCACCCTCAACAATCGTGGCCTGCTCTACCAGGGCATGGCGGTCATGGATCAGGCTGTGCGCGATTTTACCAGGGCTCTCGACGTTCGAGCCGCGGCCGCCCGCACCCAGCCAGGCCCCGAGATGCTGGTCGAGCTGGCCAGCGCCTACTCCACGCGGGGCCTGACCTATCACAAGGACGGCAAGACCGCCTACGCACTGGCCGACTACCGGGCCGCGGCCGAGATTTTGACCGATCTCGTCGAGAAGCATCGGCGCGTCGACCTGGGCAACGAACTGGCCCGCTGCTTGCTGGCACAGGGCGTGCTGGGACCTGACCCCACCCAGGACCCAGAAGCCCGCAAGGCGCTGTCGAAAGCCATCCAGGTCGTGACCAACACGCTCAAGGCGGGCTTTGCCGTTACCACCAGCTTCCCGCTCCACTTCGTACGAGTCGTCTCTAAGATTGCCGAATCGGAGGCCTATCTCCTGGGCGGTCTGCCCGAGGGAGTGCTCAACTTGAGCGAGGCCTTGCTCCAGAGCAAGGTCCCTCCGGCCGATCCTCTGGCGTACGGCGAGTTACTGCTGGGCCTCTCGAGCCGGTTGGCCTCCGACAAGAGTTCCAAGAGCCGCGTAAGTCTGGCCGTTCTGGCTGTCTGCTTCCTGCAGTTGGGGGTGGAGAAGAGTCAGCAGGGAGCACTGGCACGGCTGGTCCACGCGCTCCTGGAGCTGGGCCGAGCGTTGGCCTCGGGAGCTTTGCTGCCGGAGCTGGGGATGAGCAGGGTGGGGGCCAGCTTTGGAGCTGTGGAGGAGGCGCTCAAGACCACCCTGCTCTCGGCCGAGGCGCGCCGAGAGCTCGAGCTGGTCTCACGCCTCTGGCAGGAGCTGCCCCCTTCGCTGCTTGCTCAGACCGAGGTGTCGAGCGCCACCCTGCAGGCGCTGCTCAAGTCGGTTTGAGAGCGCAGGATGGCCTCCAGTACTCCCCCGGCGATGGCCCGGGCCTTGTCGGAGATGGTGAAGAGATCGGTGTCCAGGCGTGGATCCACGTCGGCCAGCTTCTCGCCCGGGCTCACCTCCAGTCCCGAGGTGATCAATCCTCGCAATAAGCCCGTCAGGCGTGAGCGCACCTCGATCGGGCCGACCCGACCAAGCAACTGGCCCTCTTCCACCCGCTCGCCTAGCTCGACGCAGGCCTCGAAACGGCCGCTGGCGGGAGACTTGACCACCCGCCGAGCGGTCTGGCCGCCAATATCGCCGGGCACACCTGTATCGCTCTGGGCCCGCTGAACTACCCGGCCCAGGTCGTGTCCGCGCTGGGTCTCCACCACCCAGTGGACATCACGACCCGCCTCAAAACCGGGCCCCAGGCCGATCACCACCCGAGCCTGACCCGGGTGCGTTCCCTGGTTGCGCTTGATCATGCGGGCGTCCACGAGAACGTCGCTCGCCAGTCGGGCCAGCTCATGACCTTCGGGATCGATCCGCACGGCGATCAGCCCCGGGGTCCACGGCTCCGCATCGCGTCGGGCCAGCACGCCCTCCACCTCGTGCTCTGCCGAGTAGACAGCCTGGGCAAAGCTCACCGTGCGCCGGATCACGCGCGGTTTGGGCAGCTCCAGGATGGTCACCGGAAAGCCGCACACGAACAGTCGATGGGCCACACCGCTGCCGAGATCTCCGCCGCCCCGCAGGAGCACTCGTGGAAGACTCACGAGCGGCCCTTCTCCCTGCGAGGCCGCGAATCCCGGTCGCGATAGATGGCCGGCGTCTCTACCTCCACCAGGCTGACGGGGTGGCGATCGAGCAACGCGGCTGCTCCCCGATCGCCCTCAAGCTGCAGCAGCTCAGGATAGAGGCAGCGGTCAAAGCGCACCGGGTGACCGCGTCGGCCCCGGTGAACGGGGGCGGCGATGGGCCCCGGAGCCTGCAGCACCTGGCGTCCCACCTCGTGGTCGCGCAACTCGGGCAGATCCACCGGCATGATCAGCACCGCCTGCGATTGGCTCGAAAGGGCCTCCACGCCGGTCCGGATGGAGGAAGCCATGCCCTCTTCCCAGGCCGGGTTGTAGACCACCCTTCCGCGGGTGACGTGCGGCTCGATGGCCTCGGCCTGATAGCCCAGAACGACCACGATCTCGCCCAGCTTCAGGCCCGCCAGAAAGTCGAGGGCGCGAGCCAGCATGGTCTGGCCCTCGACCTCGTGCAGGGGCTTGAGGGTGTCTTGCATCCGGCTGCCCCGACCGGCGGCCAGCAAGAGAGCCGAGTTCACGGGACACGCTCCTGACCCCAGCAGCCGCGGATCACGCAGGGCCGGCCCAGTTTCCGGGCCAGCCTGCGCCCTGGCAGAGGGTCGTCAGCCTGGTTCAAGACCGGCACGGCCCCTGGTCCCATCAGGCTCAGGGCTCGTAGGAAGAGCTCGTCGTCCACCACATGGCTGAGGGCGCAGCCCAGGCGCGCGGCCAGCACCTCGGGCCGATGGGCCACCTGGTCCAGCGGCTGACCAAGGGCGCTGACTCCGGCCACGACCACGAGAATGGTGGTGCTGGCCAGGACTACCGGCTCGTGAGGGGCATGGCCTTTGAGCGGGAGCCCGCGCGAGCCGTCCGCCTCAACCACCAGCAGGCGGTCATGGACGCCCTCCAGGGCCTCAAGACCGGGGCCCCGCAGCTTGCCCGGCTCGGCCGGCTCGGCCCAGAGAGCTTCGTCTTCGGAGGGAGCGGCCATGCGGGTGGTGGTGCTCAGCACCACCGGCCAGCCGCGCTCTCGGGCCTCGCGAGCCAGCTGGTAAAGCAGGGTCGTCTTGCCTCCGCCCCCGACCAGGCACACGCGATCCAGGGGGGTCAGCTCGAGCGCCTCCAGCAGGGTCATCGCGCCCCGGCTGCCGAACGCCGGAAACCATGTGCGACCGACTGGCGGAAATCTCCCAGACTATCTGCTCCACCTTCGAGGAGGCCGACCGGGCCCGTGACCAGGGTCTGGCCCTGCATCGCGAGGTCATCCGGGAGTCCAGCCTGGCCATCCGGGCCATTCACCGGCTCGAGTTCGAGTTGGCCGAGCGTCACCTCGACAAGGCCCGTGTCACGCTGGGGCGGGCCACCGGCCTTCTGACCGGGCACCCCTGCGTTTATCACGGGGGCTTTCTGCAGGATGCCCAGAAAGAGTACGCCGAGGCGCGCTGCACCTACGCCATCGTGCGCGATCAGCCCATTCCCACGCCGGCCGAGCTTCAGGTGGAGGATGCTCCCTACCTCAACGGCCTGGCCGAGTCGGTGGGAGAGTTGCGCCGCCACATCCTGGACCTGATCCGTCGAGGCGAGGTAAGCTCGTGCGAGCGCCTGCTGGGCTGGATGGACGATATTTACTACGTGCTGATCAGCATCGACTTCCCCGATGCCATCACGCGTGGGCTGCGTCGCAGCACCGACGTGGCCCGGGGCTGCCTGGAGAAGACTCGCGGCGATCTGACCACCCACCTCGGGCATCTGCAGCTCGAGCAGAGCATCCAGACCCTGCGCGCCCAGATGCAGCACTGACCTCTGGCCGATCAGCCGGGAGGGCCCTCGGGAGCAGGCTCGCTCTGGGGAGCCGGCTCGGGCTCCGGGGCTGGCTCGACGGGCGCGGGCGCTGGCTCCAGCGGAATCTCCTCGGGGACCGGCTCGGGCGTGGCCACGTCCACCGGATCGCCGGCCCCGGTCTCTATCGGGTCGGGCATCACCGGCTCGGGCTCGGGCTCGGGAGCCGGCTCGGGCGCGTAGTCGGGCTGGGGGTCCGGAACGTAGGTGGGATAATCGTTCTGGGGCAGCGCCACGGGGGGAGGGGGAGCCATGTCCTTGCCCAGTAAAATCGTGATCTGCGGCCCCATCTCTTTGGGACGCGGATTCTCGATCAGGATCTCGGCCCCCGGAATGACCGTGGCCAGGTGGGTGCGCAGCCGACCCTGACCGTAAAGGATGACCTGGGTGAACTCCACGTCCGAGCGATCAGACCGGGCCACGCGCACGATCTGGAAGCCCTGGGCCCGCAGCGACTCGACCAGGTCGCGCCCGGCGCCCTGGGTGCCGCTGGCGTTAAGCACCTCCACCTGCACGTCGGACACGTTCAGGTTGGGAGGCATCTTGAGCAAGCTCATGACCATTCGGTCGTTCTCGGGCCCGTAGGGCTCGATGTAGCTGATTCCGTTGCCGTCCACGCAGTCGTCACCGTCCACCTTGCCCGAGCGCATCTTGGAACGGTCGAAGTCCTTGTAGAGCATAGCCAGGTCGAGCATCTGGGCGATGGCCAGGTCGGTCTCGATGTTCTCTTTGACCACCTTGGCGATCTGGTTGAGCTTGAGCACGATGGCCGGGTCCTTGAGCCGGTCCACCAGGGCCCGAATCACCTGCTGCTGGCGGCGGATGCGGCCCCGGTCGCCCTCCTCGTCGTGGCGGAAGCGCGAGTAGCCGATCACCTCGGGGCCGTCCAGAACCTGGTGGCCCTTCTTGAGGTGAATGTGCAGCTTGCCCCAGTTGTCGTCGTAGTCCATGTCCTTTTCGACGTCGATGGGCACGCCGCCCAGCGCGTCCACCATTTTGGGCACCCCGTAGACCTTGACGATCACGTAGTGGTGGATGGGCACGCCCAGGAACTGGCTGACCGTCTCACGGGTCTGGTCGATGCCCCCGAAGGAGTAGGCCGAGTTGATCTTCTCGTAGCCGTGCTCTTCCGAGATCAGCACCCGCAGGTCGCGGGGAATGCTCAGCACATTCAGCATCTGAGCTTTGGGATCGAGGCTGAGGACCATGATGGTGTCGGTGCGGGCGCCCTTGGTGTAGGGCATGCCCTTCTCGTCGTGGTTGTAATCCACGCCGACCACCAGAACATTCATCCGCTCCTTGCCCTCGAAGGCTAACTTGCCCGGCTCTTCCACCCAGGTCTGGAATGTCTTCCAGGCCCCGCCGGTCTTCTCGAGCTCGGGGACCATGCGAATGTAAAGAAAGCCGGCCACGAGGGTGGCCACGGCCAGGGGAAAGACGATGAGACTGAAGACAATCAGCCGCCGGGCGCTGGGCACACGCCGGTGCCACGGCACTTTGCGGGGCGGAGCATCGGTCTGCACCATTATGGTCTGGCCCCCCGGGGCCGGGTCACTCATTGCCCAATCCTTCGACCTTGATTAATTTTCCCCTGGAGAGGCCTGCCGGCGCCGCACCCTCGTGGAGCCGACCACGATCCACTGCTCTTCTTCGCGCACCAGGGGACTTTGCCTGGCCAGGGTGCCGGGATTGACGGCTCGGAGCCCCCTTTCGTCCGCCACCACCAGGCTCCCGTTGGCGTCAAAGGAGACTCCCAGCACGTTTCCCTCCCGGCCGAGCTCGAGCAACTCACCGTCCGGGGTTAAAGTCGCAGCCCCGCCAAATTCCTTCCAGTTCCAGGTGAGATCGAGCAGGGCCAGGGTCCCGTCGGGGGCGGCGGCCATGTCGAATCCGCTGATGCCGGTGGTCAGTCGGCGATCACCCACCGTCTGGAAGCTCCACAGCTCCTTGCCTTCTGCGTCGAGTCGCTCCACCTGGTTGATGGAGGCCACGAAGTAGCCCCCATCGGGGGCGGGCAACAGCTGGCTGCAGTGGGTGGTCGAGCTCCACGAACGCGAGGAGTCGGGGCGGAACGCCTGCACGCCTCGCGAGCCCCCCACCACAGCGTTGCCGTGCTCGTCCACATGCAGGGCGCTGGGCTCCGGGATGTCCTTTGACCAGACCTCCTGGCCGTCCGGGCCCAGCTTGCGCAGGGTCCATCTGGGCTCGGAGAGCATCAGGCCGGTGGTCACGTAAGTGTGTCCGTCCTGGTCGGCGACGAAAGGCCCGAGCACGGTAGGCTTGAGGGGATGGGGAGGGGGGGTGAAGGTGAATCGGGTCTGGCCGTCCTTCTCGACCCGGGTCAGGCTGTTGCCCTGACGGGCCAGCACGCCCCCCTCGGGGGTCCAGCGGGCGGCCTCGGTCTTCTCCAGCCCCTGCCACAGGATCTGTCCCTGGCTATCGAGCTTGTAGACAGTGCCGCTCTGGCCGGTGACCAGCAGTTGTCCCTCAGGCCCAGGCTCGGGCGGGGCCTGGGCCCGGTCGGGGTGGTCTACGGCCCAGAGCTGTCTACCGTCCTGGACCGAGATCAGCAGGTGGTCTGAGGTGCCCAGCACCACGGCATCGCCCAGCCGCACCGGGGCGGTCACCGGCGCAACCTCGGCTTGCCAGCGCACCTCGTAGGGCTGGGCCGGGCGGTTGGGGTCGAAAAACCTCTGGGCAGTAGCGTCGAGTCGGATGGTCAGAAGCCTCCAGGGCTATCCTAGCGCCTTTCCAGGGGGAAGGGAGTTGCCGCCAGGTTACCGCGTCGCCAGCACGCGCTGCTTGAAGACATCGTAGACCAGCTCCTGGGCCTCGTGACGGTAGAAGGTGCGCACCGTCAGCGTGCCCAGCCGTGAGTCGAAGGTCAGCTGCTGGCCGTAGAGACGTCCGTCGCCGATCACGTAGCTGGCGCCCCCCTCGGGGGCCAGGCGCCAGCCCTCGCGCATCAGCGAGCCGGGGCGCTTGAGCAGGGTCTTGAAGCGGGGGGAGTTGAGCGAGACCAGCACGTTCTTGAGCCCCGCCCGGCGCAGTTGGGAGACCAGGGTGCCGTTGATGTCCATGCTGGTAGCCTAGCGCGAGGACCTTTGCAGGAGCTTTGAAGCTCACTTCCACCTGTTGAGAATTCATGGCCAATCAATACCGGCAACCGGGTCGAGCCCGGCTGGTGGGGCAGAGGGCGAACGAACCGCACCGTCTCTCCTGCGAAGCTGAAGCCGGTCAGCGTCTCCCAGTGTAAAGCGTGGCCGAGCTTCCGGAGAACCGCAGGGTCCCGGCCAGTCCGTTGAGCGAGCAAGACCACTCGCCGTCTACACTCTGGGGCGACTGCCGGTATCGGCAGTTTCCGCGGCTGTCGGTAGGCTTTTGGCCACGGCCGCATAGTCCTTCACAAGGGCTGCAGGCCCACCAGTCGGCCGTTGCAATCGTGGATGGCCGGACGCAAGTTCTTCTTGTAGTCGTCGATCAGCCTGATGGCCTGCTCCAGGCTGTGTAGCTGCTGATGGCGGTCGGCCCGGGTCGGGGCGGGGCAGTACCAGCAGGCAGAGGGCAACCGCAAGCAACCAGTTCCTCATGCTCTGAGCTTAGAGCGTGCGGTCGGGACGAAACTGATCCAGGTCAGCCGGGTTCAGGGATTGGTAAGGCCTGGCGGATAAGCTCGGGGCGATGAGAATCGAGTCGCTGGGCGTCTGGTCCGCTTCGCTCTCTGGTCGGGGGCCCTCCGTGGCCGCTTCGGGCGACCGTTTTACGCCCGCGTCCAGCGAGTCTCCCCTGCCGGACATGCGCGCCATGGCCCGGGCTCTTACCGCGCCACCGCCGGTTCCTCAGGAGCCGCGGGCCTTCCCGTCCTCACACACCAATCCTCGTGGACGCCCCTGGCTCGATGAGCAGGGTGTGGCTTATCTGTGCGAGGGGAGCAAGGTGCATCGGCAAGGCCCGGACGGTCAGCCCCTGGAGCCTCTCGAGCTGCCCCTGGATCCCGGCGTGGCGGGAGTCAAGCAGGGCCCCGATGGCATCCTCTTCTATCTGAGCCAGGACGGAGCCGCGGTCGCATGTAAGGACGGCCAGACGATGTTTTCCGTCCCCACCGGCGCCAGGACCGGTTGCATCGCCGCCGAGCCGGACGGAAACTACCTGGTGGGCGCCGACCAGAAACTGATGCGTCTCTCGCCCGCGGGCGAGGTGTTGCAAACGTTTGACTGCCAACTGGGCGAGGGCGTGAGGTTGCTCGAAGTGCTTCCCGGCCCCGATGGCGCCTTCTTCACCCGTTCCAGCGATCAGACAGTACGCGGCTTCTCGCCCTCGGGCGAGCCTGGCTGGCAGCAGAGTTTCGCCAATCCGGGCAACCATAACAGCCTGCAACTCTCCAATGACGGACAGACGCTTTACGTCAACGGAGTGCACAAGAAGCTCGTGGGGCTCGACGTGCGCACGGGTGAGCCCCGTTTCACTCACCCCATCGGCAAGGCGGAAGGCTACTGGAGCTGCAGCAACTGGGTCGAGTTGGAAGACGGCCAGCGCTCGATTCTGACCGAGGGTGGCAAGATTCTGCGGTTCGACAAGAGCGGGACCGAGCTCGAGAGCATCGACACCGGTCATAAGTGGGGCCAGATCAACGGCTCGGTCCCGGTGCTCGAGCGCGCCGGCGACTTCCTTTGCGTGATGCCCAGCGTGGGCTACTTCCAGGTGTACTCGCTGGATGGGATCAGGCGGGCCGAGTACAAATGCTCGGAGGTGTTTCGGCCGCCGGACTACTTCCAGTCGGCCGGGGTCCGCGACAACCAGGTGGTGCTGGCCCCCGGCGCTTTCGGTCTGGCCCGGGTGGAGCTGCCCGTGGCTCCCAGGCTCGCCCCGCTCGACCCGGCCGCCTCCGGCCTGGCAGAGACGCGCACCGCCGTGCTCGTAGGCGGAGCAATGGTCAGAAAGCGCACCGGCCAACCCCCGCTAACATCCTGACCGTCCCCCTGCTCGACTTAACGATCGACCGGCCTGAGCGCCACGAGCTCCATGCGATATCTCCCGTCCACCAGACCCTCGGCACTCACCTGGTGTCCGCCCGACTCGAGCAAGGCCTGGTAGGCCGCCAGGGCGTTGTGGCTAGCCTGCTGCTCGTCCTTGCCAGCCACAATCTGGACCACTGACTCGGATTCATCGCGGAAGTAGACCGGCTCGCCCCCCGGGTCGGTCACTCGCAAGACCGCCTGAAACCAGAGCGGGTCGGGCCCGGGCTCATGGATCTGCGGGGCCAGCTGGACCTGCACGTTGAGGCGCGGTCCCGCGCTTTCCTTGCGCTGGCAGTTTCGGCAGGCCCGGGCGTAGGCATCCTGCAGGAACTCGAATTGACTGAATCCGGTCAGTTGCTGGATACTCTCGCAGTGAGCCCGGGCGGTCTCGACGTTTTCTGAGTAAGCGACTGCGTTGGACATGAGCTTGGCATACTCGAACTGGATGTCACCGATCTGGTCAAAGAGCGGGATCGTCCGCATCAGGCCAGCCAGAGGGAGGATCTCCGATTCCTGCTCGCTGACCGCGCCGACCTGGAACAGCGCGCGGGCGTGGGCGACCTGGAGCTCGGGCAACTCGTCATAGCCTGGTATGCGGGGGATCAGGGCAGCGATCGCGGCTCCTTCCTTCATGTCGCGCCTGGCCGACTCCCGGGCAGCATGGGCCAGAGCGGTGGAGTGATGCGCGCGCGCTCCCTGGTGACTCTGGTAGAACGGCAGAGTCAGTGCCTTATCCAGGATCTCGCCGGCCTGGCGGGCATTGGAGCGGGCGGTCAGGTTGACCAGTCCCATCGCGTAGGCAGTCTGCAACTCGTTAGAGGTGGCAAACTCGGACCTGGAGGGCAGCAACGAAAGGATGCGCAGGCCTTCTTCGATGCTGACAGCCTCACTGGCCCGACGGGCCAACTCCTGGGGGTCGAACTTGGACCGAAACAGGCTCCCCATCCGCAATCACACCCTTCTTCCGTTCATGACAGTTCAGTCCAGGTCGCTGACGCGGCGCAGGCGCATGGCTTGCGGGGGCATGGAAGGCTGGCCCCGATCGTCGATCCAGGTGATCACCACCGGCATCTCCTTTGCCGCCGGGTCGCCCTCGAGCTCGAGCCGGGCGAACAGGCAGCCGCCCTGGTCGTTCAGTTGCACCAGCGAGCCTTGTAGCGAATAGGTGCACGGGTAGTCCAGGCCGCGGTCGAGCACCATGCAGCGCTCGCCGGGACCAAACAGGAAGGTGAGTTGTGGGTCGGGGCCGGGCTCGACCAGGGCCTCCCATTCGCCGTGCAGGATGCGGGCGGGGGACGGCATCCAGAAGGCCAGCGCAGTCAGTATAGTGCAGCGTCCGTGAAGTCCCTACCTACCTGAAATTGCTGGCAGTTGGGTGATTTCGCCAGGGTGGGTTTGAGTGTCCTCATTAACGATTTGTTGCA
>JAANMV010000702.1_pt1 | contig 40893 bp, 40 predicted proteins | sample 7279661 | NCBI WGS metagenome assembly JAANMV01 (sample SAMN14094540, study PRJNA606508) | bioreactor metagenome | isolation source: A lab-scale SPAN reactor treating ammonium-rich wastewater day 121 | place: Ireland: Galway | collected 2017-05-16
GCGCGTCGCGACCCGCTATGACCGATGCCCCAAGGTGTTCCTCTCAGCCATCGCCCTCGCGGCTCTCGTCATCTATTGGTTATGAATCCTGACCCTAGCGGGGAAGGGGGGCAAGTGGGGCCGGAGAATGGTGGCGGTGGAACGGCGGTCTCTGGATGGTTTGGAATTGCCATCACCACCGCCATACGCAGCCCTGACAGGCTGATCCACGCGCCGGACGGCGAAGCAACCGGCAGTTACATCATGCTGATGCCTCTTGCGTTGGCGGCGGGCAAGGCGGGGGCTCTGCCCCCGTCGCGCTGGTGCGCGACTCCCCCGGGATATTTGGGCAAGGAAGAATGACGGGGGTCGGGGGCCTTTTCAATTCTCGCGGAAGGCGCGGGTGAAGTAATCCGTCAGGGGCTTGACCAGATAGGCCATCGGGCTGCGTTCGCCGGTCTGGACATAGACCTCGACCGGCATGCCGGGCACCAGTTCCAGACCCTTCAGCTTTTCGGCCTCGGCGGCGGGGATCGTCACCTCGCCGCGGTAATAGGGCACATGCGTCGCCGGGTCGACCAACGTGTCGGGCGAGACGCGGCTGAGCATCCCGTCGATCTCGGGCGTGGTGCGCGAGGAGAAGGACGAGAAGCGCAGCACCACCTTTTGTCCGGCGTGGACCTCGTCGATGTTGATGGTGGCGATGCGGGCGGCAACCAGCAGCGGCCGGTCCTGCGGGATGATGAACAGGATCGGATCGGCCGGGCGGATCACCGAGCGCGGGGTGGTGATCTGCAATTCCTGCACCACGCCCGAGACCGGGGCGCGGATGTCCAGCCTGGCGATGCGCTCGGCCAGCGCGCGGCGGCGCTCGGCCAGTTCCAGCTCGCGATAGCCCAGCTCACGCAGCTCGGTTTCGGCGGCTTCGCGGCGGGTCGCGGTCTTTTCCAGCCGCGACAGGTCGATTTCGGCCAGCTGCGTCACCGCGCGGGCGCGCGTCGCCGTCGCCTCGCCCAGAAGCCCGTCGAGCCGGGCGGCCTCGCGTTCCAGCGCCAGCACGCGCGGGGCCTGCGCCAGGCCCTTTTCCAGCAAGGACCGCTGGTCGCGCAATTCCTGGGCGATGAAGCCGCGCTGCTGCTCCAGCGCCTGGGTCTGCGCGTCCACGCCGCCGATCTGCGCCTGCACCTGTTCGGATTGCTTGGCCAACTGGCCCAGCGATTGCTCCAGCGTGTCGAGCCGGGCCCGGAACAGGCTGGCCTGCCCCTCCATCAGCGCGGCGAGTTCGGGGCGGCTGGCGGCGGCCTCGACCAGTTCGGGCGGGAAGGCGATCTGCTTGCGGTCGGCACGCTCGGCCTCGAGCCGGCCGCGGCGGGCGAGGATCTCGAAATACTGCCCCTCGACGATGGCGAGTTCGGTGCCCAGAAGCGCGCCGTCCAGCCGGATCAGCGGCTGGCCGGCGGTCACGCTTTCGCCGTCGTGGATCAGGATCTCGGCCACGACCCCGCCATCGGGGTGCTGGACGACCTGGCGGCGCTGCTCGACCTCGACCTGGCCGGGCGCGACCACGGCGCCGGCGATGCGCGCGGTCCAGGACCAGAGCCCGAATCCGCCGACCAGCACCAGCATCGCCGCCAGGCCCAGGATGACAGGGCCTCGCGCCGACCAGTCGGGGCGCTTGGGCGGCGGTGGCGCCGGGGCCGGATGCGGGGCCGGCGTGGCGGTCGGCTGGGCGCGCAGATGCGGCGTGGCCTCGGCGGGCTGATTCGGATCGTTCATGTCACCCCTCCGCCGTGGCCCTGGGCACGGGCGATCTGCTCGGCGTTCTTGACCAGGGATTTCAGCACCTCGTCGCGCGGGCCGAAGGCGCGGCGCAGGCCCTGGTCCAGCACCAGCAACAGGTCGCATTCGGTGATCGCCGCCGGGCGATGCGCCATGATGATGACCGCGCCGCCGCGCGCCTTGATGGTGCGGATGGCGAGGTTCAACGCCGTCGATCCTTCGTTGTCGAGGTTCGAGTTCGGCTCGTCCAGGACGAAGATCACCGGGTCGGCGTAAAGCGCGCGGGCCAGGCCGATGCGCTGGATCTGGCCGCCGGAAAGCTGTCCGCCGGCCTGGCTGACGCGGGTGTCGTAGCCCTGCGGCAGGTCCAGGATCATGCGATGCGCGGCGGCGGCCGTGGCTGCGGCGACGACGCGCTGCGGATCGGGCTGGGGCGAGAGGCGGGCGATGTTTTCCGCGATGGTGCCGTCGAACAGCGTGACCTGCTGCGGCAGATAGCCGATCAGCCGGCCAAGCGCGTCCGGGTCGTATTGGTCCAGCGTCGCGCCCCCGAGCCGGATCGAGCCCGAGGCGACGGGCCAGGCGGCGATCAGCGCCCGCGCCAGCGTGGTCTTGCCGGCGCCCGAGGGGCCGATCACCCCCAGCGCCTGGCCGGGGGCAAGGTCGAAGCTGACCCCGCGCAGCATCGCCGCCCCCTGGCCGGGGGGCACGACGGCCAGGTTGCGCACCTCGAGCCGGGCCTCGGGCCGCGGCAGGGGCGTGCGCTGCACGACAGGCGGGCGGCGCGAGAGCAGTTCGGCCAGCCGCTTCCAGCCGTCCTGGGCGCGCTGGACGATGGACCAGCCGCCCACCACCTGCTCGACCGGGGCCAGCGCCCGGCCCATCAGGATCGACGAGGCGATCATGGCGCCCGGGGTCACCTCCTGGCGCAGCACCAGCCAGGCGCCGGCGGCCAGGAGCGCGCTTTGCAGAAACAGCCGGAAGGTGCGGGAGAACACGGTGAAGCTGGTGGCGCGATCGCTGGCGCGCAGCGTCGCCTCGGTCGCCTTGTCGCGGGCCGCCTGCCAGCGCCGGAAGGCCGCCGCCCGCATGCCGAGCGAGCCGATCAGCTCGCCCTCGTCGCGGTAGAGGTCGGACATGCGCTCGGCCGACTGGCCGGCGATGCCCGCCTGCTGCAGCAGGTCGCGGCTGAGCCATTGGTTCAGCAGCGTCGCCGCGACCAGCACCGCCATGCCGGCCGTCGCCACCGCGCCCAGGATCGGGTGGAAGATGAAGACCGCCGCCAGGAAGAACGGCGCCCAGGGCAGGTCGAACAGCGCCATCAGCACCGGCGAGGCGATCAGCCGCTGCACCGCCTCGAGATCGCGCATCCCGCCGCGCACCACCAGCTCCGAGCCGGCGGCCTGGCCGTCCTGCAAGGCGGCGGTGAAGACCCGCCCCTCCATCCGTTCCTGGAAGCGGGCGGCGATGCGGGACATGACGCGGTTGCGCGCCAGGTCGATCACCCCCATCAGCGCGAAGAGAAAGGCGACCAGCAGGAACAGCGCCGTCAGCGTCTCGACCGAGCGGCTGGCCAGGACGCGGTCATAGACCTGCATCATGAACAGCGGCCCGGTCAGCATCAGCAGGTTCACCGCGAATGAGAACAGGCCGACCATGGCATAAAGCTGCCAGGCCAGGCCGCGCGCGGATTTCAGCTCGCTTTGGCCGTCATGTCGCATCGGCGGCAAGGCCATGCCGGTTCCTTCCTTGTCATCCTGACCGGGCTTGCCCGGAATCGCCCCAGCGCATATCCCAAAGCGCAGCCGTGAAACAGTCCGCCGCCGCCCCGCCGTCTGCCCCGAGGCGAATCGCCGCTGGTCCGCCGAGTCTTAGCTTCAGAAGGTTATCAAAAGCTTGTCTGCATGGAACTTTTCCCTTCTCCTTGTCGCGACCGTGACGCTGGTGGCCTGTTCGGACCGCGACGGCGACGGCATCCAGGACCCCTATGAGCCGATGAACCGCAAGGTCCATGCCTTCAACCGCGGGCTGGATGCGCGCGTCGTCAAGCCGCTGGGCGCCGGCCTGTCGGGCGGCGAGGGCGGCGGGATCGGCAGCCATGCCGTTGCGGGGCTTGGCAATTTCGGCGCGAACCTGGCGCAGCCGGGCAGGGTGGTGAACCACCTGCTGCAGGGCAGGCCGGGGCCGGCGGCGCGCAGCACCCTGCGCTTTCTGGTGAACACCACGGTCGGCATGGCGGGTTTCCTCGACCCCGCCGCCAGCGATTTCGCCCTGCCCGAGGAGGATACGGATTTCGGCCAGACGCTTGCCCGCTGGGGCGTCGGCGAGGGGCCCTATCTGGAACTGCCGCTGATCGGCCCCTCGACCGGGCGCGATGCGGTCGGCCGCGTCGTCGACCTGGCCATCGACCCGATGCGCGGCTGGCTCAACCGCGACCAATACCTGATCCGCATGGGGGCGCGGCTTGCCTCAAAAGCCGGTGAACGGGGCCGTTTCGGCGATTCCGTCGATTCCATCCTGCACGAAAGCGCCGATAGTTATGCCCAGACGCGGCTGATCTGGTTGCAGCATCGCCGCCACGAACTGGGCGAGGAAGGAGAACACATTGACCCTTATGCCGAATGACACCCGCCGCGGCTTCCTGGGCCTGGTCGGCGCGGGACTGGCCATCGCCGCCCGGCCCGCCTGGGCGCTCGACACCGGCGAGGCGCGGGCGCTGATCGAGAAATCCCTGGCCGAAGTCTATGCCGTCATCAACTCCGGCCAGCCCCCGGCGCAGATGTATCGCGCCTTCGAGGCGATCTTCGCGCGCTATGCGGATGTCGAGATCATCGCCCGCTCGGCGCTGGGACCGGCGGCGCGCCAGGCGGGCGGGGCCGAGTTCGCCGCCTATCGCCAGGCGTTCCAGGGCTATATCGGCCGCAAATACGGCAAGCGGTTCCGCGAGTTCATCGGCTCGAAGATCGAGGTGACGGGCGCCAAGCCGGTGAAATCCTTCTTTGCCGTGACCTCGGTCGCCTATCTCAAGGGGCGCAGCCCGATGGAGGTGGAGTGGCATGTCTCGGACAAGTCCGGGAAAAGCCGGTATTTCAACATCATCATCGAGGGGGTGAACATGCTCGCCTCGGAACGGGCCGAGATCGGGGCGATGCTGGCGCGGCGCAAGGGCGATCTGGCGGCGCTGACCGCCGACCTGCAACAGGCGGGCTGAGCCCCCGCCGCCAGGATCATGAAAAAGCGCTTCTTCGTTCCTTAAATACTCGCTGCAACGGTGCAAACCCGCGCAAGCGCGGCAGAAAGGGGCCAAACCCCATCCACCAAAGGAAAAGGCCGGTCCCCCAGGGGCCGGCCTTCCTGCTATTGCTGATAGACCCCTTCGATGCCGCGCAACGCCTGGGTCAGCGCGTCGTCGGTGCCGGGCGGCGGCATCTCGGCCTCGGGGCCGCTGGTGACGGTCTCGGCCGGGAAGGTCGGCGGGCCGCCGGGCGTCTGCACGCCGGGGTCGGGCAGGGCGCGCCCGGCCTCGGCCGAGGGCTGGGCCTGGCCGCCTTGCGGCGAAGGCTGGCCAAGCGCCTCGGAAAGCGCGGCGGCCAGCGGATCGGCAGCGCCCTCGCCGCCGGTGCTGACCACTTGCGGCACCGCGCTGTCCGGATCGAAGGCGAAATTGCCCAGGGGCTCGACCGGCAGGCCCTCGTGGATCTCGGTCATCACCGCCTGCCAGATCTCGGCCGGCAGCCCGCCGCCGGTCACGCCCTTCAGCGGCGTGTTGTCGTCATAGCCCATCCAGACCCCGGTCACATATTGGCCGGTGAAGCCGATGAACCAGGCGTCGCGATAGCTCGAGGTGGTGCCGGTCTTGCCCGCCGCCGGACGGCCGGGCAGCCTGGCGCGGGTGCCGGTGCCGCGCTCGATCACCTGCTGCATCATGCCGATCAGCTCGCGCGACGCCTTTTGCGAGATCACGCGCTGGCCCATGCCGCCGACCTGGCCGATCAGCGCCTGGTCGTCGCCCTTGATGCGCAGCTCGACCAGGCCATAGGGGCTGACGGCGGTGCCGCCGTTGCGGATGCCGGCATAGGCGCCGGTCATCGCCAGCAGCGTCGATTCCGACACGCCGAGCCCCAGCGAGGGGCCGCTGGCCAGGTCGCTGGCAAAGCCGAAATCCTGCGCTACGCGGCGCACGGCATCGCGGCCGGCGATTTCCTGCAGGCGAATGGTGGCGGTGTTCAGCGATTGCGACAGGGCGCGGGTCAGCGTCACCTCGCCCGAATAGCGGCGGGTGTAGTTCTGCGGCGACCACGGCCCCGAGCCGCGCACGTTGATGGTCAGCGGCGCGTCCAGCACCGTGTCGTTCGGGCTGTAGCCCTGGTCCAGCGCGGCGGCATAGACGAAGGGCTTGAAGCTGGAGCCGGTCTGCCGCTTGGCCTGGGTCGCGCGGTTGAAGGTGCCGGTCGCGGTATTGTCGCGCCCGCCGATCATCGCGCGCACCGCGCCGTCGGGCGACATGACCACCACGGCCGCCTGCGCCTTGGAGCCCTCGGCGACCTTTTCGTCGAAGATGCGCTTCAGCGCACGCTCGGCGGCGCGCTGCACGCGCTGGTCGAAGGTGGTGGTGATGGTGACGTCCTCGGTCGTCTCGCTGGTCAGGAAGCCGGGGCCGGATTCCATCACCCAATCGGCGAAATAGCCGCCGGCCCGCGCCGCCGCCGCCTTGGAAAGCACCGCCGGCTGCGCCTTGGCCTCGGCGAATTGCTTGTCGTCCAGATAGCCCTGGTCGTGCATCAGCCCCAGGATCACCGTGGCCCGGTCCTGTGCGCGCTGCAGGTTCGAGGTCGGCGCGAAATAGCTGGGCGCCTTGAGCAGGCCGGCCAGCATCGCCGCCTCGGCCGCGTTCACCTCGGCCGCCGACTTGTCGAAATAGCGCTGCGCCGCCGCCTCGAAGCCGCGTGCGCCCGCACCCAGGTACGAGCGGTTCATGTAGATGTTTAGGATGTCCTGCTTGGAGTATTTGAACTCCATCGCCAGCGCATAGGGCACTTCCTTGACCTTGCGCCAGATCGAGGACTTGCGGCATTCCGCCTCGAAATCGGCCTCGGACTTCCAGCGGATCGGGTCGAAGGTCTCGCCCAGGCACAGAAGCTTGGCGACCTGCTGGGTGATGGTCGAGCCGCCGTTGCCCTCCAGCGGGCCGCGGCCGGCGGCCATGTTGATCTTGATGGCGCTGGCGATGCCCTGCGGGTCCACGCCCGGATGGCGATAGAATCGCTTGTCCTCGGTCGCGACCACCGCGTCCTTCAGCACCGGGGCGATCTTGTCGGCGCTGACCATGCCGAAAGTTTCGCCACGCCAGGCAAAGACCCGGCCCTCGGTATCCTGCATGGTGACGGAACCGCGGGCACGGCCGTCGAAAAGCGCCGCAGGTTCGGGCAGCGTGGTGTAGAAATAGAAGCTGGCGGCCAGCAGAATCAGCGCCACCGTCAGCCCCAGCCGCCAGAACGAACCCCAGACCACCCGCCACACCAGCGCGATGATTCCCGCGATTCCCCGCGTCACCACATTGCCGCCGCGCTGCCGCCTGGGCGGCTTGCCAGGGGACGATCCGCCGGTTCGTTTCTGCGCTTTCTGAGGGGCTTGGTCGAAATTGCGCTTGTCCGCGACAATGCGGCCCTTGCCGGTCGGTTTCTTCATGCCTGCTTTCCTGCCCGGCCGATTGCTCCGGCCCGTTGGCGCGCAACATACATCAAAGCCAAGGGCTTGAGAACCGAGATGACCTATCAGTGAACTGCCGCCTCCGGCCGCAAAACCCGGCATTCCTGCCCCAAATTCAGGCAGGCGAGGGGCGGGATGGGCCGAAAGCTGCACAAACCTTGTGCCTGGGCGGGGCCGGCGGGTTTCCTGACCGGGACATGGAACTGCTGCAACGCAGAAAGAAGGTGCAGGAAACATGATGAGACCAACCGCGATCAAACCCATGATCCCGGCGCTCGCCCTCCCGCTGATCGGGCTGGCGGTGCCGGCCCTGGCGCAGGATGCCGAGGCCCCGGCGGCGACCGTCGAAGCCGTCGTCGAGACCCTGGCGCCCATCGTCGACAAGGGCGACACCACCTGGATGATGATTTCGGCCATCCTGGTCATGGCCATGTCCATTCCGGGGCTGGCGCTGTTCTATGGCGGGCTGGTGCGCGCCAAGAACATGCTGTCGGTGCTGATGCAGGTCTTTACCGTCTTCTGCATCATGTCGATCCTGTGGGTCTGCTTCGGCTATTCGCTGGCCTTCACCGGCGCCGGCTCGGCCGAGGAGGCGACCTGGCTGACCCCGTTCATCGGCGGCTTCTCCAAGGCGTTCCTGGCCGGCGTCGACACCTCGTCCCTGGCCGAGACCTTCACGACGAACGTCTATGTGCCGGAATATGTCTTCATCATCTTCCAGATGGCCTTCGCCTGCATCGCGCCGGCGCTGATCGTCGGCGCCACGGTCGAGCGGATGAAATTCGCGGCCATGCTGGCCTTCGTGGTGATCTGGTTCTTCTTCTCCTACCTGCCGATGGCCCATATGGTCTGGTGGTGGGGCGGCCCCTCGGCCTTCGACGCGCCCGGCGGCTTCCTCTTCGGCCATGGCGACTTGGACTTCGCCGGCGGCACGGTCATCCACATCAACGCCGGCGTCGCCGGTCTGGTCGCCGCGCTGGTCGTCGGCCCGCGGCTGGGCTATGGCAAGGAGCTGATGGCGCCGCACAACCTGCCCTTCACCTTCCTGGGCGGCTGCCTGCTGTGGATCGGCTGGTTCGGCTTCAACGCCGGCTCGAACATGGAGGCCACCGGCACCGCCGCCATGGCGATCCTGAACACCACCGTCGCCACCGCCGCCGCCGCGCTGGCCTGGGCCTTTGGCGAATGGCTGCTGCGCGGCCATCCCTCGCTGCTGGGCGGGGTCTCGGGCGCCATCGCCGGCCTGGTCGGCATCACGCCCGCCGCCGGTTTCGTCGGCCCCATGGGCGCCATCGTCATCGGCCTGGCCGCGGGCTTCCTGTGCATGTGGTTCGTCATCAGCCTGAAGGCCAAGCTGGGCGTGGACGAAAGCCTGGACGTGTTCGGCATCCACGGCGTGGGCGGCATCGTCGGCGCCATCCTGACCGGCGTCTTCGCCGCGCCCTCGCTGGGCGGCTCGGGCATCTACGACTATGCGACGGAATCGGTCTCGGCCAGCTATGACATCGCCGGCCAGGTGATGACCCAGACGCTGGGCGTGATCGTGGCGGTGGTCTGGTCGGCCGTGGTCTCGTTCATCGCGCTGATGATCGTCAAGGCGGTGATCGGCCTGCGCGTCTCGGGCAATGACGAGCGGCAGGGCCTGGACGTCACCACCCATGGCGAGAACGCCTATAACAACTGAGGCAGCGCTTCAGGCAAAGGAAAAGCCCGGCACATGCGCCGGGCTTTTTCATTTGTGCGGGGGCTTTGGTCAGGACAGGCGCGAGACCACGAAATCCGCCAGGTCCGCCAGGATGCGGCGCAGGGGCTGGTCGGGCGCGGCTTGCAGCGCGGCCTTGGCACGGCCGGCCCAGGCGATCGCATCGGCGCGGGCGGCCTCCAGCGCCTCGCGGCGGCGCAGGATCTCCAGCGCGGTGGCCAGGTCGGCCTCGTCCTGCCGGCCCTGGCCGATGGTGCGTTCCCAGAAGGCGCGCTCGGCCTCGTCGGCGCGGGCGATGGCCTTGATCACCGGCAGCGTCAGCTTGCGCTCGCGGAAATCGTCGCCGACGTTCTTGCCGATGGTCGTGGTCGAGCCGCCGTAATCCAGCAGGTCATCCACGATCTGGAAGGCGATCCCCAGCGCATCGCCATAGTCGAACAGCGCCCGCTGCACCGCCGGGTCGGCGCCGGCCACCACCGCCCCCGCCTCGGTCGCGGCGGAAAACAGCGCCGCGGTCTTGCCGCGCACGATCTGGATATAGGTGTCCTCGGTGGTCGAGACGTCCTGCGCGGCGGTCAGCTGCAGCACCTCGCCCTCGGCGATGGTGGCGCTGGCATTGGCCAGGATGCGCATGACCTGCATGCTTTCCGTATCCGCCATCAGCTGGAAGCTGCGCGCGAACAGGTAGTCGCCGACCAGCACGCTGGACTTGTTGTCCCACAGAAGGTTGGCCGTCGGCCGGCCGCGCCGCTGCTGGCTTTCATCGACCACGTCGTCGTGCAGAAGCGTCGCGGTATGGATGAACTCGACCGCCGCGGCCAGCAGCACATGGCTGTTCCCCTGATAGCCGCACAGCCGCGCCGCCGCCAGCACCAGCATCGGCCGCAGCCGCTTGCCGCCGGCCTCGACCAGATGCGCGGTCACTTCCGGAATGCGGGGGGCGTGGCGGCTGGCCATGCGCTCGCGGATCAGCGCATTGACCCGGTCCATATCCCCGGCCAGTTCCACGGAGAGCCGGTCGAGCGGCTTGGAGACGTTTTCGTTCATGCCCATCAGCGATCCCCTTTCGCCGCCAGCCATTGCCACGCCATGGACACATGCGCAACAGCCGCGTAACTTTCCCATGTCATGAAAGAGCTTCTGCGCACCACCGACCCGCTTCTCATCACCCGCGCCGCCGACCTGCTGGCGGCCGAGGGGATCCATGCCTTTCCGCTGGACCAGCACATGAGCGTGCTGGAGGGCTCGCTGGGCATCTTGCCGCGGCGGCTGATGGTGGCGGACCGCGACCTGTTCATGGCGCGCGCCATCCTGCGGGACAATCGCATCCACCATGACTGAACTGCGCGAGGACGGGTTCCTCGGCGGCCGGCTGCGCCTCGCCCAGCCGGCGCGCGGCTATCGCGCCGGGGCGGATGCGGTGATGCTGGCGGCGGCTTGCCCGGCGCGGCCCGGCGACAGCGTGCTGGAACTGGGCTGCGGGGCAGGGGTGGCGATGCTCTGCCTGGGCGTGCGGGTGCCGGGTCTGCGGCTGGCCGGGCTGGAACTCCAGCCCGCCTATGCCGAGCTGGCGCGACGCAATGCCGCAGCCAATGCCATCCCGGCCGAGCTGCATGAGGGCGACCTGGCCCGGATGCCCACCGCCCTGCGCGGCCAAAGCTTCGACCATGTGATCGCCAACCCGCCCTATTTCACCGGCGGCCCGCCGGCGCCCGATGCCGGCCGCGGTCGCGCCCGGCACGAGGCGACGCCCCTGCCGCTGTGGATCGAGGCCGGGCTGCGCCGCCTGCGGCCGGGCGGCTGGCTGACGCTGATCCAGCGCGCCGACCGGCTGGCCGAGATCCTGGCCGCGCTTTCACCCCTGGCCGGGGCGATCACGATCCTGCCAGTCGCGGCGCGCGAGGGGCGCGAGGCGGGGCGCGTCATCGCCTGCGCCCGCAAGGGCGCGCGCGCGCCGCTGCGCCTGCTGTCGCCCTTTGTCATGCATGCAAAACCGTCACATTCCGGCGACGAAGAGGATCTGACGAAGGCCGCGCAGGCGGTTTTGCGCGAGGGTGCGGCACTTTCGCTCGGCGGGCCGAATTTCCGGTGACAATGTGACGATTCTATGCTGCAATCCCTTGGTTCGATCAATCCAAGAGGAGGACGGAATGTCGGTTGAATCCCATGTGCAGGAGCTTCGCCGCAAACATCAGTCACTTTCGAACGCCATCGAGGCCGCGCATCGCAGCCCCGGCACGGATGACCTCACCATCGCCCGGATGAAGAAGGAAAAACTTCGCCTCAAGGAAGAGATCACGCGCCTGTCGCATTGACCTGCGGCACGGGCGGGCCTGGCCCGCCCGAAGGCCACGACCATGGAATGAGAAACGGCCCGCGACATCTCGCGGGCCGTTGCCTGTCGGGGGGGCGGCTCAGACGAAGAACTGGCCGCCGTTCGCGCTGATGGTCGAGCCGGTGATGAAGCCGGCATCCTCCGAGGCCAGGAAGACCACGCAGCGCGCGATCTCTTCGGGCTCGCCCAGGCGGCCGACCGGGATCTGGGGGATAATGCGCTCGTTCAGCACCTTCTCGTCGATGGCGCGGACCATCTCGGTGCCGATGTAGCCGGGGCAGATCGCGTTCACGGTGATGCCGGCGCGCGCGCCTTCCTGGGCCAGCGCCTTGGTAAAGCCCAGGTCGCCCGCCTTGGCCGCCGAATAGTTCGCCTGGCCGGCCTGGCCCTTCTGGCCGTTGATCGAGCTGATGTTGACGATGCGGCCGTATTTGCGGTCGCGCATGCCCGACCAGACCGGATGGGTCATGTTGAACAGGCCCGTCAGGTTGGTGTCGATGACCTCTTTCCACTGCTGCGGCGTCATCTTGTGGAACATCGAGTCGCGGGTGATGCCGGCATTGTTGACCAGCACGGCGATGGGGCCAAGCTCTTCCTCGACCTGCTTGATGCCCGCCGTGCAGGCGTCGTAATCCGCCACCGACCATTTGTAGGTCTTGATGCCGGTTTCTTCGGTAAAGGCGCGGGCGGCATCGTCATTGCCGGCGTAATTCGCCGCGACCGTATAGCCGGCCTCCTTCAACGCCTTCGAGATCGCCGCGCCGATGCCGCGCGACCCGCCGGTCACAAGGGCCACTTTTGCCATTTTTCGTCCCCCTTTGAAAATGGTCGTGAAATTGTGTTACCGAACTGGCGTGGCGCGCGCAAGATAGTTGCGCGCGCCTTTTCGGCTCAGGGACGCTCGAGGCACAGGGCGACGCCCATGCCGCCGCCGATGCACAGCGTGGCCAGGCCCTTTTTCGCGTCGCGGCGCTGCATTTCGAACAGCAGCGTGTTCAGGATGCGGCAGCCCGAGGCGCCGATCGGGTGGCCGATGGCGATGGCGCCGCCGTTCACGTTCACGATCGAGGGATCCCAGCCCATGTCGCGGTTCACGGCGATGGCCTGGGCGGCAAAGGCCTCGTTCGCCTCGACCAGGTCCAGGTCGCCGACCGACCAGCCGGCCTTTTCCAGCGCCTTGCGGCTGGCGGGGATCGGGCCGGTGCCCATGATCTGCGGGTCCACCCCGGCGGTCGCGTAGGAGGCGATGCGCGCCAGCGGCGTCAGCCCGCGCCGCGCCGCCTCGTCCTCGGTCATGACCAGCACGGCGGCGGCGCCGTCGTTCAGCCCCGAGGCATTGGCGGCGGTCACGCTGCCCTCCTTGCTGAAGGCGGGGCGCAGCTTTTCCATCGCGTCCAGCGTGGCACCGTGGCGGATGTATTCGTCGGCATCGACCACGGTCTCGCCCTTGCGGGACTTGATGGTCACGGGCACGATCTCGTCGGCGAACTTGCCGGCCTTCTGCGCGGCCTCGGCCTTGTTCTGCGAGGCGACGGCGAACTGGTCCTGCTCGGCCCGCGCGATCTCCCATTTCGCGGCGACGTTCTCGGCCGTGGTGCCCATGTGGTAGTCGTGGAAGGCGTCCCAGAGCCCGTCCTTGATCATGGTGTCGAGCATCTTCATGTCGCCCATCTTCTGCCCGGCGCGGATATAGGCGGCATGGGGCGCCAGCGACATGGATTCCTGACCGCCGGCCACGACGATCCGGGCGTCGCCCAGCAGCACCTGCTGCGCCGCCAGCGCCACCGTGCGCAGGCCCGAGCCGCAGACCTGGTTGATGACCCAGGCCGCCGATTCCTGCGGGAAGCCGGCCTTGATATGCGCCTGGCGGGCGGGGTTCTGGCCCTGGGCGGCGGTCAGCACCTGGCCCAGGATGGTTTCGGACACTTCGGAAGGATCGACCCCGGCGCGTTCGACGACCGCCTTCAGGGCGATGGCGCCAAGCTCATGCGCCGGCAGGTTCGCAAAGGACCCCAGAAAGCTGCCGACGGGGGTGCGGGCGGCTGAAACGATTACGGCTTTGGTCATGACGGGGCTCCTTCCCAGATGGGCCAATAATATCGGTGACAGGAAGACTGTTTGCCGTTTCGTTACCCGAGGTCAAGCGGACTTGCGGCTGAGTCGCCCCCGACAGGCCCCGTCGCCACGGCGGCTGAGCGCCCGTCCGCCCAGGCGGGCCACGCGGCGGCGCCGGCAAGCCCGCCTGCCGATCCGCGCAGGCCGGCCGGTCGGTCGGGAAATCCCCACCCCCGCCGGCAGGGTCGCGGGGACGGTTGTCGCGGGGGCCAAGGCGTTTCTACTGCCGGGTGAATCGGGTTTAGCTGCGCCGGGCGGCTGTGTTGGGCGATTTCCAGGGCGGCACGATGGTCGGGGCGCCGAAATAATAGCCCTGCAGGCAGTCGATGCCCATGTCGATCAGGAAGGCGGCGTCCTCGGCCGTCTCGACCGATTCCGCGACGGTGAACATGTCGAAATGCCGGGCAATGGATTGCAGCGCCCGCGTCAGCACCTGGTTGTCGCGCTGCATGGCGATGTCGCGGACGAACTGCCCGTCGATCTTGACCATGTCGAAGCAGAAATCGCGCAGGTAGCGGAACGAGGTATAGCCGGCGCCGAAATCGTCCAGCGCGAAGCTGACGCCCTGGGCCTGCAACTCCTGCATGAATTGCTCGACCAGTTCGGGCATGCCCATGGCCGAGCTTTCGGTGATTTCCAGGATCAGCCGCTCGGCGATGCTGATATCCCCGGCGATGCCCTCGTGCAGCGTGCGCAGCCAGGCCGGATAGCCGATGGAACGCGCCGACATGTTGATCGAAAGTCTCAGCGAGGGCTCCTCGGCCAGGGATTTCAGCCCCAGCGACAGCGCCAGGCAGTCGATCTGCCGCCCCAGTTCCGTCGTCTCGGCCAGCGGCAGGAAGTCGCGCAGCGGCACGATGCGCCCGGTTTCGTCGATGATTCGGATCAGCCCTTCGTGGAAGGCCGCGTGGTCGGTGCGATCCGCCTGCACCACCGGCTGATAGGCCAGGACGGCGTCGCCGCGCGATACTGCGCGCCGCACCGTCGCCATTGTCACCCGCGACTGCCGGTCCACGGCGAAATCCAGCGGAGAGCCCATTTCCAGTCGCGAATCGATATTGTCGGTCATGCCAAGACTCCTGTCATCGACGGCACTCTGGCGATCATGTCCTAAGATCGCGTAAACTGGAGCCGCATTCTCGACTCGAGGTTAACGGATCCTTGCCCGACCTGTCCGAACGCTGCGCCTGGTGCGGCTCCGACCCGCTTTACGTCGCCTATCACGACCATGAATGGGGCGTGCCGGAATACGATTCGCGCGCGCTTTGGGAAAAGCTGGTGCTGGACGGTTTCCAGGCAGGGCTGAGCTGGATCACCATCCTGCGCAAGCGCGAGGCCTTTCGCGAGACCTTCGAGGGCTTCGACCCCGAGCGCGTCGCCGCCTGGGGCGAGGCCGAGGTGGGGCAGGCCCTGCAAAACCCCGGCATCATCCGCCATCGCGGCAAGATCGAGGCGGCCGTCAAGGGCGCGCGGCTGTTTCTGGAGATCGAGGGATCGCAGGGGTTTTCGCCCTTCATCTGGTCCTTCGTCGGCGGCCGGCCGATCCAGAACCGCTTCACTGCCCTGAGCCAGGTTCCCGCCAGGACGCCGCAATCCGAAGCCATGGCCAAGGCGTTGAAAAAGCGCGGCTTCAACTTTTGCGGACCGGTGATCACCTATGCCTTCATGCAGGCCTGCGGGCTGGTCAACGACCACGTGACCCATTGCCCGGCCCATGCCCGCGTCAGGGCGCTGTCGCCTGCCTGACCAGTTCCTTCGCCGCCTCCGAGGACCAGTCGGCGCCGCCGATCAGCCGCGCGATCTCGTTGCCGTCGCGGTCGATCAGCACCGTCACCGGCATGCCCATCACCCCCATCTCGCGCGCCAGCTGCTGGCGCGGGTCCAGATGCACCGGCAGATGGGCGATGCCTTCCTCGTCCAGGAATTTCCTGACCGCGGGTGGCGGGTTGTGGCCGGCGGCGATGGCCAGCACCTCGAAATCCGCGCCGCCCATCTCGGCCTGCAGGGCGTCGAGCGAGGGCATTTCCTCGCGGCAGGGGGCGCACCAGGTCGCCCAGAAATTCAGCAGCACCACCTTGCCCCGCCAGTCGGCCAGGCTGTGGGTGCCGCCCTCGGGGTCGGTGAAGGTCGTGGCGGGCACCGGGGTCGGATCGGTCGGCGCCAGCTTGGCCAGCCCGCCGTCATGCGCGGCCTGCCAGTCGATTTCGCCGGAAAATGCCGGGCCGAAACCCGCATTTGCACCGATCAGCAGCGCCGTATAAAGAACCAGCCAACGCATTCCACCCCCCGAAGGACAAGTCATGACCGAGCAGCCCACCACCGCCAACCAGATGTGGGGCGGACGTTTCGCCGCAGGCCCGGACGCGATCATGGAGGCGATCAACGCCTCGATCGGCTTCGACCGGCGGCTTTATGCCCAGGACATCCGGGGCAGCCGCGCCCATGCCGCGATGCTTGCGGCACAAGGCATCATCAGCACTAGCGATGCCGAGGCGATCGGGGAAGGGCTGCTCACGGTCTTGTCAGAGATCGAGGCGGGCGAGTTTCCCTTTTCCACCGCGCTGGAAGACATCCACATGAACGTGGAATCGCGGCTCAAGGAGATCGTCGGCGAGCCGGCGGGGCGGTTGCACACGGCGCGAAGCCGCAACGACCAGGTGGCGACCGACTTCCGGCTGTGGGTGCGCGACCAATGCGACGCGGCCATCGCCGGCCTCGACGCGCTGATCCGCGTCGCCCTGTCGCAGGCCGAGCGCGGCGCGGATTGGGTCATGCCGGGCTTTACCCATCTGCAGACCGCGCAGCCGGTGACCTGGGGCCATCACATGATGGCCTATGTCGAGATGTTCGGCCGCGACCTGTCGCGTTTCCGGGACGCGCGCAAGCGCATGAACGAATCGCCCCTGGGCGCCGCCGCCCTGGCCGGCACCGGCTTTCCCATCGACCGCGAGGCGACGGCGCGCGCGCTGGGCTTCGACCGGCCGATGGCCAACAGCCTCGATGCGGTCAGCGACCGCGATTTCGCGCTGGAGTTCCTGTCCTCGGCCGCGATCTGCGCCGTCCACCTGTCGCGGCTGGCCGAGGAGCTGGTGATCTGGTCCTCGGCCCAGTTCCGCTTCGTCACCATGTCGGACCGCTTCTCGACCGGCTCGTCGATCATGCCACAGAAGAAGAACCCCGACGCGGCCGAGCTGATCCGGGCCAAGATCGGCCGCATCCTGGGCGCGGCGGTGGCGCTGTTCGTGGTGATGAAGGGCCTGCCGCTCGCCTATTCCAAGGACATGCAGGAGGACAAGGAGCAGGTCTTCGACGCCGCCGACAACCTCATGCTGGCGCTGGCCGCGATGGCGGGCATGCTGTCGGACCTGACGGCCAACCGCGAGCGGCTGGAGGCGGCGGCGGGCTCGGGGTTTTCGACCGCGACCGACCTGGCCGACTGGCTGGTGCGCGAGGCCGGGCTGCCCTTCCGCGACGCCCATCACGTCACCGGCGCGCTGGTCGCCCTGGCCGAGAAGGCCGGGATCGACCTGCCGGAGTTGACTCTGGCGCAGATGCAATCGGTCCATCCGGCGATCACCGCGGATGTCTATAACGTGCTGGGCGTGCATAACTCGGTCGCCTCGCGCATGTCCTATGGCGGCACCGCGCCCCAGCAGGTCCGCGCCCAGATCGCCCGTTGGAAACAGAAACTGGAGGAGAAATCCGCATGACGCAGCACCTGCTTTTGGCCGCCTTCGCGCTGATCCTGGCCACCCTGGCCGCCTGTGGGGTCGATGGTGCGCCGACCCGTCCCGAGCCTGCCCCTGAAACCATCCGCGAACCCGGCGTGCATATCAGCGGCGAGGCGCGTTTCGGTGTCATCAAGCAGCTCTGAGCTGACGCCCCTGCGGCTGGCCTGGGCCGGGCTTGCGCTGGCCGGCCTGGCCGTGGCGCTGTGGCGGGGCGAGGCGCTGTGGCAGGGCGCCGGCGGGTCCGAGCTGCTGGCGCAGGCCACGCTGGCGCTGTGGTGCCTGGTCGAGACCATGCTGCGCCGCAACTGGGCGGCGCTGCTGACGCTGCCGGCGCTGGCGCTGGGGATCGGCTTTGCGCTGCCGCTTTATCTGTTCATCCGCTCTCGCAGGATCACCTGATGGATCACTTCAACTATGTCGACGGCTGGCTTCATGCCGAGGAGGTGCCGCTGGCCCGCATCGCGGCCGAGGTCGGCACCCCGGTCTATGTCTATTCCACCGCCACGCTGACCCGGCATTTCAAGCTGTTCCAGCAGGCGCTGGATTGGACCGATCACCTGGTCTGCTTCGCGGTCAAGGCCAATTCGAACATCGCCGTGCTGAAGCTTCTGGGCGACCTGGGCGCGGGCATGGACATCGTCTCGGGCGGGGAATACGCGCGGGCGAAGGCGGCGGGCGTGCCGGGCGAGCGGATCGTGTTCTCCGGCGTCGGCAAGACCGAGCCCGAGATGCGCATGGCGCTGGAAGGCGGCATCCGCCAGTTCAACGTCGAATCCGAGCCGGAACTGGAACTGCTGTCGCGCGTGGCCGCCGCGATGGGGGTCGAGGCGCCGGTCGCCGTGCGGGTGAACCCCGACGTCGATGCAAGGACGCATGAGAAGATCGCCACCGGCAAGTCCGAGAACAAGTTCGGCATCCCCATCGCGCGCGCGCGCGAGGTCTATGCCCATGCCGCGCGGCTGCCCGGCATCAAGGTGGTCGGCATCGACATGCATATCGGCAGCCAGCTGACCGACCTGGAGCCCTATCGCCAGGCCTATGCCAAGATGGCCGAGCTGACCCGCGCCCTGCGCGCCGACAGGCATGCGATCACCCGGCTCGACATGGGCGGCGGCCTGGGCATTCCCTATCGTCGCGACAACAATGCGCCGCCCTTGCCGATCGAATACGGCCAGGTGATCCGCGATGCCGTGGGCGACCTGGGCTGCGAGATCGAGATCGAGCCAGGGCGCAACATTGCCGGCAATGCCGGCATCCTGCTGTCCTCGGTGATCTATCTGAAACAGGGCGAGGGGCGGGATTTCCTGATCCTCGATGCGGCGATGAACGACCTGATCCGGCCGGCGATGTATTCGGCGCATCACGACATCGTGCCGGTGCGCGAACCCGCGCCGGGGGCCGAGGTCGCGCCCCATGACGTGGTCGGCCCGGTCTGCGAGACCGGCGACACCTTCCAGAAGGCGGTCGATCTGCCGGTGCTGGGTCCGGGCGACCTGGTGGCGCTGCGCTCGGCCGGGGCCTATGGCGCGGTGATGGCCTCGGAATACAATTCCCGGCCGCTGGTGCCCGAGGTTCTGGTCAGCGGCGATCAATTCGCCGTCATTCGGGCGCGACCGACGCTTGAGGAAATGCTGGGACGCGATACCATCCCGGAATGGCTTTAGGTATCGCTTCCTGCTGCGTGGTCGCCGGGGGTTTCACACCCCCGGACCCCCGTCGGATATTTGTCCACGGAAGAACGAGGGGGCGGGGCCATGGATCCCGCTGAGCCGCGCCGGATCCGCTGGGCGGTCGGGCTGACCCGCGCCGGCATGTGGTGGGAGGCGCTGGCCGCCGCCTTCTGGCCCCTGGGCGTGGTCCTGGCGCTGGTGCTGGCGGCGCTGGCCTTTGGCGCGACCGATCTTTTTTCCTCGCGGGCGCTGATCTGGCTGATGGGTCTGGTGGCCCTGATCGCGGTGCTGGCCTTCGGCTGGGGGGTGCGGCGGTTCCGGCGGCCCTCGGCCGCGGCGGCGCGGCTGCGGGTCGACCTGACCCTGCCGGGGCGGCCGCTTTCGGCGCTGCGCGACCGTCTGGTCCTGGGGGCCGGGGACGGCGGCGCGGATGCGCTGTGGCGCGCGCATCTGGCGCGGATGGAGCAGGTGGCCTCTGCCGCGCGTCCGGTTGCGCCCGATGCGCGGCTGCGCTGGCGCGATCCGGTCGCCTTGCGGCTGGCCGGCATGGTGGCGCTGGTCATGGCGCTGGTCTTTGCGCCGGCGGGGCAGCTGGGGCAGGGCCTTGCCGCCCTGGGCGCGACCTTCCGGCCCCTGCCCGATGCGCGTCCCGGCGCCGAGGCCGGGCCGTCATGGGAGGGCTGGGCCGCGCCCCCCGCCTATACCCGGCGCCCGACGCTTTACCTGAACGCCCTGCCCGAGGGGCGGGGGTTGGAGCTGCCCAAGGGTTCGAAGCTGAGCTTCCGGCTTTACGGCGAGGGCGCCGAAATCGCGCAGGATATCGGCGCGGCGGTTCCGGGCGGCGATCCCGCGGCGCCCGAGTTCATGGCCGAGCGCGACGGGGCGATCGAGGTCGCCGGGCGGCGCTTCGACGTGACCGTGCTGCCAGATGCGGTGCCGGTGGTGGCGCCCGGCAAGGCGCCCGAGCGGCGCGCCGACGGAAGGCTGGTGCAGGAATTCACCGCCAGCGACGACAATGGCATCGCGGCGGGCCATGCGGTCATCGCGCTGGACCTGGATGCGGTGGACCGCCGCTTTGGCCTGGCCCTCGATCCCGAACCGCGCGAGGCGGTGGAGCTGGAACTGCCCCTGCCCGCGACCGGCAGCCGCAAGCAGATCCGCGGCCGGCTGGTGGGTGACCTGGCGCGCCATCCCTGGGCCAACCTGCCGGTGACGGTTTCGCTGAAGGTCGAGGACGGGATCGAGCAGCAGGGCGTCTCGGCCCCGATGCGCATGGTGCTGCCGGGGCGGCGCTTCTTCGACCCGCTGGCGGCGTCGCTGATCGAGGTGCGGCGCGACCTGCTGTGGTCGCGCGACAATGCCGCCCGCAGCGCCCAGATCCTGCGTGCGGCGAGCTGGCAGCCCGAGGGCTTCATGGAGGAGGAGCTTTATCACGGCCTGCGCGGTGCCGTCGGCACGCTGGAATCCGGCAACCTGGGCGAGGAGGCGCGCAACAAGCTGGCGCAGCTGCTGTGGGATGCGGCCGTCGCGCTGGAGGATGGCGGGCTGGCCGATGCGCTGGAGCGCATGCAGCAGGCGCAGGAGCGGCTGTCCGAGGCGATCCGCAACGGCGCCAGCCCCGACGAGATCCAGCGCCTGATGGACGAGCTGAAGCAGGCCACCGACGATTACCTCGACATGCTGGCCCAGCAGCAGGGGCAGGATCCGGCCGAGCGTTTCGACCGCTCGCCCCAGAACCGCCAGCAGATCACCGGCGACCAGATCCAGCAGATGATGGACGAGATCCAGCGCCTGATGAACGAGGGCCGCATGGCCGAGGCCCAGGAATTGCTGGAGCAGTTCAACCGCATGATGCAGAACATGCGGGTGACGCAATCCGAGGGCGGCGAGGGCGGCCGCAAGCGGCCGATGAACCGGCTGGCCGAGACCCTGCGCGACCAGCAGAAGCTGGCCGACGAGGCCATGCGCCAGATGCAGGACCGGTTCGGCCAATGGCAGCCGGGCGAGGAGGGGCAGGAGGGCCAGGGCGACCAGCAGGGCCAGCAGCTTGCCGACCGCCAGCGCGAGTTGCGCGAGGATCTGGGCCGGCAGCGCGGCTTGCTGCCCGGCCGCGGCACCCCGCAGGGCGAGGAGGCGCGGCGCCAGCTGGACGAGGCCGGCCGCGCCATGGAGGATGCCGAGCAGGCGCTGCGCGAGGGCGATGCCGCCGGCGCGATGGAGCGCCAGGCCCAGGCGATCCAGTCCATGCGCGAGGGGATGCGGGCGCTGGGCGACATGATGGCGCAGGACCAGCAGCAGGGCCAGGACGGCCAGCCGCAGCAGGGCGGGCAGCAGGACGGCCCCGAGGGCCCCTCGGGCGATCCTCGTGGGCAGCGCGGGCTGGCGCAGCCCTATGATCGCCAGCCGCAGACCGATCCGCTGGGCCGGGCGCTGTCGGGCGACGGCGGTTCGATCACCTCGGGCGATCCCCTGGCCGAGGGCGGCGATCCCTCGCGCAAGGCCCGCGAATTGCAGGACGAGATCCGCCGGCGCAGTGGCGAGCGCGAGCGGCCGCGCGACGAGCGCGACTATCTGGGGCGGCTGCTGGAGAATTTCTGAAAAAGGGGGGCCGCCGGCCCTGGCGGCGCGCCGTTCGGATTGCGCGGCGAGGCCCCCTATCGGCCCAGGATGCGGTCGTGGAGCCAGAGCCGGCCCTGGTCGACCTGCTGGCGCCAGTCGGCGAGCCAGCCGCCGCCTTCCTCGGCCGGGATCTGCGGTGCCAGCGCATAGAGGATCACCGCCCCCAGCGCCAGCATCGCGGCAAGGCCGAAGCCCATGCCGTAGCCGCCGCTACGCTGTCGGCGCACCGGCACCAGGGCGGGAACCGGCGCCTCGCGCGGGGCGGGGGGCGCGGCGGGCTCGGCCGGGCTGGCCGCGGCCGGGGTTTCCGGCAGGGCGGGACGGATCAGCGGTGCGACGGCCGGGGGCGCTTCCCCCGCCTCGGGGGCCGGGTCGGGCAGCGGCGGACCGCTGCGGGTCAGGGTCGCGGCCAGTTCCTCGGCATCGGGCAGGGCGGGGGCGACCGGTTCGGGCCATTCCGGCAGCGCGGGCCTGGCGGCAGGGGCTTCCGCGACCGGGCTTTCGGGCTGGGGCCGGGGCGGCGTTTGCGGGCTGGCGGGGGCCGGCTCGGCGGGAGCGGTTTCGGGGGGGGCGGTTTCGGCGGGCGCCGGGGCGATGCCCGGCTCGGTCACGGTGGCGGCCGGCCAGTCGATCGGCGGTTCGGCCGGGGCGCGGCCGTCGCTGGCGGCGGGCTCGGTCGTCGCGGGCGCCGCCTCCGGGGCCGCCGTGGCGGCGGCCGTCGCGGGAATGTGATCGGGGGCGGGCTTTCGCGCCGGCGCCTCGCGGGCGCGCAGCTCGCGGGCGGCTTCCTCGCGCAGGATGGCCAGCACCGATTCGTCCAGCGGCCGGTTCAGGACCGGGCGCGCCTGCGGATCATAGGGGCGGCGCGGGGCGGGATCGGCGGCCTGGGCGGATTTTCCCGTTCCGGGCTGGCGCCACACATGGCCGCAGGCCGAGCATTCGACCTCGCGCCCCGAGGCGGGAATGGCGGATTCCGCGATCTCGTATTGGGCAGCGCAGCGGGGGCAGGTCAGGCGCATGGGCTGGTCTTTCGGCTCCGGTCGGGGGTGGTTTCGATCATGCGGGCGTCTCGCATTCGCCGCGCGACTGTTCTATCAAGCCACGAACCGCGCGCCAAGCAGCCCGCTCGGAAAGGGACCACCAGTGATCGAGATGCAGAACCTGTCCTTCGGCTACAGCGGCAACGATCCGCTGCTTGCCGACATGTCGCTGACGCTTCAGCCGGGTTCCTTCCATTTCCTGACCGGCCCCTCGGGCGCGGGCAAGACCACCTTCCTGCGGCTGTGCTATGCCGACCTGCTGCCCAGCGGCGGGCGGATGACCGCCTTTGGCCAGGATGTGCAGGGGCTGTCGCGCGACGGCATCGCCGGGCTGCGGCGGCGGGTGGGGGTGGTGCATCAGGACACGCAATTCCTGGACCACCTGCCGGTGGCGGAAAACATCGCCCTGCCGTTGCTGGTCTCGGGCGAGCAGGTGGACATGCCGGCCCTGGGCGAGTTGCTGGCCTGGGTGCAGCTGTCCGGCCATGCCCGCGCCATGCCCCCCGAACTGTCGGGGGGCGAGCGGCAGCGCGCCGCGCTGGCCCGCGCCGTCATCATGTCGCCCGACTTGATCCTGGCGGACGAGCCGACCGGGAACCTGGACTGGGACATGTCGATGCGGCTTTTGCAGCTGCTGATCGAACTGAACCGTTCTGGCAAGGCGGTGCTGATCGCCACCCATGACCTGAACCTGATCCGTGCCGCCAAGCAGCAGGTGCAGGCGCGGGTGCTGCGCATCGCGGGCAAGAGGCTGCAACTGGCGGGGGCGGACCTGTGAAGAAAGCCGATCTGAAATCGCTCGACCTGGCGACGCTGTGGCGCGGGCTGACCCGACCCGACCCGGCGGGGACGGACCGCGTGGTGCCGCCGACCGGCTTTACCGCGCAGCTGACCGTGTTCTCGGCCGCGGCCATGGCCTTCCTGGCGGTCTTTGCCCTGGCGCTGGCGCTGGCCACCGGCCGGCTGGCCGAACGCTGGTCCAGCGAGCTGGCCCAGACCGTGACCGTGCGCATCTCGGCCCCCGAGGATCAGATCGACGAGCAGACCCTCACGGTGATGGAGGCGCTGAAGACCACCCCCGGCATCGCCGAGGCGCGGCTCTTGCCCGATGACGAGGTGGAAGGGCTGCTGGAGCCCTGGTTCGGCCCCGATGTCCCGGTCGAGGCCCTGCCGGTGCCGCGCCTGATCGAGATCACCGAGGCGGCCGAGGGTTTCGACGCCGAGGCGCTGCGCCTGCGGCTGGAGGGCGAGGCGCCGGGCGCGGTGCTGGACGACCATACCCGCTGGCGCCAGCCGCTGGTCTCGGCCGCGAACCGGCTGCGGGTGCTGGGCCTCGTCTCGCTGTTGCTGATCGCCGCCGCCTCGGGGGCGATGATCACGCTGGCGGCCAAGGCGGCGCTGGCGGCGAACGGGCAGGTGATCCGCGTCCTGCGCCTGATCGGCGCGCGCGACATCACCATCGCCACCGCCTTCGTGCGCCGCTTTACCCGCCGCGCCGCCATGGGTGCGGCCGGCGGCACCGCGCTGGGGATGGCGGCGATCTGGGCGCTGCCCGCGATGGACCAGGCGGGCAGCTTCCTGACCGGGCTGGGATTCCAGGGCTGGGGCTGGCTCTGGCCCTTGCTGATCCCGCCGCTCGCCGCCGCGATCGGCTTCGTCGCGACCCGCTGGGCGGCGCTGAAGATGCTGCGCGAGGTGCGCTGATGGCCCTCTATCATCCGCGCCGGGCCTCGGTCCTGGATTGGCCGCGCACGGTGCTTTATTACCTTTATGCGGCGCTGGTGACGCTGGTGCTGGGGCTGTGGGGCCTGCCGCAGGTGCTGGTCCACCCCGAGCGCGCGCATCGCGTGGCCAGCCTGTGGCTGGACCAGATGCTGGGCGCGGCGCGGCTGATCCTGGGCGTCCGGGTCGAATACCGCGGCACGCCGCCCGCCGGCGACTGCATCGTCGCCTCCAAGCATCACAGCTTTCTCGACATCCTGGCGCTGGCCCGCGCCTGCCCGCGCCGCGCCTTCGTGATGAAGCGCGAGGTGCTGCGGGTGCCGGTCATGGGCTGGTTTGCGCGCAAGGTCGGCTGCATCCCCATCGACCGTGCCCGCGGCAAGGAGGCGATGAAGCAGATCATCGCCGGGATCGAGGCCGCCCGCGCCCGTCCCGGCGGGCTGGGCCAGCTGATCATCTATCCCGAGGGCACCCGCACCCGGCCGGGGCAGAAACTGCCCTACAAGCACGGCGCCGGCACCATCCAGCGCGCGACCGGCCTGCCCATCCACCCGGTGGCGGTCAATTGCGGCCTGTTCTGGCCCCGGCAGGGCATCCCGATCCGCGGCGGCACGGCGGTGATCGAGTTCCTGCCGCCGATCACCGCCGGCCCGCGGTCGGGGGCGGTGATGGAATTGCTGGAGGACCGGATCGAGAGCGCCAGCGACCGCCTGCTGGCCGAGGCGGGCGGCCTGCCGCCGGCCTGAGGGCTGACGCAAGGTCAGGGGCGTTTTCGCCATTGCGCCCGACCGCGGTTGCGGTCCAACCTGCCCGGCGGATTCGCGGGCCTTCGGGCCAGAACAGGGGGACGGTATGCGTCCGATCATCGACATCGACCATGTTTCCAAACGCTACGGCAGCGGCACGGTGGCGCTGAAAGAGGTCTCGTTGCAGATCGAGGAGGGCGAGATCCTGGCGCTGCTCGGGCCGAACGGGGCGGGCAAGACCACGCTGATCTCGATCATCTGCGGCCTGGTGGTGCCCAGCGGCGGCACGGTGCGCGTCGGCGGCCATGACATCCGCACGGACTGGCGCGCGGCGCGCAAGCTGATCGGCCTTGTCCCGCAGGAGATCGCGCTGGAGCCCTTCGAGACGGTCATCGACTGCGTGCGCTTTACCCGCGGGCTCTACGGCGAGCCGCCGGACGACGCCTATATCGAGCAATTGCTGCGCAGCCTGGCGCTGTGGGACAAGCGCGATGCCAAGACGCGCGAGTTGTCGGGCGGCATGAAGCGGCGGGTGCTGATCGCCAAGGCGCTGTCGCACCGGCCCAAGGTGCTGTTCCTGGACGAGCCGACCGCCGGGGTGGACGTGACCCTGCGGCGCGAGATGTGGCAGGTGGTGCGCGAATTGCGCGCCGAGGGCGTGACCATCATCCTGACCACCCACTACCTGGAAGAGGCCGAGGACATGGCCGACCGCATCGGCGTCATCAACCGCGGCGAATTGCTGCTGGTCCGGTCCAAGGACGCGTTGATGGGCGAATTCGGCAAGAAGCACCTGACCATCTCGCTTTACGAGCCGCTGGCGGCGCTGCCGGCCGACCTGGCCGGGCGCGGGCTGGTGCTTTCGGCCGACGGCCGCGAGCTGGGCTATGACTACGACACCAGGGCCGAGCGCACCGGCATCGCCCACCTGCTGGCCGAACTGGCCGAGCGCGGCCTTGCCGTGCGAGACGTCTCGACCAAGCAGAGCAGCCTGGAAGAGATATTCATGTCGCTGGTCGAGGAGGAAACCGCATGAACTGGCGTTCCGCCCGCGCCGTCTTCGGCCATGAGATGGCGCGTTTCTTCCGCACGGTCTGGCAATCGCTGGCCTCGCCGGTGCTGTCCACGGTGCTTTACTTCGTCGTCTTCGGCGCGGCCATCGGCGGGCGCATCCAAGCGGTCGAGGGCGTGCCCTACGGCGCCTTCATCGTGCCGGGGCTGATGATGCTGACCGTGTTGCAGCAATCCGTGGCCAATGCCAGCTTCGGCATCTATTTCCCGAAATTCTCGGGCACGATCTACGAGATCCTCGTGGCGCCGACCGGCTGGATCGAGGTCACGCTGGGCTTCGTCGGCGCTGCCGCCGCCAAGGCGGTGATGATCGCGCTGGTGATCCTGGCGACCAGCTTCTGGTTCACCGGCGTCCATATCGCCCATCCGTTCTGGATGCTGGCCTTTCTGCTGCTGACCGCCGTGGCCTTTTCGCTGCTGGGCTTCATCATCGGCCTGTGGGCCAAGAATTTCGAGCAGTTGCAGATCGTGCCGATGATGGTCATCACGCCCCTGGTGTTCCTGGGCGGGGCCTTCTATTCGGCTTCGATGCTGCCGCCCTTCTGGGAGGGCGTGGCCAAGCTCAACCCGGTGCTTTACCTGATCTCGGGCTTCCGCTGGAGCTTCTTCGGCTTTGCCGACGTGCCGGTCGGGCTGTCGCTGGGTGCGGTCGCGCTGATGATCCTGGTCTGCATGGGCGCGATCCGCTGGATCTTCCTGACCGGATGGCGGCTGCGCGAATGACGGCTCAGGCCGGGCAGGGCGCCGCCGCCTTGCCCATCCGGGCCGCGTGCAGGTTGTAGGCGGTGGTCTGCTGCCGCAGCCAGCTTTCCGCCGTGTCGCGGCCATGCGTCTGCGCCAGCTGCCGATAGGCCGGGGCAAGCCGCTCGCGGTCGGCCCAGATCGCGCAGTCGAGCAGCCCCGGCGCCGCCTGCGCCGCGCTGCCGGCGCCTTGCCGCAGCGGCTGCGGGGTCTCGGTTGCCGCGTCCTGCGCCCCGGCCGCCGTCGCCCAGAAAAGGGCTGTGGCGGAAATGAAAATGCAATGTCGAATCATCATGGCTCCTCCCTTGCAGACAAATGTTACATATAGCCGCTGAGCTGTCATCTAGTTCCGGCACAGCCGCGTCTGCGGATCAAGCCGGACATATTCGCGGGCCGAGATCTTTTGCATCTTCAACGAATGTTTCCAGCGCGCGTTCCACATGTGCAGGATGCCGTTGCGGTAATATTGCGCCATCAGCTCGTCCACGATGGGCGGGATGATGGTGGTGCCGGGGATGCGGGGCGCGTGGAAGCCCACCGTCGCCCTGGGCCCCAGGCAGGCATTGGGCAGGGTGATATAGATCGTGCAGGCCGAGCGGCAATAGCCGCGCACCTCGACCGGGCGGCCGCTGGCGGCCAGCTTGTTGCGCTGGCGGATCGCCTCGACGACATTGCCACCGCGGTTGTTCACGATGACGATGGGCTTGCCGCGCGGCTGCGCCTCGGCCGTCGCGGGCAGGCTGGCGACTCCGGCGCCGAGGGCCAGCGCCAGGACAAGCGCCGAAGAAAGGCGGGTCAGGAGGGAAGGCATGCTCATGTCCCCTGCTATGCCTTGGCGAACGCACAAGTCCAAATGACGTTCCGGCGAGCCGCGCTTGCCGCTTAACAAGCGCCGCGACCCGCATTATATGCCGGCCATGAGCCAGAACCCGCCCCTGTTGCGCCCCGATCTAGCCCCCAGCCCGATCTTCGACACCACGCGAAGGGACGGGCAGCCCACCATCGGCATGGTCAGCCTCGGCTGTCCCAAGGCGCTGGTGGACAGCGAACGCATCCTGACCCGCCTGCGGGCCGAGGGCTATGCGATCAGCCCCGACTACAAGGGCGCCGGCGCGGTGATCGTGAACACCTGCGGTTTCCTGGACAGCGCCAAGGCGGAAAGCCTGCAGGCCATCGGCGAGGCGCTGGCGGAAAACGGCAAGGTGATCGTCACCGGCTGCCTTGGCGCCGAGCCGGAATACATCACCGGCGCGCATCCCTCGGTCCTGGCGGTGACGGGACCGCAGCAATACGAGCAGGTGCTGGACGCGGTGCATCACGCCGTGCCGCCCAGCCCCGATCCCTTCGTCGACCTGCTGCCGGCCTCGGGCGTCAAGCTGACGCCGCGCCATTACAGCTACCTGAAGATCTCCGAGGGCTGCAACCACGCCTGCAAGTTCTGCATCATCCCCGACATGCGCGGCAAGCTGGTCAGCCGCCCCGCCCATGCCGTGATCCGCGAGGCGGAAAAGCTGGTCGAGGCGGGGGTGCGCGAGCTGCTGGTGATTTCGCAGGACACCTCGGCCTACGGGCTCGACCGCAAATTCGCCGAGGAGCGTGGGCACCGGGCTCATATCACCGACCTGGCCCGCGACCTGGGGTCGCTGGGGGCATGGGTGCGGCTGCATTACGTCTATCCCTATCCGCATGTGCGCGACCTGATCCCGCTGATGGCCGAGGGGTTGGTGCTGCCCTATCTCGACATCCCCTTCCAGCATGCCCATCCCGACACGCTGAAGCGTATGGCCCGGCCGGCGGCGGCGGCCCGGACGCTGGACGAGATTGCCGCCTGGCGCGCCGCCTGCCCCGAGATCACCCTGCGCTCGACCTTCATCGTCGGCTATCCCGGCGAGACCGAGGCCGAGTTCCAGACCCTGCTGGACTGGCTGGACGAGGCGCAACTGGATCGCGTCGGCTGCTTCCAATACGAAAACGTCAAGGGCGCGCGCGCGAACGACCTGCCCGACCACGTCCCGGACGAGGTCAAGCAGGACCGCTGGGACCGCTTCATGCAGAAGGCGCAGGCGATTTCCGAGGCCAAGCTGGCGGCCAAGGTCGGCCGGCGTATCGAGGTGATCGTGGACAGCGTGGACGACGAGGGCGCGACCTGCCGCACCCAGGCCGATGCGCCGGAGATCGACGGCAACCTGTTCATCGACCAGGGTTTCGAGGCGCTGGCGCCGGGCGACATCGTCACCGTCACCGTGGACGAGGCCGGCGAATACGACCTTTGGGGCCGGCTCTAGGCGGCGACAATCGCGCAGGTTGTGGCGCCCGCGCCGCTGGCTTAATCAGGCGGCAGCGCGACGCAGCAAGGCGGCATGATGAACTGGGATCCCGAAGGCAAACCCCGCAAACCCGATTTTCTGGGCATCGGCGCGCAAAAGGCCGGCACCACATGGCTCTCGCAGATGCTGGGCCAGCATCCCGACGTCTGGACGCCTCCGTTCAAGGAGGTGCAGTTCTTCAACCACCGCTTCATCGAGGAGCATCGCAAATGGCTGCCCTGGCATTTCCGCCGCGGCCGCCAGAACATCGAGAAACGCTGGGCCGCCCGCGGCGAAGAGATGCCGCGCGAGATGGTGCGCTACCTGGACCGCGTTACCCGCGAGCCGATGTTCACCAACCATTGGTACAAGCTGGTCTTCGCCCCGGCGCCCCAGGGGGCCAGGACCATCGACGTGACCCCGGAATATTCGACCCTGCCGGCCGAGGGCGTGGAGTTCCTGGCGAAATTCCTGCCGCAGGCGAAGTTCATCTATATCATCCGCCACCCGGTCGATCGGGCCGTCTCGCAGCTCAAGATGAACCTGACCCGCGCGCGCCGCAAGCCCGCCACCATCGAGGACTGGCTGGCCGAGGTCGAGGCCCCCGAGCTGATGGATCGCGGCGACTACATGACCTATGTGCCGCGCTGGAACGCGCATTTCGGCCCCGACCGGCTGCTTTACCTGCCCTTCGGCATGATCGCCCGCGATCCCCTGGGCTTGCTGCGCCGGGTCGAGGACTTCCTGGACCTGCGGCCGCATGACTATCGCGACCTCGGCAAGAAGGTCTTTGCCTCGGACAATGCGCTGGTGGTGCCCGACCAGGCCCGCGCCCGGCTGCGCGACAAGCTCGAGCCGCAATTCGCCTTTCTGGAACAAAGCTTCGGCCCGGAATTCACCAAGGCTTTCCGCTGAGCCTTCCCCTTTCGTTCCCGCTCGACTACATAGCGGCCAAGTTTCACACGGATTTCAGAGACGGGGAAAGATCATGGCCTCCTACCAGTTCGTTTACCACATGGACGGGGTGTCCAAGACCTATCCGGGCGGCAAGAAGACCTTCGAGAACATCCGCCTGAACTTCCTGCCCGGCGTCAAGATCGGCGTCGTCGGCGTCAACGGCGCCGGCAAGTCGACGCTGCTGCGCATCATGGCCGGCATCGACAAGGACTTCACCGGCGAGGCCTGGGCCGCCAAGGGCGCGACCGTCGGCTACCTGCCGCAGGAGCCGCAGCTGGACCCGGCGCTGAACGTGCGCGGCAACGTCATGGAAGGGGTCAAGGCCAAGCAGGCCAAGCTTGACCGCTATAACGAACTTGCCATGAACTACTCGGACGAGACCGCCGAGGAGATGGCGAAGCTGCAGGACGAGATCGACGCCGAGAACCTGTGGGATCTGGACAGCCAGATCGACGTGGCCATGGAGGCGCTGCGCTGCCCGCCGGATGACGCCGACGTGGAAAGCCTGTCGGGGGGCGAGCGTCGCCGGGTGGCGCTGTGCAAGCTGCTGCTGGAACAGCCCGACATGCTGTTGCTGGACGAACCGACCAACCACCTGGACGCCGAGACCATCGCCTGGCTGCAAAAGCACCTGATCGAATATCCCGGCACCATCCTGATCGTCACCCACGACCGTTATTTCCTGGACGACATCACCGGCTGGATCCTGGAACTCGACCGCGGCCGCGGCATCCCCTACGAGGGCAATTATTCCGCCTGGCTGGAGCAGAAGGCCAAGCGGCTGGAGCAGGAAGCGCGCGAGGACAAGGCCAAGCAGAAGACGCTGGAGCGGGAACTGGAATGGATCCGCGCCGGCGCCAAGGCGCGCCAGGCCAAGCAGAAGGCCCGGATCAACGCCTATAACGAACTGGCCAGCCAGTCCGAGCGCGAAAAGCTGACCCGCGCCCAGATCATCATCCCCAACGGCGAGCGGCTGGGCAGCAAGGTGATCGAGGTCGACGGCCTGAAGAAGGCCATGGGCGACAAGCTGCTGATCGAGGATCTGACCTTCAGCCTGCCGCCGGGCGGCATCGTCGGCGTGATCGGCCCGAACGGTGCCGGCAAGTCGACGCTGTTCAGGATGCTGACCGGGCAGGAACAGCCGGACGCGGGCGAGATCAGCTATGGCGACACGGTGAAGCTGTCCTACGTGGACCAGTCGCGCGATGCGCTGGACCCGAACAAGACCGTCTGGGAGGAAATCTCGGGCGGGGCCGAGCAGATCGAGCTGGGCGATGCCACGATGAACAGCCGCGCCTACTGCTCGGCCTTCAACTTCAAGGGCGGCGACCAGCAGAAAAAGGTCGGCCTGCTCTCGGGCGGCGAGCGCAACCGGGTGCATATGGCCAAGCTGCTGAAATCCGGCGGCAACGTGCTGCTGCTCGACGAACCGACCAACGACCTGGACGTGGAAACCCTGCAGGCGCTGGAAGCGGCGCTGGAGGATTTCGCCGGCTGCGCCGTCATCATCTCGCACGACCGTTTCTTCCTCGACCGGCTCTGCACGCATATCCTGGCCTTCGAGGGCGATGCGCATGTGGAATGGTTCGAGGGCAACTTCGAGGATTACGAGGCCGACAAGATCCGCCGCCTCGGCCTGGATTCGGTCGAGCCGAAGCGGGTGAAATACAAGAAGTTCACGCGGTAAGATGAAGGAAAGGGGGCGGATCTGCCCCCTTTTTTCTTCGCAGGCTGTTATCGAAACCCGGCGGCCTTCATGCCCGTTTCCGACAGGTAGTCGAAATGCCGCGTGATCAGGCGATCCAATTCGTCCCGCGGCGCTTTCTTCATGCCCCTTTTGGCCAGGATTTCCTTGGCGTGCCGCGGCGTGTCGTTCATCCCATAATGGGTCACGATGCTGGGAACCGAGGGGTCGGTCAGGGCGACCATGACCGTCGGGATGCGATAATGGGCAAAGCCGAACACCGTGCGTTGCGGATGGCGCACGGCGACACCCACGCCGAGGAAGGGGTTGAACCAGCGGTAAAGCCCTTGCGTCGGCCCGTCGATGACCGAATAGATCACCGTGGGGAAGCTGACGGCGAAGGCGCCATGCGCCTTCCACAGGGTATCGCCATGCTTGCGCAGCTTCCTGATATAATCCTTTGAAAGGCAATCGTCGTCGTCGAGGCGGAATTGCAGGCAATCCTGCAATTCCAGCCCGATTTCCTTGAGCGTCTGGACCTGGGCATCGGCGACATGCATCGGCGGGACAAAGCGCAGCACCACATAGGGGCGCGCGTCGCAAAGCCTTTGCAGCTGGTCGCGATAGACCTTGGGCATCCGGTCCGAAGAGATGACGAGCAGCTTGAAATCAGGGTCGGTCTGCGCGTCCAGGGACGCCAGCGTCAACTGCTCGAACGTCACGAAACGGGCCTTCATCCGCTCGTCGCCGAAAAGCTCCTGCTCCTTTTGCTTGTAGATCGGTTCCAGGTCGTTTTCTTCGACGTTGCGATAGGCCTTCCAATCGCCGCGGCCGATCATGGAAAAGCGGCAAATCCCGACTATGGTCATGGTGTTCTTCATTGTGCGAACCGTTTCGCGACCGGCGTGTAGGCAAGGCTTCCCTTTGCGCGCCGCTCGGCCTCGGCGACGTCGGCCTGAATGATTTCGTCCGAAGGAATGTCCCAGGCCGCATCCGCGTCCAGATAGCCATGCTCCAGCAATGTCGCATGGATTTCCCTGAAATCCACCTGGCCCCAGCTGTTGTGGTTCGGCTTCTTGCCGGGCACCAGATATTCGGCGACCAGGCTGTTGATCAGCAAGGGATCCTTTCCCATCATTCCCCTGAGCTGCAGGCGCATGCTATGGTGTTCGGCATTGTTCCTGCGCAGGATGACGGCAATATCCTTGTCCGGGTCGGCCGCCATCCCGGCCATGTGAAGGGCGGATGTGTCCAGGCTGATGATTTTCCGGGCGGCACGGTAAAGCGCCAACTGTTCTGTCCAAGACATTTTTTCAGGAAATACTGCGACATAGCCCGACCGGCGCAGGTTCTCCTCCAGGATCATTTCGCCCAAGATACCGCCCGTGGCTTCATACTTGGTTCGTGAGATATAGATCTTTTCGGGGCCATTCGCCGGAATTTTCCCGACGGTTTTGCGGAGGAAGTTCCTGAATTCTTCGGTCCCGGTGGCGATGTCGCCAAGTCCGAAGCCTTGACCGGGAACGGTCAAATTTTCAACCATTGTCGGGGTGCTGAGTATCAGCGGCGGGCAATCTATACCCAAAATCCTGAAAAGCTCTTTGTGGTGCTTCTTGAAATGGATAAGATTGGCATGCTTGGGAGTGAAGACAATCCCATCATAGCTGTCCTTTACACTCCAGAGTCTGCAAATCGTTTCCGTAATAAACAGACCGAAGTGGCCAAAGAACATTCCGCCAAAAAGATAGTGGCCCTTGAGGCTTTCCGTAGGCTCGGGCGCCTCGGAAAGCGGGAGTGACATGCGCGTGGCAAAGCGCCAGGTGGCTGCCTCGGCAATGTCGCCGTCCTTCCAGACACCGCTTGGTGTCCGGGGGCGGGATTCCCGCGGAGGGACCACAATCGCATCTTGCAGGGTAATCGTTTTTCTGGACCAGCCCTGATCGGGCAATGGAGGACAAGGCTCGTTCAATTTACACTCTCAAACACATACACGGCGATTCGCCTGCCAGGCGAACACTCCCAATCTCGGCCTTGTTTGGCAACACCTCCTTGACGATGCAAGCTAAACCGGCCTGCGACGGCATTCCGCCGAAGGCCGGTTGAAAGGGCCGGCGGGCCCTATTCCCATTCCCAGGGCAGGGCGTATTGGCCAAGCAGCTGGGCGACGGCGTCGCGGTCGACCTCGCCCTTGGGCCGGATGCGAGCGACCAGGCCGCGCTTGCGGTCGTCGACCACCTCGGCCACCTCGGCGGCCAGCCCGGCCTCGGCCAGGGCGGCGTCATAGACGCGGCGGATCGCCAGCTTGCGCAGGTCGGGCTTGAAGATCTTGCCCACCGCGGTCTTGGGCAGTTCGGGCAGGATCCCGATATGCTTGGGCACCGCGGCGCGTTCGTGGATATGGGCGCGGGCATGGTCCATCAGCTCGTCCAGCGAGACCTCGGCGCCGGCGATCAGCTCGACATAGGCGCAGGGCAGCTCGCCCGCAAAGGAGTCGGGCTGGCCGATGGCGGCGGCGGCGGCGACCTTGGGATGGGACAGCAGCGCGTCCTCGATCTCGGCGGGGTCGATGTTGTGGCCGCCGCGGATGATCAGATCCTTGGCGCGCCCGGTGATCCACAGATAGCCGTCGCCGTCCATCCGGCCCAGGTCGCCGGTGCGCAGGAAGCGGCTTTCGGCGAAAAGGTCGTGGTTCTTGTCGGCCTCGGTATAGGTCGAGCCCTCGAAGACGCCGGGGTTGGCCACGCAGATCTCGCCGATCTCGTCGATGGCGCATTCGTGGAAGCCGCCGTTGCGGCGCTGCAGGATGCGCACATGGGTATAGGGCAGGGGGATGCCGACCGAGCCGACCTTTTTCAGCCCGTCCATCGGGTTGCAGGAGACGAGGCAGGTCGCCTCGGTCAGCCCGTAGCCCTCGGCGATCTCGACCCCGGTCGCGGCCTTGAAGCGGTTGTAAAGCTCGATCGGCAGGGGCGCCGAGCCCGAGATCGCGGTCTTGAGCGACGAGACATCGGCATCGACCGGCCGCTGCATCAGCGCGGCGATGGCGGTGGGCACGGTGATCAGGAAGGTCGCCTGCCAGCGTTCGATCAGCTTCCAGAAATTGTCGAACACCCCCTCGCCGCGATAGCCGGCCGGCGTCGGCATGATGAGCTGCGCGCCCGAGATCAGGCAGGACATCAGCACCGGATAGGCCGCGAAGACGTGAAACATCGGCAAGGGGCACATCAGCACGTCGGTTTCGCTGAACAGCAGCGTGCCGCCCAGCCAGCCGTTGTAGATCATGCCCGATTGCTTGTGCTGGGCGACCTTGGGCATGCCGGTGGTGCCGCCGGTGTGGAAGAAGGCGGCGACGCGGTCCTCGGCCGGTTCGTCGAAGGTCAGGCGGTTGTGCTTGCAGGCGCTGGCGGCGGCCTCGAAATCCATGACCTTGGCATGGTGGCGGGCAGGCACCTTGGGCCGCATCAGCGGCACCAGCATGCGCTTGAGCCCGGTCAGGTAGCCGCGCAGGTCGACCTCCAGCACGGTTTGCACGTTCGGGGCCTGCGCCACCGCCTCGGCCGCCTTCTGCGCGACCTCGGACTTGGGGAAGCTCTTCAGCGTCACCAGCACCTTGGCGCCGGTCTCGCGCAGGATGGCGGCGATGTGGTCGGGCTCCAGAAGCGGGTTGATCGGGTTCACGATGCCCGCCGTCGCGCCCGCCAGCAGCACGATCGGCGCCTCGATGCAATTGGGCAGCAGATAGGCCACCACGTCCCCCGGCCCGACGCCGAGGCTGCGAAACAGGTTCGCGGTCTCGGTCACGCGCTCGTGCAGCTCGGTCCAGGTCAGGGTGCGGGCCGGCGCCTTGGGGTCCGAGAACAGCTGGAAGCTGATCGCCGGGCGCTGGGGATGGCGGTCGCGGGTCTGGGTCAGCGCCTCATAGACGGTGCGCGGCACCTGACGCTGCGCATAGGGCATCTCCGCCTCGACCGCATCGCGGTCTGCGACGCTCGCGAACCTGGCCATTCCTTACCTCCCGTTCTCCCTTTCGGGGTCGTGCCCCGCCGACAGGCAGAATGGTCCAACAATCAGCATGCTGGCAAGCATTCCGCGACGCCACGCCGGGGCCAAAACGCAGCGTCGCGCCCTGGGTTCAGCCCTGGGATCAGCCCTGGGGGATGCGCAGGGTCTGGCCGGGATAGATCTTGTCGGGATGGCTGAGCATGGGCTTGTTGGCCTCGAAGATCTCGGGGTAGCGGCTGGCCTTGCCCAGGTATTGCTGCGCGATGGCCGAAAGCGTCTCGCCCTTCCTGACGGTATGGAACAGGGGCTGCGCCGCCGCTGCTGCGGGGGCTTCGGTGCCGGCGCCCTCGGCCAGCTCGACATGGGCGATGCCCTTGATGTTGCCGACCGCCAGGATCAGCTTTTCCAGGGTTTCCTGGTCGCGCGCCTTGCCCGAGATGACCACGGTGTCGCCGCGCAGCGTCAGATGCACGTCTTTGCCGGTCAGGCCCAGGGCGGACAGCTCGGCCTTGAGCGCGGCCACCTTGCGGTCGGTGTCGCTTTGCGGGGCTTGGGCGGCGGCGGGGGCCTGGGCGGGTGCTTCCTGTGCCTCGGCCTCGGATCCGAAAAGCGATTTGCCGGCGTCCTTCACGAAATCCCAGATAGCCATGATCTCTCCTTTCAGGCGGTGTCTGGGGCGGCAACGATTCGCCGAAAGCGGCGGTTCCAGACAAATTTCAGCAATCGGAGGTTGAGGAATGCCCGCCCGATCCCTAATTTTCGCAGGTCTTAGGGGATAGAGAAGTTGAACAAATCCTGCAAATCACTGATCCTGGCGTCTTTTCTTGGCCTGGTGGCGCTGCCCGCCCTGGCCGAGGACGGGGTGCGAATCTCGACGAAGTCCGTCGCGGGGGATGCGGTCCGTCCGGGAACCGTCACCTGCTTCCAGACCTCGATGCGCGAAAATGAGGCAGCGGTCCGCGCCACCAATGCCACGCGCCAGGCGCGCGGCCTGGCGCCGCTGCGATCGAACCGCGACCTGGCCGAGGCCGCGGCGCGCCATGCCTGCGACATGGCCAAGCGCGGGGTGATGTCGCATCAGGGCAGCAAGACCAAGGGGCCGATGCAGCGCCTGAAGAAGGAAGGCTACCGCCCCAGCATCGCGGCCGAGAACATTGCCGCCGGCCCCTGGGGACAGGACCGCGTGCTGGTGGAATGGGCGCGTTCCAGCGGGCACCTGGCCAATATCCTGATCCCGCAGACCCGCCATTACGGCATCGGCAAGGCGCTGGGGGCGGATGGCAAGACCGTCTTCTGGGCGGCGGTCTATAGCGCGCCGCGCTGAGCACCGGCGCGCTGAGGCCCTTCGCGGCGTCCTGCGTCCCCGAGGCACCTGCCGGGGCGGGGTCGCGTCGTCCGTTGCCTGTTCAGGGCGGCCCGCAGTCGGGGCCGGGCCGCGATTTCTGCTCGCGCCCGCCGACCTGTCAGGCGACGCCTTCCGTCGCTTCCATGGCGCCTTCGGTGAATTGCAGCCGCGCCAGCCGGGCGTAGAGGCCGCCCTGCGCCACCAGTTCCTCGTGCCGGCCCTGGGCCACGATGCGGCCATGGTCGAAGACGACGATGCGGTCGGCCTTCTTCACCGTGGCCAGCCGGTGCGCGATGATGATCGTGGTGCGGGTGCGCGCCAGTTCGTCCACCGCATGCTGCACCAGCCGCTCGGATTCGGCGTCCAGCGCCGAGGTCGCCTCGTCCAGAAGCAGGATCGGCGCGTCGCGCAGGATGGCGCGGGCGATGGCGATGCGCTGCTTCTGCCCGCCCGACAGCATCACGCCGCGCTCGCCGACGAAACTGTCATAGCCTTCGGGCAGCAGGTTCAGGAACTCGTCGGCATGGGCGGCGCGGGCGGCGGCCTCGACCTCGGCATCCGAGGCGTCGGGCCGGCCGAAGCGGATGTTCTCGCGCGCGGTGGCGGCAAAGATGACCGGATCCTGCGGCACCAGCGCGATGGCCTGGCGGAAATCGCCCCGCGCCATGTCGCGCAGGTCGATGCCGTCGATGCGCACCGCCCCGGAATCGGGATCCCAGAAGCGCAGCAGCAGCTGGATCACCGTGGTCTTGCCGGCACCCGAAGGCCCGACCAGTGCCACCGTCTCGCCGGGGCGGATGTCCAGCGTGACCCCCTCCAGCGCCGAGCGGTCGGGGCGCGAGGGATAGTGGAAGGTCACGTCGTCAAGCCGGATCGCGCCCCTGACCGGCCGGGGCAGGGCCAGGGGCTGGGGCGGATCGGCCAGCATGTCCTGCGCGGACAGCAGTTCCGTCAGCCGCTCGGTCGCGCCGGCGGCGCGCTGCAATTCGCCCCAGATCTCGGACAGTGCGCCCACGGCGCCGGCGACCAGCACGGCGTAGATGACGAACTGCACCAGCTCGCCCACGGTCATGATCTCCAGCCGCACGTCGCGGGCGCCGATCCACAGCACCCCCAGCACGCCCGAGAAGATCAGGAAGATGACGATCACCGTCATCACCGTCCGTGTCCTGACCCGGTTCAGCGCCGAATCATAGGACCGCTCGGTTACGTCGTCGAAGCGCGCCCGCGTCGGCCCCTCTTGGGTGAAGGCCTGCACGGTCTGCGCCGAAAGCAGGCTTTCCGATGCCGCACCCGAGGACAGCGCGATCCAGTCCTGGTTCTCGCGCGACAGCTTGCGCAGCCGCCGGCCCAGCACGACGATGGGCACCACGACCAGCGGCACCAGCAGCAGCACCAGCCCCGACAGCTTGGCCGAGGTCCAGACCAGCATCACCATGCCGCCGACCAGGATCAGGAAGTTGCGCAGCGCGATCGAGACGGAAGAGCCGATCACCGACTGGATCAGCGTGGTGTCGGTGGTGATGCGGCTGATGATCTCGCCGGTCAGCACGCGCTCGTAGAAGGCCGGGCTCATGGCGATGACGCGGCTGAACACGGCCTTGCGGATGTCGGCCACCACCCGCTCGCCCAGCCGGGTGACGAGGTAGTAGCGCATCCCCGTCCCCAGCGCGAGCAGCGCCACGATGGCCAGCGCCGCGCCGAAATACTGGTCCAGCAGATGTGCGCCGGCGTCGAACCCGTCCACCACCCGACGCACCGCCAGCGGCAGGACCAGGCTGATCGCCGCCGTCACCGCCAGCGCGACCAGCGCCGCGGCCAGCAGCCCGCGATAGGGGCGCAGGAAGGGCCAGAGCGCCCGCAGCGCGCCGATGCGTTTCGTCGTCGGCCGATCCACGATAGGTTTGGGTCCGCGTGCCATATGTCCTCCCTGGGTGGCCGGATGGCTGCCTGATGGCGCGTTCACAGCGGCTCGCTGCCGCCGGCCAGCTCCAGAATGATCTCCCATTCCGCATCCGAGACCGGCTGCACCGAGAGGCGCGAATTATTGACCAGCACCATGTCCTTCAGCCGCGGCTCGGCCTTGGCCTCGTCCAGCGAGATCGGGCGCTTGATGCGGGCGACGGCGCGGACATCGACGCATTCCCATTTCGGGTCGGCGGCGGTCGTGTCGGGATGCGCCTCGGCCACCACCTCGCAGATGCCGACGATCTCCTTGCCGATGTTCGAGTGATAGAAGAAGCCGCGCTCGCCCTTCTTCATGGCGCGCATGTTGTTGCGGGCCTGGTAGTTGCGCACGCCGTCCCATTGCTCGCCCGTCCCGTCCCTGGCGATCAGGTCGTCGAAGCTGAAGACGTCCGGCTCGGATTTGAACAGCCAATGCGCCATCAGCCGATTACCTTCTTCCACTCGATCACCTCGACCGAGGCGAACAGTCCGGCCGCGTTGTAGGGATCCTGCGCCGCCCATTCCTTGACCTCTGTCAAGCCGTCGCCCTCGACCACCAGCAGCGAGCCGCAGGGCTGGCCGTTCTCGATCAGGGGGCCGGCCAGCTTGACGCCGGGCTGCGCGCCCAGGAAGGCCAGGTGGCTTTCGCGGGTGTCGAGACGGGTTTGCAGCTTGCCGGGATGGTCGCGGCAGATGACGGCGAAAAGGGGCATCATTCCTCCTTGAGCGGGCGGTTGAGCAGAAAATCCAGCGCATGTTCCATGGCGATGCTGCCTTGGGCAAGCCCCGCGACCAGATTCGAGATCGGCATCTCGATCCCCAGCCTTTCGGCCAGCCGGGTGACGGCGCGGGCGGTGGCGGCGCCCTCGACCGTGGTGCCGGCGGCGAAGTCGCGCCCCGTCCCCAGCGCCAGCCCATAGCGGAAGTTGCGCGATTGTTCCGAGGTGCAGGTCAGCACCAGGTCGCCCAGGCCCGACAGGCCCGGCAGCGTCTCGGGCCGGGCGCCGAGCGCGGTGGCCAGGCGCAGCATCTCGGCAAAGCCGCGCGTCACGATGCTGGCGCGCGCGCTGTCGCCATAGCCCGCGCCGATGGCGGCGCCGGCGGCGATGGCGATGATGTTCTTCAGCGCCCCGCCCAGTTCCGCCCCGGTGACGTCGGTGGTGCGGTAAAGCCGCAGCGTGGCGGTCGAGAGCCGGCGTTGCAGCGCCTCGGCCGTGCCGGCATCGGCGCAGGCGAGCGTCAGCGCCGTGGGCAGGCCGCGGGCGATGTCGGCGGCAAAGCTGGGGCCGGTCAGCACCGCCACCCGCGCCTGCGGACAGGCGGCGGCGATCAGCGCCGAGGGGCCGGTCAGCGTGGCCAGGTCGATGCCCTTGGCGCAGCTGACCAGGTTGCGGCGGTCGAAGCGTGCGCCATGCTCGGCCAGGAACCCGCCCAGCACCTGCGCCGGCAGAGCCAGCAGCACGGTCTCGGCCACGATCTCGTCCAGCTGGTCGGTGACGTGCAGCGCCGGCGGCAGGGTCACGCCGGGCAGGCGCGGGTTCTCGCGCGCCTCGGCCCAGCCGATGTCGCGGCCCCACAGCGTGACTGCGCCCTTGCTGGCCAGCGAAACCGCCAGCGCCGTGCCGAAGGCGCCCGCGCCGATGATCGCCACGCTCATGCCTTGGCCCCCCGCTTGCCGGCGCCCAGCATCGGC
>JAANMV010000704.1_pt1 | contig 40870 bp, 37 predicted proteins | sample 7279661 | NCBI WGS metagenome assembly JAANMV01 (sample SAMN14094540, study PRJNA606508) | bioreactor metagenome | isolation source: A lab-scale SPAN reactor treating ammonium-rich wastewater day 121 | place: Ireland: Galway | collected 2017-05-16
GGCAAAGTTCACGTTCGAGATATCGAAGAAGATATTTGCTACTGCCTCGATCTTGACTCGTGCCGTCGTAGTGAGAATGTTCGCGTCGAGCGCTGCGTACTATCGGACACGATTGTCAATTCAGGCGCCGCGGTAACCGGCTGCAACCTGCAGCATTCTCTCATCGGCATACGCGCAGTCATCAATCAGCCGGGCAAAACGCTTTATTTGGGAGACCACGCAAGCATAGAAGGTTCTCTTTGACCGCGTAATCGAGGGTAAATCCCAACTTTCGGGTAAAATCTATTCGTGCGGACAAACCGATTTAAGCGGGCCGGATTCGCGATTTCCGTCTCCTCGCGGCATTTTCTGCTCGCGGCAATTGTCCTTGTTTCGCTCATTTCCTGCAAATCGTCCGGCAGTCCGTCATCTGGCGGGGCATTTTCCGCAGCGAACGAATCTTCCGCCGCGATATCCGTCCCTTCCGAAACTTCCCCGGAATCGCCCGAACAGAATCGAGCGATCGGACCGGAAGCAAAGCCGCCGGGCGATTCCGGGAGCGATATATCTCCACCCGGAGCAGGATTATCCGGCGGCGGAATCGTTGCCGACGAAGCTATCGTCCTTTTGGCGAGAGGTTCTACGGAATCCGATGCCGTGGCCGTCGCAAGCAGCCTCGGGGCGCAGCTTGTTTCCTTCGTACCGGAGATTGCCGCGGCACAACTGAAAATCGAAATCGCGGACGAGCGGTTGCCGTCGCACACGAAATCGGGCAACAAAAGGCTCGTATCGTCGCTTTCGGCTTCGTCCGTTCCCGAACTCGGCGCTTTTATCGAAAAAGCTCTGGCTCATCCCTCGGTCCGCCACGCGGAACCGCACTATTTCGGGCAGGCAGCCCTTACTCCGGACGACGAATACTTTTCCCAGCAATACTACATAACCGGAACGAATCTCAATCAAGTGTGGGACGTTGAAACCGGCGGAAGCGAAGTAACGATTGCAATTCTCGACGGCGGCGTGGATTACGGACACCCGGAATTCGCGGGCAAAATCCATCCCGGCGGCCGCGACTTCATAGACCCGCCCCAAGGCGGCGACGGGAGAGCGACTCCCGGCGACGGCGAAGATCAGGACGGCGACGGCATTCCCGACAACGGTGCGTTTCACGGAAGTCGCGTCGCGGGCGTCGCGCTCGCTATCGGAAACAACGGCGAGGGCATCGCCGGCGCCAATTGGGGTGCACGCGTTTTGTCGTTGCGCATAGACTCGGCAATCGGCGAACCGACCGGATGGCTGGTAATAGACTGCGTACGCGCGATGGTTTATACGCTCAAGCTCCCCGAAGTACGCATTTTGAATATCAGCGCCGTTTACCCGAAGTCATCCCTATTGCTTAAAGAAGCTACGGACGTTTGCACCGAATACGGAAAAATTGTCGTTGCCGCGGCGGGAAATCAAGCTTTCGACACTCCGTCCCTTTGCGCTCCGGCGTTTTTCGACAGCTCGATTGCAGTCGGAGGGACCGACGGTCTCAACAAAATATGGGACGACGGAGAAACCGGCTCGAATTACGGAACTTTTGTGGACATTCTCGCGCCCGCCAAATTAATATTCACCGTAAACTCGAACGGCTCGCAGCGCAACTACGGCGCGTCCAACGGCACGAGTTTCGCCGCGCCGCTGATTAGCGGAATAGCCGCGCTCATTCTTACGAAGAATCCGAGCTATACGGTTGACGACGTACGAGCGGCACTGACGGTGGGCGCCAAAAGCCTGGACGCCGTACATCCGGACAAAGCCGGAAAAATGGGAGCGGGACTCGTCAATGCACTGACCGCTTTTTCTGCGTCGGCTCAAAACGGCTTATCCATTACGGCTGCGCGTCCGCAGGGAGCAAATTACGTGGATTTGTTTTTTAACCGCAAACTTCAACCCGAATCGGCCTGCGACGTTTCGCGTTACGAAATCGAGGCGGACAAGTATGTATTCGCCGCGGTTTTGATGGACGATGGCAGGCGCGTTCGTCTGGAAACGGAAACGCTTTCGATAAATTCGACTTATGAAGTTACAGCATCGGGACTTCTTGCCGCGGACGGCGAAGCCATGTTTCCAGCGGAACAAAGCATCGAATTTACCGCAAAAGCCGGCCTTTTCGACCTAGCCCGCTCCTCGAACGGCTCGACCGCATATTCCAAAACCCATTTCGACGTTCCATATTCCCCCGACAGGGCGATTGACGGGTTTTCGGGCACGTTTTGGTTCGCGGAAGTGCCCCAGGGCGAATTCGTTGATTTTGTCGTTACATTGCCCAAAGTCGAGTTTGTAAATCGTATCCAAATCGAAGGCCGAACCGCAGGAATTTCCGAGCCGCCTTACGCATCCCGTTTCGAGCTATATTCCGCAGGAGTTTATAACGACATTTTTCCGCTCCTCGACAGCGAATTCATAGAAATTGAGAACGCCGAATCCTTGCCCGGCGGCATTGGCACGATTGACGGCAAATCCACTACGACTGTCGAGTTTTCTGCGATGCCTGCAAAACATATCGTTGTGAGATTCCTTTCCGGCACCGACAACATGCTCGACGGCGACGGAGTAGCGAACGGTGTCTCAATATCCAAAATTGTGATTACAAGAACGCAGGCGGAGGGCGACGTCTTCGCGCCCGTAATTCGCACGATGACGCCGGCGTCCGCGCCTCTCGGCGCGCTTGTGCAGTTCACCGGAAACCATTTCGGCCAATCCGCGCCGCCGTCCATTGTGTTTGGCGGAATCGATGCGGTGGTGCTTTTCTGGTCGGATACCGCCATTTCGGCTCTCGTTCCTTACAATCCGCTTTCGCTTCCGGTCGAATTCCCGCCGGTTTTCCCGCCCGACCCTGCGCTCGAAGGTGAAACCGGCTCTTCCGCGGAAATCCCGCCTGTCCTTGATGCGATTATTCCGCCGTCGCAAGACGCCGAAAGCGGCTACGTTTACGCTCGAAGGGGCGGATTCGTTTCGAATAAGCTTTTTTTCGAAGTCGTTAACTAATCTTTTCTCATTGTTGCTTCGGCGGTTCATGTTGAGCATTTGCGGGTAGAATTTAATGCGGCAAGCTTCCCCGGAGTGAGCCGCAACCGTCTTTAAAATTCCATCCCCGTTTATTACGCCGTTCGTCCGGCGCGCCCGAATTGGCATATTTTTGTATATATGAACGAAAAATTTCTTTTTGCGTCAATTACGAGGTTCGCCAGTGAGCGAAAATCCCGATTGTAAAGATATAATTTATGGTGGTGTTGACAGTATCCGGCTGCCCGCCTAAACTCTACTTCCCAATTTCTCTGGAGTTAAAATGAGGAAGCTTCTTGGTTGCGCGCTCGCGTCCATTACGGCGCTGTTTTTGCTTTGCGCAAGCGCATTCGCACAGGCGAACACGTTTTACGCGGTCGAAGACGTTTATCCGGGACTAAAGGGTTACGGAAAAACAGTTATCGAAGGCACCCGAATCGACCAATTCGACGTCGAAGTAATCGACATCATTCCGCAAGGCGGTTTCGACGGCGGCCCGTTGATTTTAGTCCGCGCCACCGGACCCGTGGTCGACTTCTCGGACGGCATCGCCGCGGGATATTCGGGCAGTCCGGTTTATTTCGGCGGCAAGCTCGCCGGCGCGATTTCATACGGAATTCCCGGCACCGACACGCATGTCTGCGGCGTTACCCCGATACGCTCGATGCTTAAGGCGCTCGACACGGGCGACTCGCGCGATTACTCCGGCAACTCGGTGCTTCCCCCATCTTACACTCAATTTTCGACCGGTCCCGGCGGTCCGGTCATTCCGGTTGACCAAGAACCTGAGACTGGAAACGGCAAAACCGAGGAAACCGAAAAGAAAGACAACAACGGCGGCGGCGCACAAAGCGCAAGTTTGAAAGGCGCACCTTCGGTAACCGTTACGGACAAGCCCGGTTTTGCCGCTCGAATGAACGAATCCCGGCTCGGAAACGACGGCGCGCCGCTTTACGCGATTCCTTTAAGCAACAAGCTGCTGATAAAAGGCGTAAGCGATTCAACATTCGCTCACCTCAAACCGCTTGTTGAGGCGAATCCGAAACTTTCCCAGTTTTCCGCCGTTCAAAGCGTCTCCGGAGCCGGCCCTCGCGGCTTTGGCATGCTCAAGGACCGCGGCGACGTCACTAAACTCGAACCCGGCGACGCACTGGGCATCGCCCTTGTAACCGGCGATTTCGACCTCACCGGAATCGGCACCGTTACTTATGTCGACGGCCAAAACAGGCTTCTCGCCTTCGGCCACAGCCTGTTCAGTCAGGGTAAAATCGACATTCCTTTCGGCAAAGCGTACATCGTCTATACCTTCGGAGAGCTTTACCGCGGCTTTAAAGACGGCTATATGCTAAACCAGCTAGGCACGCTCACTTACGACCACCTCGCCTCCGTCGGCGGCATTATCGGCGCACAGCCCGATATGGTTGACGTAACGGTTTCGATAAACGACGTGGACAAGCGCGTAACACGCGACTTCAATTTCCAGATTATTCGCGACGAATCGCTTTTCGAAACGCTCGTTTATATCGTCACCGTGATGTCCTATTACGAATTTCTCGACAGGGACGGCGGCGGCACCATAAAAATCGGCTACAAAATCGAAACCGACGGGCTTGAAGCCCCGTTCGAACGTGAAAATTATTTTTACGATAAATTCAACGCGGTTTCATTTCTTGCCGCGGAAGCCCTTCCCACAACCGCGCTGATTCTATTCAACAACTATAAAGAAATCAAAATCAAAAAATTCTCGGTAGGCATCGATATAACGAGCAATCGAGTCAATGCCAGCATAGACAAGGCGGAAATCGTCGAAACGCCCCCGAAGGACGAAAAGTCAAGGAGCAAAAACGAGACGTCCTCCGAGTCCGAAAACGACGGCGAAACCTCGGCGCCCGGCGTCGAAAAAGACGGCAAAGGCGCTGCGAAAATGCAAGAAGGCGAAATGCCCGCCCCGCCGATAACCGCTCCCGAAGAAGGCAAAATGTCTCCGGACTTCAAAGTCAAGGAATTTATGCCCGGCGAAATCGTGCGCGTAAAAGTCACGCTTCAGCCTTACCGCTCGGATGCGCTAACTCAAGAGCTAACCATTCGAATTCCGCGCGACTTTCCGGAAGGACAGACTACCCTAATCGTTCAAGGCGGAGGCGGACTCGTCAGCATATATAACGAATACGGCGGAAAAGGCACGATTCTCTTCCCGATTCAAGGAGGCGCGCTTCCGCTCGGCCCCGGAATTCTGGAACTGAACAAGGCTCTCGATCTCATCAAAAAAGGCGATAAAAACAATCAACTGATGGTCTTTATCCCGAAGCCGCCGACTCCGGAAGAACAACAGGCCGAAGCGCAAGGCATGATGAGCCATGAAGTGCAGGATATGAACGACCGGATGGTCAAAGTAACGGTGCCGATGGATTTCGTTATTTACGATATGTACATGATCCCCATTAACATCGTAAAGAAAAAGTCCGGAGCGAAGTAAGCGCCGTGCCCCTGCGGCCGCGGCCGGTCGCGACAAAACTAAACTCGGATGCCGATAGTACGTAAAGGAATGAGCCGCGTTTTTCTTGCGCTGCCTATCGGGCAGAACGAAAAGCGTGCGATCGGAGATCTCGCGGCCAAGTTAAAATCCAAATTCGACGATGCGCGCTGGGTGGAACCCGCGAACTACCACCTGACGCTTTTTTTCATCGGCGAAGTTTCAAAATCCGATATTCCTTCGCTCGCCGAGGCGGTTTCGGATGTGCCGCCGCGATTCAAACCGGGAACTTTGGAATTCGGCTCGCTGGGGTTTTTCGGAAAGCCGAGTTTTCCGAGGGTTCTTTTTCTGCGCGCCGATGCTTCGCGGGACGATTTAACAAGTTTCGAAAAGCTCGCTTCCGAAATCCGCGCCGCCGCGGCCGGCTTCGGCGCCCCCGACGACAAGAAATTCGCTCCACATCTGACTTTGGCCAGATTCGCAAGACTTCGGCCCGGCGCTCCGCCTTCAGCGGCGAACGAAAAACGATTGAAAGAAATCGGCGCAAATAGACAAGGCGGGTTGAGCGAAGGCAAATCGGAGACGACTCCCGAATGGCTGGTTTTCGAGCCGGTCTCTTGCCGGATTGAGCGCGTAGTGCTTTACGAAAGCGAGTTCAAGGGCGGCGGCGTAAAATATTCGGAGCTAAACACCTGGCAGCTTGAAAATCAAGCCGGCGCTTGAAGCTTTGTCTTCGCGTAATTTAGCAGCCCCCCGGATGCCAGTATTTCTCTTACCTGCTCCGGAAAAGGCGAATACGCAAACTCGTTTCCGTCCACTTGAATAACGCCTTTTTCGAAATCGGCCGACATTTTCGAACCGGACTTGGCTGCGTCAACCGCTTCCGGACAAACTATAACCGGTAGCCCCAAGTTGATTGCATTACGAAAGTAAATGCGTGCGAAGCTTTTTGCAACCACGGCGCGAATTCCGATTTCCACCAGGCACGTCGCCGCCTGTTCTCTGCTCGACCCGCACCCGAAGTTTTTTCCGGCAACAACGAAATCGCCCCTTTTGGCCTTGGCGGCAAATTCTGGGTCGAGGTCTTCCATCGCGTGCGCCGCCATTTCCGCAGCCTCGGTAATCGTGTAGGTATATTTGCCGGGAAATATAACGTCGGTGTTGACGGAATCCCCATACTTGAATACGTTGCCCGGTTCGGTCATCTCCGCTCCCTCGATGTCGATTGCCATGCCGTTTCCCGTTGAAACCTATACGGCGCGAGGTTGAACGACCGTGGCATCCACTCTCTCCCAAAGCTGACAAATCCATTTGCCGGCGAAAACCGTGCGCTCCATATATTGCTGGAACGGCTCTCTGCCCCAACTCGAATTTTCGAACGTTATAAATTTCAGCCTGCCGGCTTTTTTCAAACATCCGAGGCCTTCGAGCCAAGGAAAACTGCCGGTTCCGGGAATCAGATGCTCATCGGCGAGCCCGCTAGAATCGCTGAAATGAGTAGTAACGATAAATTCGGCCCATTTCTTGACGAAATGCAATGGGTCGGGATTGCCCATCGTAATATGACAGGTATCTAAGCAGATTTTCAGTTCCGAAATCGGAAACTCCTCGATAACCTGATCGATTACGCGCTGGCTTTTGAACCTGTACGGCTGATTTTCGATGACAATGTCCACGCCGTAAGGCTTTGCGTATTCGACGAGGTCGAGGATATTGCCGATTGCACGCTTCGTGGTTTCCGCGAGGTCGCCGAAATCCAGGTCGGGATAGCTTGAAACGTGGATTACGAGAATCGACGAGCCCAGTTCGGAGGTCGCCCTGACGACGTTGCGGTGGACGGCAAGCGTCGCATCGACGACGTCCTTGTCCGGGCTGGTGAAATCCAGCCTTGGCGAAATCGGGCCGTGTACGTGTTCGAGCGAAAGGCCGCGAACATCCAGGGCTTTTTTAACGAAGGAGAGCGCGTCGGGCTGTGCCAGCGGAAGTCTTCGCTCCTCGGATAGCGCGATGCGCGTAATCCCCGCCGCCTTGAAGGTGTCGAGCCTCGCCTCGAAGGGCACGTCGAAATCTATAAGTGTCGATACGCCAAAATCCATAACGCGTTAAGGCGGCAGCCGCCGGCTGATAGACCGGCGAAATGTATTTTAACATATCGAGAACAAAATGCAAGAAAATCAAACGCTAAAAGAAAAGCTTCCGATCGAACGCTTCTTTCTCAAGCATTTCACGATGGTCGGGATGCGCTATGCTGATTAGCGCTTTCGCCCTTTCCCGCAGGTTCTTTCCGAACAAATCGACGATGCCATACTCGGTGGCGACGAAATGAACGTCCGCGCGGGATGTAACCACGCCCGCGCCTTCCGGCAAGTGCGGCACAATTTTCGAAACTCCTTTCGTCGTGGAAGGAAAGCCGATTATCGCTTTGCCTCCCTCGCTTCTCGACGCGCCGCGTACGAAGTCCACCTGCCCGCCGAATCCCGAATATATCTTTTTGCCGATGGATTCGCTGCAAATCTGTCCGGTAATGTCGCAGGCAATTGCGCTGTTTATCGAAACCATCTTTTCGTTTTGAGCGATTATGAACGGGTCGTTGACGTATTCAGTCGGATGCATCTCCACGAATGGATTGTTGTCGACGAAACTATAAAGAGCCTGCGTTCCCATAAGGAAACTCGTCACGATTTTGCCTGTATGCAGGTTTTTCTTTTCGCAGTTTATTACGCCGGCTTCGAACAGCTCTTTTACGCCGTCCGCGAACATTTCGGTGTGAATGCCCAGGTCCTTCTTGTCCTTGAGGTAATGCAGCACCGCGTCCGGGATTGCGCCGATACCCATTTGCAGGCATGAACCGTCTTCGATTACGTCCGCGACATACTTGCCGATTTTCTTGTGAACCTCGGTGAATTCCTTCACTTGCGGCACTTCGATTATCGGCTCGTCCACCTCGACGATTTTCGTAATTTTGCTGATGTGAACGAACGCGTCGCCCAAAGTGCGCGGCATTTGCGGATTTAGCTGGCCGATTACCACCTTCGAGCATCGCACGGCGGAAAGCGTCGTTTCCACGCCCACACCTAGACTGCAAAAACCGTGCTCGTCCGGCGGACTCAAATGGATAAGCGAAACGTCGATTGGCATAAGCCCGGTCATCCAAAGCTTGGGGATTTCGCTTAAAAATATCGGCATCCAGTCGGCGCGCCCCTCGGCGATAGCTTTGCGCACGTTCGCGCCGGCGAAAAGCGCGTTGTGGCGAAAGTGCTTTTCGGTGCCTTCTTCGACGTACGGAGCGCCGCCGAAAGTAAGAATGTGGATTACCTCTACGCCTTGAAGTTCGTCCTTTCTGGCGCCGAGAGCTTCCACCAGCCTTTGCGGCGTTGCGCATCCTGGATGAATATAAACTCTGTCGCCGCTGCCGACGGCTTTAAGCGCTTCTTCCGCCGATGTAACTTTGCTCCTGTAAAGTCCGCTAAGACCCATTTATCTCTACTCCCCGGGCCGGCCCTCGCCGGAACCCGCGCCGGTTAAAATTTGCTCAAGTCTCGGATGAAAAACGCGCCCGTTTCTTATGCAGATGCCCGTTTTCATCTCGTGGCAGCTTTCGAACGCCGATTCCAACCCGTCCGCATCCATAATTCCGATGATGTAAGGCAAAACTGCGTTCGTTATCGAGTGCGACGCCGTACGCGATACCGAGCTCGTCATATTCGGCACGCAATAGTGAGTTATCCCTTCCACCACGTATGTAGGATTGAACAGCGTTGTCGGACGGCTGGTTTCAAAACATCCGCCCTCGTCTATCGCCACGTCGATTGCAACCCCTCTCGGCCGCATTAGCTTTATCATCTGCCTGGTCACGATATGCTCGGCAAGTTCGAACGGAGAATGAATCGCTCCTATCAATACGTCGGCGTATGACAACACTTTGCGGATGTTGTATTTGTTTGCCAGCATCGTGTTTAGTCGAGACGATAAAATCGTATCGAGTTCCTGAAGCTTCTTTATATCGCGGTCGAGAACCGTAACCTGCGAGCCTATTCCCGCGAAAGCGATTGCGGCGTGTTTTCCGACCGCGCCTGCGCCGAGTACAACGACTTCCGCCGAAGGAATCCCGACCGTTCCCGATAGCAAAACGCCGCGCCCGCCATTTTCGCATTCCAGATATCTGGCTGCGATTTGCGGAAGCATCCTTCCGCATAGCTCGCTCATCGGGTGGATTATCGGAAAATGACCGGTTTCATCTTCCATCACTTCGTACGCGAGCGCGCTCACTTTCGACTCGATAAGACTTTCGAGGATGTCCCGCGGCGTCATAGCGAGGTGCAGAAATCCCCCGATTAGCAGGTTTTCGTGAACGAATTCGAGCTCGTCCTTCAACACCTGTTTTACTTTGAGGATTACGTCCGCTCTGCCCCACACTTCTTCAGCGCTGTGAGCGACTTCCGCGCCGACCGAGCGATAATCGGCATCGGTGAAGTGCGCGCCCGCGCCTGCGCCTTTTTCGATGTAAACGGCATGTCCGCGCTGCACCAGCGCCGCCGCGCCTCCGGGCGTAAGTCCTACCCGGAATTCGCCGGTCATTCTTTCTTTAGGCACTCCGAAAATCATCGCGATATCCTCCCTTACAAGTCCGGCGAATTATGCCACAGGAATGGCGCGCAACGTTAACTAACCAAAAATCGCCAAGGGAAATCCGGCAATCTTCTCCCCGCAAATCCGGGCAACCGAAGCCTGCCGGTTAAAGCTTAACTGCCAAACCAATTAGGCGGATAGCGGCGGCGCGATTGTGTTCCATTTCACGATAGAAATTGGCAAACCGTTAAGCCATGGCAAGCAAATGGCGCAAAAAGACCGTCAATGTTACTTTTGAAAAACCCATTTAGCAGCAATTAAATAAACCGCGGCCGCGACGGCATTGCTTACGTTCAAGCTTCTCGTGCCGTCCACTTGAGGAAACGCGACGATATTTTCGCCCGCCGATTCGAGTATTTCGTCGCTGAGTCCCCGCGTTTCCGGCCCGAAAACAAGAAAATCGCCCTTAATCGCGGGAACGTCCCAAGGCATAATTTTGCCTTTGGTCGAATAAAACCACGCCGTACGCGGCCTCCCCGGATTTTCTCGCTCAGTCTTGTCAAGCGGAAATGTAACTCCGGTGTGCGCCGCCCAAACGTCGCCGATACTCTGCCACCTTTTCCATTCGATCAGCTCCCAATAATCCAGACCGGCCCTTTTGGCATGGGGCGATCGCATCCTGAATCCGAGCGGCCCGGCAAGGTGAAGCTTGCATCCTGTACACGCGCAAGTGCGCGCGATATTGCCTGTGTTTTGCGGGATTTCCGGTTCCCAAAGCAGAATTTCAAGCCTCATCGGCTCGATTTTGGGCGGCATTTACCGTCGAATTCCTTCGAGATATAAAAACAAGCTTGCGGTACGCCGGGATTACGCCGCTTTCAAAAAGTAAACGCCGAGCGCCATAATCGGAGCCTGAAGCCGGTTCGTTTTTACGTTATACGTGCTTGCCACGTCGGTTACGGTGTCCGTCGCAATATCGTAATGCGCAATCGTAAGCCCGCTCGGACCGGCACCCGCGGGAATCGGCAGCCCTGTAATATCCATCGAAAGTTCGAGAGGCGCCTTAATCTCCGCCGCAAACTCGCTTACCGCCGTAAAAGAATAAACGCTGCCATCAATGTAGCCAGTCGGCTGGAGTATGCTTTCCGTAAGAGTAAAGAAATACTCGAAATTTTTGCCGGATCCTTTCAAATCCTCGAAGCCCTCGTCGGAAGTGAGGATTGCGAACGGCGGGATGTAAAGCGTAGCCCTATTGGCCTTTATAGTGCCGCCGGCATCGCTGAACTTGCCCGAAATCGAACCCGGCATATTGCTGCCGCCGGTGCAAGACGTAAGGACGACGGATAGCGCGCAAACAAGCGCAAGTAAACCAAACCTAAACCTAAACATAAGGCAAAAGCCCTCCGGTACGATTTGCGGCGGCGTACGCAACCTTTATACCATAATCCTGTCAAGTTTTCAACATTTTCGCGGAATTTTCAACATCGGGTCAACAATCGGCAACCTAGCGCCTACCCTGCGGTTGACTGTTGCCATCAATAGCCGAATAGAATTTCCCAATAGCCGTCGCCATCGATTTGTCCTTTCACCGCGTTTTCTCCGAAAAATGACTCGGCAGCCTTCGAGTCTGCAAAGATTGGCGAAACACCCACCCCTTCTTCGCCAATAATAATCGGCGATTCGAAAATGTGTATGCTATGCGGAAACGCCCGCCTTCCGCCTTCCGCAGGATTACCCGTTAATCCGTATTCGCCGGATTCCATTAAACTTTCTAAAACCGCCGCCCCGCCCTCGACCAAAAGCGAATATATCTCCCTTTCGTAAAGCGCCGAAAGAATTTCGCGCCAATCCGCCTTTCCATATTGATGCTTTACCGGCACGACTTCGACGAAATCTATGTGCGCAAATTCAGCTTGCCGCCTTTCGTAATTTTCGGGCCTAACAATCAGCAGTACGGATTTATCGGCTCTGCAATTGCGTGTTTCGTTAAACACTTTCATTTCGGGCGATGCGCGCAGATTTCCATCGAGCAACACTGCAATCGGGTCGCGGTTTCTTTCGAACTTGCCGCTTGAAACAAGCCCTGCAAACGTGCCGCCTAAATTCGCCTGCGATTCTCGAAATGCCGTGATTTCTTCTTCTCTGACCGTAAGAAGCGGATTGTCCGCCGCAATCGTGTTCGCTCCCGCCAGCACGGCGTCGAAATGCTGCCGGAAAATGTGCGCAAGCCCGCGGCTCGCGCGGCATGAAATGACCGTTCTTTCGCCGGGATGCGCAGCGATTTTTCCGTCCGCCGAAATCGCAAGCTTGGCCGCTACATACGGCGTCGCGCCGCCGCGCTGCCTGAAATGAAATACGCGATTCAGCTTTCTGCATTCTTCATAAAGTACGCCGGATTTCGTTTCGATTCCTGCGCTTTCCAAAATCGCCCTCGCCTTTCCGGCGCTTCTCGGGTCGGAGTCGTTTTCGCCCCAAACCACTCTCGAAATTCCCGCTTCGATTATTTTTGCCGTGCAAGGCGGCGTCCTTCCTTGGTGCGAACACGGTTCGAGATTGACGTAAAGCTCAGCCCCATTCAGTAATTCAACCGGGCAAGCGCCGATTGCAGCTTGCTCTGCATGCGCCGTCCCGTCTTTCAAATGCGCGCCGCGCGAAACGATGGCGCCGTCCTTCACGATTACGCACCCGACCAGCGGATTCGGCGGCGCCCATCCGAGACCTTTGACGGCCTCGACAAGGCATTTACGCAAGAAATGCTCGTCGCGGTCTTGAGCGTTCATATATCAACTGCCGCTGGAATATAGCCGGACTATTTCCTGCCAATATTCCGGTTCGGAAAAAACCGAATCGCTTTTGACATGCTCGTAATCCCGAAGGTGTGCGCCGAACTTGCTATGCACGTTCTTCAGTATGCTTAAAATCGCTCCGTCCACTTCCGCCGCAGTCAGCGTACGGTCCGGCCTTTGAAACTTCAAGCTAAATGCCAGGTTTTTCGCCGCGGCGTCCATGCCGCCGAGCTTCATCGGTTTCAGATTTTTGCCGGTGTATTGGTCGAATACGGCGACGTCGTCGAGATTTGCTCCTCCGCTCGACTTTATCGATTCCGTTACGTCAAATGCGGGAACATTTAACGGAAGCACTAGCGCAAGATCGCGATTCACCGGAGGGAATTGCGAGGGCGAAACGATTTTCTTTAAGAGCGACGGAATTTCCATTATCGCGTCGAGATTCAGTTCGGCATACGCAATTTCCCCGCGCTCGCCGCCGAACGGATCGATAGAACCGGCGATAAGTCCCGCGATGCCGAGTTTCCGTCCGCCCGATGCGGCGCAAAGCGCGGTATCCGGCCGTAAAAACGCCGGCTGCAAATCGCTCGTAACTTCAAAACGGGCATCCACGCCCATTTCGGAAAGAAACCTGGCGATAATCGCCTTTAACGTGAATAGCGGCGAAATTTCCGCGAATTCCGGTCCGGAAAATGCGGGAGCAATCATGTCTTCCGACACCAGAATCCCAAGCTTGCGCGTTTCGAACCATTCGGCGCCGCCTTTTTCCATCTGATACGCGTATGGCTCGACCGGCGCGCCGGCCTCGTACACTCGGCCGATTTCGAAAATCGCCGGCAGTTTGTCGAAATGCTTTTTCCTGTTCGAAGTCAGCACTTCAATCAAGCCGATTCCCAAAGTGTTTCTAAGCGCGCTCATGTCCGCGGTGTCCGGATTATCCAGAAAAACAACTTCTCCGAGAAGCTTCTTGTACGAGCGGTTTTCGTCTTCGAAGCTTCTTCCTAGCCACCTTCTTATTTGCTCCGGATTTATAAGCGTGTATGTTCTAACTTCCTGAAGCGACATCGAAACGAGCAAGTCGCGGACGCGATTCTCGAGAGAAAACGAACGCGCCGTTTTGCCCTGCCCCATTTTTACGACCGGCATTTCCGGCTTCACTTTAGTATACGAGTAAAGTCGCAGGACTTCCTCGCTAACGTCTTCCGGCATCGAAAAATCGCCTCGCCAGCTTGGCGGCTTAACGACTACAACCGGCGGCTCGCCTTCGATTTCGAAACCCGCCGCCTTCAACAGCCCAAGAATTTCGTTGTCCTCGACTGCAATTCCAAGAAACGATTCCACGATTGAAAGCGGAAACTCGATTTTCGCTATGCCCGCGTCCATTAAGTCGGCGTCGCGAAAACTCCCCGGCACGAACTTTCCGCCTCCGGTTTGGTGCAGCAATTGAGCGAACCTCAATGCGCCCCGCAACGTTCCTTCCGTGTCCACGCCGCGTCCGAATCTAAGCGAGCTGTCGCTCATAAGCGCGAGTTTCTTCGTTGACTTCCGGATATTTATTGGCGCGAAGTAGGCGCTTTCGAGGAACAGCTCCGCAGTTGAATCCGAAACTTCGCTTTCGAGCCCGCCCATAATTCCGCCGATAGCCACGGCTTTCGATTGGTCGGCGATAACCAGATGCTCCGCCGAAAGCAAGTATTCGTTATGGTTAATCGCGGCGAACTTTTCGCCGTCCCGCGCACGGCGCACGATTATTCCGCCGTCGAGATTGCCCGGGTCGAACGCGTGTAGCGGCTGACCGAGTTCCATCAGAACATAGTTCGTTATATCTACGATGTTCGAAATCGGGTTCTTGCCGACGGCGATAAGCCGATACCACATCCAATCCGGCGAATCCTCGATTTTCACTTCCGAAAACGACATTCCGATATATCTCGGACAAAGGTCCGGCGCGGCAAGCTCTATCGGGCGCGCAGTCTCATCGGCAGTTTCTCCGCAATCCTCGAAAACTATCGGCGTCTTGAGCGAACTGCCGGTCATTATCGAAATTTCTCTGGCGATTCCTATATGGCTCAACAAATCGCCTCGATTGCTCAAAGTCTCGAATTCGATTACCGCATCCGCCCTGATGCCGTCCAGCGTTTGCCCTTCCGGAATTACTATCGGAAACCTTTGCTGATTAAGCCCTAGTTCGGACGCGGATGGTATGTCGAAGCTTCCGCCGTCTTCGAATGCCACAACTTGAAATCCGGCCGGAATATGCTTTACACGGCTATTCGCAGTCGCGGTTTTGCCGCCGATTTCGATAACGTATTCGAAATCGTTTTCGCCGATGGCGGTCGCGGCGCCGGTCACTTTTGCGGCTTTTGCGTCTTTGCCGATAAAATCCGAAAAAAGCTGAACGGTTTCGGCTTCTGTGCCTTGAAGAGTAAGGCCCGCCGCCAATTCATGCGCGCTTAAATCGAATTCGACAAAATCCTTGAGCCACGAAATCAAAACCTTCATCATTCAACTCCAAAAACGAAACGCAAGCTGGAAATTATATCAACCGGCGAAGTTCGGCGAAAAGCAGCCGCGCGGTGATAGAATTTTCCGCGGAATCGCGTTACGCGATCGGGGGTAATTATGGGACGCTCCTGTTTTCTCGGTCTTCTCGCGCTCGCGGTCTTCGCATGCGGCATCGGCCTATCCATCTGGTGGCTTATGAACCGGATGACGGAAATGGACGACGGAATGACCCGCGTTCCCGCGCCGGGCGACGCCGCGTTCACGCTCGACAAGCCTGGCGTTTATACGATTTTCTTCGAATACAAAGGCGTACTGGATGGCCGTGTGTTCACTTCTTCCGCAAACCTCGCCGACATGTCCGTCGGCGTCTCATCCCCCTCCGGCGAGCCGCTGCCGCTCGAACCCGTCAATATGTCCGCGTCCTACGACCTTGGCAGCCGCTCGGGAATCGGCGTCTATACCTTCAAAGCCGAAGTTCCCGGCGAATACACGATTTCGTCGGCGTACGACGAAGGCATCGATTACGGCAGTTTTATATTCGCCATCGGCACGGATTTCACGGGCTCGATTATCGGCTCCGTATTCGGAATGATGGGGTTGATTTTCGGCACTTTCATTCTTGCGGCGGCGCTTTTGGTTCTGGCAATACTTGTGCATCCGAAAGTCAAGGCGGCTTTTAGGCGGCCAAGCCCGATGATATAATCCGCGGGATGGAAGACTTCGAAAACAGGACGGACCAGTCATCCGCAATCGCGGACAATTCGGAAAAAAGCCCCGATTCAGGCGCTTACAAAATGTCGCGCCCGCCCGCGGTCGTCGTGGACGGCCTGACCAAAAAATTCAACGGTTTTACCGCCGTGGACAACCTTTCGCTCGCGGTTCCGCAGGGAGAATTCTTCGGCTTTCTCGGTCCGAACGGCGCCGGCAAATCCACGACAATCAAGGTACTCGTAGGCATTCTCAAGGCGGACTACCGGAAAATCCAAATCGCCGGAAACGACCTTCGTGCAAACCCGCTCGCGGTGAAAGCGAGCATCGGCGTAATGCTCGAAGACCCGCACCTTTACGAACGCCTGACCGGGCGGGAATATCTTCAATTCATCGGCAGAATGTACGGGCTTGCGGGCGGCGAAACCGACCGCCGGGCCGAAGAATTGATTAACCTGATGGATCTCGAAGACGCCGCGAATAAAATGGTTGTGGATTACTCCACGGGTATGCGCAAGAAAACCGTGCTCGCCGCTGCAATGATTCACGACCCGCGAGTGCTTTTCCTCGACGAGCCGTTCAACGGCATCGACCCGGTCGCATCGAAAAAAATCAAGGAAGTAATGAGCAGGCTTGTTGAACGCGGCGTAACCATTTTCTTTTCTAGCCATGTGATGGAACTCGTCGAAAGACTTTGCACATCGGTCGCCATCATTCACAAAGGCAAAATGCACTTCCACGCCCCGATGAACGAAATACGTTCGGGAGGGCGGCCACTCGAAGATATATTCGTCGAAATCGCCGGAGAAGGAAGCACGGTCACGGAGGAGCTTTCTTGGATAAGCTGAAAGCAGTCCTTTCCATAAAGGCAACGCTCGCTTTCAGAAGCAGCGCAAAAAATCCTCTCGAAACCGTGCTCAGGATTTTCGTCGGGCTTTTAATCGCGCTCGTGCTTACAGCGGGAATACTATGGATTGGCGAAGTTCATAGCCAATCGGATGCCGAACTAGCCGGCCATTTTTTCCCGGGGCTGCTATGGCTGCTTGCCGCGATTTGGCTGTCCGTAATGGTCTCGCCTTATTCGCTTCAGGACAACCTCCATTTCGAAGGACTTGCGCTTCTGCCGGTCACCAAAACGCAGTTCGTTTGGGCGCTCGCGATAAACGCTCTCGTAAGCTATACGGGCGCGTTCGTTCCGCTTTTAACACTTCTTATCGTAATCGCATTCGGCAATACGCCTGCGCTGGCGATATGGACCACGATACTTTTGTTCCTTTTCTGGCTTGGACTCCTGATTGCCGGTCAGCTTATGCTATTGATTTTCGGGCGCATTCTTTCCAGCCGCCGCTTTACGGACATAGCTATTATCGTCGGAACGATTATCGCCTTTTCCTTCTATTTCATTCGCTTTATCTTCATTACCGACAGTTTCGAAACCGGCAGCTTTTCCGCGTTTACCGAAAAATTCGGCCCGATTGCATCCATAGCGAAATACTTTCCGCCCGGTCTCGCAGGCTGGTCATACAACGCGATGGCGCAAGGCGATACTTTCGCGGCTTCGGCGACGCTTGCTCTTGTTGCTTTTGAAGTGCTTGCGCTTCTGATTGCGGCCGGTTACGCCGTCGAAAGATTTTTCATCGGCGAGCTTTCGATCGGCTCGACCGTCCGCGAACGAAAGAAAGAAGTTGCCGGAAAAGGCGAACCGTTCGCGCCAGGCCTCCGGCTCTTGAACTTGCTTTCCGCGTCCCTCGGCTACGGCACCGGAGCGGCGGGGCTTTACGTGAAGGAGTGGCGCTATCTGTTTCGAGAGCCGGTTTACAAACTGCGGGTGATAAATTCGCTGATGATGTTCGCTTACTTTCTATTTTTCCTGCTGTTTTTTTCGAGAAGCGGCGGGATGGGGGGCGGCTCTGGCGGAAACGGCTTTTTCGTGACTTCCTACGTTCTTCCGATACTCGCATATATAACCGTACTTGGCGACCTGAGGCTCGCTGCGAACAAGTTCGGCATGGACGGCGAAGCAATATCCTGCCTGTTTATTTCTCCGGTTTACCGTGAAGAAATCCTGTTCGCGAAGTCGTTTTTCGGAATCGCGGTTCTTCAAACGCTTAACGCAATAATCATCGTCGCTGGCGGTCTTCTTCTCAAAGCCGAGCCCGTCCTAATCGTTTTATGCGCGCTCGGCATTTTCGCCGGTTCGCTTATCGTAGAAGCATGGGGAAACGTCCTCAGCGTGTTTTTCCCATACAAGCTTATTACAACGAGCGGGAGGCGCGGCCAGCCGCGATTCGAAAGCGGCGGCTGCATGTTCCAACTTGCATACCTGCTCGCGACGTTGGGAACTAATCTTCTCGCCGTTCCCGTAATGGCGGCGATAATATTGCCGTTCTATTTCGGAAATCCTTTTTTGGGTATTCTCCTATTTCCGGTTTCCGCCGGATTCGCGGCTTTCGTATATTCGGCGAGTTTGAAATTCGCCGGTTCAAAGCTTGCCGAACGGGAACTTGCTATAATAGAGCTAATGGAATCTCCGGCGAATTAGTTAACCGCCCTTTTATTGGTACCCGTAAAATTCTGTCGAATTGGCAGTTTTGCGGCCGGTTCTACACGGGTATAATCCCATGCGAGCGGCGCGGTTGGTTTGCCGCTTGCATCTTGGCTTCATTCTGAAACTCGCTGCTTTGGAGGAGCGAAATGTCAAGACTGCTTGTTTTCATAGTATTGAGTGCATTTGTGCTGTCGCTCGCGGCTTGCGGCGGCGGCAAAAAGTCCGTAAATCCACCGATCGATCCGGGACCGGGAAATCGGATAGTGAACGGCGTCGTCGTTGACAGCCTCGGCAACCCGGTGCCGGGCCTTTCGGTTTTGCTCGACGGCAAACCGACAAGCGTCATAACAAGTTCCACCGGCGCATTCAAAATCACCGAAAGCTTTTTCGCCAAAGGCGCGAACGCAGACTACCGGCTCGCACTCGGAATCGGCGGCGTGGTCTTCGCCGAACAAAGCATCCGCCCGGCAATCAACGGCGATCTTCAAATCCAGTTTTCGTCGGGCGACGGCGAAACCGGCATGCTCAAAGGCGTCGTCTATAACGAATCCGATTCCGCGCGCATAGACAAAGCGCTCGTTATCGCGTTCGCCTACGACGCGGGGCTGTTTTTCGTTGAATCGAATACAGGCGATTACGCTCTCGAACTTCCTTCCGGCAATTGGCTGCTATTCTGCTGGAAGGACGGCTTCAATCCCAGCGTTTCGGTCGTCGAGATTCAAGCGGGCGGCGAAACCGCACAAGACATTTACCTCACGCCCACCGGCCAGCCCAAACCGCCGGCGGGAATCAAGGTCAAAGGTACAGTTACTGACAGCCAATCAGGCGCTCCGATAGCCAATGCTCTCGTCACGCTAATGGCCGACACCGGCTATATGGGCGGCGGCACGGATCCTCCCGAGCCAATGCCGATGCCGGGAATGCGCGACGGCGATTCCGGCGGCAGCGGCGGTACGGAACCCGGCTCTTCGGATCCGATGCCCCCCGGCGGAGTCGGCCCCGAAATCGGAATTCCCGACGTAACCGGCATGCCTTATATGCCGAGCTATCAGGAAACCATAACGGATGCGTCCGGAAACTTCGAGTTTCCCGATGGCGTCGTCGGCTACTCGGCATACTTCACCGTCAACGCCGAAGGCTACCTGCCCGGCAACGACTGGGCGGAGCTTCCCGCGGAAGGCGAACTAATCAAAGACTTAACCGTTATGCCGCTCGTTATGACTACGGTTATCGGCAAATGCGTGGACGAAAACGGCGCGCCGGTGCCGGGCGCTTGGGTCGAGTTCATATTCCAAGGCGGCAGCGGCGGCGGCTGGGCGATGCCTCTCGTCGAGCCGGACTTTATGGGCGGCTGGGTTGAAGGCGTCGAAAGTGCGACGCGCGATTACGCCGACAGCGCGGGCGGCGCGCCGATGCCCGCTGGCGCACCGGCTTATGCCGGTTCGGGCGGCGGAAACAACGACTTCGACAATCCGATGTTCATGAAATATCTCTACGAACAACGGCAGAACAGAGAATCGAGTCAAGTAGCTCCGGAAATGCCTCCGCAGGATTACTTTACCGGCTACTACTCGGTTCAGGCGGACGAAAACGGCGAATTCACTTTCGACGAAGTAGCCGCCGGTCCTTATTACGTATTCGCCGACGCTTACCGTCATATTCCCTTCAACGGAAACGTCGAAGTGAATCCCGACGGAACAAGCGAAGTCGAAATCCTTCTCGAAAATACCCCTGTCGGCAGCGTGGAGGGTTCGGTAGTTGACGAAAACGGCAATCCTCTCGAGGATGTTCTCGTCAATTGCGTACAGCCTTTCCGCGACCCGTTTACATTCACGGACGCACAAGGCCGGTTCCGCATCGACAATATCCCTGAAGGCATTTGGATCGTCGGTGCATACGCGATCGGCTACGCGGCGGAAGGCGTCGAAGTGTTCATCGGCGACGGCGACGTGCGCAAAGTTGACTTCCAACTTAGGCGCTACACGCCACCGCAGGTTGACACCGTGTTGTTTACGGGAAAAGTAATCAACGGCACGAGCGGAGATCCGGTAGCCGGAGCATCGTTGTACGTCGTTTCCGGCGACAACAAATACTGGCAAACCGCTACTACGGATTCTCAAGGCATCTTTACGATGAATCTCGTACCGACGGATTACGCCATAGACATCGACGCGGAAAACCAGGGGTTTGAGAACCTCTATACGTGGTTCTGGGTGGATACCTCATATCCGCAGATGGACTTTTACCTATGGCCGTTCAATATGCAGGGCAGAGGCGGCTGGGGCGGCATCGTGACTCCGGGCGGGCCTCCTCCTCCTCCCGGCGACGGTGAGACCACGCCCCCTAGCGGCGGCGGCTCTGCCCCTGGCGGGGACGGCCCGATGTAACCAGCCATTCACTGCTTTGCATCTTGGGGAGAGGCTCGCCTCTCCCTCTTTTTTTTGCCCGAAAACCTTCACTCCGGCGAACAATTCGTGCCGCGATTTGTCCTGATTGACGTGTATCGGGTATCATTTCCACGGCTGGTGATCGAGATGAACATGCGCATTTTTCTGCTGACGGCTTTATTCGCAGCTGCGCTCTCGCTGTTTGCGTCATGCGGCGGCGGAGGCGGCGGAACGACGATAGCGCCGCCGGGCGACATCAACGAAATCGAAGCCTATGGCTTTTTATCCGGCGGTAAGGTTGTCCGGTTTCCGCGCGGCGGCTCGATATCCATGTACATCGAACCCGGCGATAGCGTAACCGGTTTTCTGCCCGCGTTCACCGGCGCGGCCAAATCCAATATGCTCAAATGGAATGAAATCGGCTCGGCATACGGGCTTTTTTCCATCGGAGAAACCTCGAATTCGCAAACCTGCGCCATTTACGTAAAATGGGTGGAGTCTCTCGGCGGAAACAACGCCGGGCGCACCAGTTACCGAACTCAAGGCACAACGCTGCTGCTGCCCGTTTTGATAGAACTGCCGACGCACATCAACGGACGCCAGAACAACTCTGGCACTATCGGCCTTGCCGCGATTCACGAAATGGGCCATGCGCTCGGCCTTTGGGAACACTCGTCCTCGTCGAACGACGTTATGTATCCGATTGCCAGCAGGGCGTCGTTCAGTCAACGCGACATCAACACGATTTACAAGCTCTACAACACTCCGACTTTCATTACGAGCTACGGCCGAGGCGTAAGCAGCCTAAAACCCGCACCGGAAACAGTGACGGTTTATTCGACGGACAATTGCCCGGCATGCGGCTTGCATTTCGACTGACTTCAACTTCGTTGTCACAACCGGAAAATCGCTTCGGCGAATCGTTTGGAATAACTCCGGAAACGAACTTTCGGGGTAAATATAAATGGTGAAATAAGATGGCAAACAACATTAAAACTATGGTTTTAATCGTCGCGATGAGCGGCATCGTTCTTTGGATAGGCTCGGCAATGGGCGGCACCAGCGGGCTTTTAATCGCGCTCGTGATCGCGCTCGCGATAAACTTCGGCAGCCTATGGTACAGCGACACCCTCGTCGCGAAAATGTACGGCGCGAAAGAAGTCACGCCCGGCGAAGCGCCTCGCCTTCATGAAATGGTCGAGCGTCTCTCGGCCAAAGCCGGCATCCCGAAGCCGCGCGTTCTCGTTGTCGAAACCGAAATGCCGAACGCGTTCGCAACAGGCCGCTCGCCCAGTCACGCCGCGGTCGCGGTAACCTCTGGGCTATTGCAAATGCTCGATTACGAAGAAGTAGAAGGCGTAGTCGCCCACGAACTTGCACATATCAAAAATCGCGACACTCTTACGATGGCAGTCGCAGGCGCGCTTGCAACGATGATTATGTTCGCGTCGCGCTTCGCTTTTTTCTTCGGCGACCGCAACAACGCGCTCGGCTCGCTCGCGATTCTAATTCTCGGCCCTATCGCCGCGATGCTCATCCAGTTCGCGATAAGCCGCAGCAGGGAATACGAAGCCGACGCGCACGCCGCGAAATTAAACGGCAATCCCGGCGCGCTTGCGAAAGCGCTTTTGAAACTGGAAAACGTCAATAGTTATGCCCGCCAACCCTATGCCGATCCAGCGACCGCGCATCTTTTCATCGTCAAGCCGGGCGCCCTCGGAATGCTTGCCAGCCTGTTTTCCACGCATCCGCCGACCGCGGAACGCGTCAAGCGGCTTCAGGCGTTGGCGTAGTTTTTTCGATGCGGCAATCCCGAAGCAGTTCAGGCGGCGATTTGATAAAATCCCCACGTGGATACGGAAAAACTTAAAGACAGGCGATACGACATTCAAACCGCGGAAGTCATAGATACGGCCGCGCTGGAACACGCGCCCTACCCTCACCAACCGCAAGACACCGAGATTTTCCTCGAAACGCGTGAATTCACCTGCGTATGCCCATGGAGCGGCCTGCCAGACTTCGCCGCGCTTCGGCTTTGGTACTTTCCATCCGAGCGCATTATCGAGCTTAAATCGTTCAAGTATTACCTGCACAGCTTCCGGAACGTCGGCATCTTTCAGGAAGATGCGCTGAACCGGATAATCGAGGATTTCTGGGAGTGCGTACAGCCCAAGTGGGCGAAAATCGAGATTGACTACGAAATCCGCGGCGGCATCCATCAAGTATGCACCGTCGAGCGCGGCGCGAAGCCGTAGATGCGTTCGCGCCGCGTCAACTTTTTGCCAACCTCAACGCCCTTGTAGCGCGCTCTAACCGGAATCGGCGACCTTTCGAAGCGTGTTCAAAAAGTGTCTTTCCAGCGCAATGGCAACCTTCTGCTTTTGGTCCGAAAAATCAATTCCGAATTTGCCGAAGTCAATACGCCCATCGCTAATTGCCGCATCGCGTTCTTCGGGTGTCATTTGCGCAAGAACTTCCTTTGCTTTCTCCTCGGATATAGCGGTTTTTGCATCAGCCTCTAACGACCAGTAGTAAGCCTTGGAAAATGCAATGAGAGGGTAATAATATTCTTCTTTGCTCTTTTCAAGGTCTTCTGCGGTTGGCTCGTGCAAAACGCTACTTAAGCCTTGAAATCCTTGAAGTTCGTTGCCGGACGAATCAGTTACTGCTCCTTCAAGCTGCTCGATATTTTGAATCCACGCTCCAATGGAGTCAAGCGAATGAAGATATTCACCCATTTCGTTTTTAAGTGAGTTCCGCTCGTAAATAAGTAATGAACTGCCAATGCCCAAAAAGACCAATAGTGAAATCAGAATTGGAATTGGACGAAAACTTCGAATGTGCATTTTCGAGGCATTGGGCGCCGCTATTCCATCACGAATGTTCATGACGTTCTTAATCCTCCTTCTTTCTCCCGAAAAACCCAAAAGTGCAAGTGAACAAACATTACCTGCCAATCTGAACGCGTGTATTTTAAGCTTATCGCGTCGCATATTCAAAATTCGCTATTGATACGGGAGTTCCTAAACCTCACCGGTTTTAACCGACACGGTCGCTCGCACCAGATAAATGAGCGGGACGCTGACTCCCGTCACTGCAAGTTTAATCACGTACTGCCCGGTTATGAGCATTATCAAATCAGCAGCCGGAAATACACCCGCGAATGCAATCGTGATGAAAATAAGGCTGTCGATCAGCGTGCTTACCGCGTTGCTCGCGACGACTCGCCATCCGGGGTTCAACCTCTTCCTCAGCTTTGCAAAAAGCTCTACGTCCAAAAGCCCGCTGACGAGAAACGCCGTCAGGCTCGCGGCTACGATGCGAGGCACCTGTCCGAAAACCGCCTCGAAGCTTGCCGCCCCCTCGAACCACACCGGCGACGGCAGCATAACCGTTATCTGCGCGTATAGAGCGAGCAAGATGTTCGCGCCGAACGCGGCGAAAACCACTCGGCGAGCCGCTATTTTTCCGAGGCCTTCGTTGATGAGGTCGATTAGCGTGAAAGTTAACGCGAAAATATAAATCGCCGCGGGAACCGTGAACGGTCCCACAACCGTAATTTTCCCGGCGGTCACGTTCGCGATAAGCTCGCAGGCGATATAAACGGCGATAATGTAAATTGCATGTACGCGAAACACGGCTGGATTTTACCAGTTTTTCGCGATGGAGTGTATTGTCAAGTCGCCTCCCGTTTTTCAATTTCCGTGACGAGCCTGCTTTCGGCTAAAAATTCGGGCATCCGTGCGCTAAACTCTCTTCCCTGTGACGGCGTATATTTTAAAGCGGGTGTTGCAGCTTATTCCGGTATTGTTCGGAATAAGCGTCATCACGTTTTCGCTAATCTATCTAATTCCGGGCGACCCCGTGCGGCTAATGATGGGCCAGCATCAGGACCCGGAAGTCGCGGCCGCGATACGTCACGAGCTAGGTCTCGATAAACCAATCCCCGTGCAATACGCTCGGTACGTAACGAAAGCGGTGCAAGGCGACCTCGGCCGCAGCTACGTAAAACGAATCGCCGTGCGCGAGCTCTTGAAAGGCAAATTTCAGGCAACGCTCGTGCTGACTATGGCGGCGATGGTGCTGGCGATTGTAATAGGCGTAATCGCCGGACTCGTCAGCGCGGCGAAGCCGAACAGCCTTTCGGACTACCTTTTCATGGTGCTCGCCATCGTCGGAATTTCGCTTCCCGTATTCTGGCTCGGCCTTATGCTCCAGATACTCGCCAACAACCTAAACGCGTCGCTTACAGGAGAAATATCGCGTTCGATTATCCCGATATCGGGCTATTTCGACCCTCGATATCCGTGGTACGTTAATTTAAAGTACCTTATTTTACCGGCAATCACCCTCGCTACTGTGCCGATGGCGATAATCGCCCGTATGGTGCGAAGCAGTATGCTCGAAGTAATGAACCTCGAATATATCCGCACCGCTCGCGCCAAAGGCTTGACCGAGCGAATCGTCGTTATGAAGCACGCGCTCAAGAACGCGCTTATCCCGATAATCACAGTAATCGGCAATAACTTCGCGCTGCTTTTGACCGGCGCCGTGCTGACCGAAACCGTTTTCAGCTGGCCGGGGATGGGAAGGCTGATGGTGGACGCCATAATTCAGCGCGATTTTCCCGTCGTTATGGGCGGCGTCATAGTAATGAGCGTCGTTTTCGTTGTCGTAAACCTGATCGTTGACATTCTCTACGCGTCCGTCGATCCGCGGATTAGGTACGGGTAGGCGGGAAGCAAGCTCGATATGCACGGCATTTACATAATCTTCAAAAGGCTCGCAAGAAACAAAACCGGCATTGCCGGACTGGCGGTTGTCGTTTTCGTAGTCATCGTCGCGCTTTTCGCGGACCTTTTCGCGCCGTACGATCCCGTCGAACAAATTCGCGGCGTCTCCGGCGTCGCGCCGTCGGTTTCGCGCGGCCTTTACGACCGCGACCGGATTAAACATGGCGAAAAACCATATTCCGAAATGGTCGCCGAAACTCGTGCGCTGCCGGACAGCGCGATTAAATCCGAGTTTCTTCTCGGCACGGACATACACGGACGCGACATTCTCTCGCGCATAATTTACGGCACGAGAATTTCCCTGCTCGTAGGCATCGTCAGCGTTCTTATCAGCGTAATCATAGGAATCATCGTCGGCGCGATAAGCGCATACTTCGGCGGATTTGTCGACTCGCTTTTGATGCGCATAACGGACACGTTTTACGCGTTTCCCGGCATCCTTCTCGCCATCGGCATACTGGCAATTTTCGAGCGGCCCGGCATCTGGGGGCTGTTCATCGCGCTCGGCGTAACGGGCTGGACTGGCATCGCGCGGGTCATTCGCGGCCAGGTACTCTCGCTCAAAGAGCAGGAATTCATCGAGGCGGCGCGCGCAATCGGCGCAGGACACGCCCGCATAATATTCCGCCACATCGTGCCGAACTGTCTGGCGCCGATAATCGTTCTCGGCACGCTCGGCGTCGCGACGAACATTCTCTCCGAAGCCGGGCTTTCGTTCCTCGGCCTCGGCATCCCGCCGCCCGCGCCGAGCTGGGGCCAAATGCTTGCCGACGGCAGAAACTACATGACTACTAAACCATGGCTCGCGATATTCCCCGGCCTCGCAATCGCGATAACCGTATTCGGGTTCAACCTGTTCGGCGACGGCCTGCGCGACATCCTCGACCCGCGTATGAAAAACCGTTAAGCGCGCGCGTGCCTGATGCGAGTCCGAACGCAGACATATCCTTAAAAATCCGGTACAATTGCCTTGATGAGCAAAATTCTAGGCAGGCACGTTCTTTTGTATAAGGACGAAGACGGCGTGTTTATCGCGGAAGTGCCCAGCCTTCCCGGCTGCAATTCTTTCGGCGATACGCGGGAAGAAGCCCTCGAACGAGTAAAAGAAGCGATTGAGGTTTATCTCGAGTCGCTAGTCGCAAGAAATCTGGAAGTTCCTATAGACACCGCAGAAGCAGAGGTAGTAAAGGTTTGACTCGACTTCCCGCCGTTCGCCCTCGCGAGTGCATCGCCGCGCTCAAAAAGGCGGGATTCAAAATCGAAAGATATAAAGGCGGACATTGCGTTATGTACAAGGACTCGCCACCAATCACCATTGTCGTTCCTTTACATCGAAACTTGCCAAAAGGCACGCTGAGAGCGATTTTAAGGCAAGCAGACATTTCGATTCAGGATTTCATTAAATATCTATCATGAACAAGTACATTTGGCATAAACGCGCCAAATACTCGACCCGCGGATGAAAATCCGGTAGAACCGCATACACAAAACTGCATGCCTGCGCATTGCGATTATTGTTCCACCCGGCCGGTATCAATTACGCTTATTCTATCCAATCCGGAGGAACCGACATGCCGTTCGTTTTTGCAAGACACAAAGTTCGCGACTACGCCGCATGGAAAGTGCACTTCGACGCTTTCAGGGAAACTCGCCGCGCCGCCGGAGAACGGGCGTACAAGCTTTTCCACTCCGAAAACGACCCTAACGATATCCATATGATGTTCAAATTCGACAACTTCGACAGCGCCCGCGCGTTTCTCGAATCGCCCGAACTGGCCGCGGCGATGGAGGCAGCGGGCGTCCTCGAACCTCCGGACATAGTATTCGTCGAAAAATACGAGGGCGGCGAGACCTAATCTTTCCGAATGTGGCGGCGCCCTTCGCCGAAGCCTAGTTTCCTTGGAAATCGGCGAAACGAATTGACCGCCGCTATTTCTTCGGGTATAATCCATCCCGCCGGCGGAAGTGGCGGAATGGCAGACGCGCAAGGCTAAGGACTTTGTGCCCGCAAGGGCGTGTGGGTTCAAGTCCCACCTTCCGCATTTCTTTTGCACATCCGGCTGCGCGCCGCAAGCCCTCAATCAAGCCTATCCCATCTTTTATTTTTGCCGTTTTGTCGCGAGCGATATGTTCCTGCTATGATTCTTCCTTTATGACTTCCGGAAAACGGCTTGCGATTTTCGATATGGACGGAACGCTTTACCGCTCGCACGAGAGCGTTGTCCGTTCCACCAACCTCGCGCTGCGCGACTTCGGACTCCCCGAAAAACCGGGTGAATTTCTCACGAGTTTGATCGGCGAAAAAATGCCGGAATACTGCCGCCTCGTGGCGCCGCAGCTAAACGGCGGAAAGCTCGGCGAACTAGCAAATCTCATCAACAAATACGACACCGCCAAGCTCCACGAAGAAGGGTCGCTTTATCCCGGCGCGAGGGAGACGCTCGATGCGCTAAAAACCGCCGGGTTTGCGCTCGCAATCTGCACGCACGCCGGAATGCACTACGCGGAAATCGTGCTTAAAACCTTCGGGATTTTCGAAAAATTCGATTTTATAAAAACTCGCGACAAAGAACTCTCAAAAGCCGCTCAAATCGCGAGCCTCATCAAAGAAACCGGCGCGGATTTCGCCGTAATGGCCGGGGATAGGGAATACGACCGCGAAGCGGCTTTTGAAACGGGCATTCCGTTTGTATGGGCGAAGTACGGCTACGGCGGCTGGGAAGTCAAGGACGCGCATTTCGTCGCGGAAACCGCCGCGGACATAGCCCCGATTATTTTCGACCCCGCGTTTCAGGCGGCGTGCGGACTTTATTCGAAAATCGCGGAAACTCGCGCAGCCGCCGGCAAGAAACTCAAGCGGCTCGGCAAAAACGCACTGCCCGCGCTAAAAGCCATTCACGCCGCGCTTTGGGACGATTCGCCCGAAGTACTTCTCGAATCGGCGGACGCCCTCGGCTGCATCGGACCGCCCGCCATCGAATCCGTTCCGAGGTTAATCGAACTCGTGAACGGCGCTCACCTTCTCGTACGCGGCTCGTCCGCGGAAGCGCTAGGGAAAATTACGTCACATCCGGAACTGACCGTTCCCGCGTTTATCGAATGTTTGTCCAGCGGCGAGCGGATGCTTCGCGTAGCCGCGCTTTGGGGATTAAAGCAGTTCGGCGAACAATCCGCCCCCGCGCTGCCAAGCCTTATCGAATGTTTGCAAGACACCGACAAAATGATTGTGCGCCGCGCCTTGAAGGCGATTTCGGCAATCGGAAAAGTGTCGGAAGAAGCGGAAAGAGCAATTTTGGCGCTTGACGTTTCGCAGCATATCAACGGTACACGCGAAACCGCATCGGACAGACAAATGCGGGATGCCCTCGGCGAGGCATTGGGCGTTGTTTCGGCGAAAATGAAAGCTGCGCACTATCCGATTTCGAAATAAACAAGTCCAGCACTCGTGAGTATCAAGTCGAGCGCCAAATCGAAAGGCACGTCTTCGAGATTGACGGTTATCGCGCCGGTTCCGAGACCCCGATATCCAATTCCCGGTCCGCCGCCGGTGCCCGGACCCTGCCCCGGTCCTCCGCCCGATAAAGGCGGCCTGACCGTGCCCGTCGGCTCCTGATCCCAATACGGATCCAGAATTATCGACACTCCGCTGACGAAAGATAAGAATTCGATTACGCCGGTAACGCTCGCTCCGCTCGTCTTAAGCGTGATCAGAGCGTCGCTGTACCTATACTTCCGCTCGAATTCGGGAAGTTCATATTCGCCGCGAGTCGCAGCCACGCTTTCAATCATCGGATAGTCGTCGCTCGCATTCGCCGCCGCCGCGCCCTTCGGCGGAAGCCGAAGTCCGGTGAATCCGACGACTACGCTGGCGCTGTTCGGAAAGGCCCTCGAACGCGGCGCGGAGTTGATGGAAAAACCGTCCGCTATTCCGCGGAGTTTGATTACTACTTCCGCGCCGTCCGCGACCGGTTTGAGCATCATTTCGGACACGACCGCACCGCCAATCTTTTCGATCGAGGGCGATGCAACCTTGAGACCTTTTATTTTGAACGAAATCGAGCTTGAAGTTTCAACGAGGTCCGAATAGCTTGCAGCCCTGAAAGTGACCGTTTCGACGCCTTGCGCGAACTCATGAGCCCAAGTTCTTCCCGGATTCGGCTCCCAGCCGTATTCCTGCGCCGCCGCGACAGCCGAAAACGCCGCAATCGTGACGGCAATTGCCAGCAAAAAAAACGGTATCGATACGCTTCGCACGAACGCCACTCCTTGCCGGAAAATGCGTTTCCGGCGGTTAATAGATTATACCTGCGGAATTATGTTCCAATCGCTTGCCGCATAAAAAACCCGATGTTATAATCCCGCGGCTTGTTTGCCGTTAGTGGAGGTTTCATGCTAGCCGCATATATTCCGATACTTATCTTTCTAGGTTTTATGGTGATTCTGTCGCTCACGCTCATCGGGCTGTCGCACCTTTTTTCTTCGGGCAAGTACTCCTCGAAGAAAAAGTTCGAAGAGCCTTACGAGTGCGGCCTCAGCACCGGCGGAATCAAACAAGCTCGTTATCCCGTTCACTTTTACCTTGTAGCAATCGACTTCGTCATATTCGACGTTGAAGCCGTTTTCCTCTGGCCTTGGGCGGTTTCGTTTAAAAACTTTGCCGATTTGGGCCAAACGATGTACTGGTACGGCGGAATGATGGTCTTTTTATTTGTATTGCTTGCCGGATACATCTACCTGGTCGCCAAGGGTACGCTGAACTGGAATTAACGGTGTCGCATATCGGCACGGAAATTCACGATTGAATGCGTTAAGCCGGTATAAAGTTGTACGGGGTTTTGTGTACTTTATTTCACAAGCGTTTGTGAAACGCTTATCGAATGGGTGATACAGATGGCACTTGAAGACATGTTGGGTGACAGCGTAGTCTTCACGACTATAAAGAGGATGATGAATTGGGCGAGGTCGAACTCGCTTTGGCCGATGGGCTTCGGGCTGGCTTGCTGCGCCATCGAAATGATGTCCGCATCGGCGTCGAACTTCGACATCAGCCGTTTCGGCAGCGAGGTCTTCAGGGCGAGCCCGCGCCAAGCCGACCTATTAATCGTCCCCGGCCGGCTTTCATGGAAAATGGTGCCGATTATCAGGCACTTGTACGACCAAATGCCGGAGCCGAAATGGGTGATTTCGATGGGCGCGTGCGCATCGAGCGGCGGCGTATTTCAAACCTACTCCATCGTGCACGGGGTAGACTGCGTAATTCCGGTTGACATATACATTCCCGGCTGTCCGCCGCGCCCGGAAATGCTTCTGGACGGACTAATGAAACTCCAGAAGAAAATTCGCGACCCGCAGTACGAAATCAAAATCAAAAACCGCGGCGTTCCGGACCCCGAGACCGTTAAGTTAAGGGAGGGCGGATTCTAATGTCGAAAGACGTAATGTCGCCGAATCCGGAAGTTCTTTGGGGCATGCCGAACAAAGCGGTGCCCGGCTCCGCCGAAAAAGTCATTGCCGAGTACAAGGCGAATTCGCTCGGCGCTTCCAAACAGGCCGCCGATACGCTTCGCGAGAAATTCGGCGAAAAGGTGCTGGACGTCCGGGAGTTTCGTGGCGAAGTGCGCGTCGAAGTTGCCGGCGAAGATTTGCCGGAAGTGCTCCGGTTTCTTCGGGACGAACCTGCGCTATCTTTCAAATATCTCTCGCAAGCTGCGGCCGCCGAATGGCACAAAAGCGAGCAAACGCCGCTTCGCACATTCTACGTTACCTACGACTTATACAGCTTCGATTTGAAAGCTAGAATTTCGGTTTACGCGATTCTCCCGAAGGAAAATCCGCATCTTCCGTCGGTGGCTCATTTATTCACCACGGCGGATTGGCACGAGCGCGAGATTGGCGACCTTTTCGGAATCCGTTTCGAAAATCACCCTGACCCGCGCCGGATTCTGCTTCCCCCAAATTATGACGGCCATCCGCTTCGCAAAGACTATCCGGCGCGCGGCAAAGCTTTGTGGAATCTCGGCAAAAACGTGATTCCGTCGGATCTCGACGAAATTCTGGACAGGTACAACGAGTAGGTGAATTCCTAAGTGACAAGCGACGCGGCCGTTCAAAACGGCAAAAAACAGGAAGTCGAACCGAGGCGGGAAAAGCTGATACGCATAAACATGGGCCCGCAGCATCCCAGCACGCACGGCGTTCTTCGGCTCGCTCTCGAACTCGACGGCGAAAAAGTCGTTTCGTGCAAACCCGACATCGGATTTCTCCACACCGCCATCGAAAAAATTTCGGAGACGCGCAACTGGACGCAGAACATCACTCACTATCCGCGCCTCGACTATCTTTCCCCGATGAACAACGAGATGTGCTATTGCATGGCGGTCGAAAAGCTTCTCGAACTTCAAGTTCCCCGCCGCGCTCAGTACATTCGAGTTTTAATGAGCGAGCTTACCCGCATTATTTCCCATCTCGTCTGGCTCGGCACGCACGCTATCGACATCGGCGCGATGAGCGTTTTCCTTTATTGCTTCATCGAGCGCGAGAAGATAATCAAATTCTACGAAGCCGTGGGCGGCCAGCGAATGATGACCGCGTATATGCGCATCGGCGGCGTCGTCGCGGACTTGCCCGACGGTTTCGAAGATAACTGCGCGAAATTTCTGAAAGAATTCCCCGAAAGAATCAAGCTGTACGAAGGTTTGTTGACCAAAAATCCCATTTGGCTGCGCCGCACGAAAGGCGTCGGATATATGAGCCGGGAAGACAGTATTTCCGCCGGACTTTCCGGCCCGCTTCTCAGGGCAACCGGCGTAGATTGGGACATCCGCCGCGACAACCCGTATCTCGTCTATCCCGAACTCGATTTCGACGTGCCAATCGGCGAGAACGGAGACATTTACGACCGCTATCTCGTACGTATCGAAGAAATGCGCCAATCCGTGCGCATCTGCAATCAGGCGCTTGCGGAATTGAAAAAAATGGGGCGCGGCGACGGCGAACTCGATTACATGTCGCGCCACCCGAAGTTCACGCCGCCGAGGCGCGACGGCGTCCAGGATTCCATCGAGCAACTGATTCACCATTTCAAATACTGGACCGAAGGCATACACCCGCCGGTTGGCGAGGCGTATCAAAACATCGAGGCGTCGAAGGGCGAGCTTGGATTCTGGGTCATTTCGGACGGCACCGCCTTGCCCTGGCGCGTAAAAATCCGCCCGCCCAGCTTCGTCAATCTTTCAGCGATAGAAGAAATGGTTCGCGGCCAGCTTGTCGCCGACGTCGTCGCCACCATCGGCAGCCTCGACATCGTGCTTGGAGAAATCGACCGGTAAACGGATGAAAATCGGAGAGATTGAATGTCAGTGACTTTCGGAAATATTCCCGCGGAACTCCTTGAGAAGTTCAAGGAACTGGAAGCGCGCGGAAAATATCCCAAACGAAAATCTATGATGGTGCCGGCTTTGCACCTCGCCCAAGACCACTTCGGCTGGATAAGCGGCGATGCGGTTAACGCCGTCGCCGAGTTTCTTAATCTTTCGCCGAATTACGTAAAAGGCGACGCCAGCTTTTACACGATGTTTTTCATGGCGCCCCCCGGCAAATTCGTTCTGCAAATTTGCCACAACGTCACTTGCTATCTTCTCGGCGCGGAAGACATCGTCGCTCACATTCAAGACAAGCTCGGCATCAAGTGCGGCGAAACCACGAAAGACGGCATGTTTTCATTAATCACGGTCGAGTGTCTCGCCGCCTGCGGGCGCGGCCCGGTAATACAAGTGAACAACCGGGAATATCACGAGAATATGACCGTCGCGAAAGTGGACGAACTGATCGAATCGCTTCGGAATAGGGCTGCGGCCTGATCCTGCGAAAGCGGAGAATATATGGCAGTCGAAACCAGAATTGTGATGGCTGATATAGACGTGGAAGGCATCGAAACCCTTTCCGTCTATGAGAGGCACGGCGGCTATGCGGCGCTGAAAAAAGCGATCGGTCAAATGACGCCGGAGGAAGTCATCGCCGAAGTAAAAAAAGCCGGGCTGCGCGGCAAAGGCGGCGCGGGATTTCCCGCCGGCGTCAAGTGGAGTTTCATTCCGAAAGGTCCCGGCGAAAAATATCTCTGCGTCAACGCGGACGAAAGCGAACCGGGCACTTTCAAAGACCAAATGATTCTCGAAAAAATGCCGCACCGGATGCTCGAAGGTTCGATAATCGCGGGCTACGCGTTCGGAGCAACCCACATTTTCATCTACTGCCGCGGCGAGTTTTGGAAAGAAATGCAGATTACCCAGCGCGCCGTTGACGAGGCGTACGCCGCGGGGTATCTCGGAAAAGGTGTTTGCGGCGGCGATTACGCCGTGGAATGTACGGTGCATCCGGGCGCGGGAGCGTATATTTGCGGCGAAGAAACCTCGCTTCTCGAATCGCTGGAAGGCCGTCGCGCCGAGCCGAAAATGAAACCGCCCTTCCCTGCAATCAAAGGTCTTTACGACAAACCGACCATCATTAACAACGTCGAAACGCTCGCAACCGTGCCGGCGATAATCGAGCGAGGCGCAGATTGGCATCTCTCGCTCGGCACCGAAAAAAGCCCCGGCATCAAAATGTTCAGCGCATCGGGACACGTCACCCGCCCGGGAGTGTACGAAATCGAATACGGCGTGAACCAACTGGATTTCATCGATTCGCTGTGCGGCGGCGTGAAGGGCGGCAAACTCAAGGCGATAATTCCCGGCGGTTCGAGCGTGCCTGTTATGCCGGCCAAAAACTGCGACTGTCCGCTTTCGTACGAAGGACTTCAGGAAGCAGGTTCGATGCTTGGCAGCGCCGGCTTCATCGTCTTCAACGAACATACCGATATGGTGAAAGTGCTTCAGGTTATCTCGCGCTTTTACGCTCACGAATCCTGCGGAAAATGCACGGTTTGCCGCGAAGGCACGAACTGGATGGAGATGATTCTTAGCCGCATTTTGCGCGGGGAAGGCACGTTGTCCGACCTCGAAACGCTTCAGCAGGCTGCCGACGGAATCGAAATGAAGAGCTTTTGCCCGTTCGGAGACGCCGCGGCTTGGCCCGTTCAAAGTTTCCTGAAGCATTTCCGCGACGAGTTCGTCGCATATATCGAAGGCGGGCGCAAGTTCGAGGCTGTTTACAAGCCGGTAGGGGCGATTGGTCACGACAGGCTGGTGAAAATCAACTACAGATAGCCCAATCCGCGGCTCCGCACTTGCGGGCGCGAATGGGGAGATGAACGATATGAACGAAACGAAAATTGTGAATTTCAAAATAAACGGTAAGGACGCTTCCGCGCCGGAAGGCACGTACATTACGAAAGCGGCGGAATTGAACGGCGTCGACATTCCGGTCTTTTGCGGTTACGACAAGCTTAAGCCATGGGCCGGATGCAGGATTTGCCTGGTGGACGTCGGACTCCCGCGCACCATCGAACGCGACGGCCAAAAAATAACCGAAGTCGCAAAAATGCCCAAGCTCCAGGCCGCCTGCGCCATGCCGGTAACCGAAGGCATGGAAGTATGGACTGAAACCGACGCCGCCGTGCTCAACCGCAAACAGGTTCTGGAGTTTTTGCTTATCAATCATCCTCTCGAATGTCCGGTGTGCGATAAAGGCGGCGAATGTCCGCTTCAAGACATCACCTTCAAGTACGGACTCGAAAAATCCAGAATGCACGAGCCTAAGCGCGTCATCCCCGACGCGGACGTGAACGACTTTGTCAGACTGAATTACAAGCGCTGTATTCACTGCAAGCGCTGCGTAAGATTTCACGACGAAATCGCCGGCGACCACCTTCTCGAATTCGGCAGGCGCGGCAGCGAAATGTTCATCCAGCCGAAGGCGGACGACGGCTTCAAAAGCAAGTTTTCAGGCAACCAAGTCGAGTTTTGTCCCGTCGGCGCGCTGACGAGCAAACCTTACAGATTTCTGTCGCGCGATTGGGAGCTTAAGCACACGCCGACCGTTTCGCTCGCGGATGCGACCGGCACGAATATGATGATTCACCACCGTCTCGGCAGGATAATGCGCTACTGGAGCCGCGACAATTCCGAAGTGGATTGGGGATGGCTTTCGGATAAAGACCGTTTCGTGTACGAACAGCTTTATTCGGATGAAAGACTGAAAAAACCGCTTATCAGACAGTCCGACGGCACTTTCCGGGAAGCCGGCTGGCGCGAAGCCATTACCTACGTGGTTGACAACCTAAAAATGTACATCGACCGCGACGGCGGCGCGAGCATTTCGGGAATCGCCGGAAGCAGGCTTTCGAACGAGGTGTACGCGTCGTTCCGGCGTCTGTTGACAGCGCGAATCAGAACCCCCCGCTACCACTTCGGCCCGCACATTCCCGGCCTTGCAAAAGACCCTACCGAATTTCTCAATTCGCTTCTTTACGACTCGACGTCGTGGGAAAACGTAACTCATTCCGACGCGATTCTCGCATGGGGCGTGGACTTGCTTGAAGAAGCGCCCGTGCTCGCGCTTAAAATAGAACGAGATATGGAGGCGGGCGGCGCAATTCTACTTACCGCCAACAGCCACAAGACCGAAGGCGAAAGGTTCGCCACCGCCCGTTACCATTATCCCCTTCGCAGACAGGCGGACGCCTTAAAAACAATGGCGAACGCCATTGCCGACCCGGCATCCGCACCGGAAGAAATGAAACCGCTTCTCGAATATCTCCTCGGCGCGAACAGAGTAGCCATCCTTGCCGGCAACGAGGTGCTCGGCGCGCCGAACGCATCCGAACTTATTTCGCTATTGCTTGCCGTCAGAAACAACCTTAGAGTCAAGCGGGCGAAGGAATGCGAAAGCGGCGCTCCGGAATTCTCGGTTACGCCGTGCATGACGTTTAATCCAATTTTCCGCGACGGCAATTCGGTAGGCGCATTGCTTTTCAATCATATGACTTATATCGCCGCTAGCCGCGATGACGAACACGAAGGCGAGTGTCCGGGACTGGACGGAGTGTTAAACGGAATGGCGTCGGGCGAAAGCGGATTTTGTTACGTCGTCGGCGCCGATCCCGTGAAAAATTTCCCGGATTCCGCGCTGGCGGTCAAAGCATTCGAGAAATGCCAGTTCGTCGTCGTCCAAGACCAATTTATGACCGAAACCGCCAAGCGCGCGAACGTGATTTTGCCCGCGCTCGCGGCCGTAGAATCGGAAGGCACGGTTCTCTCTGGCGAAAAACGCTTGCAGAAGCTACATCAGGCTGACGTGCACTTCTCGGGCGCGGACAGCGATTTCAATATTTTAAGAAAAGTGCTCGCGGAAATGGGCTACCAGCCTAGAACCGCCGTTATCGGCGAATATTTCGAAGGAATCGCGGCGAGAATGACGGCACTTCTCGGCGTAGATTACGGGACTATTCCCGAAACCGGCGTGCTGCTCGAATTCGGCGTCGTCAGCGAAGAGGGTAAGCCCGTCGCACCGTCGGAGTTCATTAAGTTCGGTTCGCCAGGCACGATTGAGGATTCGGCGGGAAAGGACGGCAATTTGCTGGTTCTAATACCGAAGCTGTACATGTTCAACGGCGAAAACCATTCGATGCGCTCGGAGCTTTTCGCTCAAGCCGTGGGCGGTCCGTTTTGCGAAATCAGCCCGCTCGACGCGTCGAGATTGGGAATTGAAGACAGAAGCCGCGTGGAAATCGCGAGCCGCGCCGGGAGCGTGGAAGTCGAAGCCCGCATTACGGGCCGGGTTCCCGCGGGCCACGTACTCTTAAGCGACAGTCTTCCGGGCAAACGATTCGCCGACCTGTTAACGATGGGCGAGCATACCGTTGTCAATCTCATTCCGCAATCGGTCAAGGTGGGCGCCGTATGAGCTGGATGGACGTTCTATGGTCGGTCGTCAGAATCCTTGTGGTTCTGGTCGTCGCGCTCGGCGGCATGGCATATTTAACGCTGTTCGAGCGCAGAGTCGTCGGATTTTTCCAACGGCGGCCCGGCCCGAACCGCGTCGGCTGGCAAGGGCTTTTGCAGCCCATAGCCGACGGAGTCAAGCTGTTGTTCAAGCAGGAAATCGTTCCCAGCAACGCCGACAGATTCACCTATTTTCTAGCGCCGGCTATTTCGCTTACTGCGGCGTTCATGCTTTTCGCCGTCATACCGATACAAAGCAACTTCATGATTACGGATATAAACGTCGCGCTGATTTACGTTCTCGCGATGTCCAGCCTCGGCACGTACGGAATAATTCTCGCCGGATGGTCGAGCGGCAGCAAATACAGTTTTCTTGGCGGACTCCGAAGCTGCTCCCAGATGATCAGCTACGAGCTTTCATTGGGACTATCCATCATTCCGATTGTTCTTTACGCCGGAACCTTCAGCCTTAACGGCATCGTAATTGCGCAAACCAAATTTTGGCCCGCGGCGTTTTCGAGCCCCGTTGCAGCACTCGCCGCCGTGCCAATCTTTATCGCGTTTTTCGTTTTCATGACGAGCATTTTCGCCGAAACCAATCGCGCGCCGTTCGACTTGCCCGAGGCCGAAAACGAGCTTGTAGCCGGCTACCATACCGAATATAGCTCGATGAAGTTCGCGATGTTTTTCCTCGGCGAATACGTCGCGATTATCGCGGCCAGCGCGCTTGCAGCCACATTGTTTCTCGGCGGATGGGCCGGCCCGCAGTGGTTCGGCCCAGTCAGCGGCCTTGTCTGGTTCGTGATTAAAACCGGCATTTTCATTTTCCTGTACGTTTGGGTGCGCGCCACCTTGCCGCGATTCCGCTACGACCAGCTGATGCGCTTCGGCTGGCTGATTCTGCTTCCGCTGGCGCTTTTCAACGTCGTATTGATGGCGACGCTCGCGGTTTTCGGAATAGGAATTCCATTGGGATAACCAATCGGAATTCGCCCATATATCGAGGTGATTTTATGAGTGAAAAAAACGTAAAGCTGAATCCTTTCGAGATTTTGAAAGGATTGTCGCTTACCATAAAGGAATTCGGAAAGTTTTTTTCCGGCGGAAAGGTTACGCTCGAATATCCGGAAGTAATGCCCGACCTTCCTCCGCGTTTTCGAGGAATGCACCGGCTCGAGCGCTATCAAGACGGCCCGTATAAAGGCCTCGAAAGGTGCGTCGGCTGCTCGCTTTGCGCCGCCGCGTGCCCGCCACAGGCGATTACCGTTATCGCGGAAGACAATCCGAAAGACCCCGCGGAATGGAAATCGCCCGGCGAAAGATACGCCAAAGTTTACGACATCGACTACTTGCTCTGCATTTTCTGCGGAATGTGCGTCGAAGCTTGCCCGCACGATGCAATCGTAATGAAGCACGAATTCGAGCTTGCGGACGACAGCAGGGAGTTTGGCAACAACAAGTTCATTTACGCGAAAGAAGATTTGCTCGACAGGGTTTACGTCGGCCCGTCCGAGCCGGAATTCAAAATAAGGAACGGAAGCTAATCGCGATTCCGCATTGGAGTCCAAGGCTGGTAAAGGTATGCCGATAAGTCTGGAAGTGATTTTTTTCGGGTTTCTCGCCGCGGTAGGCATCATCCTCGCAGTTATGATGCTTACCGTTAAAAGCCCGGTTCACGCCGCGCTTTGTCTGGTCGGCGTGATGGCGACCCTTGCCGTGCATTACATTATGCTGCACGCGTATTTCCTCGGCGTCGTTCAAATCGTAGTTTACGCCGGCGCGATTATGGTTCTTTTTCTCTACATAATTATGTTCTTTTACGCCCCCGGCACGCGCGACGGCGGAATGTCGGTGCATTACGTGCAATCTGCCGGCGCGATTATCCTTGCGCTGGTGTTTCTGACGCTCATCGGCGGAAGCATGTATCTGAGCCGCCAAATCGATCTGGTAGGCGCCCCGGAAGCCGCGCACATAAGAGATTATCAATCTCTCGCTTGGGTTGGACCGGTGAAAACCACTTCGGAAGACGCCCAGCGCGAATTCGAGGAAAGCAATCCGGCGCTAGTCGGCAAACTTTTGTTTTCAAAAAATCTGCTGCCGTTCGAGATTACGGGATTTCTGCTGCTCGCAGCGATGATGGGCGCGTTCGTCTTGGCGAAACGCAGCCCCGGAAAAGACAGGGAGAACGAGGGAGGAAGCGCGAATGCCTGAAGTTCCGATGTTTTACTACACGTCGCTCGCGGCGATACTTTTCACCATCGGCGCGACCGGCGTGATAATCAAACGAAATCCGCTCGTCGTTTTCATGGGCATCGAGCTCATGCTTAATGCGGTCAACCTGTCTTTCGTGACGTACAGCCGTTATCTACACTATATCGACGGCCACGTTTACGCTTTTTTGCTTATAACCGTCGCCGCTGCGGAAGTCGCCGTTGGGCTCGCGATTATCGTCGCGCTGTTCCGCCACCGCCGCGAAGTGGATATCGACGTTGCCGGACTGATGAAGGAGTAAGCAGGTAAACCCATGAACATGCTCGACTTTGCGCCGCTGGCAATAGTATTTCCGCTGATAGGAGCGATTATCCTCGGATTTTTCGGGGCGAAATTGCAAAGACGCGCGGTTTCGTATCTCGCGCCTTCGGCAATCGGTCTTTCGTTCATCGTTTCGCTTTTTACGCTGTACGCTTTCGGACTCGAAAAATCTTCCTCCGGAATTACAAACTACACCTCGACTCTGTTTACATGGATTAAAGCCGGCGATTTTCACGTTGATTGGGCGTTTCTAATCGACCCTCTTTCGATTACGATGATGCTCGTCGTCACCGGCGTCAGCTTCCTTATCCACGTATATTCCGTCGGATACATGGCTCACGACAAAGACTATGCAAGATTCTTCTGCTATCTGAATCTTTTCGTGGGTTCGATGCTCATTCTCGTTCTCGGCAGCAGCCTTCCGGTGATGTTCATCGGCTGGGAGGGCGTCGGGCTTTGCAGCTATTTGCTGATCGGCTTTTGGTACGAGCGCAACAGCGCGAACATTGCCGGAATGAAGGCTTTCGTTGTGAACCGCATCGGCGATTTCGGCGTTCTCGTGGCGATGTTTCTTTTGGTCACGTACGGCAATCTCAATTCCCTCGGATTCATCGAAATCAACGAGATGGCCGCAAGAATGATGCACGCCGCGGGAAACACGCC
>JAANMV010000706.1_pt1 | contig 40738 bp, 36 predicted proteins | sample 7279661 | NCBI WGS metagenome assembly JAANMV01 (sample SAMN14094540, study PRJNA606508) | bioreactor metagenome | isolation source: A lab-scale SPAN reactor treating ammonium-rich wastewater day 121 | place: Ireland: Galway | collected 2017-05-16
GGGAGTGCTGAAAGCGAAGCTGGTGACGGCTTGGCAACGGGTTCGGTACATCAAACTGCCTCAACAGCTGATGGATTCCAACTTATGCCGTTATCAATAGTGTCTGATAACAGGAACCGGTCTCTCAGGGCGCAGTGGGTCTGCGACCGCGGGTAATCATGTGAGGCGCGGCGCCATCAAGGTGCTCGGCGCACCTTCCCTCCTGATGCCCAGGCCGGAGCAGAGAAAGGACCCGGCCGGCGTCCCTGCACCACCCTCGCCCGCTGGAAGGGTGTCCGCACAGGGCGAGGGGGGAAGCGTCCCTCCCCGCTTCCCCCCTCGCCCTGCCCCGCTCTGGCCTCACTTCCTGCCGCGCTTCGTCGCGTCGAACGACCACGGCTTGCGCTTCTTCCCCCGGAACGCACTGCGCACCGCGGCTTCGAACTCCCCGGAAGTGAACGCACTCCGCCGCCCCTTCGTGTCCGTCGCGGGCAGCTGGTCGCTGAAGTACCCGTACACGCCCAGCACCTCGTCCACCGTGTACCCGTTGTCCCGCATCTGACACCCCAGGAAAAACGCCCCGTCATTCCGGCCCGTCTGCCCCAGTTCCACCGCCCGGAACAGGATCGCGTCCAGCGCCGCGTCCCGCCCGTCGAAGAACCCCTCACCCGTGGTGACCTGGCCGCCGGAGTGCATCACCCTCTCCAGGTTCATGCGGCGGCGTTCGGCGTCTTCCATCTCCAGTTGGACGCGGAGGATCTCGGGGTCCTGGTCGAGAGTGAGACTGGCGCGGAAGTTCACGTCCCGCCCGAGGTGGTGCACCACCTCGGGAATCTCGAACCGGTTCAGGAATTTCCGTGCGTCCGTGCGGCGGTACGCGCCGGTCTGAATGACACTCGGGGCAGCCACGACGTACCCCCCGTCGCCCCGCATGTCCACCCCTTGCGGCAGTGCATCCCGGGCAGGGGTTGCGCCGGGTTTGACCTTCCCGCTCTTGGCGGTCCGCACCCGCCAGCCGGGGTGTCGCACGAAGACGTGGGCGCCGCCGCTCGGGGTGACCGTGTGCGGGGTCCAGCCGAGCTGCGTGAGGAGGCTCTTGCCATCCTCGTCGAAGTCAATGGCGACCAGGTTCGAGATGGCCCCGGTGACCAGGCCCCACGCGCGGCATCCGGCGCTGACCCATTCGCGGACCATGGCGTCCGTGGCGTGCGCCTCCTGAAACGGAGCCCAGCGGGGAATCTGCTCGTGCCGTTCCCGCGCCTTGGACCATTCCCAGTCGAAGTGACCGGTGGCCAGCAGGGCCTCGCGGTGGGGGCGTTTCGCGGACCAGCCCTGATGGGCGACGGGGATGACCGAGCAGCCGGCACCGAGGAGTCTCAGGGCAGCGTCCAGGGCCGCGGTCTCGGAGAGGAAGGAAGCAGGAGCGGGAGCGCCTGCAGAGGGGGGAGTGGAGCGCCCGCCAGAGACAGTGCGGGGTGCTCTCCCCATGCCCTGCCCAGGCCCAGGCGAACGCCCGGTAGAGTCCGTGGTGTGCGCACGCTCGAAAGTCATGCCCTGACCCTACAGGCACCCCCCCTTGAGCCATAAAAAGACCCCAGGAGGAGACCAGGAAGTGAACCGCCTCTCCTCACCCAAAATTAACCGACCGGTCAGACAGTACAGGCAGGAAGTCCACCACGGACAGATGCCAAGAACACCCCTAGGAGCTAATTAAGGACTTCAACCCGAAAAGGCCCCTTTTTTAAGCACTCCAATCAACTTTTTCCGCCCACGTTTGCCAAACACCGGATAAGCACTCCAATCACATCCAGAACAGGGCAAATACACGAATTCCCAAAAAATGGGACGGCAAAGGGACCAGTTTGTGGACGTCGAGAAGTCCCCGGAGGCACGCGTTCACAAGGGCCTCGGACACGCCGCCAGAGCCCCCGCGGAACACCCCGGACCATGGTCTGCACACCCTACTTCAAGTGCAGTTCTGGACCACTCGTCGAGCACCGTCCGCACCCCATTGAGTGAACCTCCCGGTTCCCCGTTTCAGGACCGCTGACGTGCCCGGATGAGCACCCCTGATGAGGTCTGCCAGGGCAGGGAATCGGCCGCCCTTCAGACTCGTGTTCAGGCCCTGCCGACCTGATTTCCGGCGGTCTTTCCGCAGCACTTCCGGAGGTGCTGGTGCACGCCCACGCAGCGGGGGGACGGCCTGCCTCCGGGTCAGGTCGGGCATCTGGGCCAGGGGAGCACCAGGTCGCCCGGCAGGGGCACCGAGGAAGCCTGAGCATGAGCCAGAGCGGACGGGAAAACGGGAGGTGGGAAAGCCACGAAAATCGGGGGAAAGGGGATGGAAAAGGGAAGGTGGGGAAGGGGAGGTAGGGACGTGTCCGACAGTGGATATATTCCCCTCAAGCGAGGGGAAATGGTGGGCCTCCCGGCCACTCAGCGGCCACTCTCTGCGACACCGGCATCACGCGCTCCAGGCGCCTCGATCAAGGTCAGCGCGCACCCCGCTGCCGCTCTCCCTTGGTCACCTCCCATGACACCCCACAGCCACTCAAACGGACGGCGCATCCAGGTCGCCCGCCGACCGCTTCCCACAGGCCCTGCCGGCACCCGATCCCGCCCCCTTCCCCGTCACCACCGCCCCGCTCCCTGCTGACCCGGGACACCCCCCATCACCCGGTCCTTTGGTGCATCCTGGCGCACCCCATCCCACCACCTCGCGGAGCTCCTTTCCAGCACGCCGTTCACCCCGCCCCAGCACCATGCAGACTCACCACTCGAACAGGTCCGCGACTACCCTGCACCATGGCTGTCACACCACTTCCGTGCCACCTGTCTGGCACGCTGACAAGCACTTGACCGCACACCCATCTGTTCCCTCATCGCGTCCTTCCTACGCACCACTCGGGCCGCCCCAGCACACACCCACCAACACCCTGCACACCACCCCACGCATGCGCCTTTGAACGGTCCTGGATGCACTGCTTCCACTCCTCACCCGACCACCTGTTCCTCCCCCTTTTTGGGAGGTGGTCAGGGGGCGTCACCGCAATGATCAGAGGTCCGTAGCCCGGGAGTTACCGTGCTGTTCCCCCACCCCGCGGGCCACCTCTTGACCGACCCTCACCCCGGTCCGCTCAGCTCCGTCAGGGACCTGTCGCAGCTCGGCAGCCAACGCCTCTCCACGTCCCCTTCCGCTCAACGCAGCGCCACCCCCGCAGCCCCCTACGCCACGGGTCACCTGCCCTCGTTCACCCAGATCCTCCCTCTCCTGCCTGGCTCTCCTGTTACGGTTCACCTGTGCCCGTCGCCGAGTTCAGGTTCTTCCGTCAGGTGGGCGGCCGGGGGCAGTTCGGCCGCGTCCAGGTCCACGCCGAACCGCACCCTCACCAGGTCCACGTCCACCTCGATCACGCCGTGCAGATCACCAGCAACGACCATGCCCTGCCCCCCACCGACCCTGACGCCATGGACTGGGCCCAGGGGGCCCTCCAGGGCTGCCAGGACGCCCTTGAATTCGCGGAGGCGCAGGGCGTCTGCACGGGCGGCACGGCCCGCATCCTGGGCATCCACGGCGCCATCGTCGACACCGGCCGCGAGTCCATCCGGATCGCCGCCCTCATGGCCACCTGGAACGCCCTCACCGACAGTCAGGACCCCTTGACCATGACCTTCCATGACGGCCGGTGGAGCGTAGCGCGCACCTGACAGCGGCCTCTCAAGGGCCGGGAGGGCGGTGATCACAGGTGCACGGGATGCCCTCGTTGCACCCCTCCTGCCGGGCACCGCAAGCGCCTGTCACGGGGCTGGTCCGGACACCCTGGCCGACACGCCCTCATGCCCATGGCCAGGGTGTCACCCGCAGGGCAGGTGCCGTGCGAGCATGCCCCATGGAGCCTTGGATAGTGGTGGAGACCCAGCGCCTGACCGCCCGGTATGGCACGGTGCCACCACCCTGGACCGTTGCACCAGAGGAGCACCCCTACAGTGCGTACTGGCGTATGGGGGGTGGCGAGAGCCACATCATGGTGTGGGGGGCCTGGTGGGCCTCGCAGGACTGGGATGAGGCAGCCCGGATCACCTACTTCCGGCAGTTCCCTCCACAACCAAGATGGCTTGATTGGATGCTGGAGGCGATCTGGGATCTTCCCCTGCCTGATGACGATGAGGACGAAGCGAGGTTAGATCGGACGCCCTACTTCGCTCGTGCAGAGGCCCTTGGCTTCGGCAGCCAACAGGCCTATGAACGAGACCTCGAAGACCCCAGACCGTAACCAGCAGATGACCTTGGACGACACGACCCAGCAGGACGTCGTCCCTTTGCCTTTCCACGTTCTGGCCGCCCGCACGTGTGCTCCGGCGGGCTGTTTCGCTGCCTGACGGGAACCGGTTGGGTTAGCGTCTGAACATGCGACCCAAGGTGTATCACCTGGTTGGCCCCCCAGGCATTGGCAAGCGGACGATCGGCGTCCACCTTGCCGAACTCACCGGCGCAGTGCTGCTCGACAACCACCTCTTCCGCGACGCGGTGTACAAGCCCTTTGGTGCCGATGGCCTCCGGCCGATCCCGCCCAAAGTTCAGGCGCTGGGGACGCAGGTCTGGGCCCTCGGACTGCAAGCCGCACGCCTGGCTCCACGGGACGTGAGCCACATCTTCACCGCGTACCTCCCTGCGTTGGATTCGGCGGTCCTGTCCTGGCAACGCGTCCGCGACCTTGCCACGGACCGCGACGCGGACTATGTCCCCGTCTGGCTGACCTGTGAGCCGGGGGAGTTGACGCGTCGTGTGACCATGCCCGAGCGGGCAGAGCGGGCCAAGTTACGAGATCCTGAACGGCTCCAGCGCCTCCTGGCAGAGAACGGCAGCTTGCCGCCCCCACCGGGTGCCCTGCACCTCGATACCACCACCATGTCTCCAGCGGTCGCTGCCCGAGCCATAGCGGGTCACCATGACAAAGTCCTCCCACTCCCTGATGCGTCGGGCACTTCCCAGGTCCGCAACGGGTCGTCCGGCAGGCGCCACACCCGGTCCGACTGACCTGCTCAGCGGGGCTCTCAGACACTGCGGTCCTCACCCTCCGAGTCCTGCCCTGGTCCCTTCACACCAGGGTCAGTGGCCTCTTAAATGGCACCCCCTCACTGCGCAGAGTCAATCCCTGGCCCGCACCCTGCCGCCGGTACGGTCCTGGCACCCTGAAGGCCCGGCGAGTCGCGCACTGCCCCCCCGTGACCCTGGTGTGCAGACGGTCCTTTGAGGGGTGTCTTCGGGGACATCCGAGGCCATCCCCACCCCCTAAGCTGCGCGGATGTCGCTGGCCGCCCCCGCCTGCCCCGCTTCACCCCTCGGGCCCACGCCCACGGACCTCCACTGGGACGCCCCGCGCTGTCCGGTCAGCTGACTGGAGGGGCACTTCACAGGCCCCATTGGAGGCCTTTCCAGCCAGCCATTCAGACCAAGGAAAACCGGGCCCGCACGTGCGGGCCCGGTTCAGGAGAGAGGGGCTGGGGGTCAGGTGCGCTTGTTCGGGTTGAACGGCGGGATGCCTGCGTCACCGGTCGACGCACTCGGTGCCAGGGGAGCCGCAGGAGGAGGAGTGGCGGCCGGGCGGGGCGTGGGGGCCGGGGCGGGGTTGACCGGGCCGCCCCAGTCCTCCGCGTCGTCCACGGGCAGGGTCTCCGTCACCTGCACCGGCGCGGGTGCTGGGGCAGCCACGGGGACCGGCGAGGAGGCCGGGAGGTCGTCGAGGTCATCGGGCGGCAGGTCCCACTGGGGCTCCTCCGTCACCCCCGCCTCTACGGCCTCCACAGGGGCCGGCATACCGGTCCATGGCCGCCCGGGGTGGGCATGGCGGTGCGGGACGGCGCGGGCGCGCGGGCGGGGGCTGGGCCCGGCGCTGTGGGGGGCGGCGTGGCTGGGCGGGGCGTGGCCGCGGCGGGCGGTGGGGTGCCCGGGGTGGACCAGCTCGCGGGGGCAGGGGCGGGCGCTGGAGAGGGCGCGGCGGGAGTGGGAGCGGGTGCAGGAGCAGGCGGGGAAGCCTGACCAGGGGCCATGCCCAGGTGGCTTTGCACCGCCGCGCGTCCCGTCCCAGCCGGCGAGGTCGCCCACGCTTCCACCTGGTCCATGACGCGGCCCGGCGCGGCCCGCAGCTGACTGGCGCCGGTCGCCACCCGTGCCCCTGCGGCGCGGGCCGTGCTGACACCCGACCGGGCCGTCTGAACGGCCTTCAGTGCGGCGCTGCGTGCGGTGTCGGGTTCGCTCGACGGGGGTGTGGCGGCGCCAGCCTCAGGGGCCGACACGGGGCTTTGTCCAGGACCAGCCAGGGGAACTGCAGCGCCGGTTTCGGCAGGGGCCGTGGCGGCTTCTTCGGCACGCGCGTTCAGGCCGGGCGCGGGGGCCACCGAGGCTTCCGCCAGTCCGGGGGCCGCGGGATGTTCCGCGTCGAAGGCGCTCCCCGCCGAGGGGGCCTCCTGAGCGTGCTCAGCGTCGAACAGCGTGACCTCGGGCAGTGCCGCTCCGGCCGCTCCGGAGCTGTCCTCAGGCCCGGCCGTTTCCGGGACGGCACCGGCCGTCATGGGCGCGGCGAGCTCCTGCGTGCCGCCACTGTGAGTGGTGCCCGGCGCGGTCCCGGCCTCCTGGCCTTGCACAGCCGGGAGGGTGACGTCCGGCGAGGTGGCCGGGCCACTCGGAACCGGGCTGTCCGCGCTGCCTGCTGAGAGGGGCGGCATGGGGGGGGGCGGGGCCTGGACCGGCGGGCGTCCCGGGTGCCGCAGGGGCCCGGGACGGGCCGGTTGGTACGCCGCGGTGGCCAGGACGGCCACGCCCGCACCGGCCGCGGCGCCCTGCCCGCTGACCAGGGCGCGGCCGCCCTGCTGCTGCAGCATGGTCCCCTTGTACCCGAGGCTGTTGATCATCTGCTGGCGGGCTTCCAGTTGCCGTGTCCGGCGGTCGAAGGCCTGCTGCTGCGCCTGCGCGGTCCGGGCGGCCTGGGCTTCCGGGGTGTGGGTGGCGCGGTGGTGGGCGATGCCGCTGGCGGTCATGCCTTTCAGGTCCGCTGCGGCGCGTTCCAGGGGCGCCGCCACTGCCCCTTTGAACCGCTCGCCCATGACGGCGGCCGCCGCGGCGCGCATGGCCGGGTCGCTGCTGAGGCGCGCTTCCATCAGTTCGCCCCTCGTGGCGTCCTGGAGGTCTTCTTTGAAGGCGGCCAGCTGGTCGGGGTCGGCCGCGTCGCCCTGCCCTTCTCCGGCCCCTTCAGGGGTGTCCGCGCTGGCCCCCTGGCTGTCCCGCTCGCCCAGGGCCGAGTCGGCAGCCAGGGCCGCGCCGGCAGCGGCCAGGGGACTGATTTCCTCGGCGTGTTCCGCGTCGAGGGCACTGGGGGCGGCCTGTTCGTCTGGCGGGCTGGCGTGCTCTGCGTCGAAGGGACTGTGCGCTCCCTGCAGGCCCGTGCCCACGCTGCTGCCGGAGGTGCCGGTCGTGGCCGCGCCCGGGGCGCCCGCGCCGCTCCCGGAGGCGTGGCCCGCCGCGCTGCTGGTCCCCGTGGACGTGGTGCCGGACGTGGACGCGGCGGGTGCCGTGCCGGAGCTGCTGGCCGAGCCGGGCCCGGCCGTCAGGGGGAGTCCCGCGCCGGAATCCCGGTGGCGCTGCAAGGCGTTCATGTTCGCCGCAGCTGCGGCGCCCGTTGCGCCGGCCAGGGCCCCGCCGGCCATCATCATGCCCGCGCCGGCCAGGCGGTTCAGACCGGCCGTGAGGGCCTTCCCGGCGCCGGTGGAATGGCCGCTCGTTCCGGAGCCGCTGGCGTTGGCCAGCACCATGTCCACGGCTTTTTTGAACTCCCGCATGCTGACCATTCCGAGTGCCGTCATGCCGGTGAACAGTGCCGCGGCAATGAGCAGGCCCAGCAGCAGGAACAGCGTGCGCTGCCCGAGGCTGTACATGGTGGAGGCGGACACGGTCATGAACTCGCAGGACTCCCGGACCACGACCCGCGTGGGCGCGCCGGTGATGGCCCCGGCGGACTTCCCGGCGGAGATGGCCTGGTCCCGGCAACGTTTGACGGCGTCGATGGTCTGCGTGGCGGCGGCGGTGGCCTCGCCGGTGGCGTCCACCATGAGCTTGTTCATGAAGTCGACCGGGGCGGCGAAGGCCACGCTGATGACGATCAGGAGGAGGCCGGGGGCGACGCAGGCCATGATGATGCTGCTCAGGACGGAGTTCAGCACCTGCACGATCAGGCCGGGGTTCAGGGGGATGAACGCGAACGCGACCGGCATGAGCACGCTGACGAACACGACAAAGAGCGCGGCGCTGAAAATCACGCCCAGGTACGCGAAGAACGTGCCCGCGATCAGGAGGTTCCCGATGGCCCAGATCACATTGAAGCTGTGACTGGCTTCCACCTGGTCGTCGAGCATCTGGCGGTGCAGGTTGGTGGCGGCCGTGGAGATCGCCTCCCGGTTTTCCGGGGTGGCGTCCGTGACGTACTCCTGCACGGCACTGGCGGCGGAGGCGGGCGCGATGCCGATCATCAGGTTGCTGACCGTGAAGTTGTAGATGCCCACGGCCAGTTCCTCGCTCTTGTCGGCGATGGTGACCTTGATGACCGGCCGGGCGCGTTTGTCCACCTCGTTGTACGCGTACTGGAACAGGCCCCAGCTGGCGTTGCCGATGGTGCGGGGAATGCCGACGCTGATGATCAGGATGCTGACGATGCACAGCACGGCGTTGCTCGGGCTGCCGTCCAGGCCGAAGAGCGTGATCTTCTTCCCCGTGATGTAGTTCATCGCGGCGATGTAGACGCTGGTCAGGGCGAGCGCGCCGGCGATCACGCGCGCGATCACGTCCGCCATGGTGGGCACGCCCATGCTGGCGATGATGCCGAGCGTGATTTTCAGCAGGTGGTGCAGGTCCGGGATCAGGTTGGTGAGGTCCACCAGGGAGGACCAGGAGTTCAGGACCGGTTGGGCGCCAGTCTGCGCGGCAGCGGTGCTGAGCAGCAGCAGCGCGAGGAGCGGGGCGGGCGTTCGTGGGGGGATCATGCGGGGCACCTCGGCGTGGAGTGGGCGCAGTCGGGCGCGGCGGAGCGGGAAATGGGCGACACGTTCGAGCGTGCCACTCGCCGGGGTGACGGCAGGACGTGCCTGGGGCGGCGCGGCACAACGGACGCAGGCCGCACCCCTCACGTGCGGCCTGCTTGTGGTGGGCTGGGTTCAGCGGGGGCGCATGCCGTCTTTCCACTGCTGCTCGGTCGGAAGTTCATTCAGGTACGGCTGCGGCAGGAACAGGGGCGTGGAGCCCTCAATGGACGTGTTCCCTGCGAGGACAGGCGTGAGGGTGGTGACCACGGCGTTGCTGTTCGCCATCTCCACGGCCTTGGCCATGTTGTAGTCGGCTTCCATGTTGGCGGCCACCGCGGCCTCCTGACGCCGCTGGATGTTGTCGTGCACCAGTTCCCCGATGGCCTGCGTGTTGGCGTCCATGCCCTTGGTGAGCGCCGCCAGGGAGGCGGCGGTGCTGGCGGCGCTGCTGGCCGCGATCGTGTTGGCCTGGGCCTGGGTGACCACCAGTTCCCGCATGAGGCTCTTTTCACTGTCGAAGGACAGGGCGTTGGAGATGTGCGTGGCCTGGTCCGCTTTCGTTTTCATGGCCGACTGGGCAGCGTCCTTGCTCAGCTGTTCCGTGGCGGCCTGCGCCTGGGTGCTGCGCGTGTGAATGCCGAGCAGGTTGTTTTCCTCCTGCACCTTGGCGATCTCGTTGAAGGTGAGGTTCACCGCGGCGCTCGCGGCGGACGGGGAGACGTACCGGCTGACGCCGCTGAACGTCTTCATGGGGTCCTGCGCGGTCATGTTGCCGATGCCGCTGCCCAGCAGGCTCTGCCAGTTCGCTTCCCGGAGTTTGCTGGCGTACCCGGCGATGTCTTTCAGGCCGGGAATGCCGGTGTATTTCGGCACGAGGCTCGGGTCGAGGCTGAGCTGTCCGCCCAGCTGGTTGCTGAGGAACTCGCCGCCCATCGGGCCGAGGATGCCCATCAGGTCCTGGATGCCCTCGATGCTGGTGAGTTGCTGAATGATGCTGCCCACGTCCTGAAGGGTGTTGATGATGCTCATCAGCGACTGGAAGTCCTGAATGGCGGCCGTGATCTCCTTCAGGGCGTTGGCGAAGAAGGGGCCCATGCCGGGCACCATGGACAGCAGCACGCCCACGAGGTCTTCCAGCCAGCCCTGGGCCTGCAGGACGCTCTGGCCTTGCAGGCCGCCCACGGACAGGGCCTGCATGGTGTTGCCGGTCATGCCCAGGGCGGCGAGCTGGTCCACGGGGACGGCCTTGACGTTCCCGCTGCGGATCTGTTCCTGCACGTACTGGTTCATGCGCTGGATGTCCGCGCGGACCTTCTGCGCTTCGGCGGGCGGCAGGTGGCTCAGGTCGGCCTGGGCGATGCCGTCCGTGAGACGCTGCGTGATCAGGCCCAGGACGCGCGGGTCGACGGTGCCCTGCTGGGTGGGGATGCCCGGGGCGCCCTGGAGGCTGGCGAGGACCGCCTGGGCACTGGGGGCGGTCTTCACGGGCGTGGCGTGGGCGGCGCCAGTGAGGAGGGACGCGGTGAGCAGTGTGCGCGGCGCCGCCTGCGTGTGCTGAGCGGCGCGGCGCAGGTCGGCACGGGTGTCGGTGAGCAGGTGCGGGTGCACGTCCGTCCAGCGGACGGTGGGGCCGGGTGCGCTGCGGGAACGGCGGGCGTAGTTGGGGCGGGTCATGGTCGGTGCCTCCTGGTCCTGGACGTCGGGGGTGTTCGGGGGCAGTGTCCGGCGCGCGGGGGTGACCGGTGCGCGCCGTGCCCGCGGAGGGTCAGGCGGCGCCTGTGCGGGCGGCGCGGATTTCCTGCACCAGGATCTGCAGGTGGCGGTGGTGGTCGCCGGGGTACTGCGCTTCCAGTTCCGCACGCCGGGTTTTGGCGCCACTGCTGGAGTCGAACAGCGCGAAGGCGACGTCGGTGGGGGCGTACCGGACGACGGCGCCCTGCGGGTCGGTGTCGGGTTTGAGTTCACGGACGAACAGTTCGTTGTACTGGCCGTCCACGCGGCGCAGGCGCAGGAGGCTGTTTTTCTGCTCGTCGTTCAGGCGCAGGGTCTCGCCGAGCAGCTCGACTTCCTTGCGGGTGTCCATGCGCCCGATGATGTAGCGGCTGATGTTGTTCAGGACGCCGTCCAGGGCCGCGACGGTGGTGGCGTTCTGCGCGATGAGGATCAGCATCAGGTTGAACCCGGCGCCCATCATGCTGATCTCCTCCAGGCCGTCGCGGACTTCGGGGATTTTGCCGGCCACGCCGGTTTCCTCGCTGACGTACACGACCCGGTTGCGTTTGTCGGGACGGCCGCGCGCTTCGTTCCAGATGTTGCTGCGGATCAGCTGCATGATGGCGGCCGTGAGGTTGCCGTCCTTGCCGAGGCCGGACAGGTCGAACACCACGACGCGGTTGCGCAGGTCCACGGTGCTCTCGCCGTCGAACATCATGCCGTACGTGCCGGTGGTGAAGATCTGCAGGGCGGTGGCGAAGGCCTTGGCCGCCTTGGCCTGCGGGTCGTCCTCCGTGAAGCCGATGTTCCCGACCCGGCGCATGTTGAACAGGTACGTGATGAAGCCGCTCAGGGTGCCGCCCTCGAACACGCCTGAGGTGCTGAGGGAGCCCACGTACCCGTTCACGGCGTTGGTGAGGAGGGCGTTCAGTGCCAGGTTCAGGTCCTCGTGAATGAGGGCCTTGAGGAACGCGACGATCTCCCGGAGTTCTTCCATGGTCAGTCGGCGGTTCTTGCGCTGGAAGATGTTAAAGCGCACCGGCTGCCCGTTCGGCAGTTTTCCGCCGGGGTAGCAGGGGATGAACTCCCCGCCGAGGTACTGGGCGAGTGGACGGTAGTCGTCTTTCATGTCCGTGATGCGCAGCACGGCGCCCTGCATGTACAGACTCATGAGGATCTGCTGCACGGTGAACGATTTGCCGCTTCGGGTCTGCCCGAGAATGACCATGTGGGAGCCCAGTTCGGTGGGTTTCGGCAGGGTCAGGCGTTGCTGCGTGCCGTACGCGTTTTGCAGCACGACGAGCGTGTCGCCCCCCACGTTCTCCCAGGGGCCGTGGTACGGCAGGAAGCTGCTGATGATGTCGGGCTGGTGGATGTGCAGGAAGTCGGAGTTCCGGCCGCTGAACGGCGCGAGGCGGTACGCGAACTGGTCCCAGTTGGTGTAGTGCCCGGGGGTCATCACGTGCTGCCCCAGGTGCTGCCAGGTGTTGCGGATGCCGTTCCGGAGCTGGCGCAGGTGCGCTTCGCTGCGGCACTGCACGACGACACTGAACCCGAATTTGAGGAAGCGGCCGTCGTTGAAGTACGCCTCGTTGGCCTGCATGCGGCTTTTCTGTGCGTTCACCAGGTCCCGGTCGCGGCCGCTGTCCTCCGCGAGGCGTTTGGAACTCTCGGTGTTGCGCTGCACGACACTGGCGTTGCCACGCTCGCCGGTGTACACGACGTCCACGACCGTCCAGTAGGTTTCGTTCACCAGGCTGGCGTGGAAGTTGTCGAGCATGCCGGGGAATTTGTCCGCACCGTAGTCCTTGAGGTCCATGCACAGGAGCAGCCGGTCACCGTTGGTGAGGTACTCGTTGCTGTCTGTCAGGAGTTCGGACTGGATGATCTGCGTGCGCAGGGTCTTGACGCGGATGCTGTCGTCCTGGCGGATCTGCTGCAGCGTGGCGTCCGGGAGGATCAGGTTCGGGTCGTACGGCAGGGGTTCGTCCGTGATCGTGGCCTGGTTGTACCAGGCCTGCATCAGGTCGAGCGCGTGGTCGGCCATCACGGGTTCGCAGGGGATGTTGACGTTGCGCAGGTGGCTCATGATGCGGTCGCGTTCGGTGCGGGCGCGGCCCATGAACTCGGCGCGTTCCTGCTCGTTCCAGGGCCGCTGGTCGCTGCGGGGCACGCCGCGCGTGTCCGGGACGTGGGCGAGGATGAAGGTGTTGTGGGTTTTGTAGATGCCCTGGCGGACGCGCTCGTCGTTCGCACGCTGTTCCGCGTCGATCAGGTCCCGCTGCAGCGGGTCGTGCGTTTCGGGGAAGCGCACGGTGATCACTTCGCTGCGCCGGGTGGGGCGGTGCTGGGTGAGGAACCGCAGCCGTCCTCGGGGCTGCTGCCAGCCGCTCAGGATGTCCTCGTAGGTGCCTTGCAGCCGCAGGACCTGTTCGGTCGTGACGCTGCTCGCGTCCGGCAGCCAATACTGCACGGCAATCTCGCCGCCGTCGTTGTGGAGGAACACGACTTCGTCGTCGATCACCCAGGGGTTGATCTGGCTGGTGAGGTTGACCCCTTTGGCTTTTTTCGGTTCGTGGACGGTGGTGCTCATGGTGGGACCTCGCGGGGGGTGGGGGTTCAGCGGGCGGGGGCGCCGGCGCCGACCACGATGACCAGGGGGGTGCCGGCGGGGAGGCTGGTGACGTCGGTGAAGGTCTGCGTGCCGGCAGGCAGGGCGAGCACGTCGAGGGCGCGGCCGCCGACGACTGTCCACAGGTTCGGCACGGTGCGTTCGGTGACGACGGTGCCGTTCGGCAGCGTGGTGGCTTTGGTGGCGGTCAGTTCCGCCTGGGCGTAGTCCCGCACGCCGGTCGCGGCCGAGCGGATCAGGTTGCGCACGAGGTCCGGGCTGACCAGTTCCCCTTTGCCTTGCAGGCCGGGCACGCCGAACGCGTCGTACGCGGCCCCCTGGATGGCGCTCACGGTGTTCGTGCGCTGGTCCACGAGTTCCGTGAACGTCAGGGCGATGCGGCGGCTGGGGCCGCTCTGCGCGGTGACCGCCACCCATTCCCGGCCGTCGTCGCTGCGGGCGATGACGGGGAGGTTGGGGAGCGTGGGGCCGACGATGATGCTGGTGATCAGTTTGGCGTTCAGGCGCTGGTAGGGCCGGTACGGGCCGAAGCGTGCCTCGCCGCTCGGGTTGGGGGCGGGCGTGGGCGCGGCGTCCTGGAAGAACACGGTGGGGGGAGCGGTGCGGGTGGCCGCGCTGGCGGTCGGCGGGCTGCTGGGCGTGGCCGGTTGCGCCGGGGTGGGGGCGTCGGCGGGGGCGCCCGTGAAGTGCAGGCGCCCGGCAGGCGCCGGGGTCGGAGCGCCGGTGGCCGCGAGGGTGCCGGTGCGGCCCGGGGTGCTGGCTGGCGCGTTCTGGGTGAGGTTCCCGTATGTGCGGGCGCCCTGCCCCTGGCTGTCACTGCCGGTGGAGGGGGCCGCGGCGGCGCCGGCAGTGGCGGGGGCGTTGCCGGTGGGGGCACCGGGCTGGCCGCCCGCGCCGCCCACGTTGAGACGCGGGGCGGTGACGGCGGGCGCCTGCGCGGCGCCGGGTCCGGTCATGCTGATCTGCGCGCGGGGTTTGACGGGGGGCGTGGTCACGGCCGGGGGCGCCGCGCGCGCGGGGGTGGGGGTGGTGCTGGGGACGCGCACGGTGGCGGTGGGGGTGGTGGGCACGGGGTAGGTGACCGGGGCCACGGCGCCGCTGCTGGAGCGGCCGGCGTTCAGGCCCTCCTGGTACCCGGCCTGCTGTCCGTCCGTTTTGCCTTTCTGGTAGCCGGACTGCATGCCTTCCGTCTGGCCTTTGGCGCGGCCCTGCTCGTACCCCTGCTGCTGGCCTTCTTGCGTGCCGGTCGCGCGGCCCTCGGCGGCCCCCTGGTTGTACCCGGTGGTAAACCCCTCCTGGCGGGCCTGGTTGAGCGCCTGGTCCGCCCCGAGGTTGCCGCTCTCGGCCGATTCCGCGCCGGTGGGCGGGGTCGCCTGTCCAGGGTCCGCTGTCGTGCCGGCGGGGTCGTCCAGGATGCTGCTGGTGGAGCTGGTGGGGGTGCTGGCCTCGCCTCCGACGTCCGGGTCGCCCTGAATGCCGCCGGGGGCGGGGGTAATGGCCGGGGTGGTGGTCGTCGGCTGGGCCTGCGCGGTGGCGGGCGCGTCATCCGACCCGAAGGCGAAGAATGCGGCGCCGGCCACACCGAGCAGCAAGGCGGCGCTCAGCACGGCGACTTCCAGCGGAAACTTGCGTTTGACAGGCTGGTTGCGTTCGTTCAGTTCCGTGCCGCGGCGCGCCTTGACTTTTTGTTTCTCCGCGTCGCGCATGGCGCGCATCTGCGCTTCCCGGCCGAGGGCGGACTGGGCGTAGGGCGTGGCCTTGACCACGGCGGCGGGCAGGGCCTGGGCGAGCCGGGTGTTGCCGTCTTCCCGCAGGGTGCGCTGGGTGTCTTTGATCCACGCGTCGGTGGGCGGGTCGGGAATCTCACTGCGGGGAATGCCGGCCTTTTCGAGGTCCGTGAAGATCCGCTCCCGTTCCCGGCCGTTCCAGGTCATGGTCGGTTCCGCGGGCGCGCCGCTCCGGGAGGTGCCGTCATTGCCGGGCGCCGGGGCCGGGTCAGGGTCCATGTGTTCGTTGGGGGGAGGCGCGGTGGGACCGGACGCATCGGCGGGGGTGGAGTCACCAGGTGGGGTTCTCTTCTTGTCTGTGAACATGGTGGGCCTCGGTGGGATCAGGGGTCAGGGCAGGGTGTTGGCGGCCAGGGCGTGCGCGTGCGTGTAGGCCTGGACGCCGAGCGTGAGCGGGTGCGCGTTGAGCAGGGGGGTGAACCGCTCGGGGGTGGGGGTGAGGATGATGACGCGCTGGCTGGCGGTGTCGAGCCGCAAGCGGTTGCCGTTCAGGAAGGCGCTCACGCGTTTGACGCTGTAACCCTGCCCATGGGCGCGGCCGGCCAGCAGTTCCTGCTGTCCGCGGACGCGGCGGTGCGGCATGCGCTCGTGCAACGCGGCGCTCAGAAACCCGAGGGTTCGCGCGTCGGGAATGGTCCAGGCCGGCGCGCTGCCATGCAGGTAGAGGCGGACGTACGCGGCGCTGATGGCGCTGGACAGGGTTCTTCGGGGAATGCGGCGGCCGGTGCCGGCGCTGTCCGTGCAGGGGTCCGCCGCGAACCACAGGGGCCCGATGATCGTCGGCAGGCAGCGCGTCAGGCCTGCGTCCTCCAGCTGGGCCGGCCTAACGTGCAGCGCGGCCAGGTCCGGGACGATCAGGGCGCCGTAGGCGTCGAGCGTGTCGACGACCGCCTGTTGCACGGGGGCGGGCAGCAGGTTCGGGACGTGGGGGGCGGGGCGGGTCACGCGGTTCCCCTGGTCAGCGGAACGTGGCGGGCAGGGGGAACGTGGCGTTGATGCCGGGCAGGCCGACCGTCCACACGGCCTGCAGGGCGGTGGTCACCGTTCCGGCCGGGACGGGAATCAGGATGCTGGTCTGCATGCCGGGTTGCAGGGTGGTGGTGGCGGAGCCCGTGGGCACGATGTCGCTGCCGGCCGTGATGACCAGGTCGGCGGTGTTCAGCTGCAGGGGTTGCGCGGCGCCGTTGCGGATGGTGAGCAGCAGGCCCTTGTCGGTCAGGGCGGCGTCCATGCTGACGCCGGCCGGGACGGGCAGGGTCATGGCGGGCGTGGCGGCGGGCGCCGCCGGGCTGGGGGTGGCGCCGGCCGGTGGGCGCGGGGCGGGAAGGGTGGCGAGCGTGCTGGTGCTGGTGGTGACCGGCCGGGCGACGGGCGCGGCGGCGGGCGCGGGACCGGTGATGGCGGGGCCCGCGGCGGGCGCGATGGGGGTGATGACGCTCGGCACGGCGTACTGCACGGCACTCTTGGGCGCGGGCCGGTCGTCGACGAGGCGCACGAGGTTGTTCGCCCCTTCGTTCGGGCAGGCCTGGACGATCAGGCGGATGAACGTGTCGTCCACGAAGTAGATCGTGACCGGGAAGCGGCCGGTGCTGACGGCGGTCATGATGGTGGCCACGGGGCCGGACTGGGCGGTCTGCACGCTCTCGACCAGGGTGTTGCTGACCATTCGGACGGGCACGACGCCCTGAATCTGCGTGAGGTCGTTCTGGCAGCTGCGGACCAGGATGGGAGCGTTGATGGCGGCCGACAGGCTGTACTGCTGCGCCGCCTGGGCGTGAGCGCCGCCGGGCGTGGCGAGCATGCCAGTGAGAAGCAGGGCCGTCAGGAACCGTCTGGGGGGCTGGTTTCGCATGCCTGCCATGGTGGGGATCGTGGGGGTGACGCCGCTCCCGGGGTGCGGGCCGGGATGAGAGCACCCTCCCTGGTCGCGGCCGTGTGGCGTGAACCGGGGAGGGTGGAGGTGCGCGGGCACCGGGCGTTCCGGGGGAACGCGGGTCCAGCGTGGGCGGTGAGCGCCTGGCTGGTGAGGGGGTCAGGCGGCGGCGGGAACGGCGTCGTCCTGAAGGGCGGCCTCGACATCGAGGTGCCGGAGGATCTGCGCGACGGCCCGCTGGATGCGGGGCGCGGAGGCGCGAAGCTTGTCCGGGCTTCCTCCCCACAGCAGGACGTAGTCGCTGACCTGCAAGGTGGCGTCCAGGCCGAAGTGGGAGGCGAGCACGTAGGCGCAGGCGTCGGCTTCCAGTTCGCGGGTGTGGCGGTCCGGGCAGTCCTCCGGGCGTTTGCCCTGGCCCTGGAAGTGCAAGACGATGTGGGCCCACTCGTGGAAGAACGTCCGCGTGGCGTTGCCGGGTTCGGCCGCGCATTTCTCACGGTCGAGCACGATGCGGCCTCCGTCGGTGTACCCGTAGGTGGTGGCGCCGCACTGCTCCCAGTCCACGCGGATGCCCTGCTCTGCGGCCTGTTCCGTGAAGCGCTCCAGTTGGCGCATCAGGTTCTGGTCGCCGTGCACGTGCATGAAGTTGCTGCCGGGCAGTTCGCCTTCGCCGTCCGTGTCGCAGTCCGCGAACACGTAGCAGAACCCGAAGCCCACGAGTTTCTGGCTGGGGCGGCCGTCCGCCTGAGGCGGCGCGTCGCGGTCGGGGACGGTGAACGGGCGGAGGATGGCGATGCCTTTGGCGCCTTTCTTCACGCTGCGTCCGAGTTCCTTCCAGCGGTGAAATCCGGCGACCATGCCCGCTTCGGGGCGCTGGCAGAGGATCAGCAGCTGGTTGTTCCAGCTGTACTGGTGGAACTTGGCCATGGTTCCGAGCCACGCCTTGAGGGCGTCGCTTTTGCCCTGCGCGAGTTGTTCGCTGAGGGTGTGGAGCCGGGCCTCGATGCTTTCCGTGAGGGCCTGAACCCGTTCTGCGCGCGCTTCGGCTTTCTCGGCCTTCTGCTCGGCGGTCAGGGCGGGCTTGCTCGCGGCGCGTTTCTTGCAGGACGGTTTGCGGGTCGGTGCGGTCATGTTGAACTCCTGTCGTGGCCTGCCTGTCGGCAACCCCACGGATTCCAGTTGAAGTTCACCCGGTCGGGGTGAGGCTGGCATCTGAGGCGAGTGTAGGGGCGGGGGCCCTTGAGCAACATTTCGCCGGGCATGAAAGAGGAACCTCTTCGAGTGGCCGCGGGCGCGGGCTCGTCGAGGTTCCAGGCACAGGTGTGCTGCAGGTGGGGACCTGGGTGTGACGTCACCTCCTTGGGAGGCCAGTCAGCGGATCAGGCGGCGTGCGGGGCGGCGTGCGGCGGTTCCGCGTCGGTGACGGCGGGCACTTCACCGCTCCCTTCGCGCAGCCCCTGTTCGACCGCGGCGAAGTCGATGCCGGTGAAGTGCCGGTACAGGCACTCGAACACGACCGGCAACGCCGTGGCGGTGGGAATGCCTGCGGCGGCCAGGTGCGCGCCGATGGACGTGGTGAGCACGTCCACGGGCACCGACTCGTCCTGCTCGTCGTCTTTTTTCAGGCGGCGAACCTGCGCGGTGGTGAGGTGCTCGATCTGAGCACGGTTCTCCAGCCGGCAGGGCAGGGGGGGGACCCGGCGGGCCGGGGCGGGGGCGCCCTGGTGGGCCGGGCTGGCCTTTCCGAGGAGACCTGCCTGGAACGCGAGAGTCCAGAGGTCGTACCGGCCGACGCCCAGGATGAGCTGGGTGTCGTTCAGTCCGGGAATGAGCAGGCGTTCGGGACGGCGGACGGTGAGGGCCCGGCCCTGGTAGAGCAGGCCAGCCTGGAACGCGGTCCAGGTGGCGAGACTGCCGGGCTGGTCGTGGCGGATGGGGGTGCGCAGCTGCCAGAATGCCGCCCATTTCTGACCGGCGCTGAGCAGGAAGCTGGGCAGCGTGCTGAAGCCTTCCAGGCGGGGACGGTGGTCGAACAGGGCCACGAGGGTGTCCTGTTGACCGTACGCGTTGACCAGCAGGTACGGCCGCCATTTCTGGCAGGGTTCGTGCGTGGCCAGCGCCTGAGCGTCCGTCAGGTGCCGGAGGGTCACGTCCGTGAGTTCCAGGTTCACGTCGCGGGTCACCTCGACCTGCTCCCGGCCCTGGTACTCCATGCCCCTACGGCGTTGCCGGATGGCGACGCGCAGGGTGTCGGCGCCCTGAAGCGCGGTGAAGACGCGGAAGGCGTCAGGGTCGGTGACGGTGGTCGCGGGGCGGACGGCGTCCGCGGCGGTGGGCCGGGATTCTGGGGACTGCTGCATGGTGGACTCCTGTCGTGGTCGGCGTGTGGTCCGCACCGCGAATGGCCTCGCTGTGATTTCCCGTGGGTTGGGGTGGCGAGGCGCATGGGGTCATTGTGCCGCCGGGGGGGGTTGCGCTGAAAACGAGCGAACCTTCCGCACCGGGCACTTCGGAGTGAAGTGGTGGCGGAAGGTTCGTGTGGACCGGCGGGTCCGGTGGTGGCGGCGTGCCCGGCGCGTGCGCGGTGGGGTGGCGGCCTCTGGGGGGTTACTCGGGGGACAGCACGCCGAGGACCAGGAATTCAGCCAGGCCGACCTGCGGGTCGGGGTACAGGTGCTCAACGACCTGCTGCACCACGTCCGTGACCGTTCCAGCGTGGGTGAGGTCGAGCCTGGCGTTGTGCATGCAGCGGACGATGGTGTCCATCACTTCGCTGTGGGCGAGCGGCACGGGGCTCTGCAGGCGCGGCCGCAAGGCGTCCTCGATGGCCGCGGCGACGAGCTGGGTGCTGACGGGTGCGCTGCGGGCGGGAACGAGGGGCGTGAGGCGGGCGTTGAGGTGGCTGGGCATGTGGACTCCTGTGTCAGCCCGGGTGTCTCCGGCGCGGACGTCAGGGCGTGGAATTGGCGTGCCTGGGAGGGCAGGCCTGCGCGCTGACGCGCCGAGTATAGGAGCCGCACCCCTTGGTGAACGTTTGGGTGCCCGGGTCGGCGGGAACTGCCGTGCACCTCCAGCGGGCGGGGCGTGCGCCCCGTCAGTCGTGGTCGGAGGGGTCGTGGGTGACCACCAGCAGCGCGACGTAGCCGCCTTCGATGGGGGTGCGGCCGTTGAAGGCGTACTCCGGCGCGCAGGACAACCCGAGGGTGTCGGCGGCGTCGGCCGGGGTGATCTTCCAGTGCTTTCCGCCCCAGACGCGCACGTGGTACGCGTCGCGGTCCAGGTAGATGCCGCCGCCGATCAGTTCCACGTGACTGCCGTACACGGCGTGCGTGGGACTGCCTGGGTCGAGGGGACGGTCCGGGGCGGGGAACGGGGCGGGGGCGGGCGTGTGGGAACCGGTCATGGTGGACTCCTTGGGGCTGCCTCCCGGTGACGGAAGCGCAGGGGGTCGCCGGTGGGGTCTGGTGCAGGGCGGCCGGCTTTCACGGTACGGGGCGTGCGGGTGACGCGTGAATGTCGAGATCCTCCTGTCGGCGCCCGGGGGACGACGAAGGAGGACCGGTGAGCGGAGGCTCGGGGCGTCAGTGCCGGGGCACCTGGCCTACAGGATGCTGGGGAAGAGGAACGACTGAACCTCTTCAGGGGTGAACGGCCACGTGGCGCTTCGGCTCAGGAACGTGAATTCCGACTGGAGTTCCTGCGCGAGGAACGCACTGATCCGGAAGTCACGGTCGTCCACGCGGATGAGACCGTGCAGGGCGAGCCGCTCGCCGATGGCCCGGAAGAGGTCCTCCAGGGGCACGAACGTCAGGATGCGGTCGGCGAGGACCTCGTCTTTGACGGCGCGCAGGAAACGCTCGGTGGGCGTGCGGGGCTCGGGAAGCGCCAGGGCCTTGCGGGGGCTGCTGTGCGGGGCGGGAACGTGAACGATCATGTGGACTCCTGTGGGCGCTCCTTCCTGTCAGAGGGAACGTGGGGCCTCCTGAGGCGCGTGCATGGGGCGCAGGCGCTCAGGAGGGGCGGGTGCCGGGGCACCGGGGGCAGCGTGGCCGGGTGGGGCTGGCTGGAGGGGGGCCGCGCTCAGTTCAGGTCGAACAGGCAGGGCATGGGGGCCGTGACACTCCGGTCGTTCCGGCGGCCGGGGGTGATCGGGGCCACGGTGATCGCAGGCTCGGGCGTGGCGGCGGTGGGGGCCATGATGGCCATCACCGGGCCGGGCATGGGGAGCGGGGTGGGCGGGTCCTCGCCGGGCAGCAGGGTGGTGCCGCTTCCGTCACCGGTCTTGTGGATCCCGGCGTCCTTGCGCACCTTGCGGGTGCGGGGTTGGGGCGTCAGGGCGCGGTGGAGGGTGGGCTGCACGTCCTCGGGGGTCAGGCGGAACCGGGCGAATCCCGGGTACAGGCGGGCGTAGTGGTGCTCGACGCCTTCGATCACCGCGTCGGTGATCTTGCCTTCCGCGTCGTCCACGGGGAGGAACCCGATCTGCCGCAGCCTGGCGCCGGCGGCCTCGACGAGGTCGGCGGGGGTGCAGGCGGCCGCGTCGAAGACGCTGGCGCCCCTGGCCTGCAGGAGCTGCTGGACGCCTTCGTCCACGGCGAAGACCACGCTGGCCTGAAGGGTCAGGGCGGCGTGACTGCCGCAGGGGACCGAATGGAGGGCGGCGTGAACGGCGGTGCCTTCGGGCTGGTGCGTCATGGTGGACTCCTGTCTGAACCCGCGAGTGAGGCGGCGTCCAGGGAACGAGACTGGTTTTCCCCGGGGTGGGACGCTGGGGAGGGCTTCGTTCGCGTTCATCGTACGGCGCGTGGGGTTGCGCGTAATTGCCGGTGGCGTGAGGCGGGGCACGGAAAGGACCCCTCCTGGTGCCAGCCGTGAGGCCTGGGCAGGAGGGGGGCACGGGGGTGCGGTGGGGCGCGTGACCTGTGGAGGCTGGCGCCTGGGAAGGGCTAGGGCCGGAACGTGGGGCGGTAGCCGGGCAGCGTCCGCTGGAGGTGCTGGCCGTACGCCGCGGCGGCGGTCCGGGCGGTGAGGTGAGCGTGCCCGGCCTCCCGCTGCTCGTCGTAGATGAGGTGTTCGGCGTACCCCTGGCGGGCCCAGTGTTCGGGGTCGTGCATGGCGGGCACGCGGGCCATCATGTCCACGTAGGCGGGTCGGGTCGCGGCGGTCCAGCGGGTGGTCGCGGCGGCCTGCAGCTGCGCGGGCGTTCTGGCGTCGAGCGGCGGGAGGGGCGGGCCATCCTGCAGGCCCTGCTGGGCGTCATGGTGGAACACGTCGAGCGCAGCGCCGTAGGCCTTGCTGCCGCGGCGGCCGTGGTCCCGGGCATAGATCTCGGCGAGCATCCCGAACTGGCGGTCGGTGAGGTCCCACGGGTGCAGGCTGCCCTCGGTGAGGGCGCGGTGCATGTCCGCGAGGAACGCACTGGTGAACGTCCAGACGGTGCGGGTGCTGCCGGGCTCCTCGTCTCCGGTCAGGCAGGGCACTTCGACGTAGGTGCCGTGACCGGGGGAGAACACGAGGTGCCGCACGCGGTCCGCGTGGCGGCGCAACCACCGCAGCACCCACAGGTTGGCGGGGCTGGCGGCGATCCGGTCGGCGTCCCCCCGGGCAGCGGCGCCCAGGAGGCGGTCCGCTTCGTGCCAGGCGGCGCCGGTGGGGTTCACGGCGGCTTTCACGAAGGGCGCGGGGCGTTCGGAGGCCGGAAGGAACTGCCCGCCTTCGTACCACGTGCCGGACAGGCCCCAGCAGCCGCCTTTGGGCGCGCGGTGGCCGGCGTAGGGGGTGCGGTCGGGGTTCGTGCGGTCGGTGCTGCCGGTGTGCTGGTCGGTCATGGTGGACTCCTTGGCCCGCCTCCCCGTGACGGGAGCGCGGGCGGACCCGGGTGGGAATAGAAAACGATGCCGGGTCTGGACCCAGTATTTCCGGGCGGGCCCTTGCGCACGAACCCGCGAACCGGGCGTGAAGAACCCCCCGGACCTCAGGGACCGGGGGGCGGGAGCCGATGTGGGGCTCAGGGGCAGGTGTGGGTGCTGCAGGGTTGCAGCCGTGACCTGATGAGTGGGGCCGCGGCGTTGCGCTCGTCGAGCTGGGCCAGCCAGTCCGCCGGCGGTTGCCCGGGGCGGTAGGTGGTCAGGGTGACGCCCCGGGTGAGGCTGCGGTTTGGCCGGGGCAGAGGCAGCCCGCGCACGCCGGGGGCGAGTTCCGGCAGGTCGCTGTTGAGGCTGGTCCCGAATGGCCCGGGGAACAACGGCGTGCCGACGTAGGCCAGGCGCTGGGCGAGGGCGGCGGCCAGTTCGGGATCGGCGGGCTGGCCGGGGCGGGTGAGGTCCCACAGCAGGTACACGCCTGCCCCCGGGCCGTCCGTGGCGCGCAGGAGCCCGCTCGGGGGGACGTTCATCCGGTCCAGGTGCACGCCGCTGAGGGCGAGGGCGCGGTCGTCCATCCGGGCGACGATCATGCGCGCCGGGTGCGCGACCAGACCGACGAGCTGGTGGCGCCGGGCGAGGCTCTCGACGAATGGAGCGTCGGTCGCGCCGAGGTCCAGCAGCGTGCCGCCGTCCCGGGTAATCGCCCCGGCGGTCCGTTGCAGCAGCCAGGTGAGGGGGGACAGGGCATGGAGGGACTGGGGCACGAAACTGCGGGGGACGGTGACGTGAAGGGTCATGTTGGAGGCTCCTTGGGCGCTTTGCGTGTCCGCAACAGCGGGGCGGGAAGGTGGGGCCTTCAGGCGGCCGGGGGGCCGGTCAGGGCCAGTATGCCGGGCGTGGGGCGGCCCGGCAGGCAGAAATGTGGTCCCCTCCGGTGCACGCGCGCGGGCGTGACGGAAGGGGACCGTGGGGCGGCAGGTGCCCCGGGTGGGCCGCGTGGACGCACGTGGCGTCTGGCGGCAGGTGAGGTCAGGCGGCGTCGGAACGCGGCCGGAGCGGCATGGCCAGCGGGTCACGGTTGCGGGCCACGCGGACGTGGCAGCGCAGCACCTCGTCGTACACGACGGGTTTGGCCTTGTGGTCCCGGGCGCGGGCGATCAGCTGACCGGGGCTCAGGCCCAGGTGCTCGCAGGCAGTGAGCAGCCCGGCGTACCCGTAGAGGGCCTGATCGGATGACCAGGCGGGCTTGGGCTTGTCGCGGGACGTCGAGGCACGCGGCGGGCCGGCAGAGGGGGTGGGCATGTTGGACTCCTGTGCCCCGCCTCTGAGTGAAGGAGCGCGGGGGGACGGCCTGGAGTTCTCGCGCGGGGCGAGGAGGCCAGTCCTGAGGGGATTGTAGGGGCGTGGTCCTTGCGCGACATTTCAGGCGTGCGGCACGAAGAACCCCTCACCGGCACGCACGCGCGCTTGGGTGAGGGGAGCCCGGGACGGGCGGGGTGCAGCGTGGGCCGCGGCGGGCGTGGCTGCTCAGGAGGCAGGCAGGACGGGTTGCGGGTGACCGAGCCACTCGGCGCGGTGCAGGAACGTGTCCAGCCGCGGGTCGGGGCGGCCCTGAATGTAGAGGTCCAGGTCCACGCCGGGCAGGCCGGGCACCGGGAAGACCGTGCAGCGCTCGGTCCGGCCGAACATGCGGACGTCCATGGCCGGCTGGTGCGCGGGGCTGAGCAGGTCCGTGCCCTGGAGGGTGAGGTGCGTGGGCCGCTTCAGGTACAGCGCCCACACGCCTGCGCGTCCCCCTGCCTGTCCGGTGACCGTGCAGTCCGGGATCAGGGAGAACTCGCGGAGTGGACGCATGCTCGGCCCGAGGTACACGGCCAGGGCGTCACGATCCGCCTCGAAGAACATGCCCTGCACGTGCACGTGGGCGCTCGTGCGCAGGAAGGCGTAGTCCTCCGGGAGCGGGTGGTAGAGCAGCCCGTCCACCACGGCCACGTCGCTGATGCGCCGCAGGGCCAGTTCGAAGGCGAGCTGGTCCGGCAGGGTGGCGTGCACGACCGGGGCGTGGGGGGTGCGGGCGGGCGCGGCGGTGATGCGGTGCAGGGTGGGCATGGTGGACTCCTGGGGCCGGCCTTCCAGTGACGGAAGCGCAGGCGGGACGACAGCGGGTGGTTCTCCCTGGGGAGGACTGCCGTCCTGGATCAGTATCCCGGCCGGGGCCTTGCGCGACGTTGGCGCGCGGACCGGGCGGGGTGACACACAAAGCCCCAGGGGGAAGGCGCGGATCACGCCTTCGTCTCTGGGGTGGGCCAGGCGGGCCCGGGGGCAACGGAACTCAGGACCGCGGCTGGCGGAGCCGGTAGTCGTGAGCGTGGTGCTCGGCGGGAAGGGGACCGTGGGCGGCTCGGTCCTGCTCGAACGCGTCGAGGAGGTCCTGGTACTGCGCCCGGTCTTCCTCCTGGGTCAGGCGGCCGGTGCCGCCGCAGTGAACGCAGGGCTCACGGCGGTACAACGCTTCGGTGAAGCGGGCCCCGTCGATGCGGACCGCGCCGCATTCCACCTCCACGTCCCCGTCCTCACAGTGCGGGCAGTCGCGTTCGACAAACTCGTAACTGAGCGGCTCGAACCGGCGCCGGTAGCCTGTGGGTTGCAGGGTGGCGAAGCGGTCCGCGGCCTCCAGCGCTTCGTCGGTCGCGGTGCGCACGCCGCGGAGCACCAGGAGGGAGAGGGTGTAGTCGTGCACGAACTGCTCGGACCAGCCCTGCGCGTGCCAGTGCGCGGCGGGGAGGTGCGTGGCCTGTTCCTGCGGGTTGGCTTCCCCGGTGTAGAACAGCTGGGCGAGGGGCAGCAGTTGCGTGGCCGTGAGGGTGGTGAGGGTGGCGATGCCGACCGAAGGTGCGGTGTTCATGCTGGACTCCCTGGAAGCCGGGGTGTGGGCCGCGCTTCCGGGCACGGGTGGGGTTCGGTGCCTTGCGGCCGCCGGGACCGTGCCTGACCTGAGCGTACCGGGTGTGGGGTTGGCGGATAAATGAAAGGCCCTCACTTCCCTGGCACGCGAGCGCTCAGGCCGCCCTATCTGAAATGGAAGCGAAGCGGAGCATGGGTGCAGGTGGGCACTGCTTGGCGCGCGGGTCCGCGTGGCGGCCGTCACGCTGCCGAAAACCGGCAGGTGAAGCTTCGACACCATGAAGTGCTCCTATGCTGAGGACGTGGCGCGGCTGAACGAAACCCCATTTCTACCGTTGAGTCCTCTCCTGAGGTCGATGGAGGCTGGGTTGGCCTTCACAGGTCGGCCGCTCAAATGGAATTTGATAACGCTGCAGGTCTTCAATCCATCGCCCGTGCCGTTGGGGAAGGGCGCATCACAGTTGCTCGTCTGGTCGAAGTGGAACATCATCTTCTCGTATACGTCGTACTTCACGGGCAGCCTGACTGACGCTCAGTTCATGCAACTTGCGGCCGATGTGGTGCAGTCCGGTTTGGCGGTCGTTTCACATCTTTCGCGTGGGTTCCTAATTTGGAAGTCCGACACGGTGCATGCTGAGCCCTTCGGCATTTCCACAGAACCCTACGTCATGTCCGACACAGCCAGTTTCATGTTCCCTGATGGGCTTGACCCCTATCAGATGCAATGTGCGTTGCATGCTGCACAGCAGGACTTTTTCGAGCAGCACGCGTCCAGTCCGATGGCCCTCCAGGAGCGGGAATATTTCCGAGCGTTCCTTGACCGCTGCGAACTAATTTTTGACGATGTGGTGATTGCGCTCTATCCGTCTGTCACCGTGCACCGCAATGGCGTGTTTCAAACACAGTTCCGTATGCTGGCCCCTAGCCACCAGGTGTCCACTCAGGAACTGATTGACCGCTACCTCAACGCCCCAATGCTCGCCGCGCGCGACATACTCCTTCCTCCCGCGTTGATGCGACTAGACGCCAGGAAGGTTCTCTTTGAAGACGAGGATCTCGGCAATAGGGCGGCAACACTTAAGCAATGGAGCAAGTTTCTGAGCCTCTTGGACCGGTCACTTATCCGGTCTGAAGGCGGCGACGATTCATTCGATCACGACCTCGTATCCATTGATCCTGAAGGTGCTATGCGTGGCCCAGCTGCCTCTCTGACGTTGCTGATGATGATGGTCGGCAACTCGTTGGAAACCCTACTAAATCGGCCCCGGATGGGATGGAAGTATCGTCTTCTCGGGCCAAGGGACGCCCGTTTCCAGCAAGGAATGCTCTGGAGCGGTCGGCCCAACGTTTACCTTCTGACCATGGGAGGCCATCCTGAGACCGCCGATGGAGTGCTGGCACGGTACGGCACAGACTTCGGGAGAATCATGGCCCGTTCCAGTGCAGTCTCACAAAAGATGGCAAGCAATTGGCTGGGGTCCTCATTGCGGGCGTTCGACGATTACCTAGCGTTCATAGGGGATGCCGTGAATCTGTATGCCTTTTCCCGCAACGGAGTGAATGACTCCTGGGGCTCAGACCCGAATGGGAGTGAGCTGATTTACCGCCTTCAAGCGCACGTGGATCTAGTGGACTTCATCAATGGGAGCCTATGGCAATGTGAGGAGCGGGCGCTGATGCATGGACGCACGGTCGAGGACCTGATCGCCAATCGGGAACGTCAGACGGTATACGAACACATCAGCCGGCATCCTTTCGTCAATGGTGAACTCAATGCTTGGTTCACAGCCGCGCAAAAAGCCGTAAATATGGATGCGGTGCGCGCCGCCATTGCCTTCAACACGACCATCAATCTGGAGAAATTCAAGGAGCGGCGGAACTTTAATCGGCAGCAGTTTCAATGGTTCATGGCGGCACTGCTTGGCGTGATCGCCGCAGGGACATCAGGCGGAAAACTGGCGAGTCTGTTCTGGGAGGGTGTGGGATTTCAACCACTCACGGAGTTGGGATACGCCCTGCTGGCAATGGCTGTAGTGGTGGTGCTGTTTGGATTTTCCTACCGAGTCTTCGTGGAGCCTGTAAAGGTCAGCCGCTAACAGGCAGGGGCATCAGGTCGTGAGACACAGATCAATTCCGGTGGTCTCATGGCAAGCGGGAACCTCCAGCGCCTGGATCTGCAGTGCAGAGGCGGGCTGGAGGTTCGTGGGCAGGGTGGCCCGGTCAGGCGATGTTGCCTGCCGCGTAGGCGGGCCAGGGGACCGGCACGCTGAGCGGGAGGTTGGGGCGGGCCGTGAGCAGCGTTTCGGCTGCCAGTTCCGCGTGAATGAAGGCCTCTTCGGGCGAGTCGGCTAGGAAGGACGTCTCGAAGTCAGGCCCGGTGAAGGAGTAGACCTGCTGGCCTTCGGCGGTGCCGTGGGCGTGCCCGGTGACCTGCACCGGCTGACCGGCGAGCAGGCCGTGGTACACGGTGGCGTTCCCGTGGGGGGCGGCCGTCCAGGCGGACGTGAAGGCGGACCGGGGGAAACGGGTGATCATGTTGGACTCCTGTTGGGCTGCCCACCTGTCGGTGGCGCGGGCCGGATGCCAGCGGATGTGCACCTGCCGGGGGCGGGTGGGAACTGGATCTGAAGTCCACAGTAACGGCCGGGGGGTTGAGCACGAAAAGCGCCACGTCGCTTCACCGCTGGAGCGGAGGGGGCGACGTGGCCGGGCACAGGGGTGCCGGGGGGCGTGGATGCTCAGCGGAGCAGCTGGCCGGGTGTGGGGGCTGTCAGGCGTGGAGGTGGGGCAGGGCGGCCTGGGCAGCGGCGAGGCGGCTGGGGTGACACTCGGGAACGGCACCGGTCTGGATGGTGACGCCGCCCAGGTGCTCGTAGAACAGAACGCCGTGCAGGTTGACGCAGGGGAAGGTCTCTCCGGCGGCGCGCAGTGCATCGAGGGATTGGCCGAGTTCGCTGAGGAGGGCCTGGGTTCGTTGGTCGTCGGTCATGGTGGACTCCTGTGGCGCCCTGGCGTGTCCGCCGGCAGCGCGCGTCCGGTCCGCTGCGGAGTCTTCCGGCTGGGGACGGAGCGGGGGGACGTGCCTTCACTGTAGACGTGCCTGGGTTGCGCGATGTTTCCTTGAGCGGGCCGTGACCGTCCTGGCGCAGACTGACGCCCGGACCGTGCGTTGACAGTTGAAAGTGCCGTCTGGCACGGCATTCAGGCGTTAACATGCGCACTTTAGGGCGTGTGCTCACGCTCAAGGGCATGGCAGCATGGAATTTGAACCGTCCCGTCAACCCCTGCTCGCGGTGAAGAACCCTAGAGGGGCCGCGCTGGATCAGTAATCCGGCGTGGTCTGAATAATCCAGGTTATGTAACCGAACAGCGCTATCAGCGGCAGCGCGGCCCACGTCACTGCCAGCCAACGTGGGGCCCTCAACCGTCCCATGAGTCGGAACCCCAGCATGTACCCGAACGCCGCGAGTGTGTACGGCCAATGGACGAACAGCAGCCCGGTCAGCAGCAGTAACCCGAGAAACACCACGGGCACAAAGTGCGCCCAGACGTATAAGCCGCCCCAGTAACGCCCCATAGGTCAGGATACGGCGACTCGCCTGCCCGTTCATCGAGGTCATAAGTGCCCGGTAGAGCACGCGCTCTCGTTACGTTGAAGGGAGGCGTTAGGCGCACCGTTCCGTGAAGTACGGTCGTTTCCTGGAGCTTGAACCTAGATCGTGAGCGGGCCACGGCAATCGACCTTCACGGCACCCTGGGGGCGGCGTGAAGGTCGTGGGGCCAGGAGTGGCCGGGGTGGCGTGACTGATGGGGTTCAGCTGGCCAGTTGGAGGGGACGGAGCACGGGCGTCCAGTCGCGGTCGGCGACGGCTTCTTCGAACTGGGTGTCGCAGTGCACCGCGTAGCACAGTCCGGGGAAGATGACGTCCACGGCGGGGGAGATTGTCACCCGGTGGGTGAGGACCGCGTGGTCGGCGGCCGGGGCACTCCAGTCCAGCTCGAAGGTGGCGAAGGGGGCGGGCTGTTCAGGCAGCAGCCAGAGCGTGGTCTGCCAGGCTGCTTTGCCGACTGTTCCCCTGCTGCCGTAAAAGCTCACGGTCTGGAGGGCCGTGGGTTTCACCGTCTGGTGGCCTCTCGTGTAGTCGCCGTTGGCGGCGTAGAGGCGCGGAGCGATGATCCTGGGCAGGGCGCCCGTGCGGAGCATTTCGGCTTTCGCTTTCCGGAAGGCGCGGGCGTGGCCACCGTCAGCGAACTCGAATCTCGCTTCGCCCACGTGCACGCCGGTGGCGGCGAGCAGGTGCGCGGTGGCGACGAAGAGCGCGAAGTCCGCCTGAATGCTGGGGGCGTTGCGGGGCACTTTGCTGGAGGCGTGAAGCTGGGGACGGGTGGGGCGGGTGTAGGTGGACATGGTGGACTCCTGTTCCTGCCTCCGAGTGACCGGGGCGCAGGGGGACGGCAGCGGGATTTGCAGGGCGGACCTGCGGCTGGCGTCTTCCGGAGAATAGTCAGGGGAGGGCTTGAGCAACATTCGCGGTGATGGGGGCAGCCTGTAGGAAAAGGGGGGCTTCAGGCCCACACCACTGTGCCAGGAAGAAGGAGTCGACCCGAATTTTGACGTTGCGTGACGGTCGCCAAGCATTGGTTACGGGTAAACAACGCGCCTCCACGTAGCTTCTTGCGGGTTCACTAAAAAACAGGATGGCGGGTTCGTCTCGAGAACTCTCAACGAAGGCCACGTCAGGCCGGGTGAGCCGTCACGACTCTCGCCTGACCAGGGCAGGGGATTCCTGTCATCGCTGCCGGTCAGGCTCACCTGACGGCACTGTTGGTGCGATGGACTCGCTGTTAACGGCCGCTGCGTACGCTGCCCTCAGCAATCCGGACCACCCCGAGACGCAACTGCCTGGCGCGTCAGGTGGCTGTGCCGGCTTGCTGGACACACGCCCTTCCTCCCCGACCTCTCCCCGTGTTCCAGGAGCCCCTATGACGATTGCCCTGACCATCAACGCCGCCGCCACCGCTGCCGGCAGCAGCATCTCCAGCACCGGCAACGACCAGCACATCATCAGTGACAGCGAGCGCACCACCTTCAACATCCAGGACGGCAACCTCAAACAGGCGATCAACACCACCTTCGGCAAGGCCCCCAACGACTCCTACCTCCACAGCCCGACCCCCTGGAACGACCTGTACACCACGTACGGCTGGCCGCAGGTGCAGACCACGCTCTCCGTGCAGAGCGCCACCGTTATCGGCTTCAGTTCCCAGGCCACCATTCTCTCGACGAAGGTCTTTACCAACAACAGCAGCCACAAGGCCACCTTCAACACCGGCATCACCGACTCCGTGACCAACACCGCCGAGTCCAACTGGACAAACGCCAACACCGTCACCGCGAGCCAGACCATCTCCTACGGCATCAATTTCCTCGGCACGGGCGGCGGCGGGCAAAGCCAGTTCTCCTACAGCCGCACCTGGGGCAAAGGCGGCTCGGAAAGCCAGGCGGTCACGGTCGGAAGCGAATCGGGCGTGCAGGTCACCCTGAAGCCAGGCGAGAGTGTCAAAGCGGTGCTCTCCGCCAGCCGGGGGGAGCTGACCGTCCGCGTGGTGTACCAGGCCACCCTGTCCGGCATGGCCGCGGTCAACTACAACCCGACCTTCAAAGGCCACCACTTCTGGGGCCTGGACATCAACGGCGTGCTGGGCGGCGCCAGCCTGCCGCAGGTGGTGACCATCACCGAGGACATCAAGATCGGGTACTACGCCGACGCCGTGATCACGCTGGAGGACGGGAACGGCAAGACGCTGATGGCGACGCCCGCCGCCGCGCAGCCGGGTGTGACGCCGGAACCGGCACTTACCCACGACTGAGCACGGCGCGCACCGTCAGGAGCGGAGGGCTGCGTCCCCCGCTCCTTTTTGTCTCTGACGCTGCTCGGTGAAGACCTAGCCGGGCGACTTTCTTTGTCTGTTGGGCTCATAGCCCAAAAGGACAGCGTCCCAGACAACTGTATTCAGACATCGGGCGGAACAGCATTCACAGATACACCGTTCAGGATGCGCGGCACTAGCTGGTCAGCGGCGCGCCGGACATGCTGGCACCCATTGATGGATGCCGTGAGCAGGTACAGCAGGAGACCACCACCCACCATGGTCAGCGGAGGGTGATCTGCCCGTTTGATTGACGGATGACCCCGCGCAACCGGGCCAGCGCCGCGCCGAGTTCGCGTTCGTCGAGCCCGGTGCGGCGCCGGAGGTCCACCACGGTGAGGGGTTCGCGTGGGGTGACGGCCAGGGCGTCCAGCACCGTCACTTCCGCGTCGCTGAACCGGTCGCTGCGCGTGAGGAACCAGTAGGTTCCCCAGACGGTCAGTGGGCCGAGGATCACCAGGAAGAGGTCGAGGTGGTGGGCCGTCATGGATGTCCTCCTTTGCGCGTTCAGCGTCCCTTCCTGGCCGGTGGCCGGGTGGTGAAGGGGTGGAGGGTGAGCGCTGCTTGCGCAACAGCTGCTCATAGCGTGGCCCATGGTCCTGATCGGCCGCTGAGTCCGCCTGAAGGCGTTCTTGGGGGATGCGAGGGCCGGTGCCACGGCGGGCTGGTGGGCGTTACACGGCGACGGCTTCGCTCTCGTGGTAGATGGGCAGGGCAAGCTCGAACCAGCGGGTGCGGTGGGCGTTTGCCCAGCGTCCCGGCACCGGCAGCGCGGTGCGTGGGGCGACCGTGACGCGCGGCGCGAAGGCGTACCCGAAGCGGCGGAAACTGAGCGTGGCATTCAGGTGATGCTCCAGCTCACGCCTCATGGGGTCGCCGGGCAGCTGGTCGAAGTGGTGCTTCCACACGGCGATCGTGAGGTGGGTGACCGCGCCGCAGCGTTCATCGGTGGTGGTGAGGATGTGGGTCGGCGGGGCGGGCCGGCTGCCTTGCGTGAACCGCCCCGCGAAGGCGCGGGCGGCCCGCCGGTCCCGGACGGTGAGGCTGGGGAACGTGGCGACCGCCAGCAGGCGGGCCGTCTCACCCTGGTCGGGGTTGACGTGCAGCTGCGGCGCGCGGCCGGGCTGTTCGGTCAGGTCGGTCCCGAAGGTCCGCATCCAGTGGGGCGAGTCCGGGAAGGCGGGGGTGATGCTGCGGTCAAAGGGGCGGGTGGGGCGGTCCATGTGGCCTCCGGGCGTCTCCGAGGTGTCCCTCACGAGGCGGGGCGCGGCGTGATGCTGGCCGGCCCACCGTCAGTGTAGTCGTGGGGCCTTGCGCGACATTTCCCGCTCAGCCCCGGGCAGGGCACACGAGGAACCTCCACCCCGGGCGTGGCCCAGGTGGAGGTTCGTGGCCGGGGTGGCCGGGGGGACCGTTCCCGCGTTCAGCGCACGTGGCTGAGCGGGTAGGTGCCTGCGGTGGGGTAGAGCGCCGTGGTGAAGTGGTGGCGCGTGATGCCGGGCGCCGGAACGTACGCGTCGAGTTCGATATCGACCTCGATCCGCTCGCCCTCATGGGTGATGCGGCCAGGTCCTCGGCTGAGGCGGTCCGCCGTGGCGTCGGCCTGCACCGGCGTGATCAGCGCGCCGTCCAGACTCAGCGTCCACACGGCGTGCGCGACCCGGCGGCGTCCCCGCTCATCCTCGTCGCAGCTGACGATGACCAGGGTGGGCGGAAAGGGGTGGCCGTGCCGGGTGAAGGCGGCCGCGAACTCGTGAACGGCTTCGACCGTGTCCAGGGCCAGGCAGAGGTGCGTCAGGTCCAGCCGGGTGACCGCGTGAACCTGAGGGCCGGCGGGGCCCTCGGGGTCCAGGTGCAGCCACGTGGGAGGCTGACGCGTGCCGACGAGGTCGTCCAGGCACCCGTGCGGGGCGTGGACGCGCTGGTCCTGGGGCAGGCCGTAGTACAGGTCGCTGGTGAGGGTGCGGTGGCCGTAGGGAAGCAGGCGGGTGCGGTTCATGTGGACTCCTGTCCGGCCGGATTGTGGTCCGCGCCAGGGCTGCCGTGAATGTGCCGGTGGAACCGGCGGGCGTGCCGCGTTCAGTGTAGGAGAGGCCGGGGGGGCGCCCGGTGTGGATTTGCCGCACAAGGAAAGAGCCTCCACGGGGGTCTCGCCTGGGGGCGGGACGTCGTGGAGGCAGGTGAGCGGGACGCTCGGGGGCAGCATCGGAGGGGGTCCTGGCTGCGGGAGTGGGCCGGGGTCAGGGCGGGGCCTGAGGGCGGGGTGGGGGGGTCACTGCATGCCGACGCGCAGGCACGGCAGGACCTTGGCCAGGTCGGTGTGCTTCATGGACCAGTCGGGGTCCCGGCGGTACAGGGTGAGCACCACGTCACCGGCGATGGCTTCGGGGCTGGTGTGCCCGGCCTGCTTCAGTTCCTTCCCGAGTTCGGCGTACAGCACCTTCGGGTCGAACATGGGCGGCTGGTAGCGCGTGCCGAAAAAGCCGTCGATGACAGCCTGCACGCTGGCGATGCCCGTGTCCTGCCCGGAGGTGGTCACCGGGGCGGGGGTGGGGGCGGGGACTTGACCGGACAGGGTGCGGAGCTGGTCGGTCAGGCCGAGCTGGTCGGTCAAGGCCATGAACTTGTACGGGCCGTGAACGCGGGTGAGGGTCGTGCCGTGTCCGCCGACCGTGAGTCCGGCGACGGGCAGGTGCGTGGGGCTTTGCACGTGCACAACCTGGCCTTTGAGGCGGATGGCGCGCGCGATGGCCCGCAGGCCGTACGTGTGCGTGAACGGCTGGGTGTCGGGCATCACGGGCGCGGCGAACGCCCAGACGGGCACCAGGACGGGGCGGTCCTCGAACACGCCGCGCAGCACGAAACTGGGCGGGAGGTTCAGGTCCGCGAGGCGGGCGGCCGGGTCGAGCAGCGCGGCCAGGAAGCGCACGCCCTGCACGTTCACCCGGTGGTACACCTCGTCGTGGCTGGCGTACCGCTGCACGTCCTGGTGATCCTCGTCGCTGACCTGCTCGGTCTGCCACTGCTCGGGCGTGCCGGTCAGGGACGCCCTGGAGATGACGGCGGGACCGAACGTCGCCAGGCTGTCCGCGAAGATCGCGGCCGCGGTGGCGCTGCGGGGGGCCTGACCTCTCTCGAAGGACTGATGCGCGTCAGAAACGGCGTCGATGTCGATGGTCGGGAGGGGGGCGGCCGGGGCGACGGGGGCGGCGGGCGTGCTGGGCTTACGGAAGAGCGGGATGTTCAGCATGGTGGACTCCTTGACCGGCTCGCCCGTGACAGGCGGCTCCGGTGATGCCAGTGGGGTGTGCCCGGGAGGGCTGGCCGGCATCAAGGTTCAGCGTAACGCGCTGGGGGTTGCGCACAGAAAGGCGCGTCCGGAGGGGACGCGCCTGGGCAGGGGCAGTGGGAAAGGGTGGGTTCGGACCAGTTCAGGGGGAGGGGGTACTGGGCGGTGGCGTTTCGCCCCGGAGTACACCAGACCAGTTGCGGGACCGCCCGCCCCGCTGATCAGCGTATGGAGAACGTCAATTGCAAACGCCGATGAGCGCGGCATACTCCGTCACATGCACCGTCTCGCGCTCGTTGCCCTGCTGCTCGGCACCGCCTCCTCACAGCAGGCTGCTCCCACGCCCGCCGCACTGGCCGCCCCGGCCGTCCAGTACGAATACGCGTACCTGCTGCCCGGTGGCACCCCGAAATGGGTGGAGCCTGGCCGCAGCCTGGAGGGGTACGACGCCATCTGCACGGCGATGCTCGCCGCGCCCGCCAGTTGCACCTGGAACCTCCCCCTGCTGAACGCCCTCGGCGCACAAGGCTGGTTTCCTGTGAGCGGCCTGATCGCTGACCCCCGCACCGGACTGGTGTACTTCTTCCGCGTGCGGCGCTGACCGCCTCCTGGTGCGCTCCGCCCACCGTGCACGCCGGAGTGCCGGCCGCGGCCGTTCATAAGGTGATGCCTTCACCGTCAAGGTCCTCTGGTGGGGGGACCATGGCGCCGGGGTTGTCCAGGTCGTTGCCGTGAGCCACGATCTCCGGCGTCTTGCGGCGCCGGCGCCGGCTGGTGCCCGTTTCTCCGCGGGGTTCCTCACTGGTCGCCCGGGGCGTCCGGCGGGGCGTGCCCTCTGTGTGCTGAGCCGCTTCGGCGCGGGAGCGTTGGAAGCGCGTGGATGGGGGGGGCCCGCCGGAGGCACCTGTCGGGGCGGTGTCCGTGGGGGCGGGCGGTACTGGCGCGGTCACGTCCGGGCCGTTCACGTCCATGGCAGGCTCGGGCGCCGCTGGTGGTGGCGCGGGGGCGGGCTCGGGCCGGGGCCCTGGCGCCACAGGGCCGCGCAGGGTGGGGTCGGCGAACGGGGTGGCGTGGGGGGTCAGACGCAGGCCGTGCACGAATGACACAGCCTCGGCCGGTGGGGCGTCCGGCTGGCCAGGGGCGGCGAGGGCGGCGTCCAGGGCCGCGTCCGCGGAGGTGCCCTCGCTCTCCGCCGGGGTGTCCAGGCGCAGGCCCTTTTTCTTCCGGAAGCGGGCCAGGGCGGCGTGCTCGTGCTCGGTGAGGCCCTGCACGTACCGGAGGTGCGCCTCGTCGCGCAGGAGGGTCTGGGCGGCGTCCAGGGCGGCGGGCAGCACCTTGTCGAAGCGGATGTTCAGGGGGATGGACACCAGGCGGTGTTCGCCGTGGCGTTCTTCCGTGAAGTGGTTGAACACCAGTTCCACGGCCAGGGCGATGACGTCGTCCCCCACTGTCCTGGACTGTTCCTGCAGGAGGCGTTCGGTGACGGTGACGGCGTACCGGTGGGGGATGATTTCCCGGGCGGGTTCGCTGCGCGCTCCGGAGTCGTCCTGGTCGCGGGCGAGGCTGCGGCTGACTTTGATGTACGCGAGGTTGTAGTGGGCGTTCTCGATTTCCACGCGGGCGCGCTGCGCGAGTTCCTTGAAGCCGGGTTCGGTGATGGCGATCCACTGCCAGCGGGTTTCGTCGTCGAGGTCGGCGTCCGGGATGAACAGCCAGCCCTCGCGGACGTAATCGCGGATCTTGTCCGGGTCGCGGACCTTGATGATGGTGCGGGCCTCGTCTTCATGCGGGAAGGAGCGGTAGTTGAGCTGGTAGCGGGCCTGCTGGTTCTTGTCCGCGCCGCGTTCGCGTTTGCGGATTTCGACGCCTTCGAGCGTCACGGCGTGAATCCAGTCGCCGTACTCGTCACTGAGGGTGTCCACGAGCCGCACGGAGTCGTCGGTGACCCGTTGCCCTTCCAGGATCTTCAGGACCTCCTGCTGGCGTGCCTTGTCACTGAGGTCACCCATGACGGTCATCCACTCCTCGTGAATGCCGGCGTTGTCCAGGGTGAATTCACGCCGGTCCAGGCCGTAGTAGGAGGGTTTGGGATCGTGGGTGGGCAGCATGGCGCACAGGGCCTTGGGGAGGCTGCCTTTGGTGCGGATGATCGCCAGGAAGTAGGGGCACTCCTCGATCTCGCTGGTGGTCATCAGGGGGCGGAGCGTGACGGAGTGTGACTGCCCGCGCATGCCGACCTCGCCGGGGCCTGCGGTGGCTGGACGGAAACTCCGGCTTTGGGAGCGGGGGCGGATCTCGCGCTGGCCGAGCCAGCGGCTGAGTTTCTCGGCGGCTTCGTCGCGGACGCCGGTCGGGAAGAGGACTTGCGTGCCGATGTTGGCGTCGACCGCCTTCCAGATGTCGTCACCGTAGACGACTTCCATCTGGACGCGGTCCTGGATGCCGTAGATCAGGGCGATGTCCTGGCTGCGCAGGGCGGCGCTGTTCTCCAGGGCGTTCATGAGCCGGCCGATCTGGGACGCTTCGTCGTACACCGCGCGGATGCTCTTGCCCCAGGGGGCGCCCTGCTCGGTGCTTTCCCGGCGGATGCTGATGCAGGTGTTCATCAGCCAGTTGTCGAGCACGCGCATGATGATGCGGCCGCGGCGTGTCCGCATCAGGTCGGTCGGGATGCCGATGTAGAGCAGGCCGCCTTCCTGCACGAAATCGTGCAGGTCGAGGTTCTGGCCGTCCTGCCCGGTGAACATGCGGGCGACGCGGTCGTCCATGAACGGTTCCAGGGCGTTGCGGATGCCGGTGATGAACCCGCCCCAGTTGCGGCCGTCGTCGTTGAGGATGCGCATCATGCTCTGGCGGGTTTCCATGTCCGTGTGCCGCTCGGCCCAGGCCTTGGCGTCGTTGGCGTCCATGTTGCTCAGGCGCACGACTTCTTTCATGGTCGGCATGCGGGAGTCCGCGACGTGCTTCATGTAGAACGCGAGGATCTGCTGCTGCGCCAGGGTGTAGAACTCCCCGGCGGCCTTGGCGTACGCGTCGGTGGGCATGATCACTTCGGCGAGCAATCGGGCGTCCCCGTGCGTCCTGAGGGTTTCGAGCAGGGGAACGCGGAAGCTGCGTTCGTCCTCGGGCAGCAGGGCCCAGACGCGGCGGCCGTACGCGGTGAAGAGGCTCACGGCGTGCAGCAGCCCGCTCGGGTCCGGGAACTTGAAGTCCGGGAGGATCACGGCGTCCCCGCGTTTGGCGAAGGCGTGCAGGAAGTGGTTCAGGACCCGGCTGGTTTTGCCGGTGCCGGTCGCGCCCTGAATGACGACGTGTTCCTGGATCATCTTGCTGCTCAGGTACATCGTCCGGAGGTTGGTGTAGCGGTACCGCACGGGCCGGTCGGGGTATGCGGGGTCCGGCTGCGTGGCCTGCTCGATGATCATCCCGAGGGGCACGAGGGGCATCATGTTCGGCGGGCGGCTGGCGTACTGTTCCAGGCCGCGTTTGTCCCCGGGGAGGGGCTGGATGTAGGACCGCACCTCGGGGAACAGGGTGGGGTCCGCTTTGAGCCACTTGGCATCGTCGAGCTTATCCCGGAGTTTCGGGCCGATCGCGTTGACGGTGATGGTGACGATCAGGGCGACGCCGGCCAGCGCCCACAGCGCGTAGCTGAGGTAGGTGGTGGGGCGCACGCTCAGGGCGTTCTTGCAGCGGTCGTCGTACACGCACTGCAGGTACAGGAGGTAGCCCTTGTTCGTGCTGTCCAGGGCGTGCTGCCAGGTCTGCTGTTCCCCGCCGATGTTGAGCGTGACGCCGCGCAGGAGGTCGGTCGCGGCGCGCACTTCGTGGCTGGCGGTGAGGTAGGACAGGGCGAGCAGGGCGGCGGTGGTCAGGAAGGCGAGGGCGACGGCGTTCGTGTGGACGATGGGGTCGGTCTCGATTCGTTTCAGCATGGCGTGGGGGCGTGCTCAGCACGGAAGTGAGGGCGCCCCGGATGGGGGCCGGGGCGCGGTGCGGGTGACGTCAGGCGTTGGCGGCGGCGTGCGAGGGAGCGCCGGTCCCGTCAAGGTGGGGGGGGTCCGCTGGGCCGCTGGTGCCGCCCTGCGGTTCGCTGGGGCGGGCGTCTCCGGCCGGGCGGTCCGGGCGGAGGTTGGCGGCGGGCCGGGCAGCACTGGCCTTGCCGGGCTGGGCGGCCGCCTTGGCGGCCTTGGGTGTGGCTTTCCGCCCGTCGACATTGGCCCGCTGGCGGCACTGGGTGATCCGGTCGAAGTTCGTTTCGGCTTCTTCCGCCGTGAATTTCACGCGGGTTTCGCTGTTGCGGTGCAGGCGATCGAGCCGCTCGGAGAGCAGGGCTTCTTTCAGCCAGGCGTGGGTGGTTTCGTCGTTGAGCAGGTATTCGTCCGGGTAGGTGCGGCTTCCGGCGGTGAAGGTGTCCGTGAGGGTGGCGGCGCGGAGTTTTCCGCCCCGCACCTCCTTCAGGAAGTGCTTGTACACGACGTCGGAGAGGTTCTCGGGGACTTTTGCTTTGAACAGGTCGCTGAGTTTGATGAATTTACGGGTTTCAGGCATGGGGTTCCTCCGGCGGTGATGCGGTGTCGGTGTTCAGTGTGTGGGGCGTGGGGGTGGCGGCGTTCAGGTCCGCACCTGCGTGACGATGTGCTCCACCACGGGGGCCCCCTGGCCGGTGATCAGCGCGTGCACGCTGTGCTCCAGATCGCGGTGGAGGACGTAGTAGCCGCGGCTGCGGACTTCGATGAAGTACCGGAAGGCGGGGCGGCGGACGACCTCGCGCACGCCCCCGCGTTCACGGATGCCAAACAGGTCGTACAACACCTCGTTTTCCAGCACGTCCGCCAGGTGGCCGCCGTGGACGCTGCTGTTGGTGGTGGCGCCGGCGCGGGGGGCCTGCTGCACCATCTGCACGTCGCCCGGCTCGTACCCGACCTCGTCCGCCCAGACGTGCACGGCCCCTTCGTTGCGGATGGCGTTCCTGATGACCGGCACGAGGTTTTCCGGACTGCCGACCTTGTCCTGAACGATCTCGTCGAAGGCCGGGTGGCCTTCGTCACCCTCGCCGAGCAGTTCGTTGCTGGTGTCCACCACGTGGACGCCGCCGCCGAACATTTCGCCGTCCATGAGGATCAGGTCGCGCGCGAGGGTCGTCTTTCCACTGGCCGGTTTCCCGCAGATGCCGATGCCGCCGCCGCTGGCGATCAGGTCCCGGAACGGTTCACCGACGCCGCGCAGCAGCCGCCCCACGCGGAAGATCACCTTGTCCAGGACGCCGAGGTCGTTGTTGCCTTTGCTGACGCGGTGCAGGGTCTCGGGAATGCCCTTGCGGTTGTTGGCCTTGAATCCGCCGACGAGGTCCTCGACGGCGTTCAGGTCGTCCCGGCTCACGGTGACCGGGTACTGGTAGAACACGCTGCCGAACCGGAACTGAACGGGTTTTCCGGGCATGAGTTTGATTTCGTCCACCTCCCGGGCGAAGTGCTTGGCGAGGGGGCGCACGCTGCCGGGCAGGTACTTCGGAATGCACTCGTACTCGATGGGGCGGGTGATGTCGGTCACGGTGATGGGCACGATCCGGGCATCCCTTGGGGGCACGTGCAGGTCTGGGGTGAGGGTCACGTCAGGGGGCTCCGGTGAGCTGGAGGGAGGCGGGCGCAGGGGACACGGCCGGCGTGAAGTTCAGCCGGCCACCCGGGGCGG